>ENA-OSEO01002924-OSEO01002924.1-sediment-metagenome-genome-assembly--contig:-NODE-2924-length-21982-cov-7.603880_pt1 | contig 21982 bp, 20 predicted proteins | sample MGYA00237883_ERZ534232 | MGnify/ENA metagenome assembly ERZ534232
GGCCTCGATCTCGAGCTCGCGCTCGAACTCCTCGCGGGCCTGCTCCAGGGCCAGCCGGATGCCCTCCTGCTCGTGCATTCGCCTGAGGTGCCTGGGCCAGATGGACATGGTGTCACTCATGGCCGGCACCTCCTGTCTTGCTGTCCGCTGACTTATGGGACATGGTCCTTGCTCTTCTCGGAAGGGCAAATGGCTCCTCGGCGGACCCGGTGAGAGCCTCACCCGGCAGCCCAGGGGGCGAAGCACTTCGAACAAGAGCCGGTACAAGCTGCTGCCTTGGCATTGATATCACCTCCGCCGCCCTGTTGCCCCAGCGAGCCATTAGCTTTTGGCTCTAGAGGATCGACGATAGCGAAAAGCTAAATGAGTGAGCTGGGGCCTGCCAGGGAGGTGATAGGCCGAAGGCCTGTTGCTTGTCGACGATCTGCTGGCTCAGGCTCCAGGTACATATAAGGCTCTGGCCAGAGTAGGCGTGCGTGGCATTGGAAATGGCCTTCGATCCTGAACGGTCACTATCGCCATCGACTAGTTACATTTCTCGTGGATCATCACCAACCTCGCCGGAAACGCCTTACGGCACGCTCCTTCTGGCAACCGAACCGAGCTGACAGTATGCCTCAACGACGGGAGGGTTAATCTCCGTATGGCCGACGACGGGGCTGGGATACCGATGGAACCGAGCTAAAAATATTCGAGAAGTTATCTAAGATCGGGGATGTGGGCGAACTGGGCGCCTTAAAATTGGGCCTGGCTTTCTGCCGGAAATTGGTCAAACCCACAGCGAAGCCATCTTGGTCCACTCCGAAACAGGAATCATGGCGACCTTCACCTCTACACTGCCCCCTGCCGTGCTGGAGCTGGAGAAAGGAGCCTAAAATGGACGGAAAAACTAGCGAGGTCGTAAATAACTAAAGGGGCATCCTTGGTCGCTAGGTTTAATTGCTGCTCAAATCTCTCTCCAACATCCTTCCGTCCACTGCCCCCCTTTTAAGATCATGAAGTCTCTCTGCGTCCGGGGCAGAGCCAAGGTTGGTGCTGTTGGATAGGCAGACACCATAGCCGCCATAAATAAATCATCATTAATACATTTTTATGAGTCAGTGAAAGGGCACGTCACAACTCAGGGCTTGACAAGCAGGGTGTTTGGTGTCCTATAATCATCTTGTTACTGTTATCCTCGTAGTAGCAACTTAGGAGACATGATAATTCATGGAATATCAAGGCCTTCTGTCTGGGCTTAGTTTGTCCCAGTACGAAATCACCGCCTATCTATCCCTGGTGGCGAACCACCCAGTAAACGGCTCGCAACTGAGCCGCGGCTCGGGAATTCCCAGGGCTAGGATTTATGACGTCCTCAGATCCTTGCAAGTCAAAGGCCTGGCCACCGAGATCGAGGAAGGGCTTTACGTACCCCTCCCACCTGAAGAACTGATGAAGCGACTTCGCCATCGCTTTGAGAGTGATCTTTCCGCTTTACAAGAGAAGATTTCTGCGGCCAGCAAGACAATAACATATGATTTCATATGGTCTTTACGAGGATATGCAGAGATAATAGACAAGGCAAAAGAGATGATTTCTTCGGCTAAACGCGAGATCTACATACTGGCCTATCCCAAGGAAGGTCACGTACTCGTGGCTGATTTGAAAGAAGTCGAATCTCGAGGGGTAAGCGTCAGATATATTTCTATGGGCAACCCTCCCGCTGAATTTGCTCTTCAAGTCATCCATCCGAGGGCTGAAATAATTCAAGATCACTTTCGATCAAGTCTTTTTGATATTGTCGTTGACAAAGATCAACTTCTGACGGGTCGTATCGATATGGGAAATGAAGATGGTTCTTTGTTTTGCTGGACGAAACACCAGTGGTTTGTTGCCATTATTCGAGATTATTTGAGACACGAATTTTATCATGTCTTGTTGAATAAGATTGTCAAAGAAGATGTCGTATTATCTGCTAAAGAGAAGGAAATCTACGAAACGCTTTCTGTGGAATTTTAGGTTTTGTGTTCGAAGTAAAACCAATCGGAGAGCATACTCAATAGGTATAGCTCATTAATCATACAAATGGCTGATCACTGAGGAGGGGAAGGCGGATGTCTAAAACTCTAATGATGTTTGGTCTTGGCGACCTGGGTGGATGGGCTCTGGAGTTTTTCGCCAGGCGAGAAGGATTGTCCAGGATAATCACGACGGACTTGAGAGAAGATTGGGGGAAGGTCAAAACTGATTGCGCCGCGGTAGGCGCGGGCCTGGAGGGATACTCGAAAACAATCAAGTTTGAACAATGTGACGTTAACAATATCGACCAGACGTCAGAGTTGATAAGAAAATATCAACCAGACGTCATATACAGCACAATGACCCTTGGGGGATGGCTATCCACACGTGTTCTGCCCAAGGTCTTCGGTGAGAAATTTCACCGCTGCACAGCAGCCAACTTCCCCTCACAAGCGCTCCTGCTCTCCAAATTGCTGCGCGCTGTCAAGGCAACCGGTCTTGATGTCCCGGTGGTGAATCATTCATTTCCGGATCTAGTAAACCCGGTGCTCACCCGGGCGGGATATCCCGTCCTTGTGGGAGCGGGCAATCTCGACAATGTCGCCGCCGAGATCAGACGGAAGGTGAGCCTGCTCAAGAATGTGCCTTTCCGGGAAGTGACCGTTTACCTGATAGCCGAGCATGCTATCAACGTGTTCGGTTCAAGAACGGGTACGCCGTATTTGATTAAAATAATGGTGGGGGATAAGGACTTGGCCCCCGAACTGGACGTCGATTCCTTGCTTTCGGACAGGCTTCTCGCCTCAGCCCCAGAGCACGGGAGTTGGCTCAATCACCCAGCCATAGCCGCGTCGGCCGTCAGAAACGTTATGGCCATCATCAATGACACAAATGAGTTCGGCTGCGCGCCAGGACCCAACGGCTTACCTGGCGGCTATCCGGTTCGAATAAACGCTCGAGGTGTCGAGGTGGTTCTGCCCCAGGGAATCACAATGGATGAGGCCCTGAGGATAAACCTGGGAGGCCTGAGGCGAGAGGGGGTGGAGGAGATCAAGGACAATGGAACGGTAGTCCTGACCGACGAAGGAGGGCGCTTGCTAAAGGAACTGTACGATGTTGATCTGCGGGAAATCAAGTTCTCTGACATTGAAGACGTGGCCGGGGAACTGGCGGCGGCTCAGAAGAGATTGGTCGAAAAGTATTCCAACGTTTGAATGAGCAGGCGCGAGCAACGGAAGTGTATTCATTGCTGAACTGCCCGTGACATGGTTCTCGGAAGGGGGACTCGCTGTCTTTCTCCGAGGAGCGGAGCGAAGACCGAAGTAGGGGAGGAAACGCCATGAGGAGAAAATGGTTGAGGGTCTTGTTGGCAGGCATGCTGATCTTGGGATTGGCCGCCATTTTTGGCCCGGCTTCGGTGCTGGCCAAGGGCAAAGACACGGTGGTGATCAGCCAAAAAAGGGACGTTGCAACTCTTGACTGGATAATGGACACCGCAATGGAGACCAACACGGTAAGCCGTTGTGTCTTCAACTCCCTGATCGATCTCCAGCCGGATGCAAGTTTTGCTGGCAGCTTGGCAACATCGTGGGAGGTCCTGGATGACCTGACCTGGAGGTTTGAGCTCAGGAAAGGCGTGAAGTTTCACAACGGCGATCCCTTCGATGCGGAAGATGTCAAGTTCACCCTCGAACGCGTTAAGGATCCAGAGGTCAAGTCACGCTGGGCCTGGCTGGTAAAGGAGATCGCCGAGGTCAAGGTTGTTGATCCCTACAAGATCGAACTCAAGACCACGAGCCCTCAGCCGGGGCTGCTAGCGAAACTGACCTACATTCCGATTGTCCCTCACAAGGTAGTCAAGACCCACGTCAATCCAGATTTCGGTCTCAATCCTGTGGGTACCGGTCCATACAGGTTCGTTGAGTGGGTCAAGGACGAGCACGTTAAGTTGTCGGCCTACGAGGGCTATTGGGGTGGCGAGCCCAAGATTAAGTATGCGATATTCCGACCTATTCCTGAAGGCTCTTCGCGGACAGCCGCTCTGCTGGCCGGAGAAATTGATGTGGTAATCGGTGTGCCTCCGAGCCAGTGGAAGGAGGTGAACAAGAATTCAACCACGAGAATAGCCTGCAAGAACGGTACTATGATCTATCTTGGTCTGGATACCCTCAAACCGCCCATGGACAACTTGAAGGTGCGGCAGGCGATGAACCATGCCGTCAACGTCCAGGAGATCATTGATACCGTATTGGAGGGGACTGCCGTCCGCATGAACGGCCCCTTCCATGAGGGAACCCTCGGATATGACGCAAGCATAAAGCCCTATCCGTACAATCCCGAAAAGGCCAAAAAACTCCTGGCGGAGGCCGGCTATCCCAACGGCTTTGATACGGTGCTCAGTACCCCGCCTACAGAGCAAGAAGGCGCCACTAACATGCAGGAGGTCTCACAGGCCATTGCCTACCAGTTATCCAAGGTGGGCATCAAGGTGAAGGTCGAACCCCAAGAGATCGCCGTGCTGTGGCCGCGATATCAGAACCAAGAGCTGAAAACGTACCTGTTCAGCTGGCCTGAAAGATGGGAGCCGGAAAGATACCTGAGGGCCCTCTTTCATTCCAAGGCCAGAGGATACTACTACCGGAATCCTGAAGCGGATCGTCTGCTGGATGAGGGAGCCGCCACGTTTGACCGAAATAAAAGGATCGAGGTATACAAGAAACTCCACCGCCACCTCTTCGAAGACGCCCCGTGGGTCTTTCTGTACAAACAGATGGTGGGTTTTGGGGTCAAAAAGGCGCTCGCCTTCGAGGCGCCCTTCGATGGCTATGTCAAGCCTTGGGAATGGTCATGGAAGGAATGATAGGCTTCGGGGTTTTTCCCGGGGCAGTGCTGCCTGAATAGCGGTAACGGGGCCCGCCCGTTCCTCAAGGCGGGCCCTTACCCCGCATTGAAGAGACACGGCGTTATGAATGTCATTTTTCAGAACCTGACTGAGGCAATCGCTGGTCACAATAAAGCAGGACATTGTCAGCTATGTATGCCTTTTTAGTCAAAAGAATAATTCATACCATCTTTGTTGTCTTCGGCGTCACTCTTCTCAGCTTCTTTCTCATACACTTGTCAGGCGACCCAACCGGACTTCTCTTGCCCCCAGGTGCGACCAACGAAGACAGAGCGGAATTCCGCCAGAGAATGGGTTTTGATGAGCCGCTTATAATTCAATACAAGCTCTTTCTTTTTAATGCGGTCAAAGGTGATTTTGGGAAATCATATTACTTCAATCAATCAGTCATGAAACTAATAGGCGAGCGGGTCCCGGCAACGGTTGAGCTGAACCTTGTGGCCATGCTGATGGCTCTAGGCGTGGCCATACCGCTGGGCGTCATCTCGGCCAAAAAAAAGGATTCGCTTATAGATCGTACTGGCATGGTGGGCGCCATTTTCGGCATGTCCATGCCCAATTACTGGTTGGGGATGATGCTCATTATCCTCTTTGCGGTGAAACTGGGCTGGCTTCCCACTAGCGGTCGCGGCGGTTTCGAGCACTTGATCTTGCCCAGCATAGCGCTGGCGGCAGGTATGTGGGCCCTTTTTGCCCGACTGACTCGTTCTCTCATGATCGAGGTCTTTAGCGAAGACTACATCAGAACAGCTCGGGCAAAAGGCCTCAAGGAAGGCAGAGTTGTCCTCCGTCACGCCATAAAGAACGGGATGATTCCTCTCGTAACTGTAGTCGGCATTCAGGTTGGACAATTAATCAGCGGTACCGTGATTGTTGAGGTTGTTTTTGGCTGGCCAGGCATAGGCAGACTGATTGTCCAGGCCATTTTTGCGCGGGATTACCCAACAGTTCAAGCATGCGTTTTGATTTTGGCTGTTGCATTTGTATTAATAAACATGCTAGTTGATGTATTATATATATATCTTGACCCAAGAATAAAAATAAACTAGGCATAGCTATATGAAATCGCTGCGCCGACTTCTCGAAAGCAAGACAGCAATAGTTGGACTGGTCATCCTGGCCTTATCGGTTTTGGCGGCCATAATCGGGCCAAGTATAGCTCCTTATGACCCTCACGAACAGCAGCTCAAGCTGCGCTTGAAGGCTCCTTCATGGCTGCCCGGCGGGGCTGAGGGGCATTGGTTAGGCACCGATCAATTGGGCCGGGATGTCTTGAGCCGGGTCCTCTGGGGAACGCGTATTTCACTGATAATCGGGCTCAGCGCTGTCTTTATTGCAGGTGCTCTTGGACTCATGCTTGGCTTAATTTGTGGATACTACGGTGGTAAGATTGATACTATTATAATGAGATTGGGCGATATTCAGCTTGCTTTTCCATTCATTCTTCTTGTGATCGCGATTGTAGCAGTCCTGGGTACGTCATTAATAAACGTTATTCTGGTCTTCGGGGTGGCTGGCTGGGTTATCTATGCCCGCACAGCGCGCGGCATCGTTCTTTCGCTGAAGGAGAAGGAGTTCGTAGAAGCGGCCAGAGCACTTGGGTTCAGGGACAGGAATATACTTTACGGCCAGATAATGCCAAACGCGCTGACCTCAATGATTGTCATCGCCACCGTCCGCGTGGGGCAGGTAATCATCTGGGAATCAGGCTTGAGCTTTCTGGGACTGGGGATTCCACCTCCGATCATAACCTGGGGCAGAATGCTGGCCGAGGGGCGTCCTTACCTGAGCACAGGCTGGTGGTGTTGCACCTTCCCTGGGATCGCCATCATGCTGATCGTCCTGGGGTTAAATCTATTGGGCGACGCGATGATAGACGCCTTTGACCCCAGGTTTTCCCGGGAAAGCTCGTAGATTTGTCTGGGCTTGGGTGTACTTGGTGGCCAAGGTTATCCGCGGGCAAGGCTGGATGAAATTGGATGCAATGAAATTTTTCATGCGGGAAGCCTAGCTGAGGGTATCTGAATTGCCTTTGCTAGACATAAGAGGATTGAGGACCCAGTTCTTCTTGAGGGAGGGCATTCTCAAGGCGGTTGACGGGGTCAGCTTTGGAGTCGAGAACGAGGAGACAGTGTGCCTTGTCGGGGAATCCGGGTGCGGCAAGAGCGTCCTGTCTCTTTGCGTCCTGAGGCTCATTCAGGAGCCGCCGGGAAAAATCGTTTCCGGCCAGATCTTCCTGGATGGCCTGGATCTTCTGAAGCTGCCGACGGACCAGATGAGAAAGTTCAGGGGCAAGGAACTGGGCATGATCTTTCAGGATCCTATGACCTCCCTGAATCCGGTTCTAACCGTTGGCTTTCAGATCTCGGAGGTCTTCAGATTGCATCAAGACCTCAATAGAACCGAGGCATGGAACCGGGCAATCGAAATGCTGAAGGTAGTCGGCATACCTTCGCCCGAGAAGAGAGCCGGTGAATATCCACATCAGTTGAGCGGCGGTATGCGGCAAAGGGCGATGATAGCGATGGCCCTCTCCTGCCAGCCCAAGCTGCTCATCGCTGATGAGCCCACCACGGCTCTGGACGTGACGATTCAAGCTCAAGTTCTTGATCTTATGGTAAATATAAAGGAGAAGTCCCGAACCTCAATCCTGCTCATAACTCACGACCTGGGTGTGGTCGCCGAGATGGCCGATCGAGTCATTGTCATGTATGCCGGCAAAGTTGTTGAGTCAGCGCCGGTCAGGCCGCTTTTCCGAGATCCGCTTCATCCATACACCCAGGGGCTGCTGGCTTCGATTCCGAGGGTTGATCAGGCCAAAAGCAAAGGCAAAGCAAGGGAATCTTTGCGAGAGATCACGGGCGTTGTGCCAAACCTGATCAATCTTCCGCAGGGGTGCGCTTTTGCTCCCAGGTGCCCGCAGTCTAAGACTATCTGCAGGGAACAAGACCCGCCAAGCAAAGCAATGGCCGACAACAGAACCGTCAGGTGCTGGCTGTTTCATGAATAATCTCTCCATGAAATGCAGCGTGACGAAATGAACGAAAATATTCTTGAAGTTATAAATCTGCGGAAATACTTCCCGATCAGGGGAGGTTTTTTCAAGCGCATCCAGGGCTATGTCTATGCCGTAGATGGGGTGGATTTATTTTTAAAAAAAGGGGAAACACTAGGATTGGTGGGGGAAAGCGGGTGCGGTAAATCAACGGTTGCCAGGACAATTCTCAGATTGATCGAACCAACGGGTGGACAGATATTTTTGGAAGGGCAAAATATTTGTGATTTGCGCCCACAGGAAATGAGATCTCTGAGAAAGGAGATCCAGATTATCTTTCAGGACCCCTTCGCTTCACTTAACCCTAGGACGAGAGTCTCACAAATTGTCGGGCAATCTCTTGAAGTCCACGGAATAGCCAGTGGGGGAGAAAAAGATCGGATCGTGGCTTCCCTCCTGGAGAAGGTTGGACTTGACCCAGCGGACATGAACCGATATCCCCACGCATTTAGCGGCGGCCAGCGTCAGAGAATTGGGATAGCCCGGGCACTTGCCCTGCAGCCCAAAGTCGTTATTGGTGACGAACCAGTCTCGGCTTTGGATGTCTCAATTCGAGCGCAGGTGCTAAATCTGCTGGAAAGCCTTAAAAAAGAGTTTGATCTCTCTTTAATGATAATCTCTCACGACCTCAGCGTAATTCAGTATATAAGTGACCGAGTAGGGGTAATGTACTTAGGCAAAATTGTAGAAATGGCCGAAAGCGCGGATCTATATGCAGAGGCGTTTCACCCCTACAGCCGGGCTTTACTTTCGGCGGCCCCGGTCCCGGACCCCGATAGACGGAGGGAAAAGATTCTGCTGGAAGGGGATGTCCCGAGCCCGATAAACCCGCCGCCGGGTTGTCATTTCCACACTCGATGTCCCGAATGCAGGGCGATTTGCCGTAGCGAAGAGCCCGAAATGAGGGAAATGAAACCTGGTCACTTCGTTGCCTGCCACGTTGCGTAAAAATACCAATAAAGAAGTTGAGTCACGCGAATCCAATAAAACCAGGAGAGATAGCATGGGCAAAACGGTGATGATAATTGGCCTCGGGGGTCTTGGCGGCTGGGTCCTGGAACAACTGGCGCGTTGTCAGGGCATCTCCAGGATCGTCGCTGCGGACAAAAGGGAGGATCCTGGCCGCTGCAAGCTGGAGGCCGCCGCCTTTGGAGCTAGCGAGCAGGGATTCAAGAAGCGGATGGAATTTTTCCCCGTCAACCTCTACGACATAGACGGTACAGCCGAATTGATTCACCAGGTTAAGCCGGATGTCTTGTACTCTGCGGCTGTTCTGCAGTCATTCTGGCTGGCGCAGTATCTCCCGGCCGAACTAGCCGCCAAGAACTTGAAAGCTGGCGGCGCGGTCGGTCTGCCTTTCCAGGTGCCGCTGCCCTACAAGCTGATGCAGGCGGTCAAGAAATCGAACGTCGACTGCATAGTGCTGAACAATTCCTTCCCGGACGTCATCAACGTGATGCTGTGGCGCAACGGTTTCAGGCCGAACTTCGGGGCAGGCAACTCCGATTTGCTCTCCGAGAGGATTCGGTGGATCGTCTGCCACAAAGAAGACGTCCCCTTGGAGGAGGTAGTCGTCTATCTGGTTACTTGCCATCAGATAGTCATGTTGGGGACTTCTGTAGACATACCCTACTACCTGAGAATCGTGGTGAGTGGTCTGGATGTCACCAGCAAGTATGACCTCAAAGAGCTGATCGGATCTCACGCCAACCGGCTGAAGCCCCAGGCCATGGATCCCGAGATGCGGATGGCCTTGATCAACAACCCATACATTGCCGCCTCGGCCGTGAAAAATATCAACGCCGTGGTCAACGACACCCGCCAGTTGACCCACGCCCCGGGGCCCAACGGGATGCCCGGTGGATACCCCGTCAGGCTGGGCGCTCAGGGAGCCGAGGTCGTCCTGCCGGACGACTTGACGCTCGATCAGGCCGTCCAGCTCAACTCTAAGGCCCTCAAGTGGGACGGTGTGGAGGATATAACAGAAGATGGGACGGTTATAGCTACCGAGGAAGCTAGAGAACTGATCCGCGAGGTTTACGGCTACGAGGCCAGCCCTTTCAAGCTTGAGGAGGCTGATGACAGGGCCGAGGAAATGAAGGCCTGTTATCAGAGGCTGGCCAAGAAATACAACGTCCCCTTTGCTCAATATTAGGCACATCGGACAACTCGGAGTTCAAAAAGGAGCAAATCCCCAAGAAAGGAGGCCCTTCCTTGTCCCATCAACGTAAAGCTTGGGTAAACGGATCAATAGTACCCTGGGAGCGAGCAACAGTGCATGTACTTTCCCACGGCCTGAGCCGAGGCTCCGCCATTTTCGAGGTCTTTTCAGTGCACCAGAATCCGAGAGGCCCTGTCGCTTTTCGGCTAGATGCGCACCTCAGCCGACTGTTTCGAAGCGCCCGACTGCTAGGCATGGAGCTAGCCCAATCCCCTCAAGAGATAGAGGCTGCTGTCAAGGATACGGTTAAGGCCAACGAGCTCAGGGAGGGTTTCATCAAGATTGTGGCTTATTACGGGATGGAGGCTTTCGCCGTTCTAGTTCCAACCGGCAGGCTCGATCTATCTATATTTGCAATTCCGGCGGATGAGGACCTAGGACTGGACCCGACTCGGCCCGTAAGTGCATGCCTCACCAAGTGGCGCAAGCTCCACCCTCAGACTGTGCCAGTCGAGGCCAAGGCCGCAGCCAATTACCTAAATGGGATGCTTGCGCGCCAGGAGGCTCAGAGATCCGGGTTCGACATCGGGTTGATGCTTGATACTCACGGATTCTTGGCTGAGGGAAGTACCGAATCGGTTTTTCTGGTACAAAACGGCGAATTAATAACCCCTTCTCTGGGGCGAGTTCTACAAAGCATCTCACGCAAGTCAATTCTTGAAACGGCCAGGGCGTTCGGAATTAAATGCTCTGAGAGGGCCATAGGTCCCGACGAAGTTTATCAAGCCGAGGAGCTGTTTGTCTGCTCTTCAGGGTTCAAAGTTCTCCCCATAGGCCGAATCGATGATCGGGAGATATCTGAGGCCCCGGGTCCGGTCACTCGCCGGTTGTCCAAATTGATGGCGGACATTTGCGCCGGCAGAGACGGGCGATTCAAAAAATGGCTGTTCCCCTTGGCATGAATGGGGGACACTAATAGCCAAGACTCATGGCAGGTTGGTGAAGTACGCAGGTGTTGAACCCATCTTGTTAATTCCTGCCTTAGTAGCGCCGCCACGCACCTTGGCTAAGTGGAAGGATTCGATAGGCTCGAAGCCATGACAGTGGCAGCTTATTGCCCGGTATAGTGAGAAAAGGAATACCCCATGGATTATATTATGGGCATGCATAAGACCGAAGTGGAGACTCCGGCTCTTCTCCTTGACATCGAGGCCGCTGAGTTCAATATCCGCAAAATGGCTGATTGGTATAGAGATAAGAAATGTAACTTGCGCCCCCACATAAAAACACATAAGTTACCATTAATAGCGCATAAGCAGATCGCGGCAGGCGCCATCGGCATTACATGTGCCAAGCTGTCTGAGGCCAAGATATTCGCCGAGCACGGGATAAATAACATACTCATTGCCAATGAGATCGTTGGCGAGCGGAAAATAATTAAATTAATTAACTTATCTAGGTATGTAAATCTACTTGTATGCATTGACGACCTGGACAACGCCCGGCATATTTCCCGTAAGGCCAAGGAGATGGGAGCCGCAATTGACGTGCTTGTGGAAGTGAACGTAGGGATCAACCGCTGCGGCGTCAAACCTGGCCGACCCGCTCTGGAGCTAGTTCGGGAGATTAGCTCTTTACGCAACATAAACTTCCGTGGATTGATGGGTTACGAGGGCGGAATGTTCCTCAAGGATCTAGATGAAAAGGCCGAGGCGTGCAGAGAATCTAACCGCAAATTGGTCGAATCAAAGGAATTGATTGAGAAGGCCGGATTTAAAGTGGAAATAGTATCCGCCGGAGGGTCCAACACCTATTCCTTGACCGGGTTATACCCGGGGATCACAGAAGTCCAAGCGGGCTCCTACGTAACAATGGATGCTCACAACAAGGAATACGGGCTAGATTTCAAGCAGGCCATAACCGTGCTAGCGACTGTCATCAGCGTACCCGAAAACGGTCGGGCAGTGATAGACGCAGGAATGAAGGCGCTTTCCAGTGACTGCGGCCTGCCTACGTGCGGGGACCCGAGAATATCTGTATCTGAGCTAAATGAAGAGCACGGTCACATAAAGAGTAACGATTCTAATATTAACATAAAAACCGGCGACAAGATTGAATTAATACCCAGTCACGGCTGTACAACAATACCTCTTTTTGATGAGTATATTATAGTCAGACAAGATATCGTAGAATCGTCAATAAAGATATGTGCTCGCGGTGCACTTACTTAATACGAATCACTGGCTATTATAAACTTAATCCCAATCTTCTGATATTTTACGGACTATCGTAGCCAAAGCGCTACGATACCAGATGAGCACCTCGGCCGCCAGGATGATGAAGATGAGGTCGCGCAGGATACCCAGAACTATGTACCACCTGGTCGCCTCCAGCCCTTCCCGCAGGGACCAGTAGGTGATCATCTCGAAGATCATCAGGATGCCCCCGGCAAAGAAGGTGGCCGCAAGGGCCCAGGTCCAGGGAAAGCCCAGGAGCTTCACCGGGAGGCGGGTCTCGATCACGGCCGGCCTGGCCAGGCAGTCTCGGACGGTCAGGACCTGGTGCCGCCGGGTCAGGTGGTCGAGGGTCGCTGCGTAGTTGAAGAAGTTGGTGATGAAGAGGACGCTGAAGCCCCAGAAGACGAAAAGGTCCTTGAGCACACCCAGCGAGGCCGGCCAGTCAGGGAACCTGGACAGGTCAGGGGTTTCTCCTTGGGCCAGCGGCAGGAAGAGCAGGTAGACCACCACGTTGGCCGCCCCGAGGAGCAAGATCGAGAGGTACCAGCTGTCCTGCCTCCGCTGCTCCAGGAAGACCGGGACCAGCCCGTAGGCAAGGAGAAGGCCGAGCAGCACAGCCAGGCAGGCGGGAACGGTCGATCCGAAGAAGACGCTCCAGGCCACGGGCACGGTCGGCGAGACCTTGTAGACCAGGAGCCCCTCGGTGAAGTACATCGCTGCCAGCAGCAGCAATGAGGCCCAGATATGGGTCAGGTGCTGCCCGAGAAAGGGCTTTGCCGGCCTAAAGGTGAGCAGGCCCCACAGGTCAAAAAGGACTTCTGTCAGTACCTCGGTACCCGATTTCTTTCTATGGCCGCCAAAAACCTCCTGGTAGGCTTCGCTGAGAGACTCGACCAGGACAAGCCTGGTCCCCCGCCTCTCGGCATCTTCCCGGAGGCCCGGGTCAATGTCCGGCTCGTTGGCCTTGGGGAGGAAGAGGAGGTTGAACCCCTTGTCGATCGCCTCCCTGCACTTGCCGGCCACCCCGCTCACCTTGCCGAGCAAGCCCTCCCTGGCCGAGGCGGCGTCAAAGGCCCCGGTGAAAGCCGCGTTGGAGGGGAGAGGCCGTCCCAGGTAGGCGGAGACAATGGCCAGGGCCAGGGGCAGGCCCATGGAGGTGCCGTCGAAGAAGGTCTTGAGGCTGCCGGCCTGGACCCCTAAGTTGCTGATCTGCCAGGTCGCCTCCCTTCCCTTGAGCCCTTCCGGGTAGCCGGCGTCCAAAAGATAGGAATTGCAGGCGGTCCAGGCGTTCTGGGCCGCGGCCTTGAGGCTGTCGGATACCTCCTCGCTTCCCGGGCTGGAGAACCGGATCGAGCTCTCCCCCAGCCTCAGCCTGACCCGGATTCTCCTGACCTCACCCTTCTGGGTCAGCCCATCCACGAACAGGCCCCTGGCAGTCCCGGGGGCGCGCTCCTCCTTCTTGAGGCCGGAGATTATGTCGAAGACGAGGGCGGGCAGGCCGCCGAGCGAGTCGTCGCCTCCCCTCTCCCTCGCCTTCTCGAAGAACTCCCTGAAGAAGCTTTCGAGCCGATCAGAGGAGGCCTCTCTGGCCGGCAGGCCGCCCTCGAGCCGCAACGGCTCCAGGCCTTCCTCCCCGGCGGCCAGGAGGACCTGCCTCTTCTCCCCCTTCATCAGGTCGCCGATGGCCCTCAGGCAGCGGAGGCGAAGCCTGTTCTTCCTGACCTCCCCGGCGGCGAAGCCCAGGGCGGCGGCCTCATCCAGGAGGGTTTCGTAGCGGGCGGCCAGGGCCGGGCTACTTAGGACAAGGGACGGATGGTCGTGGAGGGTCAAGGGCAGAACGGACTCGAGGAAGAAGGCCACCAGCTCCAGGTCGGCCCCGTTGGTCAGGTCCAGGACGGAGCGGCCGGACATGTGCTCCAGGAAGACCTGGTTGGCTGCCTGGAGGTCATCGCTCTCAAGACAGGTCTTTAGTTCGTCTAACAGCCGGCTCAACTTGTCTCTGGGATAAGGCCTTCGAGCCTCCTCAGGGCCTCAAGCGCGGCCTCGGCCATCTCCGGGTCCTCGGACTTCAGGATTTCCTGGAGGCGCTCCACCAGGCCAACAATCTTCTCTGAGGTGAGCCGGGAGAGGGCCTCGCCTTTCAGGAGCACGTCGATCTTGAGGGTCAGGGGGCTTTGCTCCGGCCGCAGGGTCTCGATCTCTTCTTCGCTGAACTGCCGGGCCGACTTGCCCCCGGAGACGAGAAGCACGCCCCTGTAGCGGACCTGCCCCTCTTCCAGGAGGCTGTACTTAATCAGGGCATCCTTGTAGGCCTCCTCCCGGGTGTTCAGGTTGAGGATGAAGCGCTCGCCGAACTGGACCAGCTCCACCTCGAAGGGCAGGCCCTCCTCGACTATGGTCTTCCGGTGGAACCCCCTGCCGGTCTCGGCCAGCTTGACTCCGCCAGCGCCCGCGGGCAGGAGCGCCGAGGCCTCGAGCGGAGAGGTGAAGGGGTAGGTCAGGACCCTGGCGCCCATGGCCAGGAAGGCGAAGAGCTCCTCCCCTAGCCGGGTTGGTGAGAGGGCCTGCTCCAGCCCGACCAGGAGCCTCTCCGGGTCGAGCTTCTCCAGCTTTCCCTTGAGCCGGTCGATGAGCGATGAGGCCAGTCTCTCCTCGGCCCGTTCCAGCTCCTCGAGCTCGGCCAGGGCCTGTTGGGCCGACTCGATCTTGAAGCGGCAGAGCGGACACTCTTTGAGGTGGCCTTCGACCTCGGCCACCTGACCGCCTTCTAGAGCGCCCTCCAGAAAGGCGGAAAGTTGGGCCTCGTCAGGGCATTTCCTGGAGAGGTGCTCCTCCCAGAAGCGTCGCAGCTCCTGGTTGAAGGCCAGAACCTCGGCCATCTCCCTCTTGAGTTTCTCGGACGAGGAGACGAGCTGGATCAGGCGCTGCCGCTCCTCGGGCGGCAGGTCGCCGTCGGCCAGCCTGAACATCTCCTCTCTGCTTACGTCAGCCATGGGGCACGCCTCTTTTGAGCATTCATGTCTATAGTAAGCGACGGACCCAGGAAATTATTCACCCCCGGCCAGGGCGGCCATGAGTTTTTTCTTGGCGCTGCACTTGGCCCGGGCCACTTTTTCCTTGGTCGTGCCCAGTATTTCAGCCACTTGCTCCGCGGAAAGGGAAAAGGACAGGCGGAAGACCTGGGCCTCGAGATCGGGCAGGTCCCGGAGGTGCCTCTCCAGGTCGAGCCACTTCTCGGCCTGGAGGTGCTCTTGGCTCTCCGGGCCGGCTGGTAGATCCGCGGCCAGGCTCGAGATGGCCTCGTCTTCCGAGACCTTATCCGGTCTCTCAATGCCGAGCTGGGCCCTTATTTCATCGGCACCGATGACCTTCGGTTCGTCAATCAGTTTCTTCAGGTGGTCCGTCATCCTCCACATGAACTTGGAGGACAGACACCTCTTGAAGCACAGGACCTCCTTATCGAGGCACCTCCTGGCGCAACGGAGGGCCTGCTCCTCGGCTATTTCCAAGGCCGTCTCTCTGGATACGGCCCAGAAGGTCCTCCGCCTCCTCTTGTGTATGCCCCCGCAATAGCGCTTGGCCTGCCCGACGAGCTCCACCAGGGTGTTCTCGTCTCTGGATCTCCTGTACTCCGCGTACAGCTCGTTGATTGTCAAGACGAGACCTCATCTTGGAGCAGGCTTAATTATTTCATCCTTAGCTCAGGCTTCCGTGTCGGGTCAAGAAAAACCCAAGGAATGATCAGATAGGAAGATGGATTTGCCGTGCCTGCCACCGGCGCTTCATCCGCCAGTCCCGCATTACATGCTTCCAGCAAGCTTAATGCCTGACGCCATTTCTATCCCATGCCCCAGGAGAAGAGCCGATCCGATCTTGAAGAGCCTGGATTCCCCTTCCAGGAGTATCTCAAAGAGCCCGAGAGCCCCGAGGAGCCGCCGAGGTACCAGCCGGAGGACACTGACCTTTCGACCACGCTGGCCGGGACCTTCGAGGACAGGCTGGCCATCCTCCAGGAGGCCATCGACGACATAGACGGGGAGATCGGCCTCCGGTTGCGCCTGAGCCGGGCCTTCAAGGAGGCCCTCCAGGGCGAGAGGGAGTGGATCGGGTTCAAGCTGAGCCAGTTCGACCGCTGGCACTGGGGCGACAAGCCCTCAGTTGACTTCAGGAGGACGGCCCTGGAGAGGGAGCTGATGGCCATCTACCGGGAGATGAGGTCCCAGGGCCAGAGGGCCTTCACCGACATCGCCGGGCTCAAGAAGGAGCGCCGCAAGCTCCTCATGGAGCACCGCTCCCTCAAGGCCACCCAGAAGGCCCTCGCCGAGGAGTGATCAGGCCTCGAACGAGGTTTTTAGGGCCCGGCTGGCCAAGAGGAAGGTTTTCAGGCCGATTAGGGCCTCTGCAAAAAGGTGATTGAGTGAAGATCGAGGAGGTGTTCCGCAAGCTGAAGCCCGTGGCGGGCATGGACTTGGACAGGCTCTGGAGGGAGTACATTCTCTCGGACCAGGGCGGCAGGAGGGCCATAGAGGACGCCATGCGCCTGAGCCTGGCGCGTAGGCTTTCAGAGACCTTCGAGGAGAGGGAGGTTTTGCTGGAGCCGCCGCCCGAGGGGACGGCCAGGGGCGAGTACCCCCTGGGGGTGGTCCACTACGGGAGGAGGAGGTTCCATCCCTTTGGCCTGAGGGAGCCGGAGTGGCTCCAGCACGTGGGGATCTTCTCCAGATCGGGCTGGGGCAAGACCAACGTCGCCTTCCTGATAGTCTTGAACCTGATCTCAGCAGGCAAGCCCTTCCTGATCTTCGACTGGAAGAGGAACTACCGGGACCTGCTGGCCCTCATTCCCCAAAAGGAGATACTGGTCTTCACTGCAGGCAGGCCGGTCTCCCGGTTCTCCTTTAACCCCCTCGTCCCTCCGCCCGGCACCCCGCCTAGGGCGTGGCTGAAGAAGCTGATCGCCATCATGCAGCACAGCCTTTTTCTGGGTGAAGGGGTCGCTTTCCTTCTCCAGGAAGCCATAGATGCCGTTTATGAGAGCTACGGCGTTTACAGGGAAGAGAAGAGGGAATGGCCCACCCTGAAGGAGGTGAAGGAGTGGCTGGAGCGGAGAAGGGTCAAGGGCAGGGAGGCGCAATGGATGGACTCCACCAGGCGGGCGGTGGGCGTGCTCTGCTACGGCGAGATGGGCCGCATCCTCAACCGCCGGGCGCCCCTGGCCCTGGAGGAGCTCCTGGAGCGGAACGTCATCCTGGAGCTGGACGGGCTCAGCGAGACTGACAAGACCTTCCTGATCGAGGTCCTGCTCCTCTGGATTCACCACTATCGGATGGGCCAGCCGGACAGGGAGGTCTTCAAGCACGCCCTGCTCATCGAGGAGGCCCATCACATCCTCTTGAGGAAGAAGCAGGAGATGTCCGGGGAGGAGGCGGTCACGGACATCATCCTCAGGGAGATAAGAGAGCTGGGCGAGTCGGTCATCCTCCTGGACCAGCACCCCAGCCTGATCAGCAAGCCGGCCCTGGGCAACACCTACACGACCATAGTCGGCAACCTCAAGCACCGGTCGGACATCAGCATGATCGCCGACTCCCTGCTCCTGGACACCCGGCGGGCCCGCTACCTGGGCAAGCTGGACATCGGCTGGGCCATGGTCAAGCTGCAGGGCCGGTGGTTCGAGCCCTTCCTGGTCAGGTTCCCTCTGGTGAGGGTGCGGAAGGGGGCGGTCTCCGATGACGGCGTCAGGGAGGCGATGAGAGGCTTCTGGGAGGAGCATGGGTCCGAAGAACCGGAAGAGACCAATGAACATCTGGACCAAGAGAGCGTGAAGGAACCGGATGGGCAGCCGCGGGAAGGGCCGCAAGAGCCCGAGCTGCCCCTTAGGGCGCGGCTGCTTCTCTTGGACGTCGGCCGGCACCCGGTCTCGGCCGTCACGGAGAGGTACGAGAGGATCGGGCTGAACAACTACCAAGGCAACAAGGCCAAGGACTGGCTGGTCGAGCAGGGCCTCCTCAAGGCTGGCAGCGTTTCCACCGGCAAGGGCCGGGTCAGGTCCCTGTCTCTGACTGAGAAAGGCAAGGTAGCGCTGGCGGAGCAGGGAGAGCCAGTTGCCCGTGCCGGGAAGGGCGGCCCGGAGCACGAGCTCCATAAGAAGAGGCTGGCTGAGAGGTATAGGCGTGACGGTTGGGAGGTGGTTGAGGAGTACCCGCTTGGAGGCGGCAGGAGCGTGGACCTGGCCTGCTTCAAGGATGGCCGGAAGATCGCGGTTGAGATCGAGACAGGCAAGAGCAGCCTGGGCAGCAACGTCAGGAAGTGCCTGGAGGCCGGGTTCGATGAGGTCAGGAGCGTCCGGGTCGGGCCCAAGCCAGGCCCCACCGCTGCCCGGATGTTTAAACATCCGGGCCAGTCGGCTCCATCATCCGCAAGCTCCGCATAACCCTGGGGCCCCTTTTTTAAACCATCCCGGCAATCATTGACATGGACACCGGGCCGGGCTTCGAGATCTTCCTGGACAGGGACGTTCTGACCGACTCCTACGCACCCGCTTCCGTGCCGGTCAAGGAGTCCCAGATCGAGGAGCTCAGGCGATGTCTCTCCCCGGCCGTCAGCGGCCAGAAGCCGCTCAACGTCTGGCTCCACGGCAGCCCGGGCACTGGAAAGACCACCGTGGCCGGCCACGTCCTAACCGAGCTGAGCAGGGAGCACCGGGTCCTGGGCATGTACGTCAACTGCTGGAAGCACAACTCGTTCTTCTCTGTCCTGGAGCACATGCTCAACGAGCTGCGCCGGGGCTTCGGCGACGCCAGGGACCGGAGCGTCAAGCTGAGGCAGCTCGAGCGCCTGATCAAGGACCAACCCTTCCTCATTGTTCTCGACGAGATCGACTTCGTGCCCATTAGGGAGAGGAACACTATGATCTACAACCTGCTCTCCATCGGCAAGGTCGGCCTGCTCTGCATCAGCGAGAGCAGGTATCCCCTCGTTACCCTGGAGCCCAGGGTCAGATCCCGGTTGAGCCCTCAAGTCCTGCACTTCGACTCCTATGCCCCCTCTCAGCTTTTCCAGATACTCAAGGCCAGGGCCGCCGTGGCCCTCCATCCCGACTCCTGGGACCACAGCGTCTTGAAGCACATATCCAGGAGGGCCCTCGGGGACGCCCGGGTGGCTATCCAGACCCTCAGGAACGCGGCCCTGTACGCCCAATCAGAAGGAACCTTCAAGATCACGGCCGAGCACGTGGAGAGGGGGTTCTCGGACACGGGCGGGACGCGGCGGACCTACGAGCTCAAGCGGCTGACCGAGCACCACCGGCTCCTCTATGAGCTTATTAAGTCCAGGCCGGGCATCACCTCGCCCCAGCTGTTCGACGCCTACCTGGAGGACTGCCGGGCCAGGAAGTGGAGCCCGATAGCCAGCCGGACCTTCTCACTCTACACCCAGAGGATGGCTGAGCTGAGGCTCATTAGACCCGAGCGGGCCCGGGTGAGGGGCCGGGTCTATGCCTTCAGGGTCCAGGAGTGAGGTGTCAGAGATGGAGGAAAGGAGTCTGCCGTTGTGGGTCAAGGAGGTTGGTAGAATGCTGAAAAGCAGAGCCGGCCAGACCAGGCGGGCTGAGGGCCGGCGGTCAATGGAGGAGGCGGGGTGATGCGGCTTGGTCGAGGTTACCTTTTACGGCTCCTTCGAGGAGATGATGGAGGCCGAGAGGAAGGCCAGGGAGGCGGCCGACTCCAGGGTGCAGCCCTGGCAGGAGAAATGCCGGGCCGGGGAGGTACTGGTCAGCGACTCGGGCTACGGGTTCCCGGTATTCCACGAGATACTCGACCCGGAGAGGATTGTCGGGGAGAACCTGGCCAGGTACGGGGATGACTACGAGGAAGAGGGCATCTACTTCCTCGACCTTTACCGCGATCCCCACATGCGGTTCTACCGGTTCGCCAGGAGCTACAGCGAGGCCTGCCAGGAGGGAGAGCTAGGGGACTTCCACCTCAGCGTGGCCTTGGGGAGGATCAGGAAGGAGGACTTTGAAGAACTCAAAGAAAGAGGTTTTCAGCTGTGAGGCCGATATCTGGCCTAAAGGATTCCCTGAAGAATCCAGAGTTCCCTGTCGTCCAGGTCCCGTCCCTCCAGGTAGTCCCAAAGAGCAACCCAGATCTCTTCCGCAGTTGGCGGCCTGATTACCATCATGTCTCTCACCTCCCTCTGTCCTCCGGCAGGCTTCTGTGCCTGTCAATTTTGGGATTACTGTCTCTGCCAGAAGCGGGCCCGGTCAGGGCGAAAACGACAAAGAGGGAGCTGGAGCCTGAGCGAAAGCGACCCTTGTCCTTTTCAGCTTACAAGGGGTTTTCAAGGGGACGGGCCGAATATGCGAAAGCTATCGAGGCCCGCTTCCAATTACTGCCCGGCTATCATACTAAACCAAGGAGAATCGATAACTTGTGGCCTAAGTATACATATGCTGTGATGTTCAGGTTGCAGCCTTCAACAGGTCAGACACCCGGATCAACGCTGCCTCTCCTAACAGAACACGGCTTTCCCGAGGGCAGGGGGCACAATTAGAAACCTGATCAGGCGCTAGCTGGATCGCTCGTGGCCGTTGGCTCCATACCAAACCCAAGGGCCCAGCCAGAGCCACTACTCTTTTATCAGAACGATCTTCTTGCCCTCGAAGGAGATGCCAAAGGTGTCGCCTGGCTTGAAGCCATTGGCGGCCAGGGTGGCCCGGCTGATGACAACTCCCATAGACGGCCGGAACTTGATCGAGCGAGTCTGTCGCCTACCCCCGAGGCCGGGGATTTCCCAGACCTTGTCGGTATCCAGCATCATCCGGCGTTGCAAGTTTTTCAGGGTGGCGACTGAGGAGATGCCCAGGGTCTTGCTAATCTGATCCGCATCCGCCTTCTGCTTCACCAACTCGCAAAACCGCTCGTAGTCGATCCTCTTGCCTTTGGCGGCCATAACCTCTGTCCTCCCCTTGCCTGGAAAACAATGTGCCCGTTCCTTGAAGCAAATCCCCCCGGTTCCTGGGCTCCAGTTATGCATCAAGTCGTTTCGCTGGTCAAGCATTATTACCTGTGTTGGATAAGCCACATGGAGTCCAGTCCTTCCTGGCGAGGCTAGTTTCTGCATGGTGCGCCAGGGGGCCAAATTAGAGGAGGGCATCCATCGACTCCGCCTTTGTGAGCAGGTTTTACTTGCCATTGCTTCTTTTTCTTACCTAAATATGTGTATTTTAATCCTTGGGCGATGGCCTGGTAGAGAAGTAGAACCTATGAGGCTCAGGTTATTCGTTGCGCACTGCCAGTGCTCAGTATTGGCTCTTGTTCAAAGGATTCCCTGAAGAATCCAAAGTTCCCTTTCGTCGAGGTCCCGTCCCTCCAGGTAGTCCCAAAGAGCAACCCAGACCTCTTTTACTGTCGGCGGCCTGATTACCATCATCTCTGTCACCTCCCTCTGTCTTCCTGAAGGCTTCCACGCCTGTCAACTTTGGGATTACTGTCTCCTGCCAGAAGCGGGCCCGGTTAGGGCGAAAAGGACAAAGATGGAGCTGGAGCCTGAGCAGGTCACGTCCGTCAAGGTGGTGTACGACCACTTGGCCATCCTGTGTTGATCAAGCAGCGATCTGCTTGATGGTTTGA
>ENA-OSEO01002928-OSEO01002928.1-sediment-metagenome-genome-assembly--contig:-NODE-2928-length-21952-cov-4.186651_pt1 | contig 21952 bp, 18 predicted proteins | sample MGYA00237883_ERZ534232 | MGnify/ENA metagenome assembly ERZ534232
TGTCTTCCATTGTGGATGATGCGATCAAAGAGGCTAACCGCTTGCTCTATGAGCGCAATCTTAAAGCCAATCTGAGGCGCTTCATGGGGACGACGATTGTAGGCCTGGTACCGGTCAAAGATGATTTCATGCTTTGGTTTCATGTGGGCGACAGTCGTTTGTATCGCTGGCGGGGCGGCGATTTCAAACAACTGACAGCCGATCATTCTGCCCATTCACAATGGGAGCGGGGCGGCCGACAGGGGCAAGAGCCCGCCAAGCATGTGATTACCCGGGCCATCGGACCCAATAAAATGGTATCAACGGATATTGCCTGGGAAAAATGGCAGAAAGGCGATCTCTACCTCCTGTGCAGTGACGGCCTCACGGATATGCTGACCGATAAAAACATTTCACATATTTTGGCCGATCACAATGAAGTTGACCGGATGGCCTTGCATCTGGTCGAAGCAGCCAATGAGGCCGGCGGCAAGGATAATGTCAGTGTAGTAGTGTGCAAGGTTTAGCACGATTCCCACGTACCAAAAGCTTCGCATGTAAAAAAGACACTATTCGGATTTTCAAGCTATGTGGAGCTGACAAAGACAAGTGCGGAAGGTATGAGCAGAGGCGCTACATTTTGATTGAAAAGTGCACCGCCATGTCTGATTCGGGGGTCACTTCGCGACCCAAACCAATCACGCCGCTTCCGATCAAGGTTGTTTCGTCGCGTTTTACCTGAATACTTTTTTTGCCCTGAATCAGCGCAAACGTACCATTGGTACTTTGATCGACCAACACGAATTTACCCCGGCGATATTCAATGCGGGCATGGGAACGTGAGACGCGACTGTCGCTGACGACGATATCGTTGTGAGGTTGTCGTCCCAGGGTGGCACTGGGTCTGTCGATATCAACATCAATGGTGCTTCCGGCAAAGGACAGTTCTATCCGGGTCCGGATGGCCATTTCTTCTAAGCAGCCATCCAGCATGACCGTCACATCGTGCTGCTCCCAGACGATTTCATAGATGTTGATTTCACCGCTTTTGCCCTTAATGGTGGTTCTGTCGATGAATTGGGCTGATTTGCGCAAATCCGCTGAAAGTGCATTTACCGTTTCTTCGGTCGTAAGAATCTGCCGCTGCTTGGCCAGCGCCACCATCCGGGCGGCGACATTGACGGCATCTCCAAATACATCCCCCTCCTCCTTAACCACCGGTCCGATCTGAATACCGACGTAAATATTAGGGGGGCAGAAGCCGGGTTTATCGGGCAACGTCATCTGCTCAATGGCCTGATGCATTTCCTTTCCGGCATTGACGGCATCTGTGGCAGTGGGAAACGTCGACATGATTTCATCGCCGATGGTTTTGATGACGGCGCCCTTGTGGGTACGGGTCACATCAGCCATACGCGAAATACAGTCACCGATGAGGTTCTGGGCCGTAACGTTGCCCAGCGTTTCATAAAGATGGGTGCTTTTCGCAATATCTGCAAACAGGATAGCAAGCGTAGCCGTCTCGCGAGGCATAGCCACCTCATGGGGTAATAGGTCCGTCGACAGGTAACGTGAAATTAGATATAGAATTGTTGCTGTTGTGTCAATGGAAAAATCAAGAGCACACTCCTCCGCAGGGGCTTTGCAGGGATTACGGATCGTGTTAAAACCACTTCAACATTTAAAAGACGTTGTTTGCGCTGCGGCCCAAACCCAATCAGTCTCGATAATTTGAGAAACAGCTAAATTGACACGTTATTTGGAATTTAAGTGAGTCGATAAACTTTCAGCAAAGCAAATTCCCTCCGGTCAGGATTCTTTATTTTTCCGGCAGACCCCGCAGATTTGGCAGGATTCCAGCGGGCAGGGGGGCGACGGTTTAGCTTCCAGCGCTTTTTTATATTCGGCCTTCAAGAACGATTTGTTGATGCCATGATCGATAAAATCCCAGGGGAAGAGTTCCTGCAGGGGGCGCTCCCGGTGGACGTAAAAAGAGGGGTTCAGGGGGGATTCTTTGAAAGTCCGGGGCCAGTTTCCGCCATTGGCATGGGCCAGGCCCAACAGGTCGGCAACCCTCCGATCTCCCCGGGAAAACAGGGCCTGGAGGTAGGCCCATCGCGGAATGTCTGCGTGCAGGCGGACGTTCGCCACCGGCTTTAATCCCCTTCGGATGATTTTGATTTTATCCTTCAAAACTGACACTTCATCCATCGCGGCCCACTGAAAAGGGGTGAAGGGTTTGGGGACAAAGGAGTTTAGACTGACGGTGATATCGCCGATACGCTTTCGGGCTCTGCTTGATTTTAAAAACGTGTGTTTAATTCGCTTGCACAGCGACACGATAGCCTCTACATCCTCCAAGGTTTCGCCGGGCAGTCCGATCATGAAGTAGAGTTTTAAATTTGGAATTCCGTTGGAAACCAGCGTTTCAGCCGCTCTAAGAATATCCTCCTCCGAGAGGCCCTTATTGATGACATCACGCAGACGCTGCGAGCCGGCATCCGGAGCGATGGTGGCGGTCTTGACACCGCTTTGCTTTAAGACGTCGACCAGCCCGGCTGAAAGGGCATCGGCTCTTAATGAGCTGAAGGATGCAGAGATGCCGCTCTGGAGAATGTGGCTGCAGAGTGCTCCGATTTCGGGCAGGTTGGATACGGCTGCCCCCACCAGGCCGATTTTGCCTGACAGCTCCCCGCCTATTTCCATACAGTTCTTCAGGGTCTGCAGGGGTAGGGATCGCGGCGGGCGATAAATATAGCCGGCGCTGCAGAACCGACACCCATGGGGGCAGCCTCTGCCGGTCTCGACCAGGAAGGTGCGGCCGAACGTAGTATGCGAAGTAATAATTGCGCTACAGGCAGGGGCGCGGGAAAGATCTTCCAAAAAGACGCGCCTGATTGCGGGCGGACCATCGCCAAGGGGTCTAAAAGAGGAGAGGGTGCCGTCCGGCCGGTAGGAGGGCTGATACAATGCCGGTACATAAATGCCGGGAATATTTCGCGTGAGTTTTTTCAGCAGCGTTGCCCGGTCGGCGCCGGGATCAAAGCGATCAATGAACGGTGTCAGGACGGGTTCCGCTTCTCCAATGATAAAAAGGTCGATAAATTCCGCAATCGGTTCCGGATTGGAGAAACAGGCGACTCCCCCTGCCATGACGAGAGGGTGGGGGGGGCCTCTGTCAATGGCTTTGAGGGGGAGCGCTGCCTTTTCAAGTACTTTGAGAAGATTAGGGAAGTCGTTTTCAAAGGAGACGGAAAACGCGACAATATCAAAATCGTCCAGCGGTCTTGCGGATTCCAAAGAGACCAGGCGCTGATCAGGTGCTCGATCGTCCGGAAGAAACACGCGTTCGCAGACGACCGCGTCCATTTGGTTGAGGAGCCGGTACACCGCCTGAAAACCAAGGTTGGACATGCCGACATGGTATTGATTGGGATAAACGAGGGCAATTTTAGTGCGACCGCTCCAATTTTTTCGAACCGTTCCCCTTTCTGATTCCAGCAAATCCGCATATGATGTTTCGGTTTGTAAAACCATTATCGTCTGCCGGGCTAATCGGCTTTTCTTCTCAAAAATGTGGGGACGTCCAGGTCGTTTTTGTCGATAACGATTCCCAGGTATCCGCGATAGGTGGCGCCGCCGGATTCGCCGACCGCTTCCTGCTGACGGATAAAGGTCGGTTCATCATAATCAATGGCGCCGTCCAAATCCGCAGGCGTCACGTCCCGCAGCCTTCCGCGCAGCGGTGCTTCACCGTGTCGCGGCGATCTTTTGGACTCGTTCTTTTCCCCTATCCCGGTTGCGATGACGGTTACGCACATTTCATCTTTCATGTTGTCGTCAACCACCGCTCCCCAGATGATGTCGGCATCTTCGCCGACTTCATGGTAGATCCGCTCGGAGGCTTCGGTCATTTCCTCCATTGTCAGATCCGATCCACAGGTGATGTTCATCAAGACGCCTTTGGCGCCATTGATGGTGATGTCTTCCAGCAAGGGGTGCGAGATGGCTCTTTCGGCAGACTCGATAGCGCGGTTTTCACCGGAAGCGATGCCGATTCCCATTATGGCCAAACCGGCTTTGGACATGGTGGTGCGCACGTCGGCAAAATCAAGATTCACCAGCCCCGGCATCATGATGAGGTCTGTAATTCCCTTGACGGAATGCAGCAGGATCTCATCGGCTTTGCGGAACATTTCAATCATGGTGGCGTTTTTGGCGGCCAGGCCTCTTAAGCGGTCATTGGGAATGGTTATGACCGTATCGGCGATTTCCTTTAATGCTTCAATCCCATCCTGAGCCTGGCGCGCACGTTTTTTGCCTTCGAAAGAAAACGGCTTGGAGACGACGGCGACCGTCAGGGCGCCCAGTTCCTTGCAGATTTCGGCAATAACCGGGGCGGCCCCGGTACCGGTTCCACCCCCCAGACCGGCCGTGATAAATACCATATGGCTGTCTTCCAAGGCGCTGATAATAGCCTGGCTGTTCTCCAGGGCGGCATCCCTTCCGATTTGCGGGTCCGCACCGGCGCCCAGACCTTCCGTCAATTTTTCGCCAAGCTGAATTTTGACGGGCGCCTTGGAAACCTCAAGGGCCTGGGCATCGGTGTTGGCGGCGATAAATTTAACGCCCTGAAGATTGGATGTGATCATGTTGTTGATTGCATTGCCCCCTGCTCCTCCGACGCCAATCACTTTAATTTTAGCAGATTTTTCATTGTCAACATAAGTAAACATCATTCCCCCCCCTCCTTAAGTTTGTTGGCGGCCCAAAGGGCCTCCGGTTGTGTTGATAAATTTTAAAATCAAATTGTCGGGCTGAAGCCTGAAGGCTGTTTAAGTCCATCAGAGGATTTGGTCGTGCAAAAACGCCCGCTTGCTTCAGCCTATTCACCTTCATATTACATCCTTGAACCAGCGTTTCATGCGGGTCATGACGCGGTTGAAAATATTGGTATCCCGAATCCTGAACTTTTTGGGAGATTGATTCTTGGCGCCATATAAGACCAGGCCGACACCGGTGGCATACATGGGATTGTTGACCACATCGACCAGTCCGGTGATTCCCACCGGCTGACCCAGCCGGGTCGGCAGATTGAAGATCGATTCGGCCACTTCGCTCACATCCTGCAACAGGGCCGAGCCGCCGGTTACCACCAATCCGGATGCGATGACGTTTTCCATTCCGGCGCGGTAAATTTCTCTTTTGATCAAAGTGAAGATTTCCTCCATTCGCGGCTCTAAAATTTCTACCAGAATCTGCCGGGGAAGTTTCCTGGGTTTGCGGCCCCCCATACCGGGAATTTCAATGCTTTCGTCACTGTTGATATTTTGGGCGAGACAGCTGCCGTATTTTATTTTGATCTTCTCGGCCTCGGCAATGGGAGCCCGGAGTCCGATGGCAATATCGTTTGTCAGGTTGTTTCCGCCAAGCGCCAGAACAAACGTATGTTTGATGTTTTTTTCGGAAAAAACGGCCAGATCCGTGGTGCCGCCGCCAAGGTCCAGGAGGGCCACTCCGAGTTCCTTTTCCTCGTCCGTCAGAACCGCCTCGCCGGAAGCCAGAGATTCCAGAACAATGTCGCACACATCCAGACCGGCACGGTTCGCGCATTTTACAATATTGTGAGCCGAGGTGACCGCACCGGTAACGATGTGTATTTTTGCTTCCAGGCGAACGCCGGACATACCGAGGGGGTTCTGGATTCCGGTTTGATCGTCCACAATGTATTCCTGTGGCAGGACGTGGATGACTTCACGATCCATCGGAATCGCCACCGCCCGGGCCGCATCGATCACGCGGTCGATGTCGCTCTGGGTGATTTCCGGACCTTTGATGGCAACAATTCCGCGGCTGTTGAAGCCGGTGATATGGCCCCCGGCAATACCGGCGAATACCGATGAAATTTCACATCCGGCCATAAGCTCGGCCTCCTCAACCGCTTTTTTGATCGAATCGACGGTGGACTCGATATTGACGACCACTCCTTTTCTAAGCCCGATGGAAGGGTGTGTTCCAATACCGATAATATTAAGATCCTTGCCGGAGATTTCGCCGACAACGGCACAGATTTTGGTCGTTCCGATATCAAGACCTACAATAATATTTTCCTGCCCCTGCACGCTAAACCTCCTTTTGATCCAAGCCCGATAGAGGCGTTCTGACCGGATGGACAACCACACGGTTTAAATCGTTTAAATCGATCGTACTAAAGTCGGGGAAAACCGACCTTGCCCTGAGGTGAAACAGAATGTTCTTTAAGTTTTCATATTTGCCGGCATAGTTGTCGTACCCCAGCTTGATCTGTTTGTTTTCGCCAAAAGCATGCACCGTCAGGCCGATTTCCCGGTCCACGCGGATGCGCCTTACGATTTTGTTGGGTAGAACGCTATCGCCTTGTCGTCCCAGGGTCAGAACCGTCATGACCGCTTCAAAGGTGGGGGTGCGACGCGTTCCGGGAGAATTGATATCGCTGAACTGAAGTCCGGTGATGACCGGCAGGCTGTTGGGGTCAACCGGCCCCCATTCCTTGAAAATAACACCATCGGCATTGATGATGAATTTTCGGCCCAAATCGAGAATCGCCATGGCCTGCTGCTCCTTAATTTGAATATGAATTTCATTGGGCAGTTTTCGGCTGACATCGGCCTCTTCAATCCAGGGATGGGCCAGCAGTCTTTTTCGGGTCTTTGTCAGATTCAGCGATAGAATATTGATTCCTCTTTGAATATTCGCCTGGCGGATAATTTCATCAACGGACAGTCTGCTTCCACCGGAAACGACGAGTTCCCGGGCGTTAAAATAATCGTATTGCGTTAAAAAATCATGGCATAATACAAACCCGAGGCTCATGACTGTTAGGGCCAACAGAAACCCAACCGCCTGGGCGATTCCGATCCAGCGGCGCTTGCGCAGCGCCGATTTTTTTAAGGCGCTGTTCTTATAATAATTTTTACGGGATGGTTTACCTGCCAACAATTCTAACCTCCGGTTCCAGCTCGATGTTAAACATTTTCAGTACGGCGGTTCGGGCGGTTTCCATCAGCGCCAGAACATCGCCGGCTGAGGCCCCTCCGCTGTTGATGATAAAATTGGCATGTTCAGACGAAATCAGGGCGCCTCCGATTTTTTTTCCCTTTAACCCGGCTAGATCGATCAGTTCGCCGGCGGGCTTTCCGGAAACCGGATTCTTGAAAAAACAGCCGGCACTGGGAAGGTGAGTCGGCTGGCTCTCTCTGCGCTTTCTCAGAATTTCTTCCGCTTCCTGTTGCAATTGCTGACCGTCTGACGGGTAAAGAAAAAACTGACCGTCCATGATGGTCGGGACACCGGGCGCAAGATTTGCGGTGCTACTTTTCAAAGAAAGCTTCCGGTAAGAAAAGTCGAGTTGCCCCTTAGAAACGGTTTGGGTTTCGCCGGACGGGGTCAGAAGGGTGATTTCTTCCAACACATCTCTAATCCACCCGTGGGCGGTCCCGGCGTTCATCATGATGGCGCCGCCGACTGTGCCGGGGATTCCCAGCGCGAAATTCATCCCCTTTAAATTAGCGGAGATGGCAAAAGCGCACAGTCTATGCAAACGGGCGCCCGCCATGGCTCTGACCAGCACACCGCCGGTGCGGCTGCCGGTGGTTGAAATGTGATTCAGGCATTTCGTTAAAACGATGACGAGTCCGGCAATACCGGCGTCTTTTACCAGCAAGTTGGTACCGTCGCCGATGACCAGAAAGGGGAGCCCCGCCTCTGCGGACCACTGAATCAGCCGCTGCAGGTCTTCCCGTGTTGCCGGCGTCACAAAGGCGTCGGCCGGTCCTCCGACCTTTAAAGAGGTGTGCCGGGACATGGGCTCGTCAAAACGCACGTCGTTTTTAAATCGATCTTCGAGCCATTTTTGGGCGGTCTTATCTAAAGCCATAGCGTCAGAACTTTAAAGCTAAAATTTGTGTACCGATTTTCCAAACGTCGCCTGCCCCTAAAGTCAACAGTATATCCCCGCTTTTTAATACCTTTTTCAATAATCGGGTTGCGGCTGTAAAGTCTTTGCAATAATGCGCTTCTTTATGTCCATGGGCCTTGATGTCTTTGCACAGAACCGGGCTGTCCACCTCAGGTATTTTCTTCTCACCGGCCGGATAAATCGGCAGAACCACGAGAAAGTCCGACTGATAGAAAGCGCGCGTGAACTCGTCAAACAGTTTTTGGGTGCGCGTATACCGATGGGGTTGAAAGGCAACGACAATCCGGCGGTCGGGCCAGCTCTCGTTTACGGCCTGCAGGGTAGTTTTGATCTCCGTGGGATGGTGGCCGTAATCATCCAGAACCGTGATGCCGGCAATTTCCCCTTTAACCTCCAAACGACGCTGGACGCCGCCAAGGGTTTCCAGTGCGCTTTTGATGACGGCAAAGGGAATGCTCAGTTCGACGCCGACGGCGACGCTGGCCATGGCATTGAGAACATTGTGAATACCCGGCAGGTTTAGTGAAATGTCGCCTATCTTGCGGCCGAGATGATAGGCGCCGAACCTGCTTGTTAAGCCTTCAAAGAAGATCTCTCTGGCCTGGAAATCCGCCTGGGAGCTGATGCCATAAGTGGTATAGCGTTTCTGAACTCTGGGAATGATATCCTGAATAGGTTCGTTGTCCAGACACAGGACCGCCAGGCCGTAAAACGGTATCCGGTCGATGAAATGAATAAAGACATCCTTGATGGCATCGAGGTCTGCATAAAAATCAAGATGTTCCCGGTCGATATTGGTTACGACCGCGATGGTGGGTGAAAACTTCAGAAAGGAACCGTCGCTTTCATCAGCTTCCGCCACGATAAAATCGCCCTTTCCCAGAACGGCATTGGATCCGATCCCTTTTAATTTGCCGCCGATGACCACAGTGGGATCGAGACCCCCCTTTGCCAGGACGGATGCAATGATCGAGGTGGTTGTGGTCTTGCCGTGGGCGCCGGCAATGGCCACGCTGTATTTTAAGCGCATGAGCTCGGCCAGCATTTCGGCCCTGGGGATGACCGGGACAGAGGTCCGGCGGGCGGCAATCACTTCAGGGTTTTCCTTTTTGACGGCAGAAGATGTCACCACGACATCGGCGCCGATAATGTTGTTTTCGCTATGGCCTTCATAAATCACGCCGCCCAGCCGCTTCAGATGGTCGGTGATATCCGACAATTTAAGGTCGGAACCGGAAACTTTATAGCCGAGGTTGAGCAGCAGCTCGGCGATGCCGCTCATGCCGATGCCGCCGATGCCGACAAAATGGATGTGGTATTTTTTTAAATACATGTTTGATCGACTTCCTACCTTTTATGCCGGTAAAGAAAACCTGATCCTCAAATTCATATCAAAGTTCATCAAAGAGATGCTAAAATCCGAAGCACGAAATCCCAAATCCGAAACAAAACTCAATGACCGAAATTCAAATGGTCCAAACATAGGAATATCCGCGCGAATATTTATTGTTTTTGTCATTAGAGCATTTGATATTCTTATTTGCTTCGAAATTCGATATTCGGATTTCGAATTTTGCCCATGTCATTTGCGTAAAACATGATCCTCTGCGCTTAGCCCAGCGCCAACCGATAACACTCCTCCACAATCGTGCGGGCCGCGTCCGGTCGGCCCAAGGCGCCGGCCTTTTGCGACATGTGCGCCAGGGCTTCCGGATTGGCGGCATAATAGTCAATCCGTTGGGCCAAACGGCGGCCATCGAGATCTTTCTGCAGGAGGATTTCAGCCGCCCCCGCGTCCGCCAATGCCCGCGCGTTGAATTCCTGATGATTATCGGCGGCATGCGGAAACGGAATAAATATCACGCCTTTGGCGGCAACGCTGATCTCCGCTACAGTGGTTGCACCGGCCCGGCAGACAATCAAATCGGCCCGGCCATACTCCTGCGCCATATCGTCAAAGAAGGACGCCACGGTCGCATTCACGCCCTTTTCCTGATAAGCCTGTTTCAGCACGGCCTCATCCTGTATGCCGGTCTGATGAATGAAATCGTACCGGTCCTTTTCCTTCAGAAGTGCGAGCGCCTCCATGGCGGCCAGATTGATCGGGTGGGCGCCCTGACTGCCCCCCAGGATCAGAATCCGGAAACGGTCCTTCTTTTCAGAGGCCGCGGCGTGCGGCTTCGGCGCCGCTGCCAGTGCCAGTATTTCCTTTCGGACCGGATTGCCGCTGACACACACCTTGGTACGATCAAAACGGTCGCAGGTGTTTTCAAACGATACAAAAATGCGATCCGCGAAATGGGACAGCAGCCGGTTCGTCATCCCCGGCAGGATGTTTTGCTCATGTAAAGCGATTTTGACGCCCATAAGCCATGCTCCCATGACAACGGGGCCGGAGGAGTAGCTGCCGACTCCCAGCACCACATCCGGACGATAGGCTCGAATGGTCCGGACGGACGCTGCAATTCCCCCGGGGACCTTTAACACCGACACTGCCTGGCGGGAGATGCCTCGCCCCTTGAGGCCTTCCGCCTGAATGGTTTTGAGACCGAAACCGGCTTTGCTCAATGCCGACCGTTCCATGGCGTTGCCGGTGCTGATAAACAACACCTGATTGCGGGAGTTGCGGGCCATGAATTCCTGGGCGATGGCGATTCCCGGAAACAGGTGCCCCCCGGTACCCCCTCCTGCAATAATGATCCGCCGGACGCCGCCGGCATCATTATTTTGGTTTTTGACAGCATGTTGATTCATCGGGCCCTGGCCGTTTCAACATTCATCAGTATGCCAATGGATGCCATATTGATCATCAGGGAGGTCCCTCCGTAACTTAAAAACGGCAGCGCCAATCCTTTGGTCGGCAGCAGCCCCAGGCAAACCCCCATATTGACGACCACCTGAACCGCCAGCGCTGAGGTCAGTCCCAGGGCAATAAACGATCCAAACAGGTCGCTGGTATTACGGGCGATGCTGATGCCGCGCCAGACAATCAAACTATACAGGCCCAGGATCAGGAAGATGCCGACGAGTCCCAGTTCCTCGCCGATGACCGAAAAAATAAAGTCGGTATGGGGTTCCGGCAGATAGAAGAGTTTCTGGTAGCCCTTGCCGATACCGGCGCCCCATATCCCGCCGGTGCCGAAAGCCATCAGGGAGTGAATGATCTGGTATCCCTCTTCGGTGGGATACTCCCAGGGATTCAGAAAACTCATAATCCGTTTTATGCGGTATTCGGCATGAATCATAAAGTAGTATAACACCGGCAGGACCAGCAGCAGCGACGAGGCCAGATGCAGCAGTCGCGCGCCTCCGACAAACAGCATGATCCATGTCAATGCGCCCAGAATCACAACCGATCCAAAATCCGGTTGTAGAAATATCAACACGGTAAATGCCGAAAGCACCAGCACATGGGGCAAAAACCCGATATAAAAATCCTTGAGGTGCTCCCTTTTTTTGCTCATGGAATAGGCCATAAAGATAACAACCGCAAAACGTGCGAATTCCGAAGGCTGGAAGGAGACCGGCCCAAAGCGCAGCCAGCGGGCAGCTCCTCCGGCCGAGGAACCCAACCCCGAGACAGGGACGGCAATCAGAGCGGCCAGTGCCAACAGCAAAAACGGATATGCCAGAAAACGATACCAGCGGTAAGGAACGTGTTTGTATACCACCAGGGCGATAATACCCCCCATGGCGAAAACGGCCTGTTTTCTTAAAAAGAAATATTCGGTACCGAATTTTTTGATGGCCAGGGCCGAACTGGCGCTGTAAACCATGACAATGCCGATCCCCACCAGCAAAAGCACCGGAAACAGAAGCATGATATCGTATCTTATTGACGCGCTCTTCTGCTGCTCTGTGGCCATAATGGTTTCCCGTTACAATCCTTGGTTTTTCTGTTCAGGAGATGCTCCCAGTTTCTTAACGAGTTCTGAAAAATCCCTGCCGCGTTCTGCATAGTTTTGATACATATCAAAGCTGGCACAACCGGGCGACAGCAGGGCAACATCCCCGGGGGCGGCCGCCTGGGCGGCTCCGAAAACGGCCGCCGCCATGGTGTCCGCCGCGGCGGTGGGGACCAGGCGGCCCAGAACCGACAGGATCTTATTACCGGCTTCCCCCAGAACGATCAGGTGTTTGACCTGCCGGCTTACCGGATCTTTCAGCCCCCCGAAGTCGCTGCCTTTATCGCGTCCGCCCATGATGAGTACGACCGGTTCAGTGAAGGACGCCAGCGCCCGCACGACCGAATCCGGGGTGGTGGATTTAGAGTCGTTGAAATAACGAACCTTGTTATGGGTGGCAACATGCTCCAGTCGGTGGGGCAGTCCCCTGAATTCACGTGCGGCCGAGATGATCCCCGCAAAGTTACCGCCGGCTGCCAGGGCCGCCAGCGATGCCGCGGCCACATTTTCGAGGTTATGCTTGCCGAGCAGGCGGATCCTGTCGACCGGAAGCAGAAAGCGCCCGCTTGCTTTCGTCATCAGGACAATTTCTTGACGGCCGATGACGGCGCCTTCTGCCGGCGCCGGGACCGCGTCCTTCTGGTGATCGAAATAAAGCCGCCGGCCCCTGATGCTTCGACTGAAAGACCGGATGTTCGGGTCCGCTCCGTTTAATACCGCTACGTCATTCTCCTGCTGATTTTTAAATATCAAGTGCTTGGACCGGATGTAGGCGTTAAAGTCCGCATACCGGTCCAGATGGTCTTGGGTGATGTTCAGTAATACCCCCACCTTGGGTTTGAAACCGTCGATGGTGTCGAGCTGAAAACTGCTGATCTCGGCGACAACAACGTCGGCCTTCAGGTCCTGGGAAACATAATCAATCAGCGGCGTGCCGATATTGCCGCCGACAAATACCCGCAGCCCGGATTGTTTGAGCATTTCTCCCAGGAGCGTGGTGGTGGTTGTTTTGCCGTTTGTGCCGGTCACTGCGACGATCGGCTCCCGGATAAAACGGCCGGCCAGCTCGATTTCTCCCAGAACCGGAATTCCCTTGCCCCGCGCAGCGGCTATGACATCCAGGGTGTGAGGAACTCCCGGGCTTAACACAATGAGATCCGTCCGGGTAAATGTTTCCGGCCGGTGCTGTCCCAGTTCCAGGCGAACGCCCATTTTGCGAACGATTCCTGCCCGGGGTTCCAACGCCGCTTCGCCGGAAATGTCCGTGGCGGTTACGATCGCGCCGTTTTTTTTCAGAAACCGCGCCAGCGCAACACCAGTCTTACCGAGACCAACGACCAGGGCATGTGTGTTTGTCAGGTTCATACGGCCGTTTCAGATTGCAAGTTACGGGCGGTTTTGTTTATGCCGTCTTGTTTTGGGTTCATGAGTGGTTGTGTCTCCGCGATAACGTTAATGTTAACGTACACTGCCGTCCGCCCGTAACTTGCAAGATTAAATCACCTCAGTTTTAGTGTGCTCATGGAGATCAAGGCCAGGATAATCGCAATAATCCAGAAGCGTACAATCACTTTGGGCTCGGGCCACCCCTTCAGTTCAAAGTGGTGATGCAGCGGCGCCATCCGGAAAATGCGCCGGCCGTGGGTCATTTTAAAAAACGCCACTTGAAAGATCACCGAAAGGGCCTCGATCACAAAAAGCCCGCCCACCAGTACCAGAAGAATTTCCTGTTTGGTAATCACCGCAACCGAACCGATGGCCGCTCCCAGGGAGAGCGACCCCACGTCACCCATAAAAATCTGGGCCGGATAGGTGTTAAACCATAGAAATCCGAATCCGGCGCCGGCGATGGCGCCGCAGAAAACAGCCAGCTCCCCGCTGCCGGCGATATAATTGATCTGCAGATACTCGGCAATCCGGATATGCCCGGCCACATAGGCAAAGATCATGTAGGTGGCCGCCACAATGATGGCCGGTCCGATGGCCAGCCCGTCGAGTCCGTCCGTTAAGTTGACCGCATTGGAAGTGCCCACGATCACAAATGCCGCAAAGAGAACGTATCCCCAGCCGAGGTCCGGTGAAATCTTTTTAAAAAACGGGATGGTGACCTCCGTGTTAAATTCGGGGCTCCAGCAGACCAGAATTCCGGTTGCGATCGCCAGTACGGTCTGTGCCAGAAATTTGCCGCGCACCCCCAGCCCTTTGCTCTGCTTTTTGATCAGCTTCAAATAATCATCGCTAAAACCGATAATGCCGTAACCGATCGTCACCAGCAGGACGATCCAGATATAGGCGTTGGCCAGGTCGGCCCACAGGAGCGTTGCCAGTGTAATTGAAAATATGATGAGTGCGCCTCCCATGGTAGGCGTGCCGGCTTTGACCAAATGAGACTGCGGACCGTCATCGCGAATGTACTGTCCGATCTGCAGGCTGCTTAATTTTCTGATGGCCCAGGGGCCCAGCAGAAAACAAATGAGGAAGGCCGTCAGACTGGCGTAGATCGTCCGGAACGTGATGTACCGGAAAACGTTTAAAACCGTCAGGGTGGAACTCAGCGGATATAAGAAATAGTAGAACATGTTAAAATCTTAAACCTCTGTATAGGCCTCAACATATCTTCCCAGCAATGGGCAACCTGGAAGAACGCAAATTCGAAATTCGAATACCGAAGCTCGAAACAAATTCATATGGACAAAAGACAAATGGTCAAAATTCCAAAGACGGCGTGCTATCTGTTTTGATTTCAATGTTTTCAAACCGACCCTTCGCTCCCATCCGCCCACTCTCTGAGGGCGCTGACGATTTTTTCCATTTGCATGCCCCGGGAGCCCTTCACCAGGACCCAGTCGCCGGGCGCCAGCTGCGCGCTCAGGTCCGCCGCAATCTCTGCGTGCGTACCGATAAAAATGGCCCGGGCGTCGAGCCCTTCCGTCACAGCGCCGGCCTTGACTGCTTTGGCATGGTCGCCGGTTAGATACAGCCGGTGGGCTGGGGTCCGGGCGGCCAGCGCACCGATCTCTTTGTGCAGGGCTTCGGCCCCGGCGCCGAGCTCCAGCATGTCGCCGAGTACCAGGATGCCGTGGCTTTTGCCTTTCAATTCGCTCAGGGCGGCGATGGCCGCCTGCATGGAAGCCGGATTGGCATTATAGGTATCATCGACGATAGAAACCTTTTTCCGGGTTTGAATAATGTTCATCCGCCCGCCGCCCGCCTTGAAATTTTCGAGCCCGGCCTTAATTTCCGCTGCTGAAAACCCCAGCGCTAAACCGGCCGCTGCAGCCGCCAGAGCGTTGTAGACCATAAACCGTCCGGCAGCGAAAAGGTTGATGTCGATTTCTTCAGCCGGCAGTACCAGGCGGAAGCGGACGGTCCCGGGCGCGCTTTTGACCGGCCGGGCGCGAACGGCCGCCTTGTCGGAAAGGCCGAAAAATGTAACTCCCAGGGCGGTTCGTTGAGCCAGTTCCCGCACCCTGGGGTCGTCGACATTTAAGACGGCTGTTCCGCCCGGTTTTATTTTTTCCAGCAGTTCCCCCTTGGCCCGCATGACGCCGTCAATGGATCCCAATCCTTCCAGGTGCGCCCGGCCGATATTGGTAATGATGCCCATGTCCGGCCGGCAGATTTCCGCCAGCCGCCGGATTTCACCCGGGTGATTCATGCCGAGTTCAAGGACCGCCCACCGGTGCCGGGGCTCAAGTTTGAGCAGTGTCAGCGGCAGTCCGATTTCATTGTTTAAATTCCCGCTGGTGGACAGGGTCCGGTAGCGCCGGGAGATGACGGCGGCTGTCATCTCCTTGGTGGAGGTTTTGCCGTTTGATCCGGTGATGGCGATAACGGAAACCCCGGCCCGCCGGCGGTTAAAACCGGCCAGATCACCGAGCGCCCGGGTGGTGTCTTTAACGGCAATCACGACGATTCCCTGCCTTTTCAAGTCATCCAGGGTTGGTGCTGCAACCTTTGACCCGTCGACGATCATGCCGCGAACGCCTGCAGCAACCACTTCGGATATAAACCGATGCCCGTCATGGACCCGGCCGCGGATGGCGACAAACAGACTGCCGGGGGCAATGCTGCGGGAATCAATGCAAATACCTGCAAAGACCTGCCGCCTGTCGCCGCCCAACAGATCGCCGCCGGTGGCCGCCAACAGGTCGGCGGTTGTCCAGGGGATCGGGCCGGGTTCAGATGAGTTGTCTTGTCGTGCGAGCGGCTGCATGTCGTTTACAATATCCGTTCGTCTTTTAACTGTGACGATCGCAGCCGTTGAACCGAACCTTCCCCAAGCTCCGATAAGGCCTGCCGGGCCTCGCTGCGATCATCAAACGGCCGTTTTTGTTTTCCCACGATTTGATAGGTTTCGTGGCCCTTGCCGGCAATTAAAATAATATCCCCGGGCCTGGATGCCGCAACCCCCAGCCGGATCGCCGTGCTGCGGTCCGGTTCGACCACGAACCCTTTTTGGCCGAAACCGATTTTAATTTCGGTCTCGCTGAATTCGGCGGCGGATGTCAAGCGGATGCCGTTGCGGATCCCGTCGATAATACGGACCGGATCCTCTGTGCGTGGATTGTCCGAGGTGATAATCGAAAGATCACAGATACGTCCGGCAATTTCACCCATGAGGGGCCGCTTGCTCCGGTCCCGGTCGCCGCCGCAGCCGAACACGCAGATGATCCGGTTTTCAGATATCAGTCGCAGCGCCGAGAGAACATTCCGGAGTGCATCCGGGGTATGGGCATAATCGACATAAACAAAGCGTTCGGCGGCATTGGCGATGCGTTCCAATCGGCCCGGTACATGCGTTAAGCTTTCGATGCCGGTCCGGATCGTGTCAAGGGGGATATTCAGGGCCAGTCCCACGCCGGCGGCACACAGAATATTCTCGACATTATGAGCGCCGATCAGTGCGGAGTTGAGCTTGAAACTTCCGGACGGAAAGGAAATCCGGACGCTGATGCCGGACAGATCGATGGCAATCTGATCGGGCCTGATCCGGCAGCTTTTCGAAAATCCGACCGACAGGGTCGGGATGTCAAGGGATGCCAGCAATTCTTCGCCTTCCCGTTGATCGGCGCAGACAACTGCGACCGCTTTTTCTTTTTTGGGCCCGGTGCTTAAATAGTCCGTGAAAAACTTTTTCTTACAGGCCCAGTAACGCTCCATGTCGCCGTGATAATCGAGATGGTCCTGGGTGAGATTGGTAAACACACCGATATCGAAGAGACACCCATGGATGCGGTCAAGATCGATGGCGTGGGACGACACTTCCAGGACCACATGATGGACGCCTGCCCGGAGCATTTCTGCGAGAATCCGCTGCAGGTCCAGGGATTCGGGCGTCGTTACCGGATTCTCATAATGCCTGCCGTCGTAGCGGTAATCGATGGTTCCGATAACGCCGACCGAATGACCGGCGGCGGCCAGGATACTTTCAATTAAAAATGCCGTGGTCGTTTTGCCGTTGGTGCCGGTAATACCGATCATGCAAAGCTTTTGTGACGGGTTTTGGTAGAATCGAGCGGCGATTTGGGCCAGGGCTTTTCGCGTGTTTTGAACCTGAATCGTCACAATATTTTTTTGAACCGGCCGGTTTACCACGACGGCGGCGGCGCCCCTATCGATGGCCTCATCAATAAACATGTGGCCGTCCACCGACAGGCCGGGGATGGCTACAAAAAGCCCGGACGGTTGAACCTCCTGTGCGCGACAATGAATGGAGCGTATTTCAGGATCGTCGGCCGGTCCCGGTTTCGGTCCCAAGGGAACCGTCCATGCGGCAGCGGCATCGTTTTCCCGCAACGGCCCGTCGGATTTTAATAAACTGGAAAGCTTCATCCTTTGGCCTCTTTTTGGAGAGATACCGTTAAGTTGTTCTTGCCTTGGTCCGGGGTTATATTCAGATGGTTCAATGTTTCAATGGCGATTTTTTTAAACGCTGGTGCGGCGACAATTCCGCCGTAATGGTGATTGCGGGGTTCGTTGACGACCACCAGAATCGCAACCGCCGGATTTTCAACCGGTGTAAAACCGACAAAAGACGCGATATATTTTCCCTTGGCGTAGGTTCCACTTTCATCTGTTTTCTGGGCGGTTCCAGTCTTGCCGGCGACCGTAAACCCTTTAATGGCGGCATCGGTACCGGTTCCTCCCTCCTGCGTCACGGTTTGCATGATTTTTTTGATCGTCCGGGCCGTTTGGAGTGAAATTGCCCGGCGAACCGCGTGGGGTTGAGTGCTCCTGATCAGTCGGCCGTTACTGTCCGTTATGGCCTGGACGATATAGGGCCGCATCAGGATTCCGTCGTTGGCGATGGCGCTGACGGCCGTTGTCAGCTGGATGGCGGACACGGAAATACCCTGACCAAAGGCAATGGCGCCGGCATCTATTTTGGACCAGTATGTGTGAGATGTCAGACTGCCGGCCGTTTCTCCCGGACAGTCGATTCCCGTTTTTTCGCCGAATCCGAAGCTGCGCAGGGTGCTGAAAAGCGTTTCCGCGCCGATTAATTCCCCCACCTTGGCAATACCGATGTTGCTGGAATATTTGATGATCTGTTGTAATGAAAGCCACCCGTGGGGACGGGTATCATGGATAATGTTGCCGCCGATGCGGTACTCACCGTTTTCACAATAGTAAATTGAGTTGGGGGTGCTGTTGCCCTTCTCGATGGCGGCGGCGGCACTGAATATCTTCATGGTCGAACCGGGTTCAAACGGGTCTGTAATCGCCCGGTTGCGCCATTGCTGCTGGTTAAAATCCTGAAAAGCGTTGGCGTTAAAAAGCGGCACATGCGCCAGGGCCAGAATGGCGCCCGTCTTGGGCACCATGACAATGACCACCCCGGAGACGGCCTCGAATTCCTTTACCGTATCGACCAGGGTGCTTTCAGCGATGTATTGTATGGTTCGATCGATGGTCAAAATTAAACTTTTTCCGCTTTGATCCGGAGCGATGTCTTTTTCGGTAACGATTTCGCGACCCAGCGCATCACGCAGAACCGTCAGATTGTCATTCGTATGCTTCAAGTAGTCATCGTAATAATACTCGACCCCTTCCAGTCCGGTACCGTCGATTCCGGAAAAACCGATAACCTGGGCGGCGATGGAGCGGTTGGGGTAAAAGCGGTTCTGTTCGGGTTTAAATACAATACCGCTGAGGTTCAGCGCCCGGACGGCTTCGGTTTCTTTGGGGGAGGCCTGGCGCTTGATCCAGACAAACGTCTTATTGGCAGTCAACTTGCGGTAGAGTGCACGTTCATCCAGTTTTAATTTGGCGGCAAGCGCTTTGGCCGTGGCTTTGTGATTATCGATATGCTGCGGATGAGCAGCGATGGCCGTCACCTCAATACTGACGGCCATTTCCCTGTGGTTGCGGTCATATATGGTGCCGCGCTTCCCATAAGGCTGAAAGGTGGCCTCATATTGATCGGCCGCCTTTTGGGATAACCACGGGCCGCGGAAGATCTGGACGTACATTGCTTTTGCCCCGATGACGCCGAAAAGCAGGGTAAAAACCAGACCCACCAGAAAGGTGCGCAAACCGATATATTTTAAATATGTGTTCTCTGCCGCTTTCATGGTATAATGATCGTCTGTTCCGGTTGGGGCGCTCTCAGCCCCAATTTCTCTCTGGCGATTTTAGTGATACGGTCGGGAGACTTCAGATGCGCCCATTCGATTTTCAGATTGTTTTGCAGCATCTGCAGCTCCCGCTGTTTTTCAATAGCGGCGGATATGCCGTATCCCAGGCGCATGCACTGAACCCGGCTCCAGGTGTACAGCAGCATTTCTGTGATAAAGACGACCAGCAGGACAATCCATACACCGATGGATTGCTGCGGTCGGATTTTTCGGTTGGGCTTGGCTGCCATGGGTTCCGGCTCTTCTAAAGTTTCTCAAAAGCCCGCAAGCGGGCGCTCCTGGCCATGGGATTTACCCGAATTTCAGCGGTTGTCGGCCGTATGGGTTTCGGCGTCAGGGACCGCGCAATTTTTGTCCACCCGCATACGCACTGTGGGAACCGGGGCGGACAGGTGCACCCCTTTTCCAGAGCTTTAATGCGGTGCTTGACGATTCGGTCTTCCAGGGAATGGAACGAGATGACGCACAGGCGGCCTTTCGGATTCAGATAATTCATCACGCCGTCTAGAAATGTCGCCAAAACCTCGAGCTCCCGATTGACGGCAATTCGCAGCGCCATGAAGACACGCGTAGCGGGATGAATCCGCTGTGAAAAGGATGCCTTTTTAGGGACAGCAGTCTTTACTATTTCTGCCAGCTGCCGGCTGGAGGTGATTTTTACCCGCCTTCTTTCTGCTACAATATTCCGGGCAATTTGCCGCGCCCAGCGTTCCTCCCCGTATTCTCTAAAAATCTTTAGTAGGTTTTTTTCCTCCGCGCAGTTGATAATATCTTCAGCTTTGGTGCGCGCCGTGACATCCATGCGCATATCGAGCGGCTCGTCTGCCATGAAGCTAAACCCCCGGCCGCTGGATTCAATCTGGTAGAGCGAAAGACCAAGATCCAACAGGACGCCGTCGACTCCATCGATAGTGAGCTGCGACAGAAAATCCGGCAGCTGGACAAAGTTGCCGTGAAACAGCCGTATGTTGGCGGCATCGTCCCCCAGAATCTTTTCGGCATTGTGGATGGCATCCCGGTCCTGATCAATGCCGATTAACAATCCATCCGGCATAATTTTTTTTAATATCGCCAAGGCGTGTCCGGCGCCCCCCAGGGTCCCGTCAACAAAGATTTTTCCCGGCCGGCAGTTGAGATAATCCAAAACTTCAGCCGGCATAACGGGGATGTGTCGATAGGACATGGCTTATAACCCCAGTTTCGCGATTTCGTTGCGGACAACCTCCTTGCTCATGTCTTCTTCCATGTGAGTATTTTCTTTATCCCAATTCTCCCGGGACCATATTTCAAAGTGGTCGAGCACGCCGACCAGGACGATTTCTTTTTCCAGCCCGGCGTATTGCCGCAGGGAGGGGGGAACCAGGATCCGTTCCTGCTTGTCGCAGGGGCATTCAAACGCGCCCCCGATAAACACCCTTCGAAAACGGCGCATGGTTTCGCTTTTTTCAGACAGGGCCAGGATTCTGCTCTCTATCTGGCGCCATTCCGGGAAGGTATAGGCCAGTAGGCAGCTGTCCATCCGGGACACCATGACTCCGTCGCCATTGGCCCGGATGAGATCCCGAAAACGGGCCGGCACAATGATGCGTCCTTTTGCATCAAGGGTATGAAAGGAGCTTCCGCGAAACATATTCACCCTATTAAACCACTTTAATCCACTTTTTGCACAATAAACTATATTTTAATGCAACTGTCAAGAAAAAAATAAAATAATTGATTTGATTTTTATAATAATTAAAAAAGCTTAAATGGTCAAAGCAAATAAAAATTAATGTGGATGATTGTGGTTGTTTTTGAAAAAAGAGGTAAGGGATTCAAGACCTCCTGATTCCTGCCTTGATGTTGAGTTTTGCCTTTATAATGTTGCTATCTTTCAGCTGTGCAAGTAAAAATCAACAAACCGGAGAGACAGCCGCCTCTTCCTCTGCAGGCAGGGTATACAAGTATGTACCCAGCGCCGTGGATTCAAATGCTAAGTATTTGTTTTACATGCACGGGCTTGGGATCGAAAACGGAGGTGACTCCTTTAATTATTTTCGGATTTTGGATCGGCTTGCGGAAAGAGGTTTTAACGTCATCGGCGAAGTACGTCGCCCAGCAGTCACCAGGAAATACGCTGAAAAAATCGCTGGACAGGTGAATAAACTGCTCGCTGCCGGCGTGGCAGCCAGAAACATTACAGTGGCGAGTCATTCCAAGGCAGGAATGATCACCATGATCGTCATGGCTATCCTTGGCAATCCCGACATTGCTTATGTTAGTTTTGCTGCGTGTGCCAAGGAGGGCAGCGAGTATGAAGAAGGATACCTCAGGGCTGTTAATCATGCAGCTTCAATGGCGCGGGGTCAATAATTATCGGTGTAAGAGCGCAGCGACGAGGGTTTCGGATCGTGCAAATTGGCATTAGATAAAATGACCAACGCAGTCGTTTCCGAGCGCGAATTGACTTCAGGGGGTGGGCACAGCTTATT
>ENA-OSEO01002929-OSEO01002929.1-sediment-metagenome-genome-assembly--contig:-NODE-2929-length-21951-cov-4.278504_pt1 | contig 21951 bp, 18 predicted proteins | sample MGYA00237883_ERZ534232 | MGnify/ENA metagenome assembly ERZ534232
TCCGAATATCGGTGCGGCGCTGGTGGTGGGGCTGGGCTGCGAACAGATCGATGCCGAATCCCTGGCCAATACGGTGAAGGGTAAACCCGTGCGGCACATCACCATTCAGAAAATCGGCGGTACCACCGCGGCAATAGAAGCCGGGATCGCGGCCGCCAGGGAAATGATCGAAGCCATTGCAAACACCAAACGGGAACCGGCCGGCCTCGACAGTCTGATCGTGGCCACCCAATGCGGCAGCTCGGATACGGGCTCGGGGGTGGCTTCGAATCCTGCAGTGGGTGCGATGGCCGACCTGCTGGTCCGGGAAGGCGGGGCTGTCATTCTGGGCGAAACCGGCAGCCTTTACGGTGCGGTCGGGTCCCTGATGAAGCGGGCGATCTCTCCTGAGGTCGGTCGTCGACTCATGGAGATCACGGACGCCGTGGAGCGGGATTACAACCGGATCAACCGGAGTCTCAAAGAGGCGAACCCGACACCGGGCAACATCGCCGGGGGAATTACCACCCTTGTGGAAAAATCCCTGGGCGGCGTTCGCAAGGGAGGAACGACCCCCATCCAGGGGGTGTTGAAGCCGGCCGAGCGGGTGGACGGAAAGGGATTGTGGGTCATGGACACCAGCAAGGGGCTGGGCACCTGCGCCCTGTCCGACATGCTGGCCGGCGGGGCACAGATCATGGCCTACACCACCGGAAGAGGCAATCCCCTGGGCTCCCCCATCGCCCCGGTGGTCAAAATCACGGCCACCAAACAGACCGTGGACCGGTTGGGCGAAATCATCGATTTTGACGCCAGCCCGGTACTGATGGGTATAGAGAGCCTTGAGGACTGCGGCAAACGGCTTCTACAGACAATCGTGGAGGTGGCCGATGGGAAGCTGACACAGGCGGAAAAACTCGGGCACACCGTTTTTGCCATCGGCAGGATTGTGATGGCGTAAAAAGGAAAGAAAGGAGAAAAAAATGGGGCGGCAAATTGTCGGAGCACCGCGGAAAAAGCCAACCAAAAATGCACAGGCGGTAAGAATCGGAAACATCATTTACACCCAGGGGATACCGGTAAATTTCGATACCGGCGAGGTCGTCGGCAAGAGCATCGGGGAGCAGACCAAACAGACCATGGAAAATATCAAGGCCACTTTGCATGGCTGCGGCTCCTCGATGGACAACATCGACAAATGCACGGTGTTCATATCGGGCAGGGAGTGGGTCGCCGGGATGAACGAGGTGTATTACACCTACTTTCCGGCGCACTCGACGCCCGCCAGGGTCTGTATCGTGGCCGAGTTGGTCAACCCGCAGATGATGGTGGAAATCGAGGTCTATGCGCATGTGAAAGACGAGTAACGGCGGTCGTCCGACCATGCGGTGCACGGTCGGACGGGAACCGAAATTGAGAGCCTTTAACCCTTTAACCGATGAAGGAGGATCTATGAGCGACCAACCGATCATTCCGGCCGCATCCACGGCCATTGTGCTCAACGACATGATCAACGGCAATCTCCGGGGAAAGGATGCGCGGAAAAACGAACTGATCGCATCGAGCGGCATCATCCAGAATTCCGCAGCCTGCGTCGCTGCGATCCGTGAACGCAAAATTCCGGTGTTCTGGATCCGGGTGGAAAGAAGAGCCGATCAGGCGGACGTTGTTGCCCCCCTGACCGATGCCTTTCTGGCCGGGGGCAGAAAGCTCCACCCCCCCACCGTCCGGGGCTCCTACGAAGCGGCCAATGTGGATGAACTGCCGGTGCTTCCCGAAGATCACGTGATCCTGAAGCCGCGTTTCGACCCCTTTTTCGCAACCGACCTGGATTATCAGCTGCGGGCGCGTAAAATCGATACCATTCTGCTCGGCGGGTATGCCACAAACTTCGGTGTTGAAAATTGCGCGCGGACCGCAAGAGACTTCGGCTACAATGTGGTGCTGCTGAGCGACTGCAGCTACAACGTGGACCATGAAATGCACGAGTTTTCGATCAAGAAAATTCTCCCGTTTTTTGCGCGGGTGATGCCCTGGAAACAGGCGGTCGAACTCATCCGGTAACCGGATGTATTAAGGGTCTCATCAATTGTCCCGACAGATAGCCCCCTCACCCTGCCCTCTCCCCCAAAATGGGGGAGAGGGTTGGGGTGAGGGGGCCCGAACCGGTAAATACTATTTCGAGGCAGTAAATAAGATTGGGGCAGGGTCGCATTGACCGGGTGGCTTTGGATGCAGGGTTTTAGTTAAAGCCGGTATGAACGACGTGGACGTCTTGATACAGCATAGCCTTGCACGGCTGGCAGTTCTGTTGCTGATCATCGGAGCATCCGTTCGGGGGGTTCTTTTCATTTCTGCAGTCGTCATGAGGGGCGTCCGGAAATCCGCCCTGCCAGGATATGCTCCGGCGGCGCTGATCCGCTTTTTTCTGCCGCTTCACAGCGCCGCCGGGAAAAAGACCGCATACGTCATTTCTCGATACATTTTTCACCTGTGTCTGGTTATTGTCCCACTAGGTTTCAGCCGGCATTTCTACCTGTTCGAAGAAAACGGGTATACGGTATTCTGGTATGCGTTGCCCGATGAATGGATCGATGGGTTGACCCTTCTGGTATTTTTTTTCGTTCTTTATTTCTCGGCCCGACGCATCTTCTTCCGGGAAAACAGAACCGGTTCGACCGCTTCCGATGCGCCGGTCATCATCATCACCGCGCTTCCGTTTCTCACCGGATACGCACTTACCCACGGAAGCCTTGATTTCATCCCGTTTTTGAGCCCCAATCTGCTAACCATTCATGCTTTGTCCGCAGAGGCCATGATGATCATGGCCGCATTCCTTTTTTTGGGTGTCCGGATGAAACCCGAAAGCTGCATCGGGTGCGCTTCATGCGTGCTTTACTGCCCGACGGAAGCGCTGACGGTACAGGACGATGGGGCAAAACGACGTTTTACGTATGCCCCCTTTCAATGCATCCGGTGCGGGTCGTGCGTCAAAACCTGCCCGGAAAATGCCGTGGAATTGAAACACGTCATCAGCGCGGCACGATATCTCCAGATTTTCAAAAATCAATCCATCCTGTCGCTGGATCTCACACCCTGCGAGCGATGCGGGAAATCATTTGCACCCAAAGCCCAGCTGGATAAACTGTTGCAGTTGGTCCCAAAGGCCGTGCCCGATTTTTGTTCCAGGTGCAAACAGCGGGAGGCTGCTCGGACCCTGGACGGGGGGTATCTCCGGAATTGCCGACCCCAACCGAGTTTATTGACGGTCGAGGATATTTCTGCTACTTGTGTTTCACGTAACAAAAGTCGCTGAAGCCCCGGAAGAGGTGGTTCAGCAACGCCCTTTCCCGGCTGCGATTCAACACCAAAGGGAGAGTCAAACCGATGGCGAAAACCCTGCTGATCTATCCTGAAAAATGCCTGGGGTGCCGGATCTGCGAAATGTTCTGTTCGCTTTCACACACCGATACCTGCAACCCCGCGCGTTCCCGGATCAATATCATCAAGATGGACCTGGATGTGCGTTGCGTCCCCATGGTCTGCCAGCAATGCGCCGATCCGGTCTGCGAAAAAGCCTGCCCATCAGGGGCCATCTTCCGCAATGAAACCACCGGCGCCATGGAAACCGACCTGAAGCGCTGCACCGGCTGCCGGATGTGCGTACTGGCCTGCCCTTTCGGCGGCACGGGTGTGGACCCCTGGGAGGCAACGGTCATGCGGTGCGATCTTTGCCAGGGGGAACCCCTGTGCGCGGAAGTATGTCCGTACGGCGCCATCGTATACGTTGAAGCGGATCGACAGGCGCTGCATAAAAAACGAAGCGGGGCCGAAAGGTTTCTGACATCCCTCGAAAACCAGATCGGTAAAGGAAACTGAGGATGGATCATCAGCGGATCATACTGAAGGTGGACCTGTGCCGGAAAACCGTTGAGAAGAGCAGCACCGCCCCTTTTGACGGACGGTTCATCGGCGGCCGGGGCATCGGCAGCAGCCTGATGCTGCAACTCCTTCCCCCGGGGGTCGATGCGCTCGGGCCTGAAAACGTTCTGATTTTCAGCACGGGTCCGCTTTCGGGGACCGCAGCCCCCGCCAGCGGCCGGGTGGATGTTACCGGAAAATCGCCGATAAACGACTACCATGCGGTATCCAACTTCGGGGGTTTCTGGGGGTCCGAATTCAGTCAGGCCGGATACAACCACCTGGTGGTCCAAGGCGCTGGGGAGGATCCGGTTTATCTGTCCATCGACAACGACCGGGTGGAATTCAAAGACGCCCGGCACCTGTGGGGGTTGAGCACCTATGAAACGATCACCACCCTGCGCGAGGAGCTGAGGGATCCGGAAATCCAGGTGATCGCCATCGGCCCCGGAGGAGAAAACCGGGTCCGCTATGCCTCCATCAATTCCAGCATGGGCGATGCCGCGGGCCGGATGGGCATGGGGGCCGTGATGGGGTCAAAAAAACTCAAGGCCGTCGCCGTTCGAGGCACCAGGGGCGTTTCCCTGCACGACCCGAAACGGTTTATGGAAGTCGCCCGCAAAACGCACCGGTTCCTGCGCGAGAGCGAAACGTTCGCCAACTTCAAGATATCCAAGGCAAACGGCGATCCCATGTTCAGCAGGAAAGCGGAAGATCAGTTGACCTTCGGCAACTTCGAAACCGGCGCGTGGGATAAATTCGGAGGCCTGAAAACCGAACAATATTTTTCAAAGCACAAGATCCGCCGCACCGGATGCTTCGGCTGCCCGCTGCAGTGCATGCATCTGGTGCAGGTATCCGGGGGCGACTTCGGTCTGTCTCGCTGCATGAACTTTCAAAGCTTTCTCGGTACCGTCTGGAACGACGACCTTGGCGCCATGTGGGAGGCGATTGTGCTTGCCAACCAATACGGCCTCGACTCCCACGAAACCGGGGGAGTGATCGCTCTGATGATGGAACTCTACCAAAACGGCATCATCACCGCAGGCGATACCGACGGAATCCCTCTGGAGAGGGGAAACCGCGAAGCGATACTCCAGATGATACACAAGATCGCCCGCCGCGAAGGGATCGGCGATATTCTCGCCGAGGGCCCCGAACGGGCCGCACAGGCCATCGGGGGACGTGCGCCGGACTTTGTGGTGGCAGCCAAGGGGCTTTTCCCCCACGGCTACCAGTTTCAGGTGGTGGAAGGGACCAGCCTCATGCAGGCCGTCAGCAGTGGAGAGCCCTTTCAGACCTACGGCACCGGAGTCGAACGGACGATGGACCCTGAAAAACCCAACCTGCGGCTCCTGGCCCAGGCAAAAGCGCTTTACGGGGCGGAGGATGCCTATCTGCCGGGAAACTACAGCGAGGCCAAGGTCCGGATGGTGATCGATTCCGAGCACCGATCCCGGGTACCCGACCTGCTCGGCATTTGCCTGACATCGATCGTCTATGTGCTGAAGACCGTACCGGACATCCATTTTCTCTACGACCGCCAGGTGGAGCTCTTCAATGCGGCAACCGGCCGGTCCATCAGCCGGGACGAGCTTTTCCGGGCGGCCGAACGGCTGGTCAATCTGGAACGGTCCATCGATGCCCGTGAAGGACTGACGCGACAAAACGATACGCTCCCGCGGCGGTTTTACCAACCGCTCGATTCGGGAAAGAACCGGGGAAAAGTGCTCAATGAGCAAAAAATGGAAGAAATGAAGAGCACGTATTACCGGCTTCGCGGCTGGGATGTCGAAACGGGGCTTCCCACCCCCGAAAAACTGATGGAACTCGGACTGGAAGAGATCGTTCAGGGAAAAAGAGCAGGGGATGAAAAACCGATCCGAAAAACCGGCTGAGATCCTGAGGATCGATCTGACACGTCGGACCCATGCCGTAGAAGGCCTTTCCCCGTACGAGGAGTCCTTCATCGGCGGGCGGGGGGTCGGCAGCAAGATCCTCTACGACGAGCTGCCCCCCCGGATCGATCCTCTCGGACCGGAAAATATCCTGGTCTTCAGCAACGGCCTGCTGTCCGGAACCGCCGCTCCGGGAAGTGGGCGGGTGGATGTGGCCGCCAAATCTCCTTTGAACGACTTTCGCGCCGTCACCAACTTCGGAGGATACTGGGGGGCGGAGTTGAGGAACGCCGGTTTTGCACACCTGGTCATCCAGGGCGCCAGCGACACCCCCGTCTATCTGGTCGTCGAAAACGACCGCGTGATCATCCGCGACGCCCGGCACCTGTGGGGGCTCGATACGTATGCCACCACGGCCCGACTCCGTCAGGAGCTCAAAGACGAGGATGTCCAGGTCCTCAGCATCGGCCCCGCGGGGGAGCGGCGGGTCCGTTTTGCCTCCATCCTCACCAGCCTGGGGGATGCAGCCGGACGCAGCGGCATGGGGGCCGTCATGGGATCCAAAAACCTCAAGGCGATCGCGGTTCGGGGGACCCGGGGGGTTGGGCTCTCCGATCCCCGCCGGTTTATGGAAATTGCCGCAGAGCTTCACCGCCGTCTTCGGGAAAGCCCCGGTTTCATGCAAAGCGCAAAGACCAAGCCGGTGACCGACAGCATGTTCGGCCGGTCCTACGAAAACCTGCTCGCCTTCGGCAACTACGAGGACGGCCGATGGGAAAAGTTCCCGGGGCTTGCGCCTGAAAAATTTTTCCCCCGCCACCAGCTGCGCCGTGCCGGATGCTTCGGCTGCCCCATGCAGTGCATGCATCTGGTGGAGATTCCGGGGGCCGGCCCCGGCATCTCCTTTTGCACCCCCTTCTCGAGCTTTCTCGGTACGGTGTGGAATGACGATTTGACCACGATGTGGGAGGCGATCATCCTGGCAAACCGCTTCGGCCTGGATGCCGTGGAAACCGGGGGCATCATCGCGTTTCTGATGGAGCTCCACCGGGTGGGCATCATCTCCCCTGCCCTCACCGACGGTCTTCCGATGGAACCGGGCGACCGTACGGCGATTCTCGAGACGATCCGAAAGATCGCCATGCGGGAGGGTATCGGCGATCTTCTCGCAGAAGGGCCGTTTCGCGCCGCCCAAGGGCTGGATTCCCGCGCCCTGGAATGCCTGGTTCTTGTCAAAAATCATTTCCCCCACGGCTATCAGTTCCCGGCCTTCGAGGGGGCAAGCCTGCTTCAGGCCGTAGGGGGTGCGGATCCGTTTCCGACATACGGCACGGGGGTCGAAATCCGCCTGTCCATGCCGGGCCCGAGGGAAAAGCTGCTGGCCGAAGCCAGGGAACTGTTCGGTTCCGAGGAGGCCTATCTGCCCGGCAATTACAGCCCGGCCAAGGTTCACATGGTCATCGATGCCGAGCACCGTTCACGGATACCGGATATGCTCGGCATCTGCATCTATGTCATCGACGGGTACAACAAGAGCTGTCCGGACCCCTTTTTCTTCTACGACCGTCTGGCCGATCTGTGTCAGGCGGCGTCGGGTCGACCGATAAACCGGGAAACCCTTTTCACCGCGGCCGAACGGGTGGTGAACCTGGAGCGCTGCATCGATGCCCGGGAGGGTCTGACCCGTCAACAGGATGCACTTCCCCCCAGGTTCTTTCGATCGTTTCCGGGGGGTGCTAATGCAGGAAAGCGGTTGGACCCGCAGAAAATGGAACAGATGAAGAGCCTCTATTACATCGCCCGGGGATGGGATCCGGAAACCGGGCTTCCCACACCCGAAAAGTTGGAGCAGCTCGGGCTCAAAGGGATTGTTCAAGGGGACGTCCCACCTGAGAAAAACATCCATGGCCGAAAGGCAAGAGAAGGAGCGTAGATGTCGGATAAACGAGTTGCCGATGTTGTCGTCATCGGCGGGGGCGCGCGCGGAATGTCCATTGCGCTTTTCCTGGCCCGGGCGGGGGTCAAGGTCGTGCTGGTGGAACGGCAGGTCCCTGCCAGCATGGCCACCAGCGGAAACGGCGCCCAGGTCAACGTCACCGGCAAAGAGCCGGGACACTACACCGCCATGAGTCTTCGCAGCGCAAAAATGTATCCGGAATTCATCGCCGGCCTGGATGCCGACATCTTTTTGCAACAGGAAGGGATTCTAAACGTCACCACCGAGCCCAAAAAGATGGAGGAATACCGGAAACGGGTGGAGGTTCGAAACCAGGTTCCGGGCCTTCATCTGGATCTGCTGGATGGAAACCAGGCAAGAGCGATCCTCCCGGCCCTGAGCCCCGCGGTGATCGGGGGATACATTTCCCGGGCCGACGGCATCGTCGACGTCTTGAAGCTCTTCCCTGCGGTGGAGCGTGCCGCCCGACGGGCCGGAGCGGTCATCCTGCGAGGCACCGAGGTGACCGGAATCGAGGTCGCAGCAGGACGCGTGCAGACGGTCCTGACCAGCCGGGGCGCCATTTCAACCCCGGTGGCGGTCAATACGGCGGGGGTCCATGTCCCCCACATCGGGAAAATGGTGGGGGTCTCCATCCCGGTGGACCCCGAACACGGCCACATGGTGATGACCCAGCATTTCCCCCCGGTCCTGCCCATACCGACCGGATACATCACCCAATGGCCCAACGGCACGTTCGGGATCGGCACCACCAACAACAAAATCGGTATCGACAAGCGGGTCCGCCCGCTGTGGCTGGCCCCTTTTCTCAAGGAAGCCCTGCATGTGCTTCCACTGCTCAAGGACGTCCAAATCCTCAGGGTTTTCGCGCACGTCCGGCCCATGCCTCCCGATCGACTCCCGATTTACGACCGGGCCCCCGGCATCGAAGGCTTCTATATCGCCGTCGGCCACAGCGGCATCACCCTGGCGCCGCTGACCGGAAAGCTCTTCGCCGACTGGATCATCCACGGAAAGCCCGATATGGATTTGAGCCCCTATTCCTTGAGCCGATTCGATCAACCCAACGCCGCCCGGGTCGAGCGGGAACCCATCGCCGTTTCTCCATGAAAACAGCCGATGCGGTGGTCATAGGCGGCGGAATCCGGGGCTGTTCCATTGCGCTTTTCCTGGCCAGGGCCGGGCTTCGCGTGGTCCTGGTGGAGCGGCGGTTTCCCGGCTGTATGGCCTCCAGCGCAAACGGCGGGCAGGTCAATGTTTCGGCAAAGCAACCGAACCACTACACCCTGCTGAGCCTGCGCAGCGCCCGGATGTATCCCGAATTTATCGCCGGTCTTAAAGAGGAGGTTTTCCTTCAGCAGAAAGGGATCGTTTTTGCCACCCTGCATGCCCACGAAATGGAAAAACTGCAAAAACGAGTCGAAATACTCACCGGCTTGGACGGCCTGGCGCCGAAGCTCATGGATGGCCATGAGACGCGGGACCTGATTCCGGCCTACAGCAAGAACGTGCTCGGCGGGTACATCTCCACCGTCGACGGCGTGGTGGACCCGCTCCGCCTGGTTGCAGCCCTGGTCCGGACCATCCGGCGAGCAGGCGTCGAAATATGGTGCAGGACCGAGGTTGTCGGCATCGATGTACAAAAAGATCGGGTCAGCGGGGTGATCACTGGAAAGGACCGGATTGAAACCCCGGTGGTCGTCAATGCCGCCGGGGTGGATGTTCCGCACATCGGCCGGATGGTGGGTGTGTCGATTCCGGTGAATGCAGAGCACGGGCATCTGGCCGTATCCTGCCCGCTGCCCCCGGCGCTGCCGTTACCCACCTGGCATGTGGCGCAATGGCCCCACGGCGGGGTCACCATCGGTACCACCAACCGCGATGTCGGCTGCCAAACCCCGGTATACCCGCAGATGCTCCCGACATTCCTCGCCGATCAGGTCCGTCTGCTGCCGATTCTGGGGCAAACCGGGTGTCTGAGGATCTTTGCGGCACTCCGGCCGATGCCCCCGGACCGCCTGCCGATCTATGACCGTGCCCCGGGCATAGAGGGCTTTTACATCGCCGTCGGGCACAGCGGCATCACCCTGGCACCGGTGACCGGAAAAATTTTCGCGGATTGGATTGTTCGCGGAAAACCCGACATGGACATCAGCCCGTACGCATTGGGCCGGTTCGATGAAGCCGCACCAAAACCGATCGGATCGTGAATCGACGAGCCCGACCCCCGGGATGCGCACCCAAATCCTGACAAACGCATTCAGGGTGTTGGCGGTGGCCGAGGGGGTATTTGCCGCCACCATCATGGGGATCATGTGGTTCCGAATTCCCCGGTGCAATACCCTGGTGGATGTGATCTTTTTAGAGGGGGGAATTCTCATTGCGGCAGGCGGCCTCATCGATGGGTTCCGCTCGATTACCCTCACCCGTATCCGGGGAATCGGCAAGCACCGGCCGTTGGACCCTCCTCCTGCCGTTCGAAAACCCGGAATCGGCTACCTGCTGCTTTCAGCAGGCATTCTGCTCTGCCTCCAGGCGCTCCTGTTGCTCTATTTCTTCTCTTCTCACCCCGGCCCTCAACCGGGCAAACCATAAATCGTTCAAGTACCGAAATCTCGAAACGAAAAACCCCCGTAGGCAGTGCCTCCGGGGGTTGAGTGATCCATAGGACAGGTTAGTACTGGTATCCCGCCTTTTCCATATACTGTTTGGCCAACTCCAAATCATATGGAATCGGTTTAAGCAACTCATGATCGTACTCGGGAGACGAGAAGGGCATGGGAACCGTTCCCGGCTGACCATATCCCCCGACGATCTCTTTGACGATTTGGTCTCGAGGAATCGCCAGGCTGATGGCCTTCCGGACATAGGCAGCCGCTTCAGCGGCACGCGAAGGATCCTGCTTTCCCAGCGGCGTATCCACCCCGGTGCCCAGAACCGGGTGTTTCAGGTTGAAGCAGATGTGCTGCCATTTGTATGAATCGAATTTGAGGACCTTGCCCCACTTCGGGTCGATGGTGCCTGCCAGACTCTCGATGCCGTACATCGGATCGTGGGCATCGATCTCTCCGGCTTTTAATGCGCTCAGCACCGCATCGGATCCCTGGATAAGAATGACATAGAAGGTCTTGACATTCCCTGTTGTCTCTTTCCAGTAGTTGGGATTTTTGACCATCTTGTATGCTTTGCGGGCGGGATCATACCCATCGGCGATAAATGGTCCGGTTCCGATGCCGCCCTTTGCGGTGTAGCTCTTCCCGTCCGAGGTCTTGACCGTATAGGTGCCCAGCCACGTGCTGGCCGTATGGCCCTTGAGCGACTCGGGTTTGATGTCCTTATAGGCGTGGTAGGGCATGACGGCCAAAGACGCCAGCAGAAAATTTTTGAACATCAGGGAGTATTTGGGCAGATCGACGGTAATCTCATGTTTTCCGGTCACTTTGTAGGCATCCGGCGAACCGAGAATATTTTTGACCGCCGTACCGTAAATGCTCGCATATTTCGGGTCCATGACGGCATCCCAGGAGAACTTGACATCCTGTGCGGTAAACTCCTCCCCGCTATGCCACTTTACCCCTTTGCGCAGCGTGAGCACCCAGCGCTTGCCGTCTTCGGACGTGGTATAGCTTTCACAAAGCCCGGGCACCAGCTTCTTGGTCTCCCAGTTTTCGTATTCGAGAAGACTGCTGTACACCGGGCCGAATATATCGGAGTGTTGATAGCCGGTGCTGTGCATGGGTATCAACCCGCTCTGGGGTTCCGGCCACACGGCAAAGGCCGCCGAGGCATTGTCCCCGGCCCCTTCGATGGTCCATTTCTCGGGCCGCGGGAAGAAGACGGGGTTGAAGGTGGTCGAATCGAAGCCCTTGAGCTTGGGATTGATGGCGATCACGTCTTCCGGGTAGAAGAGAATGATCATCGGCTCGGTGTCGTACCAGCGCTTTTGGAATTTCTTGATCGCCTCCATACGGGTCTTGTCGTCCAAAGCACTGTCGTACGCTTCGAGCGCCTGGTCGATGACCGGGTCATTGACGTAATAATAGTTCTGACCGGTAGGGGGGACCAGCGAGCTGTGAAAGAGCTGGTTGGGGATCGGAACGATGCTGTGATAATAATACCTTTCCAGATAGCCGTCCCATCCGCCCTCGACATGAATCTCCCCCTTGCCTTTCGTACGCCTGGGGATGATCACCGAAAACGGAACAAAGCTGGACACCACATCGATGCCGATCTTTGACATTTGCTGGGCTGAAAAGGTTCCCCAGACCATTCGGGGGGGCTGGTTGTTGGGGATCATGAAATAGAGCTTGACAAAGGGCGGCTTGGCCACTGCCGGAGCGCTCCAGAGCCCCGTTCCCGTGAGCACGAAAACGAGCAAAAAGCATGAAACGAACAGTTTGCTGCGGTGTTTCCTTTTCATACTAAAGCCTCCTTTTGAAAAACGGTTAGGGGTGGTGGTTGAAATCAAGGGATTCCTAACGGGGGTTCTTAAAATTTTTTCTATCACCCGGAAAGGTTCACTGTCAAGCGGGAAAAACCAGCGGTCTCATCTGTCTTGGCATCGATAGCCCCTTCACCCCCGAATCAAGTAAGGGGCAAGCCCTGCCCTCTCCCCCAAAATGGAGGGTTGGGGTGCGGGGGCCCGAACCGGTCAATACGATTTCGATACGGTTGATCATTGGACCCGACATTTCTCACTGCTGCATGAATCGTTCAATCTTAAAATCGTCGATGGGCAATGAGGATCGGCCATCGATGATCAATTCCGCCATAATTTGACCGACAATCGGCCCCAGTTGGAACCCATGCCCCGAAAATCCGAATGCATGGTAGACGTCCGGGGCGTTTTGACTCGGACCGATCACAGGCATCCGATCCGGCAGGTCCCCTTCGATTCCCGGCCAGAAACGGACAATGGGCACATCCTTCATCAGCGGGAAGATGTCCTGGACAATTTGCGCCATGGTTTGGAGTTTTTCGAAATCAATGACAACAGTTTCGGTTTCAAACTCCAGTTTTCCCGGATGCCCCCCGCCGATGATGACCGTGCCGCTTTGTGTTTGTTTAAAGGAGAGTTTCCGGCCCGTCAACACCACCACCGGACCCAAAAATTTGGGGACCCTTGCGGTCACAGACAATACCGGGGCGCGAGGCATCACCGGAGCTGTGTCGCCCAGCTTTTCGGCTATCTTCCCTGCCCAAGCGCCGGCACAGTTAACCACGACCGGTGCTTCGAACGATGCTGAATCGGAGTACACCTCCCATACGCCCCTCGTCCTCTTGAGATCGATTACCGGCTGATTCTCATATACCATTGCGCCTAACTGTTTCACCTTTTTAAAAAATGCGTATACTGTCGGGTAGGGTTCGGCAGCGCCATCTCGACGGCAGTAAAGCGCTCCAATGCAATGGTCGGACACCCCTGGAACCAATCGCCGCAGCTCTTTTTGGTCAATGACCTCTTCATGGGCGTAACCGAGGGATTTCAACAACTCGGCCCGTTTTTCCAGTTGACGCATTTCCTCGTCATTTTCGGCGATCATGACCTGCCCGCACGGTGTAAATCGGCAGTCCCCGTCCACCAGAGAATCGATGCGATACCACAACTCAAGCGAAGCAAGTGAAAGCGGGATTTCGGGCAATGCGCGGCCCAACCGGCGAACGCCCCCTGCATTGACCCCGGAAGCACGGCGTCCGGCGGTATCTTTCTCTATCAACAGAACGGTTTTACCTCTCTTCAGCAGGTGAAGGGCGGTCGAACAGCCATGGATGCCCGCACCGATAATGATTACATCGGCTGAGTTCATGTTTTACCCGATCAACCGCATTGTGGAGAGCTGCTCCACCGTAATCGGCTTGATGGGTGGACGAATCCGGAGATAACCGACCTCGGGAACAGCCACCTTTCGGTAATCGGCGATGATTTCAGATAGGGTCAGCCCGCACATGCGGCCCTGGCAGGGTCCCATGCCGCAGCGGGTTTGGGATTTGAGCTGATTGGGTCCGGTGGTCCCCAACTCGAGCGCTTTGCGAATCTGACCGGCGGTTACCTCCTCGCACCGGCAGACGACGGTGTGATCATCTCTGGGCACCAGAAGATCCGGATCCGGCCGAAACAGGCGATCCAGAAACGGACGCACCGACCGTTCCCGGGAAAGCCGTTTTTTAAAGGGGGCCGATTTCAAATCCTTTTCTGCCTCGGAGATGACACGCAATGCAAAAGCCGCCTCCAGTGCGGCCAGGTGGCCTGAGACCTCCGCCGCCTTGGCGCCTGAAATCCCCGCCGCATCCCCGGCCACCCCGATGCCCGGCATACTGGTGTTTCCCCAGATGTCCACGACCGGCCGCCAATACCGCTGAACATCGTACCACTCGTGTGCGCACGCCAACAAAAACGTGATCTGGTTTTCCGGCACCACGCCATTGTGGAGGAGCAAGGTGTTGACTTTCATTTCTCTGGTCGTTCCATTGCCGGTGAACCGGACAGATTCGACAAAGTTCGAACCGAGGGCCTCGAGGCGTTTCACATTGCGATAAATCATGGTCCCGCTTCGGCGGATCACCCGCTTCATGGCCAGCCCCTTGCGCAGATAGTCTGCAGCGAAAAGGGCTTTGGGAAGATACGGCAAAGAAGCCAGATGGTTGGAAAACGGGGTGGTGTCGAGCACCGCGCGGACGGATGCGCCGGAATCGATGAGTCGAGAGGCGGTCTGAAGGAGCAGGGGCCCGCTTCCGGCCAAAACCGTGTCCCCTGCGGGTATGATCCCGTGAGACTTCAGCAGGATATCGGCTGCTGTGACGGCCATGACCCCCGGCAGGGTCCATCCGGGAATGGGAACCGGCCGCTCTCTGGCCCCGGAGGCAATCAGGATCCGCCTTCCACGAACCTGACGGGCGTCTCCTTGGGCAAGAAAGCCGACGGTAAGATCCGGTTCCACTTCCCAGACCACGGCTTCGGGGGCATAGTCAACGGAAGTTCCCCGAAACCGTCCCACCAGGGTTTTTCCTTCCTCGTAATCGGGACCGAGAAGCTTTATCAGACCCGGCTCGGCCTGCTCGACATCACGGTAAACCTGCCCACCGGGCAGGCGATCCTCTCCCAAAACGAGTACCGAAAGACCACAATCTGCCGCCGTTTCTGCAGCGGCCATCCCGGCCGGTCCGGCCCCAATGATGATAAGATCATAGCGCGTTTTCATGATTCGATGTCTCTTGCACCTTTCTGGATTTTTATGCGCATCCCGTCCCGAACCCGTGTTTGGCAGGCCTGCTGGTTGGGAATCCCGTCAATCTCGACCAGGCAATCAAAACAGGTGCCCATCAAACAGTACGGCGTCCGGAGGGCCCCGGAAACAGGGGTGGTGCGGGTGTATGCGAAGCCTTCAGCCAGAAGGGCCGCTGCCACCGTCTCGCTTGCCGGAACGGTTATTTCCTTGTCCTCGATGGTTACCGTCACTGTCGGTCCTTTAACATCATAGCGTCTTTTGAACATTGAACCTCCTGCTGCTGAAAGACTCAAACCCTTCCGGCCGTTTCTCATCCAATACCCATCGGGGGATATTCGTTGCGTGAACCGCCGCCAAAGAAACCCCGCTGTGAAGCGCGATGGCAAATGCACCCGGGAATGACTCGGAACTTTCATAGATAGGCTTGGCATCCGGTGTCATGACACGCAAACCCGCCCAGCTTCGAGCGATTCTTAGCTGGGCCAACAGAGGGAATACTTTGACCGCATGCTTGGAAATGGATTGAATGACTTCGGTTTCAATCTTAACGTCATATCCCGCGTCTTGCTGAGAACTTCCCAAAATGAAGTTTCCATCCCCGGTCTGTCGAATCCGGTTGCACGGGAAAGGTAAGCACGGACGGACGCGTTCGGTCAGCAGCACCTGCCCCTTTTCAGGAAAAGCCGGGATGTGCATACCCACCATCTTTGCCAGACGGGGAGTGCCGTTTCCGGCAGCGATGACCAGTTTTTTCGCCGAAAAAGATCTCTTGGGGGTCTCGACAACATACTCCCCGCCGGAATGCCGAATTTCAAATACCGGATGTTCCGGATGATAAAATCCTCCGAATTTCTTAAAGCCGTTGTGAAGTGCACGCAGCAAGAACAGCGGGTTTACATGGCCTTCATGAACGCAAAAGGATGCACCCACAACGGATTCCCCCAGTGTCATTCTTGGTAGCATTTCCTGGGTGGTCTTGCGATCCAACATTTGAAAGTCGTACGGTTTGGGGGCCGCTTCCTTGCGGAGGGTTTCAAGCAGGTTGCGGCGGGATTCGAATTCTGCCTCACCGAGGCAAAAATGAAGGCCCCCGGGTTTTTGATACGACACATCGATACCGGTCACCTCGTGCAGCCTTTCGGCAAATTTCGTCCATTTCAGGGTGGACTCCAGGCACCATTCCTGATAGCGAGGCATGCCTTTGCCTTTGCCGTGGTACCAGACCAAACCGACGTTTCCACGTGCCGCCCGGAATGCCACGTCCCCCTCATCCAGCATAATCACCCGGGGGCCCTGTTCCGCCATGCCAAAAGCAACTGCGGACCCCACTATTCCTCCGCCGACGACCAGAACGTCCGCAGCAGGATTCGTACTTATCACATTTCCCATATTACAGCTCCCCATACAGCGGCCATCGGATCCTGATACGACCGCTGTGGCAGATTCTCGACACCGGCCAAACCGCTCATTTTATACAAAGATTTCTGACCGATTGCAATCGCCGGTCGCGGTGACCAAGCAACTTCCGTCTGGCCGGTTTCAAATTTCCAATACCCCACTCCCCCGGCAATCGGCTGAACCGATTGACGCTGATTTCAATCCAAGTGATGACAAGCCGCATAATGATCATGAACAATTTCGCGGAATGGCGGCTCCTTACTTGAGCAGATATCCATTCTCTTCCAGCAGCGCGTGTGAAACCGGCACCCGGCCGGCGGGTTGATGGGACTCGGAACATCTCCTTTTAGAATAATCCGTTTTCTTTTTCTTTTAGGGATAAGAACCGGAATCGCACTGAGCAGCGCCTGAGTGTAGGGATGTAGTGGGTTGGAATAAAGTTGGGTGTCTCCGGCAGTTTCAACGATTTTACCCAGATACATGACAGCGATTCTATCAGAGATATGCTCAACAACGCTCAAATCATGCGCCACAAACAGATAGCTGAGATTGAATTCCTTTTTCAGGTCATCCAGCAGATTGATCACCTGTGCCTGGATACTGACATCCAATGCCGATACCGGCTCATCGCAGATAATTAAATCGGGTTTCAAGGCAAGCGCCCGGGCAACCCCGATACGCTGCCTCTGGCCCCCCGAAAACTCATGAGGATACCGGACCAAGTGTTCGGGCCGAAGTCCAACTTTATTGGTCAGTTCCAAAACAGCATCTTTGACCTCAGATACGGCCACCATCCCGTGAACCCGCATCGGTTCACCAACGATGGACAGTACGGACTTTCTTGGATTAAGAGAGGAATAGGGGTCCTGGAAAATGGCCTGAATTCTTCTCCGGTATTTTCGAAGCTCATGCCCGTTCATCGCAGTGATGTCCTTGCCGTCAAACAAAATCCGGCCACCCGAGGGATTGAAGAGTCGCAGGATGCACTTTCCGGTTGTTGACTTTCCGCAACCGCTTTCTCCAACAAGCCCCAACGTCTCTCCTTTTCGAATATAGAAATCGATGCCGTCGACCGCCCGGACCCATCCCACAGTCCTTCTCAGCAGACCCTTTCTGATGGGAAAATGCTTTTTAAGGCCTTTAACATCAAGCAAAATCTGGTTTTCCATACTTATGATCGACTCCGCCTATGCCCATTTTTCCGATACAGCCCAACATGAGATCTTTCGTCCGGGATGAAGCTCCACCAAAGGGGGCTCCTCTTCACAACAAATATTCCGTTTTTTGGAACAACGCGGATTGAAATTGCACCCGCTCGGCAGATCATAAAGGCTCGGAACCAGACCGGGGATCTCAACCAAGCGTTTTTTGCCCACGGATGCCTTTCGCCCCAAAGCCGGGACGGAATTCAGCAGTCCGATGGTGTACGGGTGAAGCGATTCATTGAAGAGCGGCTCCACCTCGGCCTCTTCGACAATTTTTCCTGCGTACATCACCGCGACCCGATCCGCAACCTCCGCAATGACTCCCAGATCATGGGTTATTATGAGAATGGATGTTCCAAGAGTTTCATGCAGGCCTTCCATCAGCTCCAAAATTTGAGCTTGAATCGTTACATCCAGTGCCGTGGTCGGCTCATCCGCCAATATCAACTGGGGATTGCAAGCAAGTGCCATGGCGATCATGGCACGCTGCCGCATGCCTCCGGAAAGCTGATGAGGGTATTCGCCCATCCGCTTGGAGGGTGAAGGGATCTGGACCTTTTCGATCATTTCTTTGGCTTTTTCCCAGGCATCCTTTGGGGAAAAATGATTATGCTCGATGTATACCTCAGCGATCTGATTCCCGATGGTGTATACGGGGTTTAAGCTTGTCATGGGCTCCTGGAATACCATGGCAATCCGATTGCCGCGGATTTTTCTCAGCTCATTTGAGGGCAATCGGGTTAAGTCGAGACCGGAAAACAGGATTTTGCCGCCTACGATTCTTCCCGGGGGAAATGGGATTAACCTGAGGATCGAAAGCGCCGTAACACTCTTTCCACACCCGGACTCCCCCACAAGCCCCAGATTTTCTCCCTCATCAATGTGCAGGGTAACATCGTCTACGGCTTTGACGAGCCCCTCTGGAATAAAGAAATGGGTCTCCAAATTTTGAATGGACAGCAGCCGGTTGTTGGAGGCATCTGTTTGTTTTTCCATTTTTTTTGATCTTTTCCTGACGGGTCGCAGTGCAGATCTTAATCAGGATCTCAACTTCGGATCAATGATGTCCCTCAAGCCGTCTCCAACCATATTGAAACATAAAACAGTAATCATGATGGCAAGCCCCCCGTACAGGCTTATCCAGGGTGCCGAGTCCAAGAATTCAATCCCCTGTTTTACGATTCCTCCCCAGGTTGGATCGGGTGGCGGCATCCCAAGGCCGATGAAGCTGAGGCTAGCCTCCACCCGAATAGCGGTGGCTGTCCAAAGGGTTCCCATCACCAAAAGATCACCAATGATGTTCGGCAAGATATGCCCGAACATGATGCGGGCATTGCTCATCCCGATCGTCCGTGCCGCATCGACATAATCATTTTGTTTGATTGAAATGACCGAGCCGCGGCTGAGCCGGGCAAAACGAGGTGCAATAGCAATCGCAATCGCGATGACCAGCTTAAACATCCCCTGCCCTAACACCGCCAAAACAATAAGTCCAAGCAACAACGTTGGGAAACTCATGAAGATATCCACCGAGCGCATGATGATATTATCCAACACACCACCCTTGAACCCTGCGACAACCCCCATGAAAATGCCCGCTGCCATACCCAAGCCTACACTCAGTACGCCGACCATAAGGCTCAACCTGCTCCCATAGAGAATACGGCTGAGAAGATCTCGCCCATAATCGTCCGTGCCGAAGAGATGGGTCCTACTGGGTGACTTCAGTCGATTTCCCATGGACTGAGCGATGGGATCGTGGGGGCTCAGTACCGTGGCCATCAAACTGATAGCGATGATCATCACGGCTCCAACCAGTCCGACCAAAGCTGCTCTGTTTTTTAAAAATGTACGGACAATTTTTCTTCTTGTTGTTTCCCTCTTCATCTTATCTCACTAGTCATATTGTATTCTGGGATTCAAAAAACCATAACTCAAATCCGTCAGCAGATTAACAAGAATGACAAAGCTTGCATATATCGTCATCGATGACTGCAGCACATTATAATCCCGTTGCTGCACGGCCCCGACGATAAGATTTCCGATCCCGGGCCGGTTGAAAACGATTTCCGTAATCACTGATGAACCGATAATTAGTGCCGAGTAGGTACCGATAACGCTTACCACGGGAATGAGTGCATTTTTCAATGCGTGCTTGGCGATGACCTTCCTATTTTTCAATCCCTTGGCCGTGGCCGTCCTCACATAATCGGCGCCGAGGACCTCGAGCATGCTGGATCGTGCAATCCGGGTAATATAGGCCATCATGATGATTCCGAGGGAAAAAGCCGGAAGGATCAAATGATGAAGCCTGCTGCCGAAGTCATCTAGATCGCCTCCTCCGGAAACGGGTAAAAGATTGATCTTAATCGAGAACAATATAATTAAAACAATTCCCGTGACAAATGCAGGAACGCTCAAGCCCACCAGAGAAAATATCCGGCCGGAGTAATCCCAAAACGAATTACGCTTCAGCGCCAGCAGAACACCCAAGGGAATGCCCAGAATGGAACCTATCAGAATGGCTGAAATTGCAAGTTCTAACGTGTAGGGCAGCACGCCTGAAAGCAGTTGGACGATGGGTAGCTTGTTGACCAGGCTTCGTCCCAGATCACCATGTGTAAAATTCCATATAAACTCAAAATATTGCACGTAAATGGGTCGATCCAACCCCATTTCGTGACGCAATGCTTTTATCGTCTCTTCCGTGGCGTAGCTTCCCAACACCGAAATGGCAGGATCACTTGGAATTACTCTCACCAGCAGAAATACCAATGTCAGCATAGCCAAAAGAGTCGGTATCGCGATGAGGATGCGGCGAATAGCATAGGTGAACATTCCGGGCTCCCTCAGGAATTCATTTTACAATGTCCGTCATTTCATTGAGGTAGTAAAATGTTGTAAGCGAGCTCTCAAGCACATGCCCAAGCTTTACATAATTTTTTCTTGCCCCGGCATTTTTCAAAACGAACAGGGGGTAGGCAGGCAAGTCTTCCATGATCTGTTTCTGAGCCATTTCCCAGTATTTAATCTGTTCCTTTGGCTCGATGGACGTTCGCGCCTTTTCGATGTATTCGTCCACGCCGGGAATGGCTTTTCCGTAATGGCTGAAGTTGGTAACGGCCGTTGGTGTCCCGATAGCTGCCGCGGAATGATAAAACTGAGACAAGTATTGATCTCCATTCGGGAAACGGGCCGCTCCATAGAGGACAACAGGATTTACATTCTGTCGGATCAATTTATGATATGTGGCGTGATCGACGGTCTCCAGGTTGAGTCTTACGCCAACCCTATTAAATTGCGCTTGGACAATGGTCATCGGCTTTTCATAGGCACCCAGGGAACTCGTCTTCATCGTTCCAAGGTCGCAACCATTGGGGAAGCCCGCTTCTGCCAGCAGTTTTTTTGCCTTTTCGGGATTGTACGGGTACAGTGCGACGGCATCGGTATGGCCCATATAGCCTGGCGGCAAGGGTGAAACGGCAGGAAGTGTAATATCCTTACCATGGTAATCCAAAAACTCCTGCCTGTTTATGGCATGGGCGAGCGCTTGACGGACCTTTGGGTTATCCAGAGGCTTGCGGGTCAAATTAAAGTGAAGGGTTCTCATCTCCCCGGGCATTATGATGTCAACAATTGCATCCGGAGATTTTTTCACCTCATCGATCCACTCCTGCTCGCGTTCTGCAAACATCATATCCAGTTCACCCTTTTTAAAAGCAAGCTGCCGGCTTTTTGAATCCGGCATATACCTGTAAATCACCTCATCGATCTTTGGTCGCCCCCTGAAGTATTTCTCATGGGCCTTGAATTTGATATGCCGCTGGGGTTGGTATTCCACAAACTCGAACGGTCCGGTTCCCAGGGGCTTCATGATGGCGTCTTCTCCGCGCTCCTCATACGCTTTCTTGCAGATAATCGAACCCCCGACGTTTGCTAAAACGCCCAAAACCGATGGAATTGACTTGCTTAATGTGATCTTCACCGTGTAACGATCCAGTGCTTCGATCTTCTCAAATTCACTGAAGTCCTGCCACCATCGGCTCGACTTTTTATCTTTTGCCCAATTCAGGCTATAGATGACATCCTCGGATGTCATTTCTCCAAAGCCCTGATGGAATTGAACGCCTTTTTTTAGGTAGAAGGTCCATACCAGGTTGTCTTTACTCGATTCCCATTTCTCCAACAAATCCGGTTCAATCAATTCTAGATTCAAACTTCCGAGAGGGAATCGAAATAGACAATTAAATACCCAGGGCAATATGGCCACATCCTGCGATCCTCCCGTTTGGTAGGGACTCAGTCTCCCGGCATCTCTTACACCACCAAGAGAAGCTACACGCAGGGTTCTGGCCGCTTCTGCAGTA
>ENA-OSEO01002930-OSEO01002930.1-sediment-metagenome-genome-assembly--contig:-NODE-2930-length-21935-cov-7.288453_pt1 | contig 21935 bp, 17 predicted proteins | sample MGYA00237883_ERZ534232 | MGnify/ENA metagenome assembly ERZ534232
TCAAAATAACCGGCCACGACCTTAACATGATAGGTGGTGCCCATGGTGTTGCCGTCCATGAGCACCTCGCGCTGAAAACGGCAGCCGGCCATAATAATCATCAAAAAAGCAAATCCGGCCAACCGGATATATTTTTTCATAACTTGCCCTGCACCTATGAAAGAAATCTTTTCTCTATATCAGCCAAAACCCGACCCCTGATCCCTGACACCCGATCCCTGTTTTTGAATCTTAACATCCTATCAGGAGCGCTTCTCCGGGTCAACCTCATTGCCGGAGCAGGTAAATTGTACTTGCATGTCGCCGGATTCCAAAGTATGGAGTAAATCAGTTTCATAAAACCAGCAGACATACAACCAACAGGTTTTTGCTTAAGCATGATGAAAGACACCGGTTCCTCTATTATTAAATCTTCGCCCTATCGGGACAATCTTCCCCTTGACATCGACTTCACGACCGCCATGATTGTTAAAGCCCAGAAGGAAAGCGGAGAAATACCCTGGAGCAGGAATCTTAAAACGGATCCCTGGGATCATGTTGAGGCCGCCATGGGACTCTGTATCGGCGGATGCCACCGGGAAGCCCGCAGGGCATACCAGTGGTTGGCGCAAACCCAGCTCAAGGAAGGCTGCTGGTACGCTGCTTACAAGGACGGCATTCCGGCGGACACCACCCGGGACACCAACATGTCCGCCTATATTGCCGTCGGTCTGCTGCATTATTATCTGGCCACCGGGGATATTTCTTTTTTAAACGATATGTGGGAAACGGTCCATGCCGCCATTGAATTTGTCCTGCGGATGCAGGCTCCCGATGGCGAAATATACTGGGCGATCAGCCCCGAGGGGAAGATCGACACCATGGCGCTATTGGCAGGATCAAGCTCCATCTGCATGAGCCTGCGGTGTGCCCTGGTGATAGCAAACCAGTTGGGCCGCCATTTGCCGACCTGGAAAACGGCCCTTAAAAAACTCGAAACGGCCGTCGGCACCCGCCCGCATCTGTTCAACATGACGAAATCGCGCTACGCCATGGACTGGTACTACCCGGTCCTTTGCGGTATTTTTACCGCTTCAGCAGCCCAGTGCCGGATCGATCAGTATTGGAAAAAGTTCGTTATCAACGGCCAAGGCGTCCGCTGCGTATCCGATCGGCCGTGGGTGACGGTGGCGGAGACTTCGGAACTGTCCCTGGCGCTGTCCGCCATGGGCAATTCGGAACTTGCCAAAATCGTGTTGAGCTGGATATGCGACAAAACCTATGAAGACGGTTCCTACTGGTGCGGTTATACTTTTCCGGACATGGTGATCTGGCCCGAAGATAAAACCACCTGGACCAACGCGGTCGTCCTGATGGCGGCCGATGCCCTGTATAACCTTACCCCGGCCGGTCAGCTCTTTAATCACCGGTTCTGGGAAACCATCGATTTATGATAATAGTTTAGCTTTTTGAAAAAATACGATGATTTGAAAAACAGCTAACCCCCATGCCCAGGTTAGGGCACAACGAATTATGAAAATCCCCCCTTGCCCCCCTTTGGCAAAGGGGGGAGGGGGGGATTTTCATATAAAATTGATATGATTTATGAGAAGAGATCATCGCCCTTATTATATCAAAAAATTACACTTGGGGTTTCAGCATTTTTACACGCAACGCTTTGTAGCGCCGCAGCTTGAATTTCTGGGAAAGGGCTCCCTCTTCATCAAACCCTGGCATGTGGACATCTTCGGAGCGCCCATTTCAATCGGCGACTATGCCATGGTCGTGGCCACTTCCGATAAAAAAATCAGGCTTTCAGTCTGGTCGCACCAGGAAGGCCTGGGCCGCATACGCATCGGCAATTACTGCCTGATCTGCCCGGGGGTCCGGCTTGGATCCGCCAGCGAAATCACCATTGCCGACAACTGCATGCTTGCCAGCAGTACCTATATAACCGATGCGGACTGGCACGACATTTACAACCGGGTCGCCATCGGCAAAACAGCTCCCGTGCGGATAGAAAAAAATGTCTGGATCGGCGACAGCACCGTTATCTGCAAAGGGGTCACCATCGGCGAAAACAGTATCATCGGCGCCGGCGCCGTTGTCGTCGATTCCGTGCCTGCCAACACCATTGCCGCCGGAAATCCGGCAAAGATCGTCAAAGAGCTGGATCCCCGGGAAAAGATCACAACCCGCGCACATTTTTATTCAAATCCGGACAAGTTGTTCAAGGACTTTGATCAGTTTGACAAAGACATGCTGCGAAACAACACGCTGCTGGGCTGGCTGCGTCATCTCCTTTCCCCGCGCAAAGGGGATTGATCGGCAGTATCATCCTTTAAGGCAAATCCCTTTATCAGCACCCCGCCGGCGGCCGCAATCAAACTGCTGATTAAAAAAATACCGGCCGTTTCCATGCGTTCATACAGATACCCGCTGAGCAAAAAACCCATCATCAAACCGCTTCCGTATGAAACCGCATTATTGACGGCCTGGCCCAGGGTCTTATTTTCAATCGGCGCCAGCATATCCATATAAAGAATGCTGGCCATATGAAACGTTCCATAACTGAAGGCGTGCAGCACCTGGGTCATTATAATGAGCAGCGCCGACTGAACCTGATAAAGCGCCAGCCACCGAAGGGCGGCCGCCACAAATGAAAAAAAAAGCACATGAACCAGTGAAAATCGTCTGAATATCCGCTTCGAGGCGATCATCACCCCGATTTCGGCAATCGACCCCAGCGCCCAGCACCCGCCGATGAAAGTGCTGCCGTAACCCAGCTTTTCAAGATGAATGGAAAAAAAACCGTAATAGGCGCCGTGACTGACCAGCATCAAAAAACCGCAAATCAGGAAAACCATGACCCGGCGATTCAGGAATGCAACGGCCTGCTCGCGGAATGATTTTCCCTGATGTCTGCGCACCTCCGGCACACGCACGGAAATGGCCGCCATCAGTGCGGAACCGGCCAAAATCAGCACCAGAATAATCCGAATCGAATACAGGTCGATGAGTTTACCGATACCCACAACAATTACAATAAAACTGATCGAGCCCCAGGCCCGCACCTTTCCGTAGCTGTTTTTTTCAGGACCGAGGACTTCCATGCTGAATGCTTCGAGAAAGGAAATAATCGGCGCAAAAAATATTCCGTAAAAAATGGTAACCGTCAGCATGAACCAGAAATCGCCGGAAAGCAGATAGAAAGCCCATATAATTGCACTCATCAGGTTGCAGCCGATATAGATGGCCCGCCGTTTCTGGTAACGGTCGGCCAGGACGCCCCACAACAGCGGGAACACGATCATCGCCATCGAGCGCAGGGCCGACAGCGCTCCGATTTGAAGCCCGTTAAACCCAAGATGATAACAGTACAGATTAAAATACGGCAGGAAAATCCCCATCACGCCAAAATAAACGAAATACTGTGTGCTGATGACGAGTTTTCCGGATGGCTGAATCGCTTTCGACATACTCCGGTCATACGGCATTTAGGTTAAAATCGCAATTTGATATTCATTTCTTTCCTTTACAAAACAGGCCGGGAATGTTATTTTTTTGTCATTACGGCGCCATCGCAACAATATGATCGATTTATGAATTGATCCCCGCAAATTAAGCGGTTCAACAGGTCCGGTTGCAATTGTCAGTTGCTGATAATTGCGGTGTTTTTCTGAATAAAACAAGTGTTATGACTACAACCGATGGAACCTCTCAAAACAGGCAGGAGCAAGACAAATGGACTTTATCAAAATACGATTTTCCAACGATTTTGAAGATTTGAGTTCCGAGTTTGAAAAATCCTTTGAGGAGATCTTCCGCTCCATGAAACCGATGTTTACCCTCTCCGAACGGTGCTGGAAACCTCAAATGGATATTTACGAAACGGTTGAAGAAATCATTATCCGAGCGGAAATTGCCGGGGTCGACAAGGAAAATCTCGAAGTGGAAATCAGCGGGAAAGCCGTCCGACTTTATGGTCATCGATCCGAACTCCCCCGGGTCGACAGCGGCACCTACCGGCTGGCTGAAATTCAGTACGGCCGCTTTGAACGCATTTTATACTTGCCGGCGCCCATCGACACCGAGGTGGTGTCAACCTCCTACTCTAATGGTTTTCTTCAGATTCGCCTGGCCAAGCTCCAGCTGGATAAAACCCATAAGATCCCCATCTCGGACGGATGATGGGATTGTCGGGCCGCCGCCGGACATGCTTTGATAAATGCTGTGAAAACAACCTCTCGCGATACATAGCTTGAATTTACCCTTGGAGGTATCATGACTGAATCTAAACCGTTTACCGATATTGATGCTGAAAAACTGCCGGACATTCTTCCGATTATGCCGCTTTTTGATGCGGCCCTGTTTCCCAAGATGGTATTGCCGCTGATGGTGATGCAGGGCGAGTCGGTCCGGCTGGTTGATGAAGCCATGTCAAAGGACCGGATGATCGGGCTGCTGGTATCAAAAAAGCCTGAAGAGAAAAGTAAACTTCCCCAGGATGATTTGTACATCATCGGCACCAGCGCCTTGATTCTCAAAATGGCTAAAACCGAGGACAACCGGACCCAACTGCTGGTCCAGGGGCTCAGCCGGTTTAAGGCCGTAGAGTTTGTCGAGAGCAAACCCTACTTAAAAGCACGGATCGAACATATCCGGGAATTGCAACCCAAGGACAAAGAAACCCAGGCGCTGGTGTCGAACATTCTCAGCCAGTTTACCAAAATCGTGGAACTGTCCCCGGGGTTGCCCCCGGAACTCGCTACGATGGCCAAAACCATCAAGGAACCCGGCATCCTGGCGGATATGATTGCCTCCACAATCAATTCCTCCCTCGAGGAAAAGCAGAAAATTCTTGAAACCGATGACGTCAAAGAGCGTTTGAAGGAAGTTACCCGCCTGCTCAATTATCAACTGGAAATCCTCGAACTGGGGCATAAGATCCAGTCCCAAGTGAAAGGGGACATGGATAAACGCCAGCGCGAGTATTATCTGCGCCAGCAGCTGGAGGCGATAAAAGCGGAATTGGGCGAAAAGGATGAACCCTCGGTTGAGCTGGACGAATACAAGGCCAAGCTAAAGGAAAAGAATCTGCCCCAGGAGGCAGAGAAGGAAGCCGAACGTGAAATCAGCCGGCTTTCCCGCATGCACCCTTCTTCGGCTGAATACACGGTGGCGTTAACCTACCTGGACTGGTTGACGTCGCTGCCCTGGAATGAAAGCACCGTGGACAATCTTGATATCCGCAAAGCCCGAAAAATCCTGGATGAAGACCATTTTGGTTTGGAAAAGGCCAAAAAACGGATCATCGAATTTCTGGCGGTGCGCAAATTGAAACCGGAGTCCAAAGGACCCATTTTGTGTTTTGCCGGCCCCCCCGGCACCGGTAAAACATCTCTGGGACAGTCCATTGCCCGTGCCCTGGGACGGAAGTTTATTCGAATCTCCCTGGGAGGCGTGCGGGATGAGGCTGAAATCCGCGGCCATCGCCGCACCTATGTCGGCGCACTGCCCGGGCGAATTATTCAAGGCATTCGCCGGGCCGAATCAAACAACCCGGTTTTCATGCTGGACGAAATCGACAAGGTCGGAAGCGATTTCAGGGGAGATCCCTCATCCGCCCTGCTGGAGGTGCTCGATCCGGAACAGAACTTTTCCTTTTCGGACCACTATCTGGATGTTGCCTTTGATCTTTCCAAAGTCATGTTTATCACCACGGCCAATATCCTCGACACCATCCCTCCGGCCCTGCGGGACCGGATGGAAGTCCTGGAACTTCTGGGATACACGGAGGATGAAAAGATCAAGATCGCCAATCGTTATCTGATTCCGCGCCAGCGAAAGGCCCACGGTTTAAAAGCCGGCCAGATCACCTTTACCAAGGCCGCCGTCAAGCAGATCATTTCCGGCTATACCCGTGAAGCCGGCCTGCGTAACCTCGAACGCGAAATTGCCAACGTCTGCCGCGGAGTCGCCAGCAAAATCGCCTCCGGCGAAGCCAAGACCGTAACCATCAAGGTCGTCAATCTTTCCAAGTATCTGGGACCGCTGCGCCTGTCCTACGAAGCCAAATCCCGGGTTTCGACTCCCGGCGTGGCCATGGGTCTGGCCTGGACCCCGGCAGGCGGAGAACTCCTGTTTATTGAAGCCACCGCCATGAAAGGCAAAAAAGGACTCACCCTGACCGGTCAACTGGGGGACGTCATGAAAGAATCCGCCACCGCCGCCTTAAGCTTTATCCGGACAAGCGCAGCGGCACTCGGCATCGATGAGGATTTTTTCGACAAGAACGACATCCATGTCCATGTCCCGGCGGGCGCCATTCCCAAAGACGGTCCTTCCGCCGGTGTAACCATGCTGACGGCCCTGGCTTCGCTGCTGACTCATAAAACCATTCAAAAAGACCTTGCCATGACCGGTGAAATCACGCTGCGCGGCCAGGTGCTGCCCGTCGGCGGCATTAAGGAAAAAGTACTGGCTGCTCATCGGTCCGGGATTAAAACCCTGATTTTACCTAAATGGAATGAAAAGGATCTTTACGAAATCCCTAAAAAAGTCCAAAAGGATATCAAGTTTCACTTTGTGGAAAAAATGATGGACGTCTTGAAAATCGCCCTCGAAAAGTAAATTTCGAATGCACGAATGACAGAAACAAAATATTTAAAATTTATGTTACATCAAATGTTGGGATCATTTGAGTTTTGGGCGTTCGGGATCGTTTCGGATTTCGGGATTCGGATTTCGTATTTTAATTTCGTAAGGTTTTTTTCATGAATTATCTCCCCCGTGAAACCGATCCCGACCACCGCTACCCGACACCTGTAATGCGCCGCGGCTCACGTTACTTCCGCCCGGCCGCTGTTTGTTTCTTGCTGCTGGCCCTCGGGTTCGGTTGTGCCACGGTTGAACCGCCGCCGCCCCCGCAGGCTCCGCCGGCTCCGACGGGTTATCCCAAACCCTATAAGGTTCTGGGCAAATGGTATCAACCCCTGCCGCACGCCAAGGATTTCAGCCAGCGCGGCATCGCCTCCTGGTACGGTGAAGATTTCCACGGCAAAAAAACATCCAGCGGTGAAATTTATGACATGCACGCCATGACCGCCGCCCACAAAACCTTGCCGCTGGGCACGTATGTGCAGGTAACCAATCTTTCCAACAACCGGGTAGCGCAAGTCCGCATCAATGACCGCGGGCCGTTTGTGCGCAGCCGCATCATCGACCTGTCATACAGCGCGGCCCGGACGCTCGACGTGGTCGGACCGGGGACGGCGCCGGTTGAAATCGTTGCCCTGGGTATCAGGACCGCGCCGGAATCGGCCGGCAAACCGGGCGTCACCTACCTGCCGGTGGAGTATTACAGGGGAACTTTCACGATACAGGTGAATGCCTTCAAAATTCGAGCCAATGCCGAAAGACTTACAGCTGAACTGGATAAAAAATTTAAAAATGTTCATATTACCGAGTACAACAATGGCATCGAAACCTTTTACCGCGTCCGCGTGGGCCGCTGCACCACCCTGGAGCAGGCGGACGAATATGAAGCCATCATGATCAAAGAAGGCTTCAAGGACGCTTTTGCGGTGGCGGAAGATCAATAATGAAGGGGGTCAGTTGTCGGAGGGCGGGTTTCAGGGGTTAGGAGTTCAAACAAAACCTTAATTACGCTCCTGCCTGCAGTTTGTCAGTTGTAGTTGGTTTGTTGTCAGTTGGAAAGCAACGGACCACATGCAACCAAAAACAGACATAGCGAACCTTCAGGAATAGTTGATTGAAAATCATGTTGGTTTCCTGACACCCGATCCCCGACACCTGACACCTTTCTCATGGGTAAAAATTATAAATACGATGCAGAAACTGAATAGTACAAGACGAAATCTTTCAAAGGTCGTCTTCCTCGACCGGGACGGAGTAATTAACCGGGATTCGCCCGGCTACATCAAAAGCTGGTCCGAATTCGAGTTTTTACCCGACAGCCTGATGGCACTGAAACGGCTGACCCAAAACGGTTTTTCAATCATTGTCATCACCAACCAGTCGGCCGTCAATCGCGGAATGATGTCGCTCAAGGAGTTGGATTTCATTCATACCCGGATGCAATCGGCCGTTGCCGCTAACAACGGTAAAATCACCGATATTTTTTTCTGTCCCCACCGGCCCGACGAATCCTGCGGCTGCCGCAAACCGAAACCGGAGCTGATTCATCAGGCCCAACACCGGTATGCCGTCGACCTCAAAAGCACCTATATGGTGGGCGACAGCGCCAAGGATATCGAGTGCGCTCGACAGGCCGGCTGCGGTCATGCCATCCTGGTGCGAACCGGAAACGGCATCAACGCTGAAACGATCCTACATGAAAGAAAAATATCCCCTGATTACGTTGCCGCAGACCTCGACGACGCCGCAAACTGGATAATAGCGCATGACCCAGAGCACGCTTGAAGGCCGGCTGGAACGGATCACTTTTTTCAATCCGGACAACCACTATACCATCGCAATTCTACAACCCCGCCAATCTCAAAGCCCGGTAACGGTGGTCGGCTTCATGGCAGCGCTGCGCCCCGGCGAAGCCCTGAAAATCACCGGATCCTGGGAGACCCATCCCCGGTTCGGCCAGCAGTTTAAAGTTTCCTCCTACGCCACGATCCTGCCGGACGCCGCCGAAGATATCCGGAAATATCTGGAATCAGGCATCATCAAAGGGATCGGAACGGTTACGGCACGACGACTGGTTGACCGTTTTGGACCCGACACCCTCGACATCATCGCGCAGCATCCTCATAAATTATGTGAAGTGGACGGCATCGGCAAAGCCAAAGCCGAAGTCATCGCCAATGCCTGGAACGACCATCACGTCATCGACGGCTTGATGCGGTTTTTACAGGAAATTGGCCTTAAAAGTGTTTTTTGCGCCAAAATCATTAAGGCTTATGGTCGCGACGTCGCGGCGACAATCAGCGCAAATCCGTATCGTCTGGCCCAGGACATCGCCGGCATCAGTTTTTTTGTGGCCGATGCGGTTGCGCAAAATTTGGGAATTGCGGAAACCGAACCGGAGCGAATTCAGGCCTGTGTCCGCCACCTGATGGAGCAATCCGTAAAAGACGGTCATATGTTTGTAAGTGAAGACCGCCTGCATGAACAGTGCCGGAAGCTTTTCAACATCCCCCCGGATTCGGCCGCCGCCGCCGTCGACACCATGGTTGCAGCAGAGGAACTTGTCAGGGAAACCGACGGGAACGACAACGCCGCAGCCGTATTCCTGAAAACGCTGCACCAGGCTGAAACCGGACTGGCAAACCGCTTACAGGCCCTGAGGTCGGTTCCGCTTCCGGCCCTGCCGGTTGAAATCGACGCGGAGAATATTTTACAGGCCGTCCAGAAAAAACTCAGCATCAAACTTTCGACCGAACAGCTCAAGGCCCTTGAAGCCATCCTTTCCCATCGGGCAGTCGTCATTACCGGCGGCCCCGGAACCGGTAAAACGACCCTGATCCGGTCGGTCAATGCCGTTTTTGAGACCCTTTCCAAACAGGTGCTCCTGACCGCGCCGACCGGCCGGGCGGCACGACGCCTGGCGGAGTTAACCCGCAGGGAAGCCCGGACCATTCACAAGGCATTGGGGTATAATTTTGAAACCGGGCTTTTCGACAAGCACCCGGACAACCCCCTGGAGGCAGACGCCTTGATCGTCGACGAAGCCTCGATGGTGGATACGCCGCTGATGTTCCACCTGCTGCGGGCAATGCCGCTGACGGCCCACCTGATTCTGGTGGGAGATATTTTCCAGCTCCCGCCGGTCGGTCCCGGCAATGTACTTGCCGACATCATCGCTTCAGCCAGCATTCCGACTTATTACCTCAACCAGATTTTCCGGCAGGCGCAGGAAAGTCCCATTATTATCAACGCCCATAACGTACGCCGGGGAAACTCCCTGAATCTAACCGTTCTGACGAACCCCGCTGCGGTTTCCGAGTTCAGTTTTCTGGAAGTCCATGATCCCCAAAAAGTCGTCGCCGCCGTGGTGGAACTGTCCTCCCGAATAATTCCGCAACGGTTTTCCCTGGACCCCTTCAGCGACATACAAGTATTAAGCCCGATGCACAAAGGGGCCGCCGGAATCATCAACCTGAATCAGGTGCTGCAGGAAGCGTTAAACCCGAATCCGGACGGGATTGAAGCCATGGGGAGCACATATCGACCCGGCGACAAAGTCATGCACTTGAAAAACAATTACCTAAAGGATGTCTTTAACGGAGACATCGGCATCATCAGCGCCATCGACAGAAAAAACGGAGTGCTGTCGGTGGATTATGATGGAAGAAGGGTTCCCTATGATCGGACCGAAATGGATGAACTCACCCTGGCATACGCCGTTTCGGTTCACAAATCCCAGGGCTCCGAATACCCGGCCGTGATTGTCCCCATCACCACCCAGCATTTTCCGATGCTGCAACGCAATCTGCTGTACACGGCCATGACACGGGGTGAAAAGGTGGTCGTACTGGTCGGTTCGACCAAAGCGCTCCAACTGGCCCTGGCAAACGACAAGCCTCGCCGGCGCCTTTCGCGGCTGGCGGACCGGCTTAGAGGCGGGTAAGCAACTATTTTTCGCCGGCGACTTTCAACTCAGGCATAAATACCGTTATCCCGAGATAATTCTTCTTGACAAAACTGCATGCAATTGACATTGATTCAGACTTCAGCACCACATAAAAGTATTCGTAGTTATCAATAAATCATTGGGACCTTCCCAAAACAGAACTTATAATAAACAGTACACTTCCCGGGCCGCACGCTTCCGGTTTCAGGCGTATTCCATTTATAGCAACATACTTGTTTATTTGTAATAGTTTAGCTTTTTGAAAAAATACGATGATTCGAGAAACAGCTAAATTGATACGTTCATGTTTCAAACAGGGGTATTCTCGCACACTTTACCGAAACACAAAAAAAGGAGAACTCTCATGAACATGCATGCAAGGGTGTTGGGTATCTTTTTTTCAGCCGTACTGGTATTTTCTGTTTTAAGCAGTGTCGGCCATGCGCAGGAGCCGATCGTTATCGGAATCCCGACCTCTTTGGGGTTTCTGGAAGGCAGGGAATCTTTAAGTGCGGTTGAACTGGCGGTGGATGAAATCAACGCGGCCGGCGGCGTCAGGGTGGGCGCCTCAAAAAGGCCCTTTAAAGTCGAGTCCATCGACCTGCGCGACGCCGCCCCCGGCGTCCCGGTTCCCGAAGCGCTGCTGGGACTTGAAAAAATAATTCTGGAAAAGAAACCCACAGCCCTCGTGGTCGGACCCTTTCGTTCCGAGGCCCTGATGGCCGGCATGGACATCATTGCAAAATATAAGGTTCCCTTGCTGGGCACCATCGCCATGTCGCCGGGTTCCGAAAAAAAAATCAAGGAAGATCCGGCAAAATACAAGTATGTATTTCGAACCTGCCTGAATGCCGTCCATATTGTCAAATTCCTGGCCGGGACCATGGCCCAGATCAACAAGGAGTTCGGTTTCAACAAAGTCTATATCATGCACCAGGATGTGGCCTGGGCCCGGGCCACCGCCGAGTTCGTCAAAACGCTCTATTTCGACAAGGCCGGGTGGACCATCGTGGGGCTGGAAAGCTATCCCACCGGCACGTCCGATTTTTCTTCAGCCTTAATGAAGATCCGCTCCCAGGGGGCTCAAGTCATCATGCCGGTCTTTGATATGCCCCAGAGCGGTACCCTGGTGAAACAATGGAATGCGATGAAGGTTCCGGCGATTCTTTCCGGGTTTATTTCTCCTCTGGCCGGCGCTGCCGCATGGAAAACCTTCGACGGCAAAATCGGCGGCTCCACCAACATGATTTTCGAACTGGGCAGCGGAATCGGTTCCGGCAAATACCCGGCATCCATGACATTCTACGATAACTACCGGAAAAAATACGGCAATGAAATTCAGGCCGGCCATGGCCCGGCCCCTTCCTATGAATCGGTCTATATCCTCAAAGAGGCCATCGAACGGGCGGGAAGCCTCGATCCGGACGCGATCGTGGCCGAGATGGAAAAGACCGACCGCATCGGCGTGATGGGCCGCGTCAAGTTCGATGCGGGGCATCAGGCGATCTTCGGCTTTGATCCCAGGGAGACCGCCGTATCGACCGTTTTTCAGTGGAGCGACAGCGGCCGTCGGGTAATCGTCTTTCCGGATACGATTGCCGAGGGCAAGTTTCAACTCCCGGCGGGGCTTAAATCTTTAAAATAGCCTGCCCTGCACCGGCGACCGCCGGTATCGGCTGATGCCGGCGGTCGCTTTGAGCTGACGCTGTGATGGAGCCTATCCATGTTAATCGGTACGATCATCTACGCCGTCATCAACAGTTTTATCCTCATTTTGCTAGCAATCGGCTTTAATCTCGCCTTCGGCATCAGCGGGGTTGCCAATTTTGCCTACGGCGCCCTTTATGTGCTTTCCGCCTATGTAAGCTGGATTCTCCTGACCCTGCTGAAAATGCCATATTTTCTTTCCGTAACGATTTCCATCCTGCTGACGACACTCCTCGGCGGCCTGATATACCGCCTGGTCTTGTTGCGGGTCCGTGGGCAGGCCCTGTCTGAAGTGATCGCCACTTTCGGCATCGGCCTGTCGATTCTGGAACTGTTCAGCTACTTCGGCATGGTCGGTTTTGAGTATACCCTTCCGGTCTTTATCGACCGCAGTTTCATCATTGCCGGAACTTACGTGGACGCGCAGCGGCTTTTGATTGCAGGCATCGGTCTGGTGCTGGTCCTGGGCCTGTGGCTGTTCACGCATCATACGTCGATCGGCCTGGCCTTTCGCGGCATTGCCCAGGACGAACGCACGGCGTTAACGTTCGGGATCGATTCGGACCGGATCGCCACCTTGAGCATCTCCCTGGGCGCCGGTCTGGCCGCCATCGCCGCCACCCTTATCATCCCCCTGGGGAGTATCGCTCCCGCCGAAGGATACGATGTCCTGATCAAGGCTCTGGCCGTCTGCATTATCGGAGGACTCGGCAGCAGCGGCGGCGTCATTGTGGCCGGGTTCGTCATCGGTTTCGCCGAACGTTTCACCGACACCTATATCGGCAGCCACTGGACCATGATTATCAGTTTGGTGGCGATCCTGCTGGTTCTGGTGATCAAGCCGTCCGGTCTGTTCGGAAAGCAGAAAGAACTAGAGGAAAGGATTTAGTAGGATTGAAAAAACGCAAAGAACGCATCGATCGGGGAATCAAGGCGCGCTCCGGAGACGTCTTTACCCTCTGCTCCTGGCGTGAAATGCTTTATCTGGCCGCCCCGCGGCTTCTGCCCGTCATTGTTTTTCTGCTTCTTCCGCCCTTATTGAGCGTATACTGGCAGAAAGTGATGATTTCTCTGGCGGTTTTTGCCCTGCTGGCGATCAGCTGGGATCTGCTGGCCCAGAGCGGAATGATATCGCTGGGCCAGGCCCTCTTTTTCGGTATGGGCGCCTATCTTTCGGGTATCGCCGATCATTATTTCGGTCTGGCGCCCCTGGTTGCCATCCCGCTGGCATCCATACTTGGCGGTGCAATCTGTACCCTGATGCTCCTGCCGGTTCTGCGGCTGCGGGGGATCTACTTTTCCATGGTTACCCTGGTTATCCCACTCATGCTGGTGCGCATCATCGAGGCAACCCGTATCTTTGGCGGAACCGAAGGGTTGACCGGCATGGCCCCGCTGCCGTCAAAATGGGTAGAGCTGTATCTGGTTATCATCGTCCTCCTCTGCCTCTTGTTCGGATTCAGGCGCATGATGGCGTCGGATTACGGGCTGGTACTGAAGGGGATCTGTGACAATGATCGTTCCGTGACCAATGCCGGCATCAACATATACTGGTTTAAAGCCCAGGCGCTTTTTATGGCCGGTACCGTAGGCGCTTTTTCCGGTGCGTGCATGACCCATGTGTACCTGTTTGCCGGCATGCCGGTCTTTGCGCTGGACTACTCTATTCTCCCGATTGCGGCTGCGGTCGTCGGCGGCCCGGGAAGCTTTGCCGGGGCGACGCTGGGCGCCGCCATTCTGGTACCCCTGTCGGAACTGCTGAGAGGTATCGGGGGGCTGCGGATTGTTTTTTACGGAATATTTCTGGTCGTCTTCATCGTGGCCCTGCCGGAAGGCATTTTTCATTACATCCAGCGCAAATATCATCAGTTTGAACGATGGGTCGAGGTTGAAAAATGAATCGAGCGCCGCTTCTGCAGGTCATAGAATTAAGTAAATCCTTCGGGGGGGTTCAGGCGGTGCATTTTGTAAACTTCGACCTTCATGAAGGGGAACTGCTGGGCGTCATCGGTCCCAACGGATCCGGCAAAACCACGCTGGTCAACCTGATTACCCGTTTTGTTAAACCCAGCAAAGGGGAGGTCCTGTACAAGGGCCGGCCGATTCAGCACCTGGCCCCATATGAAATTGTGCGGCTGGGAATCGCCCGCACCTTTCAGATGGTGCGTCCCTTTTACCATCTGCCGGCATACAAGAACATGATCATTCCCCTGTATTCGCCCCGGGTAAAGAAACTTGTGGGCGGCAAGTATGGAGACCGGAACGCCGTCGCCCTGGATTTGCTGGAGGAGGTCGGGTTTGAACGCGATGCGTTTGTTGCCTACAAACCGGCCGGCGCCCTCCCGCAGGGATATCTGAAACGCCTGGAACTGGCAAAAGCCATCGCCCTACAACCGGATCTGATGATCCTCGATGAACTTTTCTCGGGCTTGAGTTTGGCGGAGGTCGCCGGTATGCTTCCGATCATCGAAAAGCTCAGGCTCCAGGGCAAAACCATCATTATGATCGAGCACCGCCTGAAGGAACTGTTCAGAATCGCTGATCGCGTCCTGGTCATGAACTACGGCGAGAAAATCGCCGACGGAGCACCCCGGGATGTCATGGAGCAGGACTCGGTCAAAAGCGCTTATCTGGGGAGTGAGTAGCAGCACTTTAGCTTTTTGAAAAAATACGATAAACCTGATTGGGTTTGGGTGAAAATTCTCTTAAAAGTCTGGGGGCGTTGGGCGAAAACACGGCTGCATTTGTTGCAGTGCACTGCGGCCCAAACCCAATCAGGCTCGATGATTTGAGAAACAGCTAAGTTGATACGGAAATTTAAACATCTTTACATTTGTCCAGGAAAGAAACGGTGTCGCCGTGCTGGTTATTGAAAACTTAATGGTGTTCTTTGAAAACGCCCTGGCGGTAAACGGGCTGAGTATGACCGTCCATTCGGATGAAATTGTGGGGGTCATCGGACCCAACAGCGCCGGAAAGACCACCCTGATGAACACCGTTTCAGGACTCATCATTGATATGCGCATCAAGGAACAGCGCAAGGGCGGTGAGCGCATTACCGTTTACGGGTCGGTTACGTACAACGGCGAGGAGATAACCGAACTTCCCCCGGGCGTCCGGGTACGCAAGGGAATCGTGCTCTCCCGGGAACGGCACCCGGTCTTTCCGGAAAGCAGCGTTCTGGAAAATTTCAAGATCGCCGGATACCTGCGAAAAAAATACGAAATCGCCGAGTCCATCGATTACGCCTTCGAACTCTTCCCCGCCCTCAAAAAACTGCAAAAAAGAAAAGCCGGTTTTTTAAGCGGGGGCGAGCAGCAGATGCTGGCCATCAGCATGGCCCTGGTGGTCCGTCCGAAGCTGCTGCTTCTGGATGAGCCGCTGCTCGGTCTGAGCCCGCTTCTGCAAAAGGCCGTTGTCGATGCCATCGTCAGGATGAAAGAAACTTCCGGCATTACGGTAATCATTTGTGAGCAGTTCGCCCGACCCGTCCTGCCGATCATCGACCGGGGCTATATCGTCGAAAACGGCATGCTGACGTTGAGCGGAACGGGAGCGGAACTGATGAACAACCCGGAAATCAGGGCGGCTTATTTCGGAGTTTAATCCATGCAGGAAACTGTCAACCGCAACATATACACGACCTTTGAAAAGGCGGCGGCCGAACGGCCGGCGGCCACGGCCGTCATCTATCTGGGAACCCGTTTCAGCTATAACCGGGTTAAGGAACTGTCCCAAAGGTTCGCGGCCGCACTGATCGATCTGGGCGTGGCCCCCCAGGAAAAGGTGATCATCTACCTTCCCAACAGCATCCAGTGGGTTGTCGCCTGGCTGGGGACGCTGCGCGCCGGAGCTGTGTGTGTGCCGATCACCCCCATCTACACCCCCCATGATCTGAGCTATATCGCCGGCGATTGCAACGCCGAAACCATCATTTGCGCCGACACCAACTACGGTTACGTTCAGAATGTACTGTCATCCACGAGTTTAAAACGGATCATCGTCGCCCGCATGACCGGCCTGCTCCCCTGGTGGAAACGGCTTTTCGGAACACTCTATGACGTTGTCCCCAGGGGCAAGGTGGCCCGGGATGAGAAAACCCATTCGATCCGGGACCTGTTGTCAAAATACAAGGGTATACGCCCCCCCCAAATCCCTCCGCACGGTCAGGCTACGGCCGAAATTCTTTACACGGGCGGGACGACCAAGTTTCCCAAGGGTGTCCCCATTAACCATGACCTGTTCCTGGTGTCCGCCCTGGAGCAAATCCGGGTCAGCGAGCTGCTGGTGCCGGTGGAAGAAAACGTTATTTTCGGCAATGCTCCCCTCTTTCATATCCTGGGCCAGACCTGTAGTCTGGCAACCCTTCTGGTGGGCGGATCTCTCCTGATTCAGCCGAAGATCAATCTTGATGCGACCTTTGAAGCCATCCGGCGGTTTAAAGCCAAAACCATGATCGGCGTCCCCACCCTGTATCGCATGATGCTGGAACATGATCGCCTGGATCAGTATGACCTCAGCTCCGTGGTTTACTGGTATAGTGCCGGCGACGTTCTGCCGGTTGAAGTCGGCAAGCGCTGGTTTGAAAAATTCGGCCGATGCATTTACCAGGGATACGGCGCCACGGAAACCTGCGGCGGCGTGTCGATGTGTCCCGCCGATTGCGACAACCCGCCCAAAAGCGTTGGAAAAATCGTGGCCAGCAAGCGGGTAAAAATCGTTGATCCGGCCTTCCTGGAACCGGTGGCCCCGGGAGAGCCGGGAGAACTGATCGTTCATTCCGACCCCATGGTATCGTCCTACGTTAATAAACCGGACGAGACCCGCTCCGCTTTTATTGAGCAGGATGGTTGCCTCTGGTATCGCACTGCGGACATCATGCAAATGGACGAAGCCGGCAATCTTTTCTTTGTGGACCGCACGGTGGATACCATCAAGCACAAAGGCTACCGGGTTTCCGCCTCGGAGATCGAGGCCGTGCTCCAGGAACACCCGGCTGTCATCAGCACCTGTGTGGTGGGTGTGCCGGACGAAAGGGTCGGAGAACGCATCAAGGCCTATGTGGTTTTAAAGGAAGACATCAAGGGAATCACCGGATACGATCTCATCAAGTGGTGCCGCCAAACCCTGGTGGCCTACAAAGTCCCCCAGTACATCGAATTTCGCGACATGCTTCCCAAATCTAAAGTCGGCAAACTGCTGCGGCGTGAAATCCGCAGTGAAGAAAAAAGAAGAAAAGACCTTTAGTTCGTATCCCATTGACTTTTTAAATTTTTCTTTTTATAAACGACAAGACCCTGATTGAAACAATAAAGCTTCCTTCTTGCCTGGACAAACAGCATGTTTGCGGTCAGCCGGGGTATGGTTTTATGAGTACGGCCGGGTTTGTTTCCGGCCTTCTTTTATAATTCCCAACCGTTCATAATTATTGCGTTTTTGGCGACACTTTTTCTCTTCGGAAAACTTACGCAGGAGACGTTGGCCATGGACATGAAGCGGGACTATTATGAAGATGTGCAACTATTTTCCTCCGGGGTTGTCGTCTTCTGGTTTGTCATGTTGATTGGCTTCCTGGCCGTATTCCCTTTTTTAGTTAAAAACTATTACGTTTACGTGGCCAATTACATGGCGATTAATGTGATCGTCGCCATCGGCCTCAACCTGCTGGTGGGCTATACCGGCCAGATTTCCCTCGGCCATGCCGGGTTTTTCGCAATCGGCGCATACGGCACGCTCATCTTCATGACCAAACTGCATTTGCCCTTTCTGCTGGCGCTGCCGGCTGCAGCGCTGGTGGCCGCGCTTTTCGGCCTGCTGCTGGGGCTGCCGGCCCTGCGCCTGGAAGGGCCCTATCTGTCCATTGCTACCCTGGGCTTCGGCTTGACCATTACCCAGATCATCGGCAGAATCAACCTTTTCGGCGGCCGGCAGGGCCTGCATGCGCCCAAACTGCTGATCGGTTCGTGGCGCCTCGATTCCGATCGTGATTTTTACTATCTGCTGATGACCCTCACGATCATACTGGCGCTGGCTGCCCGAAACCTTGTGAAAACCCGCGTCGGCCGGGCATTTATTGCGATCCGCGATGCCGATATCGCTGCGGAAACCATCGGGGTCAACCTGATGCTATATAAAACCATGGCGTTTGCGGTCAGCGCCTTTTACGCCGGCATCGCCGGCGGGCTGTATGCCTTTGTCTTGCGGTTCATCGAGCCGGAAATTTTTACCCTGCTCATGTCCATCCTTTTTCTGACCATGGTCGTCGTGGGGGGACTGGGTTCCATCTTCGGCGCCATCACCGGCGCCTGCCTGCTCAGCTGGCTGGATCTGCAGCTTCGCAATATTCTGAGCATCCCCTACGTCGGGCACTGGCTGGAAGCTTTGTCCAAAAGTTATTTTTCCATTACCGGCGTTTCCAATATCCAGTTCATTATTTTCGGTCTCATTATGGTGCTGATCGTTCTGTTTGAACCCTATGGCATTTTCGGGTTCTGGATTCGAACCAAAAAATACTGGAAAACCTGGCCGTTCTGAGGTATCAGTTTAGCTGTTTCTCAAATCATCGTGTTTTTTCAAAAAGCTAAACTATTACGTTCTGAGGAATAAAATGATCGACTTTCTGCAAATGATTCTCAGTGGCATTGCCGTGGGAAGTTCCTACGCCCTGATGGGGCTGGCGATGGTGATCATCTACAAAACCTCCGAGGTCGTAAATTTTGCCCAAGGTGAAATGGCCCTTTTGTCGTCCTTTTTCACATTCATGCTGCTGGAATTTTATCAGGTTCCCTTATATCTGGCGATTCCCGCCACGCTTGTCTTTGCCGTGCTGCTGGGCTTTTTGCTTGAATTTACGGTTCTGCGGCGGGCCAAGGAGCCGAATGTGCTGGGAATGATCATTATCACCATCGGACTGGAAATGATCCTGATGGGCGTTGTTTCCTGGAAATTCGGCGCCGACCATAAGACCATGCCTTTTCCGATTTCCCCTTACGACAGTTTTGCCATCGGCAAAATTTACATCAGCAAGCTGGAATTGCTGACGCTGCTGGTCGCCCTGGTCCTGATGCTGACCCTCTTTCTGTTCTTCCGGTTTTCAAGGCTGGGCATCGCCATGAAAGCGACCCAGCAGAACCTCACGGCCGCCCGTATCATGGGAATCCGCACCAACCGGATATTGATGATCACCTGGGGGATTTCCTCCCTGGTGGGATGCTGCGCCGGGCTGTTGATCAGCCCGGTTCTGCTTCACCCGTACATGATGTGGGACCCGATGCTCAAGGGCTTTGCCGCCGCGGTCATGGGTGGCATGACGTCGTTGCCGGGTGCGGTCGTCGGCGCTTACCTCCTCGGCATGATTGAAAACCTTTTCGGCGGCTACGTGTCCATCGAGTTCAAGTCCATCGTGGCCTTTGTCATTATCGTGCTGGTGCTTTGTTTTAAACCCAGCGGACTTTTTGCACGGCACTATGTCAAAAAAGTTTAACCTTGATGAATCGTGAGGAGCTGGTTCTTTATACCTTTAACCACTTATCAGGAAAGGAGTGCAGCCATGAAGAAGAAAATTTGGGCGATACTGTCGGTCGGGGTCATGATCGCCGGCCTGGGTGTTGCTGCGATTGCCGAAGAAGGCGTGACCGATACCGAAATTCACATCGGCCAGTGGGGGCCCCAGACGGGTCCGGCCGCGGCCTGGGGATCCGTGGCCAGGGGCACCGACGCCTACTTCAAGATGATCAATGACCAGGGCGGCATCCACGGCCGCAAGCTGATTCACCACATGTTTGACGATGCCTATAATCCGGCCAAGACCAAGGCCGGCGTCAAGGACCTGCAGGAAGGAACCGGCATGTTCGCCTGGGTTTCGGGCGTCGGCACCGCCTGTGGTCTGGCGGTGCAGGACTACCTGATGGAGCGTAAAATCCCCTGGGTGGGCCCGTCGGCCGGTTCGCAGCACTGGATTACCCCGCCGCAAAAACACCTCTTTGCGGTCTACCCGCTTTATTATATCGAAGCCAAAGCGCTCAGCCGTTATGCCGTTACCAACCTGGGTAAAAAGCGGATCGCCATTGTTTATCAGAACGACGATTACGGCAAGAACGGCTTGCAGGGCGCCGAGGAAGAGTTGGCCCGCCTGGGGCTGAAACTGGTGGCAAGCGTCCCGGTGGAAATTACCGACACGGACGTAAAACCCCATGTCATGGAGCTGAAAAAGTCCGACGCCGACACGGTCCTGTTATGGACCAGCGTCAGTCATGCGGTTCGGCTCGTCGGCACCAGCGCCGCCATGCAGTTTAAGCCGCAATTTATGAGCACCAGCACCTGTTCGGACTTTCCCCTCATGATCCATATCAGCAAAGGCCTGTGGGCCGGCGTCATCGCGGCGACCTTCGGCGAATTGCCGGATTCGGACAATTCCCTGCTGCAGAAATATAAAAAGGAAGCCTTTGAAAAGCATGCGGCCAAAGACGAACGCTGGGGGCTTTTCTACTATGCCGGGATCCTCTTTGCCGAACCGCTGGTGGAAGGTCTCAATCGCGCCGGCCGGAATCTGACGCGCGAGAAACTGGTACAGGAAATGGAGGGAATCAACAATTTTAAAGGAATCGGCGGCCGCATCGGCTACAAACCCTTTGATGCCAAAGATCCCTTCTCCCGGCAGGGCATGAAGGAAGTTTTCCTGGTCCAATGCGAACCGGACGGTAAGGGCAAGAAACTTACCGATTGGATGGAGATAAAATAGGGAATTAGGCTGAAGGAGGTTAGGCTGAAGGCAAAAAGGTTCAAGGCCGAAGGAAGAAAGGCTGAAGAATAAAGTAACGAGTGACAAGAAGTGAACCAACCGTTTTACTTGTCACTCGTCACTATTCGCTTGTCACTTTCGAAATTCGTTTGACCTTCAGCCTTCAGTCTAAACCCCTCTGGCCGCTGCGCACCACTGACATCGCTTCATTTGCGAAAGTAAGTTCAGGAAACAATTGTGGATTATTTTCAAATCGACAACCTTTCCATTTCTTTCGGCGGCCTGATGGCCCTGAATGATATTTCCTTTAAGACGGCCCAGGGTGAAATCCTTGCCATCATCGGCCCCAACGGCGCCGGCAAGACCACCCTGTTTAACTGTATCAACGGCATCTACCGCCCGGACAAGGGACGGATCCGCTTTAAGGGACAATCCATCCAGGGCCGCAAACCGGATAGAATCGCCCGGATGAAAATAGCCCGCACGTTTCAAAACATCGAGCTTTTCAGCCACCTGAACACCATGGAAAATATCATGCTGGGACGCCATATTTACATCAAGACCGGCCTCCTGAGGGGCGCTTTGATGTGGGGCCGGCATTCCTTTGCCGGCCGCGAAGAGATCTTGCACCGGCAAAAGGTTGAAGAAATCATCGATCTGCTGGACCTCCAGTCCGTTCGAAACAAGCTGGTCGGCGGGCTCCCTTACGGCACCCAGAAGCAGATTGAACTGGCCAGAGCCCTGGCCCTGGAGCCGGAACTGCTGTTGCTGGATGAACCCTGCGCCGGCATGAATTCCGAAGAAAAGCAGGACATGATCTTCTGGGTTAAAGACATTCAGGATGAACTGGGTGTCACCATTCTGCTGATCGAGCATGACATGAACATGGTCATGGATATTTCC
>ENA-OSEO01002933-OSEO01002933.1-sediment-metagenome-genome-assembly--contig:-NODE-2933-length-21930-cov-6.085068_pt1 | contig 21930 bp, 29 predicted proteins | sample MGYA00237883_ERZ534232 | MGnify/ENA metagenome assembly ERZ534232
TGCTTCATAATGGTTGATATAGTTAAAAATCAACCAGGAATAGGAATCGTTGCTAAGATAGTATAAGTTTTGTAAAACAATACAGTACATATTGATTGCCAGTTATTTTTTTGCGGATTTAAGGATAAAATTTTATGCTGCTATTTCATTTTGTTTTAACATTTCCTACCTTTAATAATTGTAAACAAAATAAAGCCATTGACCAAAAAACCGCACATTACACTCAGTGCCGCATCGCACCGCAAACAAAAGGTTGAGAAAGTTGAATTTGTATACAGTCGGGATATGATTAATGAACTTAAAGCGCAAAAAGATGCTCGGTGGAGCGTGAATATAAATTACTTGGACTTAAAACTTTGTTTAGCCAACCTAATTGGAACGGTGAAACAAACTGACAATTAAAGAAATAAACAAATGTTTTTGTTTCCACAGGCATTAGCGGTCATCCAAGGAAACAGCATCTAAAATATTTAACAACAAAAAATAAAACATATGGAAATAGATAAACTTTCAACCGAACAAATTGAAGAACAAATTGGATTGTATTTAGATCGAATTGAAATCATTAGTGATCATATATCGGAAACAGAAGACAGTTCAATTAGACACGTATTAAGAAATCAAAAAGCAGGATATAAGCAAACACTTAATTTGTTATATAAAGAAAAGAGGAATCGACAAATTAATTCTGCAATGAATTTCAATTCTAATATTGATGTTAATATGTTAGGGACCAAATGGATTGGCAAATTCAATTCTAATAAAGAAAAAGATTCAATTCTTATTTTCTTCCCTTATGGCATTCTTAAATATGAAGATATTTCTTCAAGTTGGGAAATAAAAGATGGGAAAATTGTACTAAGTATTAATAATGGATTTACGACAATGTATGGTCACATTAAAAATAATAAATTGATTGGAAATGCAGTTAATATACAATTTCAAGAATGGACTTTTGAATATAAACTTATAGATACTGAAGAGTTTTTGAATTTTTTGGCATCCTCAACTGACGAAGAAAAGACAAAGAAAAATAAGATTGCTGAAAGTCAAATTTTAAAACTTGGCACAAAATGGAGTTTAAAGAATTTTATATTTTTTGAATCAGAAAAAAATAATATTGAAATTTGCCAAAATGGGCTACTTAAAATTAATAAAAATATCGAAGCAAAGTGGGAGTTAAAAAATGGTAGAATAATTTTCAATTTTAATCATATTAATGCTGAATACAATGGAGAAATTCTTCAAAATAAAATCATTGGTTTAGCTAAAAACAGTGATGGAAAAGAATGGGTTTTTTCTGCAGAACTAATCCCAGAAGTCGAAAAACCTGAAAACAGTAAAACTCTAAAAATAAAGTCAGAAAATAGAGGCTTTGGTTTAATGGCATCTAATGATGAAACATGGAATGATTTTAAGCTATTAAATAATGGTTTTTACTTTGAGGATAAAGAAAAAATTATACTGACAAGTGTAAATGGGCAAGAATATAAAGCCTCGAAAGGTGAAGTGCCATGGGAAGCAAAATTGTATTATAGAAACTTTGATCAGGCTAAAATGTTTTATGATATATATTATGGAAGAAACCCAAATGGAGGCCAATTTTTAATTTATAGATCAAAAAATAACCAATTTAAGAATGAAATCACAATTGGTGTTCTTAATGTAAAATCCGATGGAATTACATTTGAAATTGTATAAGAAGTGGGAGGGTAATTTAAATTCTGTCTGATTTAACAATCCGCCTCTGTCCTTCAGAACATACTCACATTCAAAATAATAACTAATTTGTAGCATGGATTTACCTTTAAAGAAGATATTATTTGATAAGTTTTTAACAAAGTGGAGTAAGCAATTTAATATGATTCCAGCAATTATTCATTATTTAAATTCTTACTCTGAATTTGCATCAAAAATAGAGTTTTTTGTACCACTTGATTTAGATGATTTAAGTAATTCTCAGCTTGAATGGATTTCTTTAGTTGCTCAATTTGATAATCCCATTGAAACAAACTTTTTTAAAGATTACTGGGTTCCAATTCGAAAGAATCGTTACGATTATTTTATAGATTTATCTTCTAAATCATTATCATTGTTTGAAACTGATTATTTTGAATTTGAACCATATAAGTGGTATAAGATATACATCATCAAGGATTTATCTAAATTCTTGCTGGATATTGGAAATCCAAAGTTTAATGCTGAAAATCATTTTAATCAACTTGATGATGAACGATATTCAGAAATTAATGATTTATTCAATGAAAGAGATGAGTTGGGATTTGCAGGTAAAATAGAACTTGGCCCGATTGATGAGGATAGTATTTTTTGTGAAGGACAAAACAGTTATTTTTTATTTGAAGATAATTGTATTTCGTTTTGTGGTGTCAATTCTTTATTAGTAGGTCTGTTACCATATGATTATAAAATTACACTTGAGCATTTTAATGCTCCTTTTAACACAGTTACAAATGTGTGTGATAAAGTAAACAATATTAAAGCTTTGGTGTATTTATTACAAAGTGTAGGATTTTTGAGCATTGATTTCTATGCAATCACTTCTGATTTAGATGGATGTAAGGCTGAATTTAAAGACAATACGTTCAAAATAATACATAAAGACAAAGAATTTCTTAATAGTTTGATAGATAAATATAAATCATATAAAAATTCCTAATCATCCAACATGGCTAAAAACATTTTTACATATGAAGAATTAAAATCTTTTCCTTTTTAATTAAAAAATTATGATACAAATTGACTTTACACAATTAAAACGAATACCAACGTCAGAAGATATAAAAAAGGCTTCTGATAAATTAATTGCAGAGACCAAGAAAATTATTTCAGACAACGAAAGCTTTTTTTCGGAAGGCAATCATACAAAAAGAATTGATTTCATAATTACTCCAAATATTACGAGTAATAGTGGTTTAATACAATATCCTTATCCTCAAGTATCCTTTCCTGACTATTGGTTATCTGACAAAATAAAATTAGATACTACAGCTAAATTTTATGAATTATTATTTGAAATTATAAATAGTGATGAATAATTACCGGTAACAAAGTACATATTGCAGGGCACGGTTCGGTGGTACGCCAACTGCGGTTTCTCGTTTCGCAGTTCCGTGTCCTGCGGACAGGAACGCTCTTCGAAATCCGTCACGACAACATCTACCAACCGTTCAACTAATTCCATTTTTGAACCAATACTAAGGTCAGCATAATACTTCATTACCCTGCGATAAATTTCTCCCAGTTCATCCTGTAAATGGAACCACCGTGCAGGTTCATCTTTTTTTACACACCAGCTGAATTGTTTTTCCAATTCTCGCATTTCGTTATATAATGAGCGGCGCCCATATTGGCGATGGAACCTTATTTGCGATAATGTTGGTTTATTTACTTCCCGGATAATGCTTTTAGGAGCAATGCTTTCCATGGTTATTTTTCTGGTTATTGTTTCCATAAAATTTCTTCAGAAAGTTTGTCTGGATCTGTTCATAATACAATGCGGAAACTCATTTTAGCTGCCTGGATAACCATCCTGCTAGTTGGGAGATTTTTAGTGTTCTGAATAATTCCACCTTAAATTTTTCTGCGACCTTAACCTCTTTGAGTTTATCAGGCTTTTTTTGTTTCCTACAATTAAATGAAAAAAAGCGGTTGCCGGTAAGCCGGCCGTAGCCCATTTGGGCAGCCTGTTGTTGATCTATTGACTCTCTGCTTTTGTGCATATCTGATATTTTATTTGTTATGGTTAAAAAATGACCGTCAGTAAGGGTGCAACATGCAACATTTATATAAAATACAGTAAAACAAATCTTTAAGTCGTTGCAAGCATGTTTTTAATCGTTTCGTTGCAACCTGTTGCACCTTTGTTGTAACCTCTAAAAAAATACAAGGGTGCAACATTTTCCCGGTGAAATTCACACCCTTGGCATGTGTTGCACCTGTTGCACCCTTATTTTCATGTTTCTCTTTTGCTTTTGACATATTTATATAGGATTTTAAAATAAATGGGATATAAATAAATTGCTCGGGGGTGTTTACAATACAGGTTTAACATAGTAGCAACTTCGCACCCCTTCCGGCCTGCGTATTGATTTACGGGGGAAAGATTGTGCCACAAGCGCTTCTCCTATTTTGACATCAGATATTTTATGCTGGTCTTCGCGGGGCACTTTTCTTGTTGCAACAAGCATGTTCAAAATTTCTCTGGGTTGCAGCCATCTGCCATCCCCGTTTTGTGCATGTTCAAAATACATCTTAACATATTTCATGCTGGTGGTTTCTTCCATGTATATCTTATTGTGTTCACGGAACTCTTGCCAGTCGGTAATATTCCACCGGTAATCAAAGTCCTGGTCGATCAGCAGCAGCGCCTCTGCCCATACCTGGTCCACATCTACTTTTTTAGAATACTCATGGTCTATGCTTTCCAATTCAAAAACCAGCCAGCGGCGGTAACCCATTTGGCCGGTAAGAAATCCACCTTTTTCGGGTATTTTATTGCTGGTAAAGCAGGCACTTGCTATGCGGTTGCGGCGGATAGGATATGGCTCACGCGGAAGGTATACATCAATTTCACAGGCTGACATTACTTTTTTAAACTCTTCGGTATTTCGGCGTGTAATGCCATACATTTCATCGAAGTATACCAGGAAGTTGCGGGCAAATGATTCTTCCAGGTTAAATTTCCCGTCCTCCTTTGGATCGGCCACCAGGTTGCGGAGACAACCCGGCACAATGTATTTAAAGAAATACGTTTTTCCGATCCCTTCCTCCTGGTGCACCAGTCCCATGGCCACATCATTGGGATGGATGCCCAGGGCACAGGCTGCTGAAGCCACAAACCATTTTTTCATGTACCGGTACATGCGCTGCTGGTAATAATGTTTCTTTTCACCCGGGTACTCTCGCATACGCAGGTGGCTCATCAGAATATCAATATGGCTTACGCCTTTGTATTTTCCCCTGAGACTTTGGAAATATTCTTCAATGGGATTAAATGTCTGCACCTGGTTGGGACTGCGCAGTATTTTTCTCAGGATATTGTCCGATACGGTTATGCCCTCTTCTATAAGATGCAGGCTGATATCATCGAAGGTTACAGGATTAACATAGCTTTTGGTTTTTGGTTTTATTTCCGATTTGGTAGGGTCAAACTCATTTACACGGATGGCATAATGCTGGTTCAGGAAGTCCTTCACTTAGGTTACCTTATTTTGTGCTACCGCGTTTTTGTTAATGTTTAAACCTGTTATCTTCATTTGTATTACGTGTTATACCATGCATCCGGTTCCTGGTATCCTTTTACATTGAAATCAAAAAATTGGGTTAAATCCTGGTTGTGACTGGCAAGAATGGTTTCCACCTTCCCGTCACGGTATTTGGCCACTTCAAGAAAGAGGGTATTGGCAAGAGAATTTCCGTTCTCATCAGTAGCATCAGGATCGTAGTAACAGGGCCGCCACGGGAAAATTACGATATCGGTATCCTGTTCAATGGCTCCTGATTCCCGTAGATCTGCCAGCCGGGGTGTTTTGTCTTCCCTGTTTTCCACTCCCCTGTTAAGCTGGGCCAGTAAAATGACAGGAATTCCGCTGGCTTTGGCCACCTTTTTCAATCCCCTTGAAATTTCAGCAACCTCGCGTTCGCGGTTTTTATGCGTGTAACTTTCCGGACTCTCCACTAATTGCAGGTAATCGATGATTACCAGGTCGCATTCCTTTTTGCGGACTTTGTTGCGCACTACAGCATCGATGTAACGCACGGTTGTTCCCGGGGTATCATCTATATAAATAGGTAGTTTCTCCAGTTCGGCCATTGCTTGGTTGTATGCTTTCCAGTCACCGGGAGTCATTTTTCCCTGTTCAAAATTTTCACGTACAATTCCCCCATAGCTTAGGATTAAGCGTTTGGAGAGTTTAAGGTTTTCCATTTCAAGGGAAAAAATACAGACGTTTTTATTTTTCATGGCCGCTGATTTGGCAAAAAGGTTAACGGCAACTGCTGTTTTACCCATGCTGGGGCGTGCAGCGACAATAACCAGGTCACCTGCCTGCCATCCATTATTCAATGTGTTCAAATCGGTTAGTCCGGTTGTTATTCCCGGGGTTTCACCTTTTTCCGCCAGCACCTGGCGTCTTTCAAGATCATTGGTGGTTTCCATTAAAATATCACGAATGTGCATCATTCCTGATTTGCCGGCTAGCAATGCGTCGATGGCTTGCGTATGCATCGAATACATCATTTCCAGTTCATCGATGTTATCGGCATAAGCGGTGTTAATGAGCTCCGAGAACCGGCGGATCATTTCCCGCTGAAAATACTTTTCAGCAATGATACGTGCATGTTGCTCAATGTGCGCTGCCGATGCCACGCGGCTTGTAAGTTGAGTTATAAATGCAGGGCCGCCCACCTGGTCGAGTATGCCTTTATCTTTCAGTTGACGGGTAACGGTCAGCAGATCGATGTTGTGGCTGCCGGCGGCAAGCTCCTCCACGGTAGAGAAAATTTTTTGGTGTTCTTCCTTGTAAAAAGCTTCTGACCGGATAATCGGGGTTACTTTAAAAATGGCGTCGCGTTCCAGCATTACAGCTCCCAGTACTGCCTCTTCAACCTCAATGGCCTGGGGAGGTACTTTTCCGTATTGGGTGTCGATATTAATGGCTTGTTTCTTTTTATCAGAGTATGGATTCATTGCTTTGACTGTTTTATTTTTTCATGATTGGTTTTTTTGTGAATTTTTTGCGTTGACTGGTATTGCACTGGAAGCTTTATAACTTTTTTGCCTGGTAAGTCGCCGGGTTCATCGGCACCTTCCACATCTTTTACTTTGTAGAAATTTTTATCAGTTGGGCGTGAAATTGCAAACTCCAGGTATTTAACGGCTAGTCCGGGATTACCCTCTGAAATTTCCATCAGGCGTTTCAGTCCCATCAGTTCGGCGCGGCTACGCATAATAATGCCGTGTTGTTCGTTAAGGTATTCCTTCCAGAGTTGCCAGGTCTTTCTGAATTCCGGATCCGAAAGCAGCGGACTGATGACCTTTACCGATTTTACAGGGGTAATGAATTTATCCATTTCATTTACCGCTTTCTGAAGGCGTTTCCACTGTTTATTAATCTCAGTGGTCTTTTTATGGAACCGGGCAGACTGCGGAACCATTTCCAGCAGGCTTTCCAGCAGCTTCTTCAGGTTAGCGGTTTCTGTTGTCAGTATTTCCCAGGATTCTTTCATGTTTTACTTGAGCGTTTTTAATTGGCTTGAGTATTATTTCAATTTTTTGCACAGCGTTTTTCTCTTTTTGTTTCAGCATAAGAAAAATCCCGCATGTGATTATATATCCCAGGCAGACGCCCATTATCAATATAATAATGGCTAGCATGTTAATCGTTTTTTCATATACATAATCGGATGCCATTCTTCATAAAACCTTTTTATTTTAAGATGTTTGGCGGTATTGTGTTCAATGATGGCACCCAGGCTGTCGCGCCAGCCTGAAAGCATGTAAATGGCCTGGCATTTTTCCAGTTCGGGAATACAGACCTTCAATGCTTCTGCCGTTGTTGCATCATCAGGTATTCCCAGTTTGCAGGGATTTACCGGTTCCCATCCGGCAGAGCGGAGTTCTTTTTCGGCCTTTTCAAAATTTTCCAGATATTCCTTTTTCAGAAGACCGCTGATTTTTCCGGCTAAATAAATTTTCATTGTCATTCACCTGTAGGATAATTCCATCTGTCTTGCTACTTTACCCTGGAGGATATTTCCTTCCAGTACCAATTGATCCAGCTCTCTGCACCAGGCTTTTTTGTTCTTCGGGATAATCTCATTTTTTATTCGTTGCTGTACCTCAATACGTCCGATATAATTCATCATCTGGTCGAAGCTTTTAATAGTGCCCAGGAAATAATCAGTTTCAGCCATAGTTTTTATCATTTCTGCATTGTTGTTTTTACCCGCATTCATACGCAGCAGGTTACGGCGATAATTCACTACTTTTCGCAGAAAGGTTTTGGCTTTTCCCATGTGTTGCAGTTTTTTCATTTTACTGAATTTTATGGCCGGGACAGCATGAAGCAGGTGATGGTAGCATTAAGAATGTGATATTTCAAATAGGCTGCCCCGGCCTGGTTATTTTTTATAGTTCCGGTGTCAGTTCGTCTGCCCATTGTTTAGAGAAAGGCTCAAAACGGGTAGTAATAATGGCTACTTTCCGGCCTTTTCCATTGCATTTCGGGCAGGTTTCTTTTTTCCATTCTCTGCGGAAGTCGTCCCATATTTTTATACTGCCAGTACTTTTACAGTATTTGCATTTCTTAATTCTTTGAGTGCGCATTAGATTAAATGCATCGTTGGCTCGTATTAAAGGATCCATTGCCCTGCGCAGCGGAACGGCCCTAAGGTCGTTCACGCTGTTGAGCAGATCGGCAATCAATCCAAGTTCACTCTCGTTCATGTGCAGAGCATAGGTGCCTTCACCGGTTAAATCGCAGTATGTATTTGTCATGGTATTTTTTATAAAATTTAAAAGACCCTGTGTAATAAGGGCGCCCGGTCAACACCGGGTCGCCCGTGATTGCTATTCCTGGTATTATTGGAAAAAAGTTCATTGGATAGAATGGTTGTGTTTTTTACGTTGTCTGGTGTAAATCCAAAAAGGATCACCAATTCTAATGTTCTTAGGAATTTATTTTTAAGATAATTCTGATTTAAAAGTTGCCGGTCGGTTTTGTAAACCATCCGCTAAGTTGTTCGCGGATGGTATTGATGATGGAATCGAAAGCGCTCATTAATTCTACCTGAGATTCCGGTTGACTGAAAATGTAAAATAGGATTGCACCTGCAAGTATCAGTGAAAGATCATGCAGGGCATTAAATAAGATCTCTTCGACCGGAATATTGCAGTACCGTTTTATCATAAACCGGGTAAGATCGGCCACATTTCGGCTCTTGCTCACTATAAATAACCGGCGTGTTTGCATAGTTATCGTATGGATGCTTTTCCCCAGTATACTTGCCACCTCTTTCTTTGTGTATCCCGAGGCAAGCAGTAACCCCACTTTTTCACGTTCAACTGCTTTTGTTTTCATGCTGTTAATTTTTTAATTTTCTCTTCCTTTTCGGAAATAATTGCTTTTAAGTGTTCTAAAACTTCAATAGGGCCATCCGGAACATTTTTTGCTCCCAGCACATATTGACGGATGATGGTTTCGCTTTTACCTGTGCGCTTTGCAATGAGTTTTACCCAATTGCGCGGAAGTAATGGATTGGTTTTAATTTCTTTGATTTTATCAAAGACCGGTTGGATATTTTCTTTGTAACTCATTTGTGTTATTGTAAATGTTTTGTAAAAGTTGTATTTTAGTTGCGGAAAAGTACATTAAAAGTAAAGAAATTTTCTTTAATAATAAAGAATATATCTCTACCAAATATTAATTTAGAATAATTCTAAGTGGATTTATCTGTAAATAAGAGACTTATTAAATATGTAACTGCAAAAGAAATTGAGCAGAAAGAGCTTGCCAAGGAATTGGGATTGACAAGTCAGCAAATCAATAAGTGGATAAAATTAAAGGAGCAAGTTCCGGATAAACATATTCCGCAGATAATAAAAATATATAAGGATCTTTCCGCCCGCTGGTTTATCACTGGTGAAGGAAGTATGGGCACCAACGATGAATCCAATGACAATAATAGTCCTGATCAGCCTTGTCCGGAGGATTGCCCGCTTTGCAAGGAAAAAGATAAACGAATTGAATTGCTTGAAAGAATTATAAAAGACCAGGATAACAGAATTAGTGAGTTGGAAAGATCGTGTGCCGATAAAGACGAATTATTAGATTGGTACAGGGGAAAAAAAGAAGCCAAGCCTGAGGATCGTATACCGAACAGGCAGGTTTCAAATGAATGAAAAAGATGTCAGCGAGGAAAAAGATTGTATAGCGTTTAAGGATTTTAGATGTCTTTAGAAGGTATTAAAATTGACAGCAGATATACCCGATTGACACCGGTTGACACAATTGACAAAATAAGAAATCAATAATACCAGGCGATACCAAATTGGTAGATCTTCCCGCCAGCTCCACCACCTTTATTAACCCAATTGAATATCAATCACTTACACACAAAATTTGTCTCAAATTAGGCTGAAATTTTTGAGTGAGACATAAATGAGACAAAAAAAATAAAGATGAGAACTAAAATTGCAATTCTCCCAAAACTTTATGATGCCAATGGCAACATTAAGAAAAGATGGTTTATTTACTTTTCATATCGGAATCCAAAGGATAACAAAATGAAAAGATTTAAAATATATGATGGTTTTGCTACCCTTTACACAAAAAAGGAACGGTATGCACACGCAGAAAAATTAATTAAGGAATATACTGACAGGTTAAATAATGGATGGGATCCATATAATGAAGATTTAAATGGTGCCATTTATGAAGATAATCTGAAATATGCTGCTGTCGTAAGAGGATTTAAATCAACCCGTACCGGAAATAAAACATTCAACTACTATAGCAATTTATTTCTTCCTGAAGTGGAAGGAATGGCTGAAAAAACTTATAGGAATTATATAAGTAAATTCAGAACATTCGATAAATGGCTGGAAAATAATAATTATGGAGGAAATGATATTAGCACTATTACACCTGAAATAATGCATGAGTTTTTTCTGCATTTGATTAACAATGAAAAATTAGCCAGAATAACCATCATGAAATACCGTCACATGTTGGAAAGGTTATTTAATTGGTGTGTAAAACAAAAATATCTGAAAATATCCCCTATGCAGGATTTGCCTGATACAACCAGAGAAAATGATCAGGCTCCCCGTCCCATACATGAAGATGATATTAACCAACTTGTTCAAAAAATCAAGGAGACTGATAAACAATTGTGGCTTACAGTGCAACTGGAATATTATTGTTTTTTGCGGCCTGGTTTGGAAATTAGAATGGCAAGAATTTCATGGTTTGATTTGGCAAGGGGAACCATTAATATTCCCAAGCAGTTGGTTAAAACAAGACAGGATAAAGTAGTAATAATCCCTCAGCAGTTTCGTGAACATTTAAAAAATGAATGGAAACTGCATCTTTTCCCTAAGGAATATTATTTAATCGGACAAAATGGTATTCCGGGGCCCAAACCGGTTGGCAATAATAATCTAAGAAATAGATTTAATGTAATACGTGACAGTTTGAATTTGCCCAGGGAATATAAATTATATTCATGGAAACATACAGGTAATGCTCGTGCTGCTGATGCAGGGATCCCCGCTTATCACAGGCAAAAACAAAACGGTCATTCTTCAATGAGAAGTCTTGAAGCGTATTTAAAAAATAAAATAGGATTTCGGTCAGAAGAATTAGTTAATAAATTCCCTTCTATCTAAAAGAATTTATTATTATTTATCTATTCTTTTTGTCAATAAAATAGCCCCACTAATTGTACCAAGTGTTTTAGCCCTAATTAAGTAAGCATTATTTAAGGAAGTATTAACAATTTTTTCTGCCCCATCAAAGGTCTTAACCGCGAAGGTAAAGTCTGGTCAGAACCTGTCGAGGGCAAGTGAATGCCATTGCCACCGCGCAAATACAGCCCATAGGCACTGATGACAAAACCTGATCCGGTCCTTGAAAAAGCATTTAAGAGCCATTGATGGATCGCCTGTAAAAAATAGACGTTCGCAGCTGGCAATATTCGCTGTTGAATCCGCTATTCTTGCAGCAATCTGAATTGCAGCGACTGTAATACGATTTCCCATTAATCCCTCTTTGAAATTAATAGGATACAGCAACTACACATTTCAGCCTGACATAGTAATGCCTATTGCTGAACTAATGAATTCAGGTGTGTTACCCGCCTGACCTTAGTTTAGGACTACGAATAATCGTCGCGGCGGACAACGTCGGTTTGCAATGAATGGTCCGGCGATTAACATCCGCCCTTTTCCCCGCCTTCTTTCGAACCAGCGGGTTTACCTGTTCCTTTCCCTTTTCCTCCGCCGTGCCCATCTTTCGATCCTTGGCCCTTTGGGCCTTTTCCATCTTTATTTGGCATATTCCTCACCTCCTTTATTTGTATCTTTATGGTTTACTATTGCAGCCGAACTACTAAATAGACTGCAATTTTACAGTCTATCACTCGTTAGACTTTTATTTAAAAAATGATTTCTAAATTATTATATATCAAATACGCTTTGCAAACATTGCCAGACATATTTTTCTGTAAACTTATACTGAAATATAAGTAAAAAAAATGAACAATGATACAAAACCAAAAAAATTATTAGGGCTGGTTCACGACCAAATACAATTACGTCAATACAGCCACAGAAGAATCGGATAAAAGAATACATCTATTTCTTTATTGGGACATACAGACATTAGGGCAACAATGTTTTATACGCATGTATTGAATAGTAACAAACTTGGGATTAAAAGTCCTCTTAATTATTAAAATAGAAAACTAAAAGCAAATGTGAGATTGTATGTTCATGTTTTGGTGTTATACAAAATGTATCTGAAAATTACGGATGTGATGCGTGATTCCCCGGCGTTTAAGATTAGTAAACAGCCGTTTGAGTTCATTTTTGGTGCGTAACCGTTTTTCCTGTGCCATGGGTTGAAATTTTAAATGCTTGTGCTTCCCGGGTTATTTCCAAAAACTGCCTGGGCTATTTCATTTAACACTGCCTGGACATTGGTGCCTGTTGTTCCCAATGGAGGCATGCATGCAATATTATTGGCATCAAAATAATATACCTGAAATGCAGTATTCAGTTCTGTAAGTTTAAATGATTGCAGTCCCCAACCGGATTCGTTCCATGATATAAAATTATATTGCTGACATTCCAGATTCCAGATTGTTCCTGCTTCTAAAACCATGTATGTATCATTTTCAAATGTTGATAATGGCTGATTTGCATTATCAGCGTAACCAATCAGGTTAAGCTGGGGATCAGCTATTTTTAACAGTGCGTTGCAAACTGCCAGGAAATTTTGATCCATTTCGCTGAACACTGTTCATACTGTCCGTGATTTACCTCTTAAGATTTTATACATAGATATCTTTTAGGGGTAAAGTTTGGGTATTATCATTTATCCGGAAAGGACAAATAAATTCCAGGTTCTGTTGGATTATATCATGGTTTAGAAGGAGTGATTTAAATCAAAGTTGAATTTTCGATCCAGCTCTTAAACGAATTTCGGAGGAGTTGTTCAATCAACTATATTTTTAAGATTCCTGTTTTTAATTTTTCATAGCATCTTTAGTTCAATTCGCCCATAGGTGAACTAAAATAGGAAATATTTTTTTCTCTTATATTCTTTATCTGAGTAGTTTTCAAGTATAGAGAAAGTTTCGTTGAAACTTTCCAGCATATTATTTTCTCTGGCAAAGGCCATGATCTCATCAAGCCTGCCGTTGGAATTATCTATAATCATGTGGTATAAAATTTAAGATTTTACAATTTAAGGGACTGAGGTTGAAAAAGTTTTTTAAAATTTTGTTTGGTTATTCAGTATCAAATGATTAACTTTTATTGTTTATTAGTTTCTAACCATTTATAAGTATTTGCAGACGGATAAATAATTAAATATGAGGATTCTAAGTAGAAATGTATATAGCTGAAATATATTTACATTGTAAACTTATTACAACGTGAGCAGTTATATTAAAAAAGCACGATACAAAGAGCATATGAGAACAAAATTAATTTCACTTGGACTAATCTTGCTGCTAATTGGCTGCAATACGAGACAGCGTGATGACAGTATAAAAGTTGACACAATTGAGAAAGGTAAAAGTGGTTCAGAGAATTCAGTGGTTGATCAGCCGATAGAAGCAATTTGGGCATATGAATATAACCAGCTGAGTGATGAATTTGAATTAAAGCAATTACGGGCGATTGACAAAGACACCTTAACAGGGGAGACTTTAGAGAAAATCATAAATAAAACGTGGCCAAAAGTACAGGTTAAATTTATCGGTATTTCAAATGACACGGTCTTCATATCCATACCGGAAAGTGAAGTATTGACACAACAAATGGGATCTGCTGGTGCAGAGAGTTTTATGATTTCAACTACATTTTCATTCACAGAGCTAAAAGGAATAAATTTCGTTTCTTTTGACTTTAAAGAAGGAGACCATGGAGTCCCTGGAGTTTATAACCGGAATTCATGGGACAAGAATAAAAATCAATGAAATGAAATAAACACAATTGCCAACATTTTAGGAAAATTAAGACACAGTTGAGCCCAAAGAAGAGGTAGCATCTCATCAAGATACCCAAAATAAAACCTCCTAAGTTTCTATTATTTTTTATTGGCTTACTGGTCAATTGAAAGATAAAATTGTCTAAATGAAGCCTGAAAATGGTTAAATAACCAATTCTTTATTTAGACCATTAATAAATATATTTGAGATGTAAAACAACCATTAATCAAAATATCATGACCAAAGCAGAAATTGCAAACACAATTGCTGAGTGAAGTGTTTCAGATATTGCATCCGAAAGTAAAAGTGTGAATAATGTAAATCTTCTCAGTAATTGTATAACACCTTTTTATATCAATGAAAGTATTTTTGTGCGAAGTTAATCACAATAATAAATTCTGTCATGAAAAGAACGGAAAATAAAGTTGTCATTGTAACAGGTGGCGCTTTGGGAATAGGGCGCGAAACTTGTATTTTACTGGCACAAGAAGGCGCAAAAGTAGCTGTAACCGATGTACTTGATAAAGAGGGCAAAATATTGGCAGAAGAAATTAACCATTCCGGTGGTGTGGCAAAATTCTGGCATCTTGATGTATCAGATGAAGAAGAAGTTGAAAAAGTGTATGCCAATATGGTCAAAGAATTTGGAAAACTTGATGCAACTGTTAATAATGCAGGTATTGCAGGTGCCGACAAGCCTACTCATGAGTTAAGTGAAAAAGAATGGGATACCGTTATGAATGTGAACGTGAAAGGAGTTTTCTTCTGCACTAAACATGCCATTGCTCACATGAAACAATCAGGTAGTGGCAGCATTGTTAACCTTTCATCAATTTATGGTTTAGTCGGGGCCGGAGATCTACCACCATATCACGCTTCTAAAGGGGCAGTACGGTTGATGTCAAAAAATGATGCATTAATTTATGCAGAGGACAATATAAGAGTAAACTCTGTGCATCCGGGATTTATCTGGACGCCTTTAGTTGAAGAACTTGGGAAAAATAGTCCCGGGTTCAGAAAAAATCTTGACAGTCTGCATCCACTAGGACATATTGGCGAACCGATAGATATTGCTTATGGAATACTCTACCTGATATCTGACGAATCAAAATTTGTTACCGGAAGTGAATTGGTTATTGATGGCGGTTATACAGCCAAATAAATTAAGTGGAAAGTGAAAATCATTTTGTAAAAAGAAGCGGATGGCTGAGAGCCTCCGTACTAGGGGCCAATGATGGTATTCTTTCTACCACCAGCTTGGCCATCGGAGTTGCAGCCGCAAGTGTGGCACGAGACCCAATCATACTGGCAACATTGGCAGGTGTGGTTGCGGGAGCATTGTCAATGGCTGCAGGGGAATATGTTTCTGTAAGTTCCCAGTTGGACGTTGAAACCGCAGATTTGAAAAGGGAAAATAATGAACTTGCCAATACACCGGATATTGAATTAAATGAACTATCTACAATATACGAAAATAGAGGGCTTACAAGCGAATTGGCAATAGAAGTTGCAAAACAACTTACTGCGCATAATGCTTTGGAAACGCACGCAAGAGATGAATTGGGTATTAATGAAATTTCCCGGGCAAAACCCTTACAAGCTGCCGTTGCATCTGCAGCTTCGTTTATAGCTGGCGGAATATTTCCTCTATTATTAGCTGTTTTTGCACCCTTAAACCAGGTGATATTCTTCCTATATGGGTTCTCTATCCTTTTTCTTGCTTTATCAGGAACCCTTGCAGCAAAAGTTGGAGGGTCTACAATCAGCAAATCTGTATGGAGAATATGTACCTGGGGTACGATTGCTATGGTAATGTCAGCGTTGATTGGGTATTTATTTGGAGTGAGCATGCATTAGATTTTTTATATTTATAAGACAAATGACTTTCATCGATTATTACAAGATTTTAGGAATAGAGAAAAAGGCCACCGCAATCGACATTAAAAGCGCCTACCGAAAACTAGCCAGAAAATATCACCCCGATTTAAATCCTAACGATGCAGATGCAAAAAAGAACTTTCAGCAAATCAATGAAGCGAATGAAGTACTTAGTGACCCTGAAAAACGAAAAAAATACGATAAATACGGGAAAGAATGGCAGCATGCTGAACAGTTTGAAAATGCAAAACCATATCAGGAACAACCTTCAGATTTTCGTGGCCAAAAGTATTCCCGGGCAAAATCCGGCGGGGATTTTTCGGATTTTTTTGAATCCATGTTTGGTGGTTCAGCAAATTCTGGCAGAAACAGGCAGGTAAAATTCAGAGGCGAGGATTATAACGCACAATTACAGCTCAACCTTACAGATGCTTATCAAACCCACAAACAAACTCTTATTGTAAATGGAAGAAACATAAGAATAACTATCCCTGCCGGAATTGAAAACGGACAAACCATAAAAATTTCAGGACATGGGGGTTCGGGAATAAATGGCGGACCGAACGGTGATTTGTACATTACATTTTCAATAGCCAATCATCCCGGAATCAATAGACTGGGTAATGATATATATACACATGTTGACATAGAATTATACACAGCAGTATTGGGCGGTGATATTACCATCGATACTCTTAGCGGAAAAGTGAAGATTAAAGTAAAGCCCGAAACGCAAAATGGAAGTAAGGTAAAACTTAAAGGGAAAGGATTTCCTGTTTATAAAATCGATGGGCAGTTTGGAGACTTATACATAACTTATATGGTTAAAATCCCAACCAATTTAACCGAAAGGCAAAAAAACTTATTTACTGAATTATCAAAATCATAAATTTTTTATTATGGATGCAAAGAGAATAGATGATTTAATAGCCGTAAATGAATTCTGTGTCAATCACAATATCGAGATTTCATTTTTAAACTTGTTGCAACAAAACGGATTAATTGAAATAAGCACCATGGAGTCAAAGTATTTTGTTAAAAAGGAGCAGTTGCCTCAGCTTGAAAAATTTGTCCGTTTTTATTATGATCTGGATATTAACCTGGAAGGGATTGAGGCTATAACCTATTTATTGCAGCGAATAGAAAACCTGCAGAATGAGATTATTAAACTCAAAAACAGGCTTCGTTTTTATGACGCACATGGATAAGACAAAAACAAACACCTGCCAGGTAAAAAATGTTGAGCAGAGCCTTTATAATTCTTATTTTTATGAACCTAATGCATATGTTGTTATTGATTTTGGTATAGCTAAAGAAAATAGCTTATAGCATCGAAGGAACAAATGAAACAACGATGTCCATGAATTGTCCAACTTTTTAAGGGGCCAGGGCAAAGTTATATAGAATTTCAAAATAGAATAACAATAATAAATAATAAAAGTGTTCTTAATTTTAATAAATCAAATCAAAAGATGGAAGCCTCTACCTTCATTTTAGCTCCTACATCTCTATCGGTCGTATTTCAAAATTAACCCCCACATCAAGTGTCGACGCAATTTTATTAATAGTAGCTAAAGTAAGGTAAAATTTTCCGTTTTCAATTTTCGATATTGGTCCCTTTTCAATGCCTAACTTATCAGCGAGCTGGCTTTGGGTTAAATGCTCATTTTCCCGTAATTCTCTAGATTGTTGTGCCGGAATTTCAGCATTCAGTTCATTCTCAAACCTGATGCGGTTTTCTGTTCCGTGTTCACCGATAAACCGGGTCAATACCTCTTCGTGTGATATTGTCTTCCTTTTCATGATACTATATATTGCTTTCTTATTTATTCTGCCTTTTCAACTCCTTTTTGGGTGTTCTCTGACTCTTCTTCAAGATTCCCTGTGTACAAATTACATTTGCATTTTCCCTTTTATCCCAAAATGTAAATAACCTGTGTTCGATACTGATATAGTGAGCCTTAAGCTCTCGGATATTGCTGTTTTTAAGTGTCTTGAAAATCCGGGTATCATCAGCGACCAGAGATTTGATATATTCAAAATCACTTCTCTCTGCCTCTTAAACCTACCCCTGACAGATCAATTGGCTTGAAACCCAGCTTTAAAGCAGGCGATTCCGGTTTTAAAGAATAATCATCATTCTCAGGATCGGTAAAAAGCGGATCGGCAATGATCGAATGGGTATCAAAACCGAGTTCCTTCCATTCTTCAAATGTCTTCACACCCTCCAGTCCTCTAATAGTAAATTCTTTTTGCTTTGTATGAAAAATTATATTGTAATCCGACTCCAATGGCAGTGATCTCTCCCCCTGAATACTATATAATAAACCGTCAGGATTGGAAAAACAGATGATATTACGAAGTATTCTGATATGTTGATGCTGATATTCACCCACCGGATTGTGCAGATCGATTTGCCATGCTTCACCATCAACAAAAATATTATTTAAATATGTATTATTTCTGTTCTTGTACCAAATATGCATGCCTGCCTGTGTTCTGTAAACAACATTATTTTCTGCCAGACAATTTCTTGTTTCACACCCTGTATAAATGCCCAGTACAAAGCTGCCATGACCTTCCGGCGGCGGATAAACATCGTGTATCAGGTTGTTTCGTATTATTACATTATCATCCCTGATGAATATCCCCCCGCCGTCGTTTAATTTTTGCATCACATTATATATCTCATTATATTCGATTATCAGCCCCTGCTCCTGGTTTCTTCTTTCCTGTTCCTGACCATAATCCGTTGACCAGTGACGTCCGTAAATTCCTGACTGGCCGATGTCGTGAACCAGATTATTAGCGATTAATCCGCCGCCGTCATCAATATTAATACCTACACCACTATGAAAAATGTCACTGCAATGGTGGATATGATTATACATGATCACATTACGACTCCTGCCGTAGCTTCTTGTTATAATTCCGCCGCTGCCTGTGTCATAAATTTTATTATCAGTTACCCTTATAGCATCACCCGTTATATCCAACCCGTAAGTTCCTGTATTTTTGATGACATTATTCTCAAATACACATTCCCTTGCTCCATTCATTGTAATAGCCGCAGGAAACCAAATATCGCCTACATCCCTGATTGTGGGAATTCCCTGTTCGGGAAGAATATAGTCTGTTCCGGAAAAAGTAATGCCTTTAATATTAATAAATTCAACATAATTATTTTTTTCTCTATTCCCCTCGAATCTTACAAGTTCATTCAACACAGGAGCCCTTAAATCTGCATTTTCAAGATCATCAGGACAAACAGCTTCTGATGGCCAATAATACAATTTTCCCTCCTGCTTGTCGAGATACCATTCACCCGGACCGTCAAGTCCTTCGAAAACATTATCAATATAATAGCGGTTGAGCGCCCTGCCTCTTCCCAGCTTCCTTCCAACCGGTCCTGTAAATTTTACTGTTTTTTGTTGTTCATCTACATCAGAGATCATAAGTCTCGATTCATTCCAGGCGTGGAATAATACAACTTCCACATCGGTCAGATTTTTAAAGCGCTTAATATTATTATCCTTGAATCTAAAACCATTATAACCTGTCTCATCGTCAGTTTCATCAATGTTGTAAAAACCTCTGTCAGGCAAGCATGCCCGTGTTTGTCTGTCGTCATCCAAAAAGAGCTGCATGAAATACCACTTTCCCTGTTTTACTTCATCAATTTCACAAACCTGAATATTACCCTTGTATTGCTTCCAACGGCCGTTTATCGTCTTACAGCCACTAATAACTGGGTTCTCATCATTATATGCAATATATTGAACGGGGCAATCCCTGCTACCTGAATCTTCCGGTTTAAATACAATTGTTTCCTTTAATTCATATATGCCACCGCGTAAATAAACAGTCACGGGTTTGGAAAGTCCTTTGGTTTTTTTCAATTCACGAATAGCATCTCTTGCCTTTTGTACTGAAGCAAAAGGCTTGTCGATACTCTCACCTGACCATGAATCATTACCTCCGGGCGAAACATAATAATTAAATTCATCTGCATTTGCCGTTAACATGAATGAACATAATAACATAACAAATATTGTTAAGATCGATAGATGAAGAAAATGATTTTTTTGGTTCATAATAGATTTATTTTTGATTTTACAGTAATTATTTACCTGGTTTATAAAATTAAGAACAATCTTCCATTTTCCAAAATTATAAACATTCAGGTCTGGTTTTCAACTTTATATCACTTATTTTCATCTAAGTCGGCGGGGTATTCAAATATCCATAAAAAAACAAATTCTTCCTTTTTATTTAAAATCAGCTTTTAAAACCTGTCTCACCTCCCTCTTTGAGGCCTACATCCACAGGAGTATTAGTCCTCCATTATCCTGCCGAAAAATCAGGAATGTCAATTGCTGATGACCTGTTAGCCACCGACCATTCACTAAGTGGGCCGATGATGCTCCATGCTGCTGTATCATAAACATCCATATCTACAGGCAATCCGTTGCGCAGGCAATCTATAAGCCTCCAGTTCATCAAAAAGTCCATTCCTCCATTGCCTCCCACCTGTCTGGCCATCTCACCGATCCTTTTAATTATCTCGGGCTGATATTTTTCTTCAAGTGATTTGAGTTCCTCTTCGCTTAACCACCCCTCATGGCTGACAGCGATTTTTCCAGGCAGGGGATATTTTTGTGCGGTGCCGTTAGTTCCGCTGACCAGGTGTATTCTGGAATAAGGCCTTGGCGAGCTGACATCGTGTTGCAACATAATGGTTTTCCCCTTGTTTGTCCGTATCAGTGTTGTATTCATGTTACCCCTGGGATTATCAGCAGTGAAAGGCTGGTAAAAACTGTCGGTCGACTTCAATTCAGTGAGCCTGTCGGAGAGCATAAAATCATTGCCTGACATTGACACCAGGTAATCCATTTTATCACCCCTGTTAATGTTCATAATCTGACAAACAGGCCCCAGCCCGTGGGTAGGGTATAAATTACCGTTACGGTTAATGTTTTCCCTTAACCGCCACATATTCCATTTTTATCAGGTGTTTCTGTAAACTTGCAATCTTAGCCTTCAGGGTTTTAAACTTCTTTCTTATGAGCAAGGTAATGCCTCTATTACCAATTTTAATTGAGGAGGCGATCTTGAAACACTATTAGTAAAATTTTTGGCCAGGTGCAATCACATTCTGAACCTAAAAGCAGTCATTTTTTTCAGAACAAAATACCCGTAAATTGTGTTATCAATAAATAAAGGTATATCAATGATCGTTCTCAGGAATTGCCGGAGCCTTTTAATATAAAAAAAAAGTACCATCTTCCGGCAAGTCCGGTCATCCTGGTAAGAACAACTCTTTATTCATAAACATCAAAAAGATGAATTTGAATTTCTGACTATCAGTGTATTTGGAAACGCAAATTTCCTGAAAAATTATAAAATTGGGAGGACAATTACCAATGAAAAAGCAAAAAATAGTACCATATCTTTGGTTTGACAAAGAAGCTGTAGAAGCAGCAGAGTTTTACATATCAGTTTTCAATAATTCAAAAAGGGGAGCAATTGCACGATATCCCGTTAAATCAGAGCCAGATAAAGAAGGAACTATCATGTTTACTGACTTCAATCTGGAAGGCCAGTAGTTTGCTGAAATGGATAGTGCTCTCGAACATAAATTCACCTTCAATGAATCGATATCATTTATGGTAAATTGCAAAGATCAGGATGAAACGAGCATGATTCTAAAATCACAAAAAAGTATGATTAAAACATGTGCGAGTTCCAGTACGCCATGAGGCGTGCACTAAATAAAACCCAGTAATATGAAAGGATTACACAGGCCAATTTGTC
>ENA-OSEO01002936-OSEO01002936.1-sediment-metagenome-genome-assembly--contig:-NODE-2936-length-21893-cov-7.787450_pt1 | contig 21893 bp, 14 predicted proteins | sample MGYA00237883_ERZ534232 | MGnify/ENA metagenome assembly ERZ534232
AGAATGGATCATTGAGGACAAAAGCCAACTGGTGCTTCGCAGAACCGAAACTCCGCCTTGCGCTCTCAAAAAAACCCTCCCGTCGGACTCTTTCAGCGATTCGAATCCCTGTGGCAGCAAACACGAACCGCCTTCTCCCAGGAAAGAACCTTCCGGAGAGGCAAAACCCTAGCGCTGAGCGCTTTGGCCTGCTTCGGTCGACGGACCATTACAGGCCTGCTCACCGCCGGCGGAAAGCAATTTCAGGATTGGTCCGCCGACTATCGGCTCTTTAACCGGAACCGGATGGACATGAACATCCTCTTCAGCACAGTCCGTGACGCTGTCTTGGAAAAGATCCCTGAAACCGCCCCCATGGTCGTGGCCCTGGATGACACCCTGTTGCCCAAATCCGGCAAAAAAACCGACGGCGTGGCCTATCGGCGGGACCCTTTAGGCCCCTCATTTCGCCCCAATTTTATCCGGGCGCAGCGCTTTGTTCAGCTTTCCGCCGCCATTTTCAGCGAAACCCGAGCTCAGCCCGCCGATATGGCGCCCATCGATTTCCGGCATGCCCCCACTCCCGGACAGCTCTGAGCGGATCCCCTCATTCCCTATCAGAAGATCACTGCCCGGGCCGCCGGAAAGTCTCACGAGTTCAAGGTCAAAATCCCCGGCCCCCTTCGCCGGCGAAAAGCCGGCGGCCTCTTGGATCTCACTCTCATCGTCATCGCTCCTCTCCGGTATCGACCCACCCAAAAGAGCCGCCTTTTATACCGCCAACCCGCTTACTTGATTTGCTCCACACCCCACATGAACCTGGAAGAAATCATCCAGTTCTATCTCTGGCGATGGGACATCGAAGTCAACTTCCGAGACGAAAAAACCCTCCTCGGCGTCGGACAAGCCCAAGTCCGCACTCAAGCCTCTGTCATGAACGTTCCTGCTTTCCTTGTGGCCGCTTACGCCATGCTCCTCATCGCCGCACAACACGCCTTCAAAGACCCGGCCGATAAAACCCGGACCCTGCCACCCCCGAAATGGCAATCCTACAATCCCGGAAGACTTGCCACACAAAAACTCATCAATCACTTACGCGCTGAATTATGGGGACCATCCCTCGGCCTACAGAATTTCTCCCACTTCGTTGACAAACCCACCGCGACACGAAGTCACAAAAATACACGCCCCAATCTGGAATCCGCTATACTATACGCAACTAACTAGATAATCCCGACGAAGCATGCATCAACCATTCTCATAAAAAGCCAATGTCCAAGGCCACGCCAAAGGCGTGGCTTGCATCTCATCGTTTTGCACCAGCCTGCCCGCAGCGGTGTTTTTCAAAGGCCTGTGGGAGGCCTTGCACCGAAAACCGGCTTATTGCTCTTCGGGTTCGCCGGGCCGGATCTACCGGGTCCGTTCCGCAAGTCATCCTGCCTCCGGCCACCCGGAGCGCCTACAGGGACTAGTGAGAGCCGGGATCAGGTCTTCATCCCGGCAGTACCGAGTTTTCCTCATTCCTCAACGGCGAAAGGATCCTCCAGGCTTCTTCCGCGCTTTCCACAAACTGGAACAGATTCACGTCTCCCGGAGCGATGGTGCCTTCCTCCACCAAGACGTGGAAATTGATAACCCGATCCCAGAACTCCCTCCCGAAGAGTAGAATGGGAATCCGCTTCATCTTGTGCGTCTGCACCAGGGTCAAGGTTTCAAACAATTCATCCAGCGTTCCGAAGCCCCCTGGAAAAGCCACCAAAGCCCTGGCCCGCATCAGGAAATGCATTTTGCGAACGGCGAAATAATGGAAGCGGAAACTGAGTTCCGGTGGTACATACGGATTGGGGTACTGTTCGTGGGGAAGCACGATGTTCAAGGCGATACTCTTGGCTCCGGCGTCCTGCGCCCCACGATTGGCGGCTTCCATGATGCCCCCTCCTCCTCCCGTGATGACCACGAGGGCCCGCCGGTCGTTGCACTGACACTCACTGGAGATAAGACGGGCAAGTGTACGCGCATGCTCGTAATACCGGCTGTTGCCCAGGATCTTGCGCTTCCGTTCCAATTCCTTCCAAATGGCGGGTTCGTTCCGCCGGCCGGCTTCGCCTTCGAGGATACGCAATTCTCTCTCGGCGGTTTCGGGATCCGGAATACGGGCGCTGCCGAAGAACACTACGGTGGATTCGATGCGTTCTTCCTTTTGAATCAACTCCGGTTTAAGTAATTCGAGCTGAAGCCGTACCGGTCTGAGTTCATCCCGCAACAGAAATTCCGGATCGTCAAAGGCGAGTCTGTAGGAGGGCGACAACGTTTGTGGGGTCTCTCCCACCAGCATGGCTGCCTTCGTATCTTCCTGTGCCGACGGAAACGGACTCTTTCGTGCTTCTTTACCCATAATGGATCTCCTTCATATCCACTTTTCCGAACAACCTGATGCGGAAATCGGTCGTCCCTCGAACCAAAACGCTTGACACGCTTACCAGTGAACGAAATACTGCTCCGACGCCAAGGCGCCGATCTCCTGTCCCGCTCATCCCGGCATTTCGACCGGCGAAACCCATGTGCGCATTACCGGAGGCCGTTTCTGAAGAACGATCATTCTAAAGTGTTCCCTACCATCGCACTCTGTTTCTTTTCAAACACGTTGTGCTTTCTGGACCGGATAAATATCTCCATCGCGGCTCCTTTTATCATGGCGGCCTATGGGTGGAACGAAACCCGGATGGGGTTGGTGTTCTCCGCTTTCTTTGCCGGTTACGTATTGTTCATGATTCCCACAGGGATCCTGGCGGATCGATACGGAGCCCGCAAGGTGCTCGCATCGGGCGTAGCCGGATGGTCTCTATTCACATTTCTGACACCGTTCTTTTCGGGAATATGGACTATGTCCCTGTGTCGATTCCTAGTGGGTGCGGGGCAGGGAGTGAATTTCCCCTCTATCAGCAATGTCGTCGCCCGGCGTGTGCCGCTGGCCCACCGGGCCAAAGCTCAAGGATTCACCCTCTCGGGCATCACCGTCGGCTCCGTATTGGGTTTCCCACTGGGTTCCTGGATTATCCGGGTATGGGGTTGGCCGGCCATTTTCTATGTGTTCGGTTTGTTGGGAATCGTTTGGATCTTCCTGTGGCTTCGATTCGCTCAGCCCGACGCGCCCGGCTCGGTCGCCTCCTCGGACCGGGTTCGCGCACCCATTCCCTGGAAGCCCCTGTTTACACACCCCTCCAGCATAGGACTCACTCTTTCCTACTTTTGCCACAACTACGCCAGCTATCTCTTTCTCGTCTGGCTTCCCACGTACCTGATCCAGGTGCATCACTTTTCCCTGGCGGGAACGGGGGTGGGAGCGGCCATCCCGGCTCTCGCCGCCGGCGTGTTCATGAACGTGTCCGGCTGGCTCTCGGACCACATGATCCGTCGGGGCGTCTCCAGAGAGATCAGCCGCAAGCTGCTCCTGTATTTGGGGATGGGTGTCTCCGGTCTGCTTCTGCTGGGACTGCTCTGGATTGAAAACGCGTATCTGGCGGTGGCTCTGGTGACGGTGTCCTCGGCATTCAAAGCAGTATCCACACCGGTGTACTGGACTTTGGCGGTGGATATGGCTCCCCGTCATTCAGGCATCCTGAGTTCCATTATGAATACGTCGGGTAACGTTGCGGGATTTTCGGCCTCAGCGGTCACCGGGTGGATGCTGACTTATTACGCTTCATGGGACCCCGTTCTCATCGTAGCGTCAGGAATCACTCTGATGGGCGTCGTCGTTGCCGTTCCGACCATCCGTTCCTCGGAAATCCTGTGAGGAAAACCGCGCCGTGGATCCGGCTCCTATCTTCGATCCCGGAGGAATCGGAACGGCATCCGTGGATCCCGCGGCTGCCCGCTCCGTAAGCGGGAGACCTCTGTCCCCTTCCACTCAGGCGTAATGTATGATATTATTTCCACTATCGATGGTTGTTCCCACCGTTTCCTGCATGTGCATGATCGAAAGGAGTCCAGAACATGGGGTCGAAAGACACACCACGTGATACGGATCTATTTTTGAACGGTGCTGAAATACTGGCGCTGGGGGAGAAAGGCGAGAAGCTCGTCGGCGGGAAAAATTACAATATGGCCATACTGAGCCAGATCAAGGGAATCCGTGTCCCCTCTTTCCGCGCCATATCCTCCAAGGCTTTCCATATGCTTCTCGACCAGACGCAGGTCAACGCCGAACTGATACGTCGAGTTGTGAACCGGGAGTTCAAAAAGGTGGACTGGTCCAGTGAAGAGGTCACGGAAGACCCCGACTTTCTCCGCTCTTTCGTTCGCGCCGTGGCCGCCATTATCCGGCAGGAACCCACACGGGACACGAAGACCATCACACTCAGATCCTTCATCGACATCATACTGGATTCCTTCGTAACTTCCCATGAAGATCTGGATGCGTTGCGCCTGCGCTCCATTCTTGTGCAAACCGCCATTCTTTCCGTGGAACTGCCCAAGGAAATCTCCGAAATCATTCGTCACGTCCACCAGGAAATGACCAAGGAAGCCGGAGTGACGGATCTGAACCTGGCCGTGCGGAGTTCCGCCGCCGGTGAGGACTCCCGGAAGAAGGCCTTCGCCGGCTTACAGGATACCTATCTGAACATTCGAACGGAGGATGCCGCCATCCAGGCATACCAGTGGGATTGCGCATCCGCTTACAACTTCCGTTCTTTGTCCTACCGGAGAGAGTGCATTTTGGATGCCATCCGCGAAGCCGAGGCCAAAGGAGATGCATCCATCGCGGAACGAGCCCGCAAAGAATGGGGAATTCAGAATACCTCCCTCTCCGTGTGTCTGATGCGGATGGTGGATCCCGTGTTGGCGGGCACCGCGTTCAGCGCGGACACGGCCACCGGTTTCCAGGGAGGATTGAAGCAAGATCTGGTCAGTATCGACGCCAGCTGGGGAATCGGAGAAGCCATCGTTGGCGGTATCGTGACCCCGGACAAATATCTGGTCTATCAGCGGGACGACGGCCGCGAGGTCATTCTCAAGACCATGGGATACAAGAACAAACAATACGTATACGATGCGGACCGCAACGGCACGGTGCTCCTGGACGTTCCCGAAGAGGACATCTTCAAGTGGTGCCTGACCGCGGATCAGGCGGAAGCCATCGCCCGAGGGGTCCGTTTGATCCGAGACGCGTACCACGGCATCATCATGGATACGGAGTTCGTCATCGACCACATGGGACGTTTGTGGTTCGTTCAAGCCCGGCCGGAAACCCGTTGGAACGAGATATACGAACGCATGCCGGATACCATCATGATGCGGCGTATGGAGGTGGATCCTTTGGAACTCCAATTCGCCCGGGTCCTGCTGGAGGGAAACGGGGCCAGCCGAGGCGCCGGAAGCGGGATTGTGCGCTTCCTGAACAGCGCCTTGGAGTTGAACAAGATCAATCCGGGAGACATCCTGGCGGCGGACCGGACCGATCCGGACATGGTCCCCGGCATGCGCATCGCCTCGGCCATTTTGGCGGCGGCCGGAGGAGACACATCCCACGCCGCCATTACGTCCCGGGAGTTGGGAATCCCCGCGGTGATAGGCATCCGCAAGACCGAGGCCCTTCGCGCTTTGGAAGGCGCATCCGTCACGGTGGACGGGTCCCGGGGACTGGTATACGAAGGCATACTGTCGCTCCAGGAATACGGCGAGGATATTGAAATCCGCAAGATACCCTCCACACGAACCAATATCGGCCTCATCCTGGCCGACGTGGGCCAGGCCATGGTCCTTTCACGGCTCCGAAACATCCCCGGATTCGAGGTGGGTCTGCTTCGCGCCGAGTTCATGCTGGGCAATATCGGCGCTCATCCGTCGGCCCTGGAAGCATACGATCTGGGCACTCTCAGACCCTTGATCGATGCGCGCCTGGAAACCATCCATCGGCAACTGGACGACCGCGTCCTACAATTGCTCAGGAGCGGCGGAGTGAGCATCGTACTGGATCTCCGCCGGCACGTGGCCGTAATCAACGACGTGGTAGAAGAAATGCAGGATATGGACCGGGAGTTTTTCTTCGAGTATACAACCCCGGCCGCGGGAGGCAAAGCCACGACGGCGAAGCTTTACGAACTCCTGGAACGACGGGTCGAAGAAGCACGCAAGCACCTCACCATTCTCAAGATCACCCCAAATCTGCGGGAACATATCGGCATCGTTACCGGACTTCGGGCTGAAATCACCAATTGGGAGCAAAGCGGCAGACCGGAAGCACCCGCGATCCTGGAAAAACTCAACAAGAATCTCGATGATCTCACGGAACAGCTTTCCGGTAACCCCGAACTGCGTCAAGTCATCCAACGCATAGAGAACGTGCGGGAGGAGGTTGCCGTAAAGTCGGGCCTCAAAGAGGAAATCGACCGGTTGAACAGCCTGGAGGGCGAGATCGCCCAGCTGATCCGCTCCAAGGGATGTTCCAGCGGCAAAGAACTGTATATTCAGGCACTGGCCCAGCAACTGGCCCTCTTTGCCCTTTGCTTCCAGGGGCGGGACGTGATCTATCGGACTACGGACTACAAGACCAATGAGTACCGCAATCTCCTGGGAGGAAGTCTCTTCGAATTTCACGAGGATAACCCCATGATCGGATATCGCGGCATCGGCCGCGGTATCCACGACTGGGAGTTCGAGGCCTTCAAGACGGCCCGCAAGATTTTCGGGGCCAAGAATCTGCATATCATGTTTCCCTTCTGCCGTACCATGGCTCAAATCCATGACATCCTGCATTACATGGAAAAAGTGCACAATCTGAAAAGCAACCAAGACGGACTGAAGGTCATCCTGATGTCGGAGATTCCGGCCAACGCTATTCTAGCCAAGGAATTCATCCGAGACGTGGACGGTTTCTCCATCGGTTCCAATGACATGACTCAACTCGTGCTGGGCACGGACCGGGACAACGCCAACCTGAGAGAGGTCTATGACGAGGAAGACCCTGCCGTTGTTTGGGCTATACTGACCACTATCTTCGCCGGCCACAAGCAGCAGGGTAAGAAGGTGGGGTTTTGCGGGCAGGGAGTGGCCAACTCCGAAATTATACGGGGCATAGTGGCCATTGCGGGAATCACCTCGGCCAGCGTGGTGCCGGACACGTATTTTCGAACCAAAATGGATGTCGCTCAAGCGGAAGCTGAGGAAATTCCCATCCAGGAACTTGGCGGCTGGATTTCCCGGCGCATGGTGGAACGGCTTATTCGGTTCCTGCTGGATCTGGGCATGGACGAAGATTTTGTCCGACACAAGACGGCGGATGAGCTCCAAGCCATGCACCTTCAGGAGAAAAACCGGTTTTTGCGCAAGATCAAGGATACTAAAGACCTGGAAAACCGGGATGCCTATCGGTTCGAATACAGGCAACTGGTTCGCAGGGACAAGATGTACATATACGCCACATGGGACTGGAACCAAACCGTACTGGACGCCCTGCGTGCGGGAGGATTCGAGACCTTTGAGGAGTTCGAAGAGTCACGCGGCGGCAAGATCCCGGCCCGCGTGCCTGTGGACGTAAAAAAGGCGGGGACGCGGAGGACGGAAAAAGAAGTCCAAAAGGAAACACAGCAGGAAGTTACCACCGCCTGAGTCGACGGGCGAGCAGGTCTTTGCGCTCCCCGTCGCACGCAACGGTTTCGGACTCGACATCGGCGAAAGCGGAAAAGCGGCTATGGTTCTCGGGCGAGCTTCTCCGGAATAGGCTTCCCGTGGGACGAATTTCTATGGTTTCCGCTCCTTGGAAAGGGACACTGACCGCCCCTGAAGATGAAGGGACAACCATTTCCGTTCGAGCATCCGATCCAGCTTCCGGATAGGTAATATCCGGGATTGCTGGATCGCCTTGCGCTTGATCCATACCTGCCCCAGCGCCGACATCGCATCCTTCTTGCCCCGGAGAAAAGGGGCCAAACGCCCCTTGCGCCCCCAAAAAGCCAACGCCAGCAGGCGAAGCGCCATCGCCGGAAGAGCATACTTGATCATCAAGAAGCCGGGCATGTTCTTCCAGTATACCCACTCCAGGTTTCGGCTGTTATGGTAGGTGACAAAAGACGATGCCTCCCCGTACGTGGAACTTACCCGGTGAAATACCAGGGCTTCCGGAACGAACACACTGGAAAGCCCCTTGAGAACCCCGCGGAAAGCCAAATCCACGTCCTCGAAGTAGCAGAAGAAATCCTCGTCGAACAGGCCCACCTTTTCGAAAAAACGTCGTGTATACAGAGCGGCGCAGGCGCCGGCTCCGAACATGCGGATTTCCGAGGGATTCATTCCTTCGAACGGGCGGCCTTCGTATCGCTTCTTGGCCGAACCGGCGATGGAGTACACGTCTCCGGCGCTGTCGATGATTTCGGGCCGCTCCTTCCGCAGCACCGGGCCCGCAAACGAATCCGCTTCCGGGTGGCGTCGGGCGGCCTCAACGAGCGCCGAAAGCCAGTTGGGCGACGCCACGGCATCGTTATTCAAGAGCGCGATGAATGTACCTTTGCACTCCCGAATGCCGGCGTTGCACCCGCCTGAAAATCCGCGATTGCCCGGCAGCAAGACCACACGGATACCGTCTTGCCGGCTCAGATAGTCCCGACTCCCGTCACGGGACCCGTTATCCACTACGATCACCTCGAAGGGAGCGAATTCCTGGGCTGCCAGACTGTCCAAACATTCCGGCAGCCAGGTCAGACCGTTGAAGTTGGGAATCACCACACTGACTTGGGGGTCGCTGGATGCATCCACGGATGAGCTCTCGAGAGTTACGACCCGCCGATTCAAACGCGGAGAGAGGCGTCCGGTCGGGACAAGGTGAGATTGGGATTGTAGAAGGGATCATGGGCGATGAGACGGCCCCAACGCTCCAACATGTATTGGACTTCTTCGTGGCGATCGATCTTATGCCCCCTGCTGGCCGATTCGAAATGCACCAGACAGGCATAAGGGGTATACACCACGCGATACCCGGCTTCTCTCAGACGAAGGCAGTAGTCCACATCCTGAAAAGCCACACCCAGCTTCGGTTCGAACCCTCCCATTTCCAGGAAGAGCTCCTTCCGAGTCATCATGCATGCGGCGGTAACGGCGCTTACATTGCGAATCGTATTGATGTAACCCATGTAGCCGGAGGTTCCGCTCGGAAATCCCTGGAAAATATGGCCGGCCACCCGGTTATGGCTTAAGCCCAAGACCACTCCCGCATGCTGAATTGTGGCGCCCGGATAAATAAGTTTCGCTCCCACCGCGCCTACCTCTTTCCGTTGAGCATGCTCAAGCAGTGCTTCCATCCATTCGGGCTCCGTAATCTCCATGTCGTTGTTCATGAACAACAGGTACTCGCCCGAAGCCTTCCGACTTCCTTCGTTCATGATTCTCGAGAAATTGAACTCGTAAGGTGCTCGAAGCAGGCGAATATCGCAGTGTTTCAAGTAGGCGCGAGTTTCCAAAGCACTCTGATTGTCGATTACGATGATTTCATAATTCGAGTAGCGCGTTTTTTCGCGCAGACTGACAAGGCATTGATGCAGCAATTGAAGCCGGTCACGGGTAGGGATGATCACCGAAATCAAAGGGCGCCCCTGGATTCGATATCGCACGCGGTAGAAATTGAAAAAAGCTCCCGGCTCCACGCGTCCTGGGGTATTCCTTCGTTGAACGGCGTCATTCAAGGCCTGCATGCTGAAACGGTTCGTATCCTCCATGGCGCGTTCTTCATGGGAGCGGGAGTTCTTGTGGGTCCGCCAGTGATACAGGACCTTGGGAATATGAAAGATCCGATCCGTCTTCTCCGTGGCCCGCAGCAACAAATCATAATCCTGACTGATGGTGAACCCCGGACGAAAGCCCTCGACCTCCTGGAGAAGAGACTTCCGGAGCACGTTGAAATGCACCATGTACATGGTGGAAAGGAGCAGATCCGGGGACCAGTCCGGCCGGAAAAACAATTCCACAGCCTTTCCATGTTCATCGATTTTGTCTTCATCCGTATAAATGATATCCGCATCCGGGCGCCGGTTGATCAGCCGAACCACCTCCCATAGGGCATCCGGCTCCAGCAGGTCGTCATGATCCAGAAATCCCACGAAATCCCCCGTACACATGCGCAGACACGCATTGGAGGCGGCAACGATTCCACGGTTTTCCTTGAAGGTTTCACAGCGGAACCGCGGCTCTCGCTCCGCAGCCTCCCGCAGGACCCGACCCACTTGCGGAAGGGTGGAACCGTCGTCCACCAGACACCACTCCCAGTGAGGGTACACCTGATTCTGCACCGACTCGATGGTTCTCCTCAGCATCTCCGGATCCGTGTTGTATACGGGCGTGGCAATACTCACCAAAGGCCGGTGCTCCCACCCGGCCATCTCTTCCATGAGCGCTTTCCTCCGAGTACTCCAGGGCGGACGCTTCTTCAGGACTCCCCGGTATTGCGCCAGCATGTCGGGGCCCGGAAGCGGAAACGGATTTCCCTGGATGAGTCTCGCTACGGTAGGTCCGGGACCATACGCCATGAGATGACGCAGGCCGATACGAACCCATTTCCAGGAGCCAAATACCCGGTCCCTGATCCTGTAATAGCCGAGCAGCATCCGCCAACCTCTTCCCGAACGGATAAAAGACAGTTCGGACTCCGCCCGCTCGGCGCGCTCCCTCAAGCAACCGGAACCCACGCTGACCTTGCGGACGGTGACCGAGGCAAGGTTCAGTCTTTTGTAAAGGCGGCTCATCTTTCGTTCCACGGACCTGGACTTGACTTTCAGATAGGATTTCTGGTTCAGGAGCCTGCGCTGTCGTTTCATGTCGAACAGCAGTACGGGGCGTTCCGTGGAACTGGGCTTGGCGATCCCGGGATTGCCGGATTGGACCAGCCCCGTCAGGAATTCGTGGATCGGTTCCACGCTCTTCGTCCACGTGAACTCATTCTGAGCCAGCCATGACGCGGACTGGGCGGCGCGTTCGCGCTCCGCATCGTGGCGCAGAAAGTGCGTCATGGCCGCGGCCAGCTCCACGGGATCGTGGGGAGCTACGGATCGGCCCGCACCCACTTCCTCGATACGCCGGCTGAGGGTGTCGCCTGAAGTGCATATGATGGGCTTACCGCCCCAAAGACAATCGATGATGCGGGTTCGAAAGGAGTACGGATTTTCCGAGGACGAAAGGGAGCACACCACCGCCAGGTCCGACTCGAGATACATGAGACCCCGATCATCGTAGGGGATCCATGGATGAAAAAAAACATGCCGGTTCAATAGGTTCAACTCCGCGGCGAGCCGCTTGGCCCTGGACGCCCCGGACTCGGAGAATTCCGGGGAAATGGGATTGTCCGCACCCACGAAGATCATGACGGTGTTAGGGCAGGTCTGAAGCGCAATGTGCAGGGCTTTGATGGGTAATTCCGGATCGAACCACGGATAGAGGCCTCCTGGGCAAAGCGCGATTTTCCAATCTTCCGGTATCACGCCGCCCCGAAACAACCGGAACCCTTCCTTGGGCTTGGGCGAATCCACCGGCACCCCCGTGGGTACGATACCCATGAGTTTGTCGGAGGGAAACTCCGGGGTCACTCTGCCGGCCAACATCAGCATTCCGAGATAAAAATCTCGTTGCCGGGAGTTGGCAGACAGAAACAAGTCCCCGTGGGCCAGAGCAGTTTCCAGATTGACCCGGATTTCGTTTAATCGTCCAAAATGCTCACCGGAATCCCGGAATAACGTACCCGAATCCACCAAGGCCATGAATTCGGGGTCAAACAGATCCACAATCACCGGCGTGTCCAGAATCTTCTTGAAAATCAGCGTTGAAATATAGTGAGCCACCAGGCAGGCATCCGCATCGTCGGCCAGTTCCTTCAGGTTGGACTCATTCCATAGGATCACCCGGAAGGCGTCGTGCACGTCCGCCGCGTCGGGTACACGGTGCGGCTGTGCCAGGGTGATCCGGTGTCCCATCCCCGAAAGGGCCCGAGCCATTTCCAGACAGCGGATCGCAGGCCCCGAAATCATTCCGCCTTTCGGAGCCACTTCAAACGTACTTATGATAAGCAGGTGGGCCATAGCGCCTTCTGTATACGGAACGCAGGGTGCTTCAATTCCAACTCTTTGGTCCTCATACCATGACAAAGCCCAAAAATCAAAATACGGACCGCAGACGCGCGGCCGACGGTTCGAACCTGCCGGAAGAAATAATCGATGGGGAACCATCTCAACGGTGATCCGACAGAATAGAACAGGGTAAAATGGTATTGACAAAGCGGGGTCCTGCCCATACATCCTACAGCACGAACGGCCGGTGTCGAGCCATCGGTTGCGGCGGGACTGGAATGCGCCCGTTCCGGGTGGTTTCCGCACCCGAATGGAATCAACCCCCCACGGGGAATCCCCGCCCGGATCCATTTCCATGGGTCACATCTCCGGGATCGATGCCGCTGGGACCGGCGGCGCATCAGCCCTCACGCCGGTCCCGCGAATGCCGGCCGATAACAGCCGGTTGATAAACTGTATTGCGGGCAGGCCGGTCCAAAACGATGAGATGCAAGGCGGGCGAATCCTGAGGAATGAGTCGTACAACCAGTACGCCGCAATGACGAAGGATGAAGCCCAACGACGCCGATCGCGTTCTTCAACGGCCTGATAAGACACCATAATCTGGAGGATCATGACACCCAATTCCTCTTTAGTGAGCATCATCGTCCGAACCAAGGACCGACCCCGCCTCTTGATCAAGGCTCTCCGAAGCGTGGCGTCTCAGGATTATCGCCCCCTGGAAATCGTTCTGGTAAACGACGGCGGCTGTGAGCCGGACCCTGAAGCGATTCGGAAGGCGGCCGGGGATGTGGAGGTCCGCTGCATAGTTCACTCCGATCCCAAAGGACGGGCCCAAGCCGCCAATGCCGGTCTTGAGCAGGCTCGGGGAACCTACATCGGATTTCTGGACGACGACGACGAACTCCTCCCGGATCACGTGTCCACCCTGGTGGGAGCGTTGGAGCTTTCAGACTTCCGTGTCGCGTACTCGGACTGCAGGCGGGTCTATTCCTTTTACGATCCCGAGAAGCGGCGCTACAAGGACGACCCTGCAGTCATCATCAAATCCAGGGAACCCGATGCGTTCCTCCTGCTGCACGAAAATTACATTCCGTTTATCTGCCTCCTGTTCGAGCGCACGGTTTTGAGCCGTGTCGGATACCTGGATCCGCAATTCGAACTGTATGAAGATTGGGATTTCATTATTCGATTGTCTAAAGAATACCCTTTCGTGCACGTGGCCAAAGTGACCGCTTTGTACCGGTATTGGAACCCACAGGGACAATTGGCCTTCATAGGAGGCAGGAAGTCCGAGAACGCCTATTTGGCCGTGGTGGAAAAACACTTCCAACATATGACGCCGGAAGTCCTTCTTCGCTTTTATCACGAGAAGAAACATGTCGATACGCTTTACGAAGAGAAAGATCTCGAACTGAGCAACAGAATCCGGCAGTCCCGAAAGAGGATGCTCGGACTGTCCAGGATCATGAAGCAGCGTCTGGCTCACCTGCAGGAGCACATGCAGAAACTGGACACTCGTACGACTCGTTTGCAAGCGGAATTGGACGGTCTGTATCGAACGGAGGATGAATACCGTCATCTTCTTCTGGCGGCTCGAACAGAGCTGGATGCGGTCCGGACCCAACTGGACGCCATGCGCGCCACGTTGGGGTGGCGTATGGTTCAAGGGGCCCAAGGATTGTTGAACCGGGTGTTTCCTCCCGGATCGAAAAGAGCCTGGCCCTATGAGAAAACCAAGGCGGTTGTTCGGATGCTGCTCTCGGGTGGAGTTCCCCTCCTGAAACAGCGGCTTGGACGGAAAATGAGCGGATCATTCGGCCCTTTGAAAGGAGCCAAGCGATACGCGTTCTCCGTACCGGAATTGTTCGCGCCTTTCCATGAAACTCTGGATATCGTGGTTTCCGTCGTTATTCCAACCCGGAACGCTGGAAATGAGTTCGAGTACGTGCTGGATAAGGTTCAAGCCCAGAAAGGAATCCGACGCGTGGAAGTCGTGGTGATCGACTCGGAATCCACGGACGATACCGCACGCATCGCCGCCGATTCGGGCGCCTTGGTCATTCAGCAACCCAAAGCCGCCTTTTCCCACAGCGTCACCCGGAATCTGGGAGCGGAACGATGCACCGGCGAGTATGTGGTCTTCATGACCCAGGATGCCGTGCCGGTGGGAGATTACGCTCTGTATCAAATGGCCCTGACACTGATGCGGAATCCGGATGCAGCCGCCGTTACCCTCCGGGAAGTTCCAAGGGTGGATGCGGATCTCTTCGCCTGTTGGCAGATCTGGAATCATGGTCGTTCGTTGGACCTCGTGTCCGACACCTTCTTTTCAGCGGATCCCCATCGCCTGTCCGGCATGAAACCTTTCGAGAAGCGAAAACTCGCCCAACTCAACAATATCTGTTGCTGTGTCCGAAAGAACGATTTCGACGCGTTCCGGTTCCAGCAGGTGGAATACGCCGAGGACTTGGACCTCGGTCTTCGATTGCTTCAGGCCGGGAGATCTCTGGGATATCTTCACTCGGTGGGCGTTATTCATTCCCACAACCGGCCGGCTTCCTACTTCCTGAAGCGCAGTTTCGTGGACTGTTTTTCCCTCTCCCGGATCCTCGGGTACGACTCGATCCCATGGCGCGACAAAGGGTTCGAAAGTTTCCAGGAGGTGTATCTGGACGGAATCCGTCTTCTGTCCTTTATCGGCGGGTTGGCCCGGGAAGCCGCCGACAGCGCCGACACGAACACCGAGACTCTGGCCGATTTCCTCATGAGAGCCGCCCGGCATCCCCACACCGGAATGAAATCGCTTCAGGAACTGGGCGATGAAGCCCTGGAATCCCTGATAACGACCCTGGACGGCGTGCTTTTCCCCACAGGGAAGCCTCCCCTGAAGCGAAGCCGGGATTTCTTCCTTCGCGATCCTTTCCTTACCCCGCTGGAGAGTTTCCTGTCCTTTGCGGGAACTCGACCTTCCTGGAACGGCCGGATAGACGAACTGCAAACGAGTCTCATCAAACTGGCGAGTGTGTTTGTGGGCGCCCAGATGGGACACGCCGCATTTTACTTTTCACAGGTTTCCGGTTCCCCGGGAAATCACGAAGAGCAGGCCGTCCGTCGCGCATACGATGTCCTCAAGGGAGATATATGAACATCTGCTGCGTGGTCCATAATTTCTTTCCATCTTTTTATACCGGGACGGAGCGGTACATCCTGAATGTCTGCAAGCAGCTTCAGAAGATGGGGCACCGAGTCCGGGTACTGACCTACGGGCTCAAGGATGACGCGGGTCTCCAACCTTTCAAGTCCGTTCTGAGACGCGATTACATCTATGAAGGTGTTCCCGTAGTGTCCCTCCGGCATCGGGCCGTTCCGGAGGAGATTCATTACCGAATCTTTTACCCGGATCTCGAACTGGCCATTATGGAATATTTCAACGAGACGGGATTCGACCTTATTCAGGTGGCTCATCCCATGCGGGTGGGCAGTTCATCGCTCAACGTGGGCAAATCATTGGGCATTCCCACGGTCCTCACGTTGACAGACTTCTGGTTCTTGTGCCCGAGAGGTCGGATGTACGAACCGGACTTCACCCTGTGTACCCAACCCGAGGAAGGCAACCGCTGCATCTCCGTTTGCGGCGCGCCCCTGAGCGCCTCGAAGCGGTATCAGGAAGCCAAGCACGTGTTTTTCAATCTGGCCGACGCCCTCGTGGCGCCTTCACGCCTCCTCATCGAGATCTTTCACCGGCTCCAGTGGGGCCGTCCCATCACGCTGATCCGGCACGGGTACCTTTATGGTTCGGTCTTCCCCCGGCGCCGTACGAAACCGACAGGGGACACGGTGCGCTTTGCCTATCTGGGAGCCGTCTCACACGTGAAAGGAGTGGACTACCTCATCGATTGTTTTCGGAAGGTGGCCAGCGACCGCATTTCATTGGACGTATGGGGCGGGCATATCGACGAGCGGGAATGGTATGACTCGTTGCTGCGCCTGGCCCAGGGGGACTCCCGCATCCGCTTCCGGGGCCGTTATGACATCGAGGCCCTGCCACGCATATTCGAACAGACGGACGTCACCGTCGTCCCCTCCAACACTCTGGAAAGCTACGGCCTCGTGGTCATCGAGAGCATGGCCCATCACACTCCCGTCATCACATCCAACGTGGTGGGCGCGGGGTATGAATACATTCATCACGGGGAAAACGGCTATATCTTTGAGCTGGACGAGCCGGATACGCTCATTCAGATCCTGGGTTCCATCGCGGAAGACCCCGGGATCGTGGAGCGATGGCGCCGGGCGGTTCAGGCGCCTCCCCGCATCGAGGAAGAGGTGTTCCTGCTGGAAACCCTATACTGCGGTCTCTGTGCGGATCGCAATACGCGTGCGGAATCGGGACGCACGTGACCAACCTTACCGAAAGGAAAGCATGAACGCGATCCGCTCTGCGGGATTCATCCGCTTTGTGGTAGCCGCGGTCCTGGTGGCCGTGGGCTTCCTCGTTTCCCTGGTCTTTATCCAGTCCATTCAGCACCGGCTTTCCAGTGCTTCCTTTGTAGAACGGCTGCCCGTGCTGCTGGTTCTTCTGGCGACCGTCGGGGTAGTGATATGGCATGTCCGGCGAAAACGAAACCAGGGGGACGGTTCGGCGACGGAGGGAAAAGACCCCGGATCAGCCGGAGACGTGTAAGACGCTGACTATCGGCGGCCTCGCGGATAGGCGCCTCCCTTCGGGTCACGGGAAGTGTTTTTGGATTCGGGTTCAACATGGGCATTGACAGAATCGGCGGCCGTAAGTACCCTGCAACCGGTGCATGAAAGACGCCGTGCGGAATATGGGATCCTCAGGGACTCGGGATCACCACGGCGCATCTCAACAGCTCGTTTGATAAACAGTATTGCGGGCAGGCCGATCAAAAACGATGAGATGCAAGGCGGGCGAATCCTGAGGAATGAGGCGTATAATCGGTACGCCGCAATGACGAAGGATGAAGCCCAACGACGGAAATCGTGTTTAACGGTCTGCTAAAAGAGAGGCGCGCCGTCCGTATCGCTGAGTCCCTCGGTGAGAGGCGGGGTGTATGGACCCGCAAGAGCGTACTGTCGTGCTGGGTTCGGCCAAAAAACATTGACAGGGGGACCCGATCATGCTACCTGTCTCCTTTCGATTTGAGGGGTTGCGGGCCGTTAACTCAGTCAGGTAGAGTATCTGCCTTTTAAGCAGAGAGTCGCAGGTTCGAATCCTGCACGGCCCACCAGGACGCCGGTTTCGGTGTCCGTTATCAGCCCGTTGAAAAGCAGCGTTTCGGGTAGGCTGTTCAAAAACGATGCGATGCAAGGCGCACGAATCCTGAGGAATTAGGCGTACAACCAGTACGCCGCAATGACGAAAGATGTAGCGCAACGAAGTAGATCGCGTTTTTCAACAGCCTGGTATAAAGCGTTACGAATCCGACATCACGTCCCCATCGTCTAGCCTGGTCCAGGACACCGGCCTTTCACGCCGGCAACAGGGGTTCAAATCCCCTTGGGGACGCCAAAAAATAGAAAAGTCCAACACGTTGCCGTTGGGCTTTTTTTTCGACTGGTCCTGGACATCCCGCTTTACAGGCGGGACAACAGGGGTTCAAATCCCCTTGGGGACGCCAAAAAAATAGAAAAGTCCAACACGTTGCCGTTGGGCTTTTTTTTTCGACTGGTCCAGGACATCCCGCTTTACAGGCGGGACAACAGGGGTTCAAATCCCCTTGGGGACGCCAAAAAAATTGAAATCCCATTCTATTTGGCCACATATTGACTACCGACAAGTTCATATCCGGATTATGGCGCCAAGCACCATTTAAATGGGGGCGGACCTTCAAAAAATGTAGGCAAAGCCGATAAAATTATGGTAAAAAATCTTTGAAAAATTTTCTGCAGACAGCAAGTTGCATGTTCCTTTTTAAACTTAATTTATAGAAATTATAGATAGATAGGATATTCTGTAAACCTTCCTGGAAGGCTCAATGCCATCTGGACGATAACAATGGCATGAAAAATGCAAAACATATTATGTAATTTCCCTTAAAAAAACTTTTATGGACGTGTAAAATATCTTTTTTTATGGTCTCATCATTTCGGCTGGTGGATACACCGTGAACAAATCCATACCGGTGCAGGACTGAGTCCGGTGTACCGATTTGAGAACTTATTGCGGAGCCATCGAAATTTATTATCGGAAGGAGATATTGACATGAACTTTCCAAAAGAAAAACAAACAAATATACTTCCGTTTGAAATAGGATACTATGGCAGACCGGTTTCCAGACTTACGAGAGATGAGCTATTGGATGCAATTGTTGAATTAAGCCGGATGTATATGGAATTGGAAAGAAAATTAAAAAATTATCAGCGGGAAAGCTCAAGGGGAAATCACAAGGACTGATCTTTTTATAATTTATCCAAAAATTCAAGATCTTTTGACTGAACATTCTTAGTGCCGAGAGCAAGGATTTCGATCCGGTTGCCCGGCAACCGGCGATAATAAAGACGCCCCTTGTAAGCAAATACGACCTCCAAGACAGTCTCCCGTCCCTTTTTGCCGAAAACTTTGCGCTTAACGGGCACCAGTCCGGGATCCTGGTTCAGCTGATGGATAATTTCCTCTGCCTTTATTTTTAAATTGTCGGTAAGATCGCTAAAACCGCTGAGGGCGCGTTCATGGATGGATATATTTTTGTAGATGGCCTTAAAACGTTTTTGCAACGTTTCGACTGCTTTCGGTTTCGGCTTTCCGGTTGCATAACCGCTTAGTTTTTCTTTTAAAATTTCAATTTCTTGCTGCTGAAGTTTCTGGTGCGTAAGGTTTTGATTGATTTTTTCCTCCAGCGCAATAATCTCCGCAATCATTTCATCTTCATTTCTGCTGGCCTTTTTTGTTGTATCTTCATATTCTTTTTTCATTAACTTGTATTGAAATATAAGGTTTTCTTTCTCTGTTATCAGGCCCGCAAGACTATCATGGCGTTTTTTTTCAAGATCTCGCAGCCGGTTGATTTCGAATTCTCTTTCCTGATCCTCTTTCACCGATTTTTTCAGGCCGCGGCGATAATACAGATTGAGGATCAGGACCGATATCAACACGTATGAAACAAGAAGCAGGTTGGAAAGCGGGGTATTGTGATCCAGGGTTAAATTCAGATCCAGCCGAAGGCCCTCATTCATGAGGGTGTAGTTTTCGGCGGCCAGGTTCATGGGAGCGGACGAAATCAGGGAATTTTCAACCTCAAATACCGGTGGGTAAATGATTCTGCCGAGCCTTGTGGAGACCGTTACATGAACCTTCAGACCCCATGCCGTAAGTTTTTTGGATCGCAGATAACGGTTTATGTTTTCGGCGACGGCGTCTTTCAGGTGAACGGCGCCGTTGAATAAGGGCCCGGTGTCGCCGATATAAATATTTTCAATTTCTCTCTGATACGCATCGTGTAAATATCGCTCGATCGATTGGACGGAAACAATATAAAGGACGGGTGGCAGGAAAACGCACAGGATCAAAATTTTAAAGGGAAAATATTTCATGCAGGGTTCTTGGATTCCGATCCGTCGTCAACAATGCGGCTGAGTGTCCGGCGAAGATCATTTAGATCTATCGGCTTGGATAAATACCCCTTGAACAATTTTTTGTCGGATTCATGGATCCCGAATTTTTCGTTTAGATCATATCCGGATATAATGACGATTGAAGCGCCGGGGTCGTCGCGGATAATCTGTTTGGCAAAACTGATCCCGTCGGTTCCCGGCATTCCCAAATCCAGCAGGGTGATGTCCGGCTGCCACGTTTTGTATATTTCAACGGCATCGTCGGCGTTTGCAGCGGCCGCGGATTGATACCCCAGGGTTTCAATCAACTGGGTCAGCGCTTTCAGGATGGAGGGTTCGTCGTCCACGACAAGGACCTTTTTGTTTGCAATGTCGGCTGATCCGGCGAACAGATGATTTTCAGGCGTCGTTGTATCCGGTTTTACATCCAGAGGGGTCGTCAACGGCAAAACGATCTTGAAAACGGTCCCCTCATTCGGGCGCGATTTTACTCGGATGCGGCCATTGTGGTTCTTAATGATGCCGTAAGTGGTGGAAAGACCCAAACCGGTGCCTTTGCCGATTTCCCGTGTGGTGAAAAACGGGTCGAAGCATTTTTCCAGTGTTTTCGCATCCATGCCGTGGCCGGTGTCGGCGATGGTGACGACGGCGTTCCGGTCTTGGCGCTTGGCTTTGATGGTCAGCGTTCCGCCCTCGGGCATGGCATGCCGGGCATTGTTGTAAAGATTCAGTAAAACGGCGCTGAGTCCGGAAACGTCTCCCATGACAAAAAGCTTTTCAGAAACATGGATTTTAATTGTTATGCGTTTATCGAGCGATACCTGCAGCAGCTGGGTCGTGGATTGAATCAGGAAGGCCAGGTCAATGGGCTGAAACACTCTTTTGATTTCCTTATACGAAAACTCCAATAATCTGTTGACCAATTGCTCGCCCCTGCGGACGGCCGAACAGATTCTGTCGACAACTTCAATAATTTTTTCATCGTTTTTGTAATCAATTTGTATGATCTGGCTGTTTGCCAGGATGCCGGCGAGGGTATTTCTGAAATTATGGGCAACGCCGCTGGCAATGGTGCCGATGGCCTCCATTTTTCGGGCATGTTGAAGCTCTATCTGCATTTGAGTCCGGCGCGTTATATCCCTGATTACTATGATGCAGCTGGTGGGGATGTCTTTAATCGGAAGCAGCTTTATGGTCACCAGTCGATTGTTGAGTTCCAGCGGGTTGCGGAGCCCGATTTCGCGGACGTTCTCGATCTGAGAACTTAACAGGGCATCGATTTCCTTTTGGGCCGCACCGGCAAATACCTTCAAAGGGGTTGAATTCAAGAGCTCTTCCAGCGGTATTCCGACAATATCGACGGCAGCCACATTCGCATAGACGATTCTGCCGGAGGATATTTCAAGGAGCCCTTCCGAAATGCTTTCCAGCATCGCTTCCAGATGGCGCTTGCGGAAAACCAGTTCCCGGGTCATCTGCCGCGGATGAACGCTTTCAAGCCCGAGGATCTGAGCCGAAGGGCGGTCCTGCTTGGGTTTGTCGGCCTGTTGGAGGGTTGCCAAAATATTTTTTGACATCAGGTTGAACGGTCCTTTGGCGATGCAGGCGTCAGCGCCGATGCTGTCCAGGTCGCTGCCGACTTCGGCAAGCGCACCCGATAGAATTGCCAGATAACAGTCTTTCATATGATTCATTTTGCGAATGATCCGGCACAGCAGGTCGCCGCTGATGCGGGGCAGGATCAGATCGATAAACATCACATCCGGCGTAAAGGTAGTAACCAGGTCCAGTGCCGAGATGCCGTCTTCGGCGGTAACCACCTCATTGCCCTCTTTTTCCAGCAGATTGGTCATGAAGCTCAGCATCATCCGATTGTCGTCGACCACAAGAATTTTCTTTTTCATAAAAATCCTTATCCCGAATTAGGTTAGGTTGAGGTTGAGGTTAATGGTTTGATATTTGAGATTTGTTATTTGGACCTTATGCCCCACGCCTTCCGCCCTACGCCCTACGCCTTCCGCCCTACGCCTTCCGCCCCACCCCTTAGCCCCTACGCCCTACGCCTTTCGCCCATCCCCTTGTCCCTTATCAGTTTTAATATCCTATCATCCGTGTCATCTGTGTACTGAAATTTGTTTTTTTGTCTCCCGCAGAGGCGCAGAGACGCTGAGTTTCTTTCACTATTCACTATTCACTATTCACTATTCACTATTAACCATTAACCACTCCCCATTAACCATTCACTTATTTGCCCTACGCCTTCCGCCCTACGCCCTACGCCTTCCACCC
>ENA-OSEO01002937-OSEO01002937.1-sediment-metagenome-genome-assembly--contig:-NODE-2937-length-21893-cov-5.056289_pt1 | contig 21893 bp, 19 predicted proteins | sample MGYA00237883_ERZ534232 | MGnify/ENA metagenome assembly ERZ534232
AGCTCAGGCTTGAAGAGCATATCCCACCTCTTAGATAACCCCGAGTGAACCACGATAGGGATCTTGGTCTTGTATCCAAGCGTGAGAACGCCGATTTTCATGTTCCCACCAACATTGAGAGAAAGCCTGTCTTTCTCGAAAACTCGCAAGAGATAGACATTTTCAGGCTGTATCTTCAACGTCTTCAAGTCCAGATTCACTCCGTAGGCTGGGTAGATTCTAAAGGGTCTGGATTGACCTCCAGCGATGGCGTTTCTTTGATCTCCCGGGTTGTTTCCTTGAAGTCATTGCTTTCTCCTGGAACCAATACCACTACATTCGGCGCTTCCTGGAGCTTCTTCAAGAAAGTTTCGACCTCATAGCGGACCACACCTCGAGCGGCGTTCTCTACATAGTGGGGGATATCGGTGTTGTCAACGGCAGCGAGATCTTTCATCATTGAGATTGCCTGATCCTCAATCTTCTTGTTCAATTCGTCTCTTTCGGCTGTCCCCTTTTCGGTAGCTTCCTTTGCAGTTTTGTACTGAAGCTCAAGGTTGACTACCGCGATCTTTGCCCACTTGGTGAGACGGTCCAGGAGAGAACCGTTATCCGGCACCAGCTTCTCCGCAATATCGGTTGCCGGTCTCGCAATGAAGAGAATCGTTTCAAATGTCTTCTTCCAGCCTTTCCAGAGTACTACTATGACAAGAGCGACAATAACTACGGGCGGGATAATGTAAAGCCATTCCATATTCATTCCTCCTTCTTGATCTCTCTGTATTTTGCGAGGACCTTTTTCACGAAGTCCTCAGTTTCTTTCGGCAATCTTGGTATCTTCCCCTGGATGAAGTCCTGGGCGTTTCCATAGCCCCAGTTCCAGGCGGTCAAGACGAGATTTGTTTCATCTGGGAACTTTGAGAAAAGCCAGGCTAAATAAATGCTGGCCGCAACGGTCGAGCATACAGGGCAAAACGGATTGAAGGGATAACTGAACCTCTCACGAAGATCCCGCTGTGTTATCGGCATAAACTGGAACAATCCCTGGGCGCCCTTTTTTGAAACCGCCTGTGGATCGAGAGAAGACTCAACACAGGCTATTGCGAAGAGAAGCTCAGGTTCAATCTTAGGGTTGGTTGCCTTCTGTCTCATCCAGGCTCTTATGTCTTCGAGAGTTATCACCATATCACCTCACAAAACCTGTCAGGAGGTCCAGAACCTTTATCCCAAACGCTCCTAGCAGGGCAAGTCCGATCGCTTTCCAGAGTTCTATCTTTTTGGATTTGATTCCGAAAGAGTTCTCCATGGCCTTTTCTATAAGTTTCTGGTTCATCTCCCACACATCCTGCATGAACTTCTTGTAGAAGCCGTTCTGCATGAAATCTTTTATGTTTGCTTCAACTCTGTCCAGCCTTTCATCAATCCTTTCGTCTTGAGCTTTGTTCATTTCGACAATCTCTTCTCTTACCTTGTGAATTATCTGCGTCTCGAATTGGTCTCGGTTTTTCAGGAATTCACATTCTTCATGCACAAGATCACCCTCAGAATATGGAATGAAAGAAGCCGTCTCAAAGGACGGCCTGTGTTATCTGTGTAGATTACATTCTCTACTATCGATCAAGCAGACTTGATCAGACAGATATCCGAAAAGTCCGCCCATGCGGCTGGCGTGGGGTTATCAGTTGCTACGAGAGCCAGTTCAATAGTCTTCACACCTGTCAACGAAGAAACGTCGAATGTGCGTTTTGTCCAACTATGACCCGATGTGGAGTTATACACGGAAGTTCCGTCAATCTTGATTTGAAGATAATTACGTGATGAATAACCCGCTTTCTGAGTGTATATCTCAATTGAGGAAACATCCGTCATATCAATATCTGTGGACCACGCGTAATAACCAACGGGAGCACTAGCGAGTTTATTTATACGAAGCCCTTTACCTCCGGATGTGTAGCCGTCGATGATGGAAGACGAGACGTAATCATCATACGTGTGCGGAACAGCCGGAGAACCGCCTTTCCAGATTTCGGCGCTGTTCTCGTTTATCCAGACTACGCCGATATAGTCTTCATAGAGCATGATAGTTCGGCCAACGACTTCTTTGAATATCGCGGCCATAGCAGGTTGTGAACAAGCAAGCCAATTTTTGCGCGTGTAAGTAGAAGTGAGAGAAGTCATCCAATCTGCCAGTTTTTACAACATACGGCATTGCTACTGAAGATTCTACCAACTCTTGTATTGCCGTATCTTCTAACAGAACGACTTCATACCAATAGCTACGTTGGTTATCATCAAAGATGAGCGGCACAGTAAAATGTGATTTGAAAAGTCTTTCACACCATGCGGAATCAGAAGATAACTTTGCCTCGATTTCTGATTCCAGATATAGAAACGCACAAAGGCCAAGCTTATCTATCGCGTATTTTGCTTTTAGCGGTGTCATGTATTTATTATCAACGCTCCCGGCTTCAGCTTCTGCCTGTGTTGCTATACCGTAGTTCTCGACACTTCCCAAGCCTATATCTGATTTTGATAACTCGTCAGATCCACCCGTTGCATGGGTATTCTTATGAGCTGTCGGTGCACGAGCGTTCGTCATTCGAGAATCAGAGTTAGTAACGTATTTATTGGCTGATGAAGGCGTGCCGGAAGTTCCGGCTAAAGCGGCTTTTTGATCTGAGGTCGGGTCATTGGCGTTATTATGATGCGCTGTTGCATTGCTGGTGTGAGAGGAAATGGAGCTGTTTATCTCAGTCTGAGTAACAAATGTCGAGCTATGTTTTTCATTTCCATGTGACAAAGGTACTCTTTCGTCGCTCAACCTGCTGTCGTTACCCTGACACACCGTACCCGACGTAGTACCGAAACTCTTGTTGAACGCGTCATTTTTGCTGAAAGCAGGCTCGTACACTCCCGAATGGCTGTGGCTCGGAATATACGACCTCAGCCTCCCGTCTTTGAACTCATATGCGGCTATGGCTGTTGTCATTCTTATGCTGGTTGTGGTGTTGTTCATGACACCGAGTAACAGATATACATAACCGTCGTCGGTAGTGGGGAGCGTCTGAGTCAGGAAGTCCGTTCCCCCTGCTGTTCCTGCTCCTGCGAGCTTGAAACTTCCGTTGGCCTGTATCGTTCCTTTGAGATAGATAGGTCTGTACGCCGCCCAACCCGAAGCAACATTGGCTGTATAATGCAAGTTCCCGTTAGTTACTCCGTTGTACCAGTAGCTAGCGTGTGTGCCGTTTGCAGCGATATCGGCTGTATAACCATAATACAGGATCGGCATATTTATATCCAATTCCGCATTTGAAACAGTTTTGCTCGTTCCAGTGCCGTTCTCTTTGGTCAGTGGATAAAGCCTTCCGTCTGTGCCGAACATCACTATCTTGTAATCGTAGATCGGGTCTGTGCCGGCCTGAAGAGTACAATTCCACCTCACGGTGTAAGATTCCGTATCATCAGACGTGTCGTGCGAACCCATGATCTGCAATTTGTTCAAGACCGCATCATATAACATCGGTACAACAGCTTCTCCGCTAAAATAGAGTGTTGTGGTTGAGGCGTTTGCAACGCCTAGACGAACGTTTACGCCATTGATCGTTGGAGCTGCTGCAGTATTCCCATATTTGAAGCGCACAAGATATAGCGTTCCTTCTGCGAATGTAACTGGTTCGTCTGTTACTTTTGCCGCCGTAGCCGCTGCCGTTTGCACAGTCAAGGTCACTATGTGATTATGCGAATACGAAGCGGCTGCCGTTACCCACGCTGAACCATTCCACAGCTTCATGAGCGAATTGGCCGTGTCATACCAGATTGTCTTGTTTGCAACTTTATTTGTCGGCTCGGTGCTTTGCTCGTAGAAAACGGGCATTTGGTCTATCTTGTCGAAGTTGAAATTGAGATCGGCGATATCGGCGGTATCCGAATACTCGGGTTTCTTGAAACCATGATTTGAAGTTGTCTGCATGACTATCCTCCGTAAGGTGACCAGATGCCCGATCGGTCTTTTCCGTATACATTGATTCTTTGAGTACCTTCCTGGAGTTCATCCGCCTGAATTTGCGAAGTGATTGATACCCCGGCTTCTATAAAAGCTATCTGAGCCCAGGAAATCGAGTTTGATTCCAGAAAGCTCCAGGTCTTATTGTTCGCAGCCGACCAGTCGAATTTCTCTTCTTCCAACAAGTCCCCGGAGTTCCATGAGGTGCCGAGTCGATTTATTCTCCAGGCTACTATGCTCACATCGGACTTGAAAGTGACAAGCGACGAATCAAACCCGTCCATATAAGAGAGCTTGAAAGTCGAAACGGCAGTAACATCGATCATATGAACACCAACTTCAGAGATTCCCTCTTGACAGTCGGGTTTCCCTGAATCTCCGCATACCACTCGTAATAAATGGTCTTCGGATTAGTTCCGGCCGGTAGGGTGTAGAGATAATAGTAGTGACCGAGTTCTACCCTGTTTTCGGATGTTATGGCAATGCTTGAGACCACACCGAACTTTGAGTCATAAACAATGAGCTTTATATTCGATGGGTCCACGGGGTTTCCGTCGAAGTCTTTGAAGAAAGCTTCCAGCTTAACCGTATTCCCAAATTGATACTGCATAAAATCACTCCTTGCTTCTATTTCAGCAACTCTTCGAAGAAGCGTAGTAGAAGAAACAACAACTATGGTTTTACCGCCGATACCAAGACTTTGCAGGTCTATGTCTCCGATGATCTCCTGGAGATCTATCTCGGAGACTTTCGATACAGCAGAAACCAGAAGCGGGATCTCGCTGGTCTCGATTTCCAGGCCCGTTACTTCGTCTTCTCCGAATACAAGGACTGCTTTCTGTACTGAGTTGGAAAGGTTGAAAACGGTATCTCTGGCTCTTGCATAAATATTGGCAATACCCGGCGCTACATTGTGAAAAGGAATGAACCCTTCGAAGTAGGTGCCGTAATAGGCTATTGTAGCGTTCTGCCTTATCCCTTTAGAATCGATTACATATAGCTCGAGAGTCGAATCAAGTAATTCGTTTCCTTCTACTCTGACGGGGCAGTAATCTCGACCCGTATAGTCAGGCGTAAAAAGCGCGATCTGAAGGCCTGTTGTGTCCAGTTCAAGGAAGAAATACGCATTCATGACAGCCCTCCAGCAGAAGGCAGAGCGGGTTTTCCCCGCTCTGCACAATCGTTATACCGACCAGTTCCCGGCCTGGTCTTTGACGAAGACCTTGATTATCTTCTGGCCGTCGCCCGCGCTGGCAGCCTCGAGATCGGCTCCAGTTATCTGGCAGTTTATGGGGGTTGAGGCAGGGTAGTTCCCCTGGTTCCCGCTCATATTTGTCGAACCGCCCGCGGTAGGAATGACCGTACCGGAATCGTGGCTGGCACCGGTTGAACTGACCGCCTTTACCTTGAACTCGTCGAAGATCGAATCCACAGAGAAGGAGAAAGAAGCTACGTTCTTTCCGGAGACTTTGGAGATCTTTGTTACGTCCGGACCGGATATGGTCACAATCGGTCTCGTCGTATCGAGGATTATGCTTGCCGAAGCCTGTCCAGACTGATTCCAAACATCGTCTCTGACTTTGAAATACACTGTCTTCGAGCCATCTCCGGACTCGAGTTTTATCTGCTTGGTGGCTGTCCAACTTATCCAGTTGGAGTTGACTTCGGTGCCCTGGACATCAGCATCATAGGTAGTATCGACATCTCCCCAAATCTTGATCTGATACCCTGTCTTATCGGCGTCGCTACAAGACAACGCCGCGTTTATCAACTGCTGAGTAGCGTACTGAGCACCACTCTCGAGAACTATTTGCGGATTCGCAGGACCCGTGGTGTCCAGTGTCAAGTTGAAATAACTTGCCATTTGCATCCCTCCAAAAGCAAACCGCCCTTTCGGGCGGTTAGATGTTTACTTTCGCTTTTATCTTCAACCTTTCGATCTGAGTGATATCGCCAACTCTAGCCGTAGTCTTCAGATAGTAAGTCCCCGGAGGAGCGTTGCACTTTTGCAGAAGTCTGTAATAACCGTCTGGATGTTCAAACACGAAACTGTTTGCGATCTTATCGAAAACCCCTGATTCATCATCGTATCTCTCGATTTCTCCGAAAACCTGGGATGGAACTACAGAGCTCCATCCTTCGGAGTCGGGATCAAAGACTTCCACCGTCGAGTCAACGAAGAACGTATCAAGAGCCTCAATCGATACTTGACTAACTTGACGGCCATCTTGAAAATACTTGATACGTACGTTGGCTATATCCAGTTCCGGTTCTTGAGGAACAGGCACATATGTTCTTTCTGCCCATGAAGATTGATCGTCATCACAAGCCAGGACTATCTGCCCTTCTTCAAACGTGGGATTCACATCCCCTCCGGTAGTCCAGCTTGTAAGACCGTCCAGCAACCAATTCTCCCCACCGACAAGCACGTTCGACACTTTTGCGAGGTCATTGTTTTCAGAAACGCTAGAGTCTTTCACATACACGAACCTAAGCGTGTGTTGCTCGTTTGTCAACGTTCCGACGAAAGTTCCGTAATCAATGCCGCTTCTTCTTAGAATGAGCATTCCATCCACATATACTTCGAAGAAATCGTAGTCAAATTCGCTCGACACCTCCCAGTCGAACGAAATTTGGAGTTCTTTAGGCTCGCTTACCGGCAAAGTACCGATCGCTTCAATTTTGTTGAATCTTGTCGTCAATAGCTTCAGGTAATTTTCGATAATCTCTATACTTCCAGTTCCACTCTTTTCCCAAAATTCAATTCCTTGAGCCACTATGTCGAGATCTCCATATATGGCTCTATTGATTTTTACATACGGTGTACCACCATCTTCTCTATCTGTGTACAACCCAAAATCAACGATATGCTCTTCCTCACTCAAAAGAGTTATGAATGTACTGCTTTCTTCAACCCCATTCTGAGTTTGAAAATAGATTTCTCCATCGATAAATATCGTGAAATATGCCTCGCTTCCCGACGGTATAATTAGCTCCCAGTCAACTTCAAACAGAGTCATATCATCACTTCCTATCCACGACGACTTTAATCTTCAATCTCTGAACACGTTCCAAAGCCACGGGAGAATCGAAGGCAATTGTCGCTTGAAGATAATATACTCCCACCGGGAGATCAGCCTCTACTAGAATCTTGTAATCCTCTACCTTGCACACGGCCATTTCTTCGAAACCCTCTCCGTCGAAAGAAAATATGCTTGCAGATACTGTTCCGTCAATCTTTGACCATGTTTCTCCATCACTGGATTCCACAAGCACACCAACAAACACCGCCTGTCCAGACTCCATTGTTAGGCTAGAGATCTCGGAACCGTTTTGTAGAAACTTCACACGAGTCGGCATTGGTAGAGCTGGATAAATTAGTATAGACGCCTCTTCGATCAGATCTCCGCATCGAGCATAAAGAACTAGACTGGTTTTCTCCGTGACCGACGGAGCTTCGATCTCAGCCGAAAAGACTCCTTCGCCTTTATTCACTCCTGGGTAAGATATTCCACCAAAGACAAATTGCAGGCTCTCCAAATCCGTCGTGGCGGCCTCCACATGGAAAGCCTCCCCGGAAATTGCCTTCTCCGGAGCCTCTATACCATCGATCGAAGGATTCGAAGTATCCCATGGTGCCTCTCCCAGAGCCCACACGTAATGCTCCTGGGTGTGATAGTCGTACCACTCGTATGTTAGGCTATCCGGTCTTTCTTTTATCTCGTCGTATATCTTTCCGTAAACGTCGGTACCAGCAATCAAGGCAGTTCCATAATAGCCTTCGGCTTCCAGAAGTGGCATTTCAAAGTCTGCAACGCTAGTCCATTGATTTTCGAGGTATGCGTAGATATAAACCCGCCCGCTGTCCAGACTGAATTTCAGCTTTTGGTCTATTGACTCTCGAACTAAATTAGTTAGAACTCCAACACCAGGCTCGTAGAGGATCATATCCGTTTTGCCAGTGCTGTAATTTCTATTCACAGTTAGTACACGAGTAGCAGGCTCATAGTACCCATTGGTAATGATCAGGACGTGATTGCCAACTGTGTTGTCCGATTCGGAAATGATAGCTTGACCATCCACGAACCAGGCAACTGGCTCAGATTCCGCGTAGTTTTCTCCTTCCATTTCACGCCAGTTATCAAAAAAACTATCCGGTTGGGAACCAGCATATATGTAGACATTTACTTCGACCGGACTAGAGATCTCGAAGAGTACTAATCCCATGAGATCCGGAAGGTCGTTCCATTTGAGAATCCTTCCAGCGTCTATATCGAACATATCCAAGGAGTTCGGATCCCAAGGATTGTCTCCCCACAAGCTTCTGGGTATCTTGAAAGGCATCCTGAGTCCGTTAAGATCGAGCGCTTCGGGATTGCTGATCACAATCTTATATGAAGGGTATACTGGCATTTCTACTCCTCCTTTATCCCGAATTTGGCGGGATTAATGACATTGGAGGTAAGGTCGTCGTTCAGTATGAGCTTGTCGAACATCAGTTTTGCCCGGTCCAGCCTGACCCTTGTTATCTTGAAATCTGCCGGCAACACAGAGCAATCGGAACCGACGGCTTCATTTTTCTGGACCATCTCTTCTGATATGGGAAACTCTTCAGTTTGAGACGAAGAATTCCCGCGGCCATAAGTAAAAGTATGGTCCGGCGACTTTTCCATAGGGATGAAGAAAGCTTCTTCGTGGCCAAACGGACCGTCCAGATACAGGTATTCTCCGACCTGCAGATTCCAGCCTTTCACGAGATATCCCAATATGCTTGAAGCTCCAACTATCCCCGTCATGTCTGCTCGTATAGAGTTCATAAGTTCGTCGGAGGTTTCCGGGAATGTTATCGCTCCGTAGATAGGTTCAATAATTGGCATGAGCTTGTTGTTAATGTTTGGCCCCACAGTTTCTCCGGGGTTGAAGAGACCATAAGAACCAGGATACAACACCTTAACGGCCTCTGTTATTTCAAGCTCCGCTAGAGCTTCGATCGGAGACCTGAAGCGAAAATAGAAGTATGGCACAGACGAAAGCCCCGCACCGGCCTTCACACGTTTGTAGTAGATATGAAGCCTAGGTAGGTGCCACCGGCCGCTCAATTGCTTCAATTCGCTCGCGAGGATCGGTACTCGGATGTTCGGATATGGTTCGACCTTCTCGACCTCGTTTCCCGGAATGACCCTGCATGGTGTGCTTTCCCACGTCCAGTTCCAGTAACCCGTCCAGAAGTCATAAGAAGCTCCGGCGATCTTGTAAACGTCGACATGGTCGATTTCTATCGCTATATCGTCGGGATCCCAGCGGTATGTAGCGTTAGCGCCAGTGTCGTATCTCGGCCTTGTGGTCTTGAATGTATCTATTTGTTCTGCCAACCCTCCGTTTGCGGGGTTGTAGTTATAGTCCTCGAGGTTTCTCTCGCCATAACTGTAATTCATAAGAATATTCGGGTCCGTGAAATCGAAGTCGGTAAGTCTATACGGCTTTCCTTCGACCATTGTACCGGCGAAAAACATTTCCTTCACCTGGTTCTTGCTTATTCGGCTTGAATAGATTTTGTTGTTCATTCCGTACGCACCATAGTTGTTGAAGGCTCTGAAGTCGAAATTCCAGTTCATGAAGCCGATTCCAAGTTTTCCGAGAAAGGCGTTGTAAGTCTCTGTTTTTCCAACTTTGCTCAAGTCTTTAGTGAAAAACGGCGTCTTCACGCCGGCCGAATAGTTGAAGGCCCTCAGCTGTGATGTGATAGTGAATTTATTGAACGTTGGCAAATCTATGTTTGAGAGCTTCAGTTCAATTTCTGTCTTTGCCGCTTTCCCTTCTTTCTGGAAAGTCTCCTGATCCAGAAAAGAATGCGTCAACCCGGTTTTCACTTCTTCAACATGAGGAACGATAGAGGGATCGAATCTTACGCTATCGCGTTCCCAATTATGTACGAGAAAGTTACCGCCGACTTTGAAGTTTTCGAGTCTTTCAGGTATGTCGATTATGAAATACGGCCTGAAACGGCCTTCCGCTACCAGGACCTGCATTTCCTGAGTGTTTATTTCTATATCTTCATCGAGAAGAATAACCGGTTCAGAGCTGGCGAGGACTACTCTCTGAAGCACTCTGGTTTCAAGCTGGTAGTACTTCATACAGCTATTGGTGTATTGCATGGATACGTTCACGCTCACCGGTTTCGATTCGGGAACGAACACCGGGTAAGCCGTAAACCCATTGTTCTCGTATTCCTCCGCTGTCAGATATCTTTCTATGCCAAAATACCTGCCGTCCTTGCTTAGTTTCGGAACGGCGGCCACGAGCATCGGATCGTTCACGAATTCCAGAGTGAATTCGCTGGCCGGATATGGGCCGGGAGAATGAGACGGAGTCTCTAACCACGCAGTGGTTCCCTCGAGCTTTACTATATTCATGGAGAGATCGTATGTGATTTTGCTTATTTGAAACGCTCCGTGGAAGAGGAAATCGCTCTCCTCATACGATAGCATAAGGGGGTCGGGCACAAAATAGGAGGAATTCCTTATCCAGGGTTGCGCCAGATATTGCGACATATATAGTTCCCCCGATTTGATGATCGCCCTCCGAGAACGAGTGTAATACTGGTTTGCAGACCATTGATTACCAGTTTGCCCAACCGGTTGCGACGTCTGCGAATACATCTCGTATGTCCTGTTATAGTTCCATTTGCGCTTAAAATACTCAAACAGACTTATTCCCTCGCAGAATAGGACAGTCTTTCCGGAATGATAAATCAAGTGTCTATCGGTGTTCGGCAGACCGAAAGGGTCTTGGATCGAGGTTATCTCATAAATGCCTTCCTCCATCTCCGACACTTCCATGTCTGGTTCTATATAGTGATCCGAGGCGGTTACAAAGGATCTCACTTTATCCAGAAAGGCCGGGCCAATTTTATGCAGCCCCTCTTTTGTCAGGTGGTCCATGCTCTTATTATTAACAGATGCGATCTTGTAGAGAGTGCCAAAGCGATGAGGCCCGAACCATGGCATAAGCTCGATCCGTCTGATTTCATCTTCCCCGATCACTTTCTGGCTTGGAAAGGTACCGTACCCGGGGATGAGTATGTCATTTCTCGCTTCAGCAAGGACTTCTCTGTATATTGAGCCTCCGGGCAATTCGAAAAGGCCAATAATACAGTCCGGGTTCTCCGAACCCTCTGGATAGGTTTCAAACCCTACAAGTGGCAATGTGAGGCCTTTGAGTGCGCCCGCTCCGACTTCTTTCTCTATATCAACAAGATCGGAAACGGGCCTCCTAAAATTTGGCTGTATCAGTGTGAAAACGCTTCCTTCTATGATTCCCTCGCAGGCCAGCTTTCTCTCGAACTGTCCCTCAGGCAGCTTTGTGTCATGGAATCTTACCTGAACGACCTTACCGTCGTTTTCGAAGCCTACGATCGTCCCGACTCTAACGGGAGATCTTTTCCTCAGGATCCTGGCTATGTTCTCTATGTCGTTCCTTCTCATCATATCGCCTCCAGCAGACCCATAGTGACTTCTAACGGGTGTGAAGAGAAAGAAACCGAGTCTATCACGTATGTGCGCCCTTGAAAGATCGCCTGTCCTCCGGAACGGATGTAACTCGAAGGGGCTAGCATGACCCTCGTTTCTTTCTGGTATCTCTTCTTGGCATAAAGGAGGTTTGCAAGTCTCAACGCGGCCTGAGCCGATGCAGGTTCGTTAGTGCTGAATTGCTCTCTCGGTTCGGGGCCGACCTGAAGTTCGATTGGAAACCTGAAGGTGTTCCCCGTGAAACCGAGCCCCAAATACTTTTCGCAGTATTGCTTCATAGTCCAGAGCGTCCTAGCCTCTCCCCAGTCCCACGCGGATCCGGCAGGGTAATCGAATTCTATCGTCCGGTACAGCGAGACTTCGTTCGACTCTGGGCTCCATACGAGATAGATCCCGTAAGTGGGATCGCCCGAAGGCTCTTCTGCCAGAGCTTCGAACTCTGTTTCGGTGTATATGTGATCGGTAGAAATGTTGTCCCATCCATATTTGAAAGAGGAAATCGAGTCGATTTTGTCAACCTCGGAGATCCTGACGCTGGTCCTGCATTTGCCTGTGTATTTCACTCTTTCCTGATTTCCTTCGTTCGTGTATGTCTCTTTTTGCAACAGTACAGACCAGGATTCAGCGACAAGGTTATAGTATCTGAGAAGCGACTTCGAAAGCGGGATGGTATTGAGAAATCCGGTCAACTTCACGCCGGAGGAAACATCCCCGGCTTCTATCTCTACCTTCTCGATAACGTCCGAAAGAGTCATTTCAGAGCTATCGTAGTAGTTCGGAATAAACCGGACCTCTTTCATGGCGTGATTGACGAGAGTCCTGGCTCCTATGATTCGCTCCAGCTTTATTGTGGCTTCTCTGAGAGTTCCGCTCATCTGAAAGTCCCTGGCACGGATGTTGTTCTCGACCGCTATGATAGCCGACACATCGGCTTCGTAAGGAGTCCCCAGATATATGGCCTGAGCCATCCCGGCTGGAGTCAAGCCCGGATTGAGTGAGAACATCAGGATATCTTTCTCTTGCTCGAGATACCTGGCCAGTTTATCTTTGAATTCCGCTTCGACAGTGACATGGCTCATGGCATTCGTCGTCTTCCTGGCTCTCTCAATCTCCACCTCGGCGATCGTTTCGACAAACGAGCCTTCGTCTAGCCTTGAGTTATGCCAGAGCTCGAGAATTGCTGTCTGCCCTTTCGAGATTAGCGAGGGATCGGAAAGCCGACAGCGGAAAGAGCCGGTGAAAGGTGAAAGCCCGGCTCTTTCGCTGCCCTGAACAGAGTCCACAAGGAGGTATTGCGAACCGACTCTAACTTCGATTACATATCTATCATCAACAAATGGCATTAGATCTCACCTGCCAGTTCCAGTTCCCTGGCAATTCTCCTGATAAGCTCGTCTTTGTCGGCGTACTCTTCTTTTCTAATGTCGAGAAAGATATGGTATTCTTTCTTTCTCTCGATCTTAGGGACAGTCAGATCGCCGCCGTTTGGCATGAATTCTCCAAGCTCTCTTGAAATGCCGTTGGTCTCTCTTTGGAACTCCCTGAGAATTCCCGACATGTTCCTGGTCATCCCAGCCGTCTCCCGGAAAGTCTCGTCCAGCCAGTCGAGGTTGTAAAGCTTCCTGATGCTGTTGATCGCAGAACTTGCCTCTTCGGACAGACTTGAAAAATACTCCGGGATTTCGTTCGCCGCGGTTGATACCCTGTCGAGAGAGAAATCGCCTGCTTCTTTTCTCATCTTTGAAAGGTAGTTGGAAAGACCCTTTGACAGATCGGCGAATGAAGCGACCGAGTTTGTCGCTCCGCGGACTGTTTCGTCTCTCATGCCAGAGGCAAGTTGAGCCATCTCCCTTATTACTTCTTCTCTCATGTCCGGTACGATAGAGCGGCCAACGATTTCATCGCTCGCTCTCTTGAACTCGGCTATAACAGCGTCGGCACCGTTCTTGGATATGTTCAAGATGTTTCCCCATGTCGTCTGGAATTCCGTTTCCACTTCTTCGAGGGTCGAGGCGAATTCGCTTAGCTCAGGCTCGATGCCCTTGAGAGAACGCCCGAACTCGTCGGTCTTTTCAGCGTTGTCTTTGAACGTCTGATAGAAAAGAAGCATCTGGTCTTTCTGGTCTTCGATCTGTTCTGCGAGCGTCCCGGCAGCTTTGGCCGTCTCCTGCAACCTGTTTCTGTACTTCTCTATCGCTTCGGTGTCGCCTTCGGTTTCGGCCTTTGCGAGAGCGTCCAGATATTCGACCTGTTTTGTCTTCAGTGTGTCCAGTTCCTCTCTCAAAGATGTAATGGCCTTCTTCTGCTTATCGAAGGTATCGGTAACAGCATCGGCCATTTCCGTCAGCTTCGCCGAGGTCTCTTTCGATTGGTTTTGGATCGACTTCAGGGCATCGGCTGCAAACCCTGAGCCTTCATTGACCTTTTTCCACTGTTCGTTTATCGTTTTCGCATCCTGAGCGAGTATATTCGTGTCAGAAATACCGAGAAGCTTTGCGAAAGCCGCGCTCGTAAGACCGAGGTTCTCTCTGAGAAATACAAGCGTCTCTCCGAATCCGTAAGAGTCGAATACAGCTTGAGCAGCGGATTTTCCGTTTCTTCCATATATCACTTCCAGCTCCTGAAGAGAAGTTTTTAGCGCGTTTGCTTCTCTGGAGTTCTCTCCGTACGTCGAGATCGCTTTCCTGTATTCCTCTCTGGTAGAGGCAATTTGCTCAGATAAGCTGATAAGCCATGAAGTCTGGTTGTTAGTAAGGACGCCGCTTTTGTAGAGTTCGATTTCAAGGTCCGCGAGGGCGACACCCATTACGTCCACATCATTTCCAAACATCTTTGCGGGCTTTGTCAATTTGTTGAAAGCGTTCACTAAACCCAGTGAGTCGGTTTCGGTCGCTTTGAATTGCGTACGCACTCTCTGGAGGGCTTCTTCCTTAGTGGCCGCGAAGTTCTCGCTCCCGTACAGAAATTCATTTATATGCTTGCCGGTCTTCTGAACCTCCGTCGCTGTTTGCTGTAGTATCTCTTTCACATCTCCGAATTTGATTGCGCTCTCTCCGGTGGACCAACCAAGAGAAGCTATCTCTCCCTTGAGGGTGTTCAGACTGGTGCGAAGACTGTCCGCCTGTGAAGAATTCGTTCCGTACCTTTCTTCAACAGTTTCAAGTTCTTCAGAAAGACTGTCATAAGCGTCGTATAATTCCTTCAGGCCCGCAACCTGGTCTTTTGCCACTTTCCCTTGCTCGGCCATCGCGATGACAACTCTCCCGAGCGCTATACCGACTTCATTCGAGGCGTCGTTCGCACTCTTTTTCTGCCTTTCCATCATCGTGACGAACGCTTCCGTTGAACCCGCTCCCTGGAAAGACACCAGGTCTATGGCTTTCGCCAGTCCTCCCAAAGACCGGACCGCTCCATCGGTATCGACTTCATAGCTGATAGACTTGCTAGAACTCTCCAAATTCTCCACAATGCTGTTAGAGAGCTCTTGAACTCCCAACAGATCTATGAGCACATCGTTCAAAGCGAGCCCGGCTTCGGAATACTGAGTAATCACTTCATCCAATTGCCCCCTGACTTTTTCGGTTTCACCTGAAGACTCGCCGTATCTCTCGACTACGTTTTGCAAAGACTCGGAAAGTCTGTCATATTCTTTCCTGAGGCTCTCGATATTTTGAGTCTCTTCTTCCGACAACTTCCCCTGTTCAGCCAATTTCACAGCTATATCCGACATAGCAACACCGACCGCTTTCGAAGCCGAATCCGAGCTAGTTTTCAATTTCTCGGTCATTCCAAAGAAAGCATCAGCCGAATCATTGGCATGTGTTTTGATGAGGTTAACCGCTTCCATCTGTTTAGTCGTTGATTCTAATATCGCATCTCCAGTTCTCTCATAAGAACTCACAAGATTCTCCAGGACGGACTGTGTTTCTCTTGAACTCTCCGCCATAGCTTCGTTTGCGCTCTTAACTGACTCTGCGATCCTATTGTTAGTTACCTCAGTATCTATGGCGACGGCATTTACCTCTTCCATCGTTTTCTTCAGCTTCGAGACAACTTCTTCAGAAGAGACCGTTAAACTCTCCGAGAATTCTTTTGCAAGATCTCTGAAGGCGTCCCCTGTATAACCGGCCTCTTCTGCAATCTTTTGCATGTTCATGGCCTCTTTAACCGCAACTGTAGAATTTATCTGGTCGAACCCTCTGACAGCCTCCTCGAGCTGGGAGAATGTACCGGTTATTGTACCGGATAACTTTCTAGTATCGTCGCTTGCCTGTGAGGAGAGATTCGAAAACCTTCTTGAGACCTCTTCCATGGTCTCGACAGTTCCATCTGCCGTCTCTCTGACTTGGTTAAGCGCTTTCTCGAGGTCCGATTTGAACCAGTCCTTTGAAAGGTTATCCATAACCTTGTAGAGAGCGATAGACCCGGCCGTTATACCCGCGATCGCCGCGATGGTTATTCCCACCGGTCCGGTCGCAAAAGCGAGTAGTTTCGCCCCAACGCCGGCTGCAGAAGAACCGATTCCTGCGAGTGAAGTCCCCGTGCTTACGGCTGTCCCTGAAAGAGTAGTCAAAGCTTGTCCCGCTGCTCCGGCGGCAGCGACTTTGCCGGTGATAAGTTTTATAACGCTTCCAATAATTGAACCCCAGCTTTTGAAGGATGCTATAGTCTTCATAACGGTTCCCGTGAGGAAATTGACGGCTCCTGCCCCAATTAGGAGAATCGAGCCCCACTTTGCGACATTCACGATTAGTCTCTTCGTACCTTCGTCAAGGTTGTTCAACCAGTTCGCCAAGTCGCGTATCCAGTTGATCGCTTTTGACACTTCGTCTTTGAAAAGTGCCGCGAAGGAATTCCCTAAAGACTCGAGAGACGACTTCAAGAGCTTAAACTGTCCTGCCAGAGAGCTTAACTGTTCTTCTTTCATTCGTTCTGCCGCTCCAGCGGAATTTTCTAAAGTCGCGGTGAAATCCTTGATCTTCTCTACGCCTGTGGAGACAGCGGCGGCCATCCTGCCTCCGATCTCCGTGCCGAAGATTTCATATGTCCCGGTGGTATCGACTCCGGCCCTTCGCATGGCCTCGAGGATCTCAACGAAAGAGTGTTGCGCGGGATTCACATCTTCAATCGTGAGGCCGTACATTTTCAACGCGTCGACGACGTCCTTTGTGGGAGCGGCCAGCCTGGCAAGAGCGTTCCTTAGAGTGGTTCCGGCCTGCTCTCCGTGGATGCCCGCTGTTTCGAAGGCCATTAGAGCGGCTACCGTCTCCTCGAGAGAATACCCGAACCCCGCGGCCGTAGAACCTGCGTATCTCATTCCGTAAGAGAGTCTCTCCAGGGTTTCAGGAGAACTACCTACCGAAGTAGCGAAGATATCGACGACCCTGCCTGTTTCTTTCGCCGACAGGCCGAACTGGTCAAGCGTATCAGTAACAAGCTCGGCAGTAGGCCTCAATTCAGAGTGCATAGCTTCCGCCAGGTTTGAGACAGGCCCTATCATCGCTTCTATCTCGACTCTCTTCTTCCCCGCCGAAGCGAGGGCATATGCGGCCGATGCGATCTCGCTGGTCATGAAAGAAGAGTTCATAGCGACATCGTTCACTGTTTTCGACAACGCCTGAAAGTCCTCTTCCGTTCCTTGCATAACGGCGTTGACATTTCGCATCTCTTCCTCAAAGCCCATGAACTGCTTCAGTGCGAGACCAAAGGGAGCGGCGATTGCAGCACCCCAGCCCATCATCGTAAGACCGGTCTGCTGTAGCTGTGAGCCGACTTCTCTCAGTCCTCTTGTCTGCTCTTTCACTTTTTCAAGTTCGCTTGAAGCGTAGTTGACAGCTTTCAAGACTATCGAGACTTCAGTTTTTGCCGCCATATAGAGTCTCTCCTTGTGCCTGGAATAACTTTATGATAGTGATTAAGGGAGTCTCCCATCCCCAGGGAAGACTCCCTATCAACCATGTAGACTGCGCCAAGATCTTCCAGATCAGGATTTCGTAATCGTCTTCTGCTCCTTTTCGGAGCCTTCGGGAAAATCTTCCAGTTCACCCTTTGGAAAGGCCATCATTATTGAGTTTGTCAGAATTTTCATGAGATCCGTGAACTGGAATAGACCAATGTTCTCTTTCGTGACTTTAAGCACTTCTCCTTTTTCCGGTCCGAAGTCCCACGAATCGATAACAGCCTCCGCGAGGGAAAGCACAGCATCAAGCTCTTCCGTAGTGAGATCGATGCCTCCTTTTTCAAGCTTAGGAGCTATCTTCAGAGCAGGACTCAGAAGGAAAATCTTGGATCCCGGGAGAGGTTTGAAAGTGACGTTGTACTCGTTGATCCTTACCGTCTTACGATAGAAGGGTGTTATTATTTCGTGCTTCATCGCTTACCTCCATCAGGAAAGAATCACATTCTCGATACTCATCTTTATGGGGATCTCTACCGGCCCTGTCGCTCCAAGACTTACGGACGTTTCGCTGGCCACCATTCCGCTGCAAGCGATCGTGATAGTTGTTTGTGAAGCCAATGGATCGCCACTCTCGTCGTAGAACTGAGCGGAGAACGCAGCGGAGAATGTGAACGGAGTATCGGTTGGCAACCACTTTCCTTTCAAGACATCGGAAAACGACGAGGAAGGAGATACCGTTACAGTCCCCTCAAAGACAAAGGGCCCTTTTGAGAAGTCCTGAGGGTCAAGTGATGCACCTCTAATTATTTCGACCTCTCTTTGAGCGTTAATATCGACCTTTGTGACCGTATTCGCAGAACCTGAGAAGGTGATTGTCGCATCCGACATTACGAAGAAACCTTTGACATAATCTACGGCAGTGAGCGCGGTGATTCCCTCTATGTCTTTGCCTACAAAGTCAATCGAGTATGTGAGAGGGTTCCTTTCATCAAAAGCCAGCCTTAGGGACTTCACTACAGCGTCTGTAAGCGCGATATCGTGAAGCTGTACATCGAACACGTTGTCTTTGTTCAGAAGAGCGGCGAGCAATATTCCATCCGACACGTCCGCAGACCAGCTGCACTCATAATCATGAGCATTTATTCTGGACTTCTTCATGTTGCCTATGCCGGTCCTCTGAAGTGTGCTGGTCTTGATGGCGGGTTTAGCGTCGGAAACTAGACCGCAGTCATAGGTAGTTTCACCTTTAATGATCCTTGCATATACATCAGCTCCAGAAAGAGCCATTGTCCTTCACTCCTTTACTGAATTCTGAACCTCAATCTGACCCCGACTGCCTTGACTTGGAAATCGGGGAGTTCAGAATAATCTAGGTAACTCTCGTCTTCGAAAGTGCAGAGGTAATATCTTGTAGCCTGGCCATCGATCACCGGGAACCTCATAGAAGCGCATTTCGCGTGCATGAAGCCCGAGAACCTCAGCTGCTGCCTTTGAATCTCCCAGTCGAACCACTCGGATTTGAAGAGCGCGGTGACTTCGACAAGGAAATCTCGGAGGTCTCTCACACCGATAGCTTCCAGAGGCTGGGAACTCGAAGGAGATATTACAACCGCGGGAAAGCGGTCCCATACATCGAGCTTCGGCGAGTGCCTGATGTACTCAATATGCGGGACCTGCAGCACCTCTTTCAAGCCGTTGTCTATGAGAAAATGCTCCAGCGATTCTATGATCGTCTCTCTAACATGAATCAACTGCTCTTCAGTCATTTTAGATACCTCCCGAAGAGATCTTCGATATTTCTGATATCCTGCGTTTGCCAGACCATAAAAGCCCTCTTTGGTACACCGTAGCCCTCCTGGTGATAGACGGCATAGTCAACGTTTGTCGCTACTTTCGCGTAGTCCTTTCCCCACTGGGGGTGTATGCTCTGTCTCAGCTTCTTGGTCCGGTAGCCTCTCCCGCCCCTAGATGAAGGGACATTCACAGAGAAGACGAGCATCGGATAGGGCGTCCCTTTGTGCTTCGTCTTATACCTCTTCGTGCTTTCGGCAAGGTCGGGCCATTTATCCGGTCTTCCGCCTTCGTCGAAGTTTCTCTGAACGGAAGAATGCATAACGTTCGCGCTGTCTCTCATAACGGGAGTGAGATCTCCTAGTTTCTTCTTCATCTTTTCAGCCAGTCTGTCGAGTTCTTCTGTCCTGACTTCTATCTGCATTCGATCACCACTTTTCCAACTCTTCGCTTGTGAACACTTGCTCGTTTGACTCCATAGCAAAAGCCGGACCTGGTTGGACTTGAGGGACCTGAGTATTCAACCTCCGTTCGGCCTGTACCTGAGCTACGAGTTGTGAGTACTGCGCGAAAGTGTTTTGAGCCAGTTCCAGCATTGAGAGTTTTTCGTAGGTCTGAGCCTTGGCGTAGAGAATTGCGAGTTTCTCTCTGATCTTTGTAGATGTCTCTACTGAAGAAGCCAGGGTCTCCCCTTCAGAGAGGAAACCCTCGACCGCTTCCAAGACATCATCGACGATCTTTCCCCTGATGCTCTCGGGAAAGGCCAGGACGAATTCATCGATGTCAATCATAGGGCATCAGCCCTCATTCGACTGTGATCGTCGACTTTATAATCCCCTTTGAATGAAGGATTATCGGGAGACCGTGACTCTCCGCGTAGACTCTCTTTCCGCCAGGGTTCTTTATATCCTCCGAGTAAGAGTAGACTTCTCCGAGCACCGGTCCCTGTTCATTGAAAGAAGCAGCGTAGAAGGGCTTGAACATTTCCGGCGTGGTCACGATGCAAAGATCGTCGTCGCCCTGGAGAGTGACTTCGTCGCCGGCCTCGTTCACGATCGTTTCGTTGAACTCGTAGATATTGAGTCCCTGGAGATTTCCTATGAACGGGAAGTCGTATTTCATGTTCCCTATCTCGATTCTCCTGTTGTCCATGAGCTTCTCGAGAGCGGTGTTCTCGATCAGCACTTTCGCGACGCTCGGAGTTACGAAAGCCAGAGTGGGCATGACTCCAGTCTCCTTGGAGAGCGCTATCCTGTACTCCCTGAGGTCCGTGAGAGGCGCCTTGGAGGTAGGATCGGACCAATCTGTCGACTCCCCCATGTAAGTGCTATCCATCCGGAAGTCGAAGTCGAATTTCTCATCGTTCCCGGAGTAGCTAACCTTACCTGTGAGGAGGATCTGCGCGAGCATCCATTCCCAGGCGGCGGTAATGGACTCCTTCTGGTCCCTCTGTGTATCGGCGATCCAGTTGTTCAGATGATCCATCTGGACCTGCGTCAGTGGTTCTCCCGCGTCTCTCATAGTCCAGATCTCGTCGTAGGTGATATCGTCGTAAAACTTTATCGTCGGCGGTTCTAGATTGACGTGGGTGTAGTTCTTGAGGTCTCTTGCCGGGGCCGGGCTTCTCCTTTTGACAAACCTTGGGAGTATGGGACCGGTCCTCTTGATATCGAACTCGATGGATTTCGTTGCGAAATACTTTGCCGGGTTAGACCTGGGACTCTTCAAGAGCAGATCTATGAGCATCCTTGGAGACGGCTTGATCTGCTTTATAGCTTCAGTCAACGTCCGGTAATGAAAGACGTCTGCTACGGTAGGCATTTTCTTCACTCCTTATGTTCAGTAAGATTCGATGAACCACAGTCTATTGAAGAGGTCCTCCTTGACTGCGGCGAGTTGCGTAGCTAGAAGAGCGTTGGTTATCGCCTTCTCGTATACGACCCCGTGGATGATGAGAGGGACAGGCTGGTCGGTGTCGCTCGCTTCGAGAGGTTCTACTGAAACCCCGAATGCCGCGTCCGATCCGTCCTGCAGGGTGACCGCATCGTTCAAATCGGCGGTCTGCGCATCTTCTGTATCTACCGAGAAGGTGTTGTTGACTTTATCGACCGCGGTTATGGTAACCGCCGATCCGTCGGCAATCTTTATGGAGTCTCCCACTTTCAACACAGAAGCGTCGGCGACTTTGAAGGTGCTCGCAGCTTCGGCTTCTGCCTGGGTGATGTAGGTTAGCCCAAGCGGTCTGACCTTTCCCGCGTCTTCTCCGGAGGTGATTTTCCCGAAAACTGTGCCGGCCTCGGTTGTAGATTTCCCGACCCCGCCGATCATTATGAGGCTCCTCCGGATATCCGGATGTTCAAGGGATATTACCTTTTTGAAATTGCTGTCCTGGTAACTTACTCCTACTGGCATCGTTCTTCACTCCTCATTTTGGATTTACTCTGCCGGCAATGTCTCCCGCCAGCTTCACGTATGTTTCATTCTCGCCAGCGCTCTCGCCCCTTCCCGACTGACCGAGTTTCACTTTCTCGGTTGACTCCAGGATGTCGTCAAAGAGCTTCATGTCTTCTTCTTTCTTGACCCGCGGCTTGATCTTCTCGAGGACAGCCGGCTTGACCCCTTTGTCGGTCCAGCCCTTCGCCCAGTTGTTGACTTTCTCAGAGAAGAGTTTCTCCTCGGCTTCTTTCTTCTC
>ENA-OSEO01002938-OSEO01002938.1-sediment-metagenome-genome-assembly--contig:-NODE-2938-length-21878-cov-6.317050_pt1 | contig 21878 bp, 18 predicted proteins | sample MGYA00237883_ERZ534232 | MGnify/ENA metagenome assembly ERZ534232
CCCCAGGAAATAATCGATAGATATGGTGCGGTCAGTGAACAGGTGGCCTGTGCCATGGCTCAGGGGGCCCGTCGCAGGGCCAGTGCCGACTATGCGGTCGCGATCACCGGGATCGCCGGTCCCACCGGCGGCAGTGAACAAAAACCGGTCGGACTGGTATATATTGCCGTGGGCAGCCGCGATGGTGCGGAGACCTCGCGCTACGTGTTCTCATCTGATCGGAGTTTCGTGCGTTACCGTGCCGCCCAGACGGCGTTGAATCTGCTGCGGCAAAAGCTGAGAATTGACAACCTTGGCCTGACGTGCTATAATAACACCACTGGTGGCAGCAACACATGAGGTGTGTATGACCAAACAACGCATGCACTTAGGGGAAATCCTCTTTAAGGCAGGCCTGGTAGAGAAACAAGCTCTGATCAACGCGATCAAGACCGCCAAGACCAGCAACAAGCGGCTCGGACAGGTTCTTATCGATTTGGGCCTGATCAACGAGGACACACTGGCCAAGGCCATCGCCAAGCAGTTCGGCCTCAAGTATGTCGATATCGAGCAAGTCGCCATCCCCCCTGATGCAACGAAAATCGTCCCCGAGGACCTGATCAAACGGCACAATATCCTGCCCCTGAGCGTCAGCAACGGGCGTCTGAAGCTGGTGATCAGTGACCCGATGGACCTCGACATGATGGATTCGGTCCGTCTCCGCCTGAACAAGGAGTTGGAGTGCTACGTGGCCAATCCCAAGAAGATCCGGGCCTACATCGAGGAATCGCTGGTCGATCAGGCCCCGGCGGCGGAGGACGACCGGCTCAAGCACAGCATCGACGCGACGGCCGCCGAGCTGGCGGAGGCGGGGCACGAGCTGCAGGCCGAGGCGATGCGCGCCCAGGCCGGTGCCGACGGTGACGATGGTCCGATCATCCGTCTGGTGAACCTCATCATCGATACCGCCTATCACATGCGAGCCAGCGATATTCATATCGAGCCCATGGCCGACCGCGTTCGCATCCGCTACCGCGTCGACGGCGTCTGCATGGAGAAGGATTGTATCCCCAAGAACATGCAGAACCCCCTGGTGGCCCGCTTCAAGATTCTTTCCGGCATGGATATCGCCGAGAAGCGATTGCCCCAGGACGGTCGTATCAAGCGGAATATCGCCGGCACGGACATCGACTTCCGTGTCTCCTCGCTGCCCGGCGTGCATGGTCCCAGCGTAGTGCTTCGTATCTTGCGGCCCGATGCGGTCAACATCGGCATCGAGTCGCTCGGCTTCGAGCCGGACAATTACCAGCTTTTCCAGCAGATCATCAAGCGTCCCAACGGCATCTTCCTGGTGACCGGCCCGACCGGCAGCGGTAAAACGACCACGCTGTACGCCGCCCTCCAGGAATTGAACAAACCGGACAAGAAGATCATTACGGCTGAAGACCCGGTCGAGTACAACTTCGCCGGCATGAACCAGTGCCAGGTGAAAGAGGAAATCGGCCTTACGTTCGACAAGATTCTCCGCGCCATGCTGCGTCAGGCGCCGAACATCATCCTGGTCGGTGAAATCCGCGATAGTGAAGTGGCGGATATCGCCATCCAGGCCGCTCTTACGGGTCACCTGGTGTTCAGCACCCTGCACACCAATGACGCCTGCGGCGCCATCACCCGTCTGATTGACATGGGCGTCAAGCCGTTCCTTGTGGCCAGTTCGATCCAGGCTATCATGGCCCAGCGACTGGTTCGCGTCATCTGCAAGAAGTGCAAGGTCGTGGACGAGAATCCAAACCCGCACCACCTGCGGCTCCTGGGCATTGACCCGGCGGAGATCAAGAAGCGGCCCGTCTACAAGGGGGCCGGCTGCCCGGCCTGCCACGGTACCGGCTACAAAGGCCGTCTGGGCATCTTTGAGATGGTCGAGATGAACCCGGAGTTGCGCGAATTGGCGTTTAGACGGGCTCCCACCAGTGAGTTGCGGGTGGCCGCCAAGGCCGCCGGCATGCGGTCGCTGGCCGAAGATGGCGTTTTGAAGGTCTTCAAAGGGATCAGCACCCCCAGCGAGGTCTCAAGCACCGCGCAGATCGAAGGAGTAGCGGCGGAACAATTATAGTCTTGGTAGAGGATCACAGATGGCAACACTGAACATGGATCGAATCCTCCACGCGTGTGTCACGCAGGGGGCGTCGGACATTCACCTCTCGGTCGGCCGGCCGCCGGTCATACGACTGGATGGCCACCTTCGGTCGCTGGAGACCAAGGTGTTGGAGCCGGACGATACGGCGGCCCTGATGAAGAGCATCACGCCGGAGCGATGTCAGCAGGAACTCCAGGAGGAGGGGGGAACCGACTTCGGCTTCGCGTATGGCGATGCCGCCCGGTTCCGCGTCTCGGTGTTCAGACAGAAGGGCAGTATCTCCATGGTCTTGCGTCAGATTCCGAACAAGATCCTGACGTTCGAGGAGCTGGGCCTGCCCAAGATCTGTCAGGCGTTGTGCCGCCGGCCTCGCGGGCTGTTCCTTGTTACCGGACCTACCGGGAGCGGCAAGACGACCACGCTGGCCACGATGATCAACTACATCAATGAGAACTTCGACCGCCATATTGTGACGGTCGAGGACCCCATCGAATACTACCATCCGCACAAGAAATCGATCATCAACCAACGGGAAGTGGGCGTCGACGTGCCCAGCTTTGCCGAGGCGCTGCGTCGCGTGCTGCGACAGGACCCGGATGTGATTCTGGTCGGCGAGTTGCGAGACCTCGAGACCATCGAGTCTGCGGTTCGTGCCGCCGAGACAGGACACTTGGTGTTCAGTACGGTCCACACCTGCAGTGCCGCCGGTACGGTCAACCGTATTATTGACGTGTTCCCGACGGACCAGCAGGAACAGATTCGTATCCAGTTGAGTGGTAACCTGATCGCTGTGCTAAGCCAGGCCCTTTGTCCCCTGGCGGCCGGAAGGGGCCGGATCGCGGCATATGAATTCATGGTCGTTACCCCTGCCATTGCCAACCTGATCCGTGAGAACAAGACCTACCGTATTGACTCGAGCATTCAGACCGGTAAGAAACTGGGCATGCAGTTATTGGACGAACACCTCTGGCAGCTCTACGATATCGGCAAAATCACGCTGGAAGAGATGTTGGATAAGGGCCGTGCACCAGGTGCCCTTCAGGAGAAAGCCTTGGCCAAGATCGCAAACGCCAAGGGTAATAAGATGAAGAAGAAGGCTCAAGAGGCAGCGCAGGAACTCGAGGATCTTGGACCGCTCTTGAAAACGTAGGGGGACGGGTGTTTGCGGACAGGCGATCCTGCGCGAAGGGGCGAACCGTCGGCCGTATCTCCTGCAAAGTATATATACCCGATGACAATGCTGTATCTTAGGGCGGCTTGTCGGTGTCTTATTAACCAGATGTCCTATTGCTAATTTTATTTGCAATAGGTATTTACTTCATTACAATAGGATCGTACTGGATTATAGGGTCTTTAAGGGTTTATCGCGATGGGCAAGAACGATCTAAAGCTCCCGCCAGTCGAACAGCTCCGAGGCCGACCAATCGGCAGGATCCTGATGAAGATGGGCCTGCTCAGTCGCGACAAGGTTCATGAGTGTTTGGAGATCCAGAAGAAGCGAGGGGGGGGGATTCGTATCGGACAAGTCTTCCTTGAGCTGGGCCTGGTGGATGAGGCCAAGCTCCAGGTGGCCTTGGCTGCCCAGCGGGGGATCGAGTACATCAGCATTGAGGGGACGGACGTTACGGCGGACGTGATCGAGAAGGTACCCGCCCAGATGGCCAAGACCTACCACCTCTTACCCATTTCCTACAGCAAGGACAAGAATGAGCTGGTTGTTGTCCTGGACAATATGGACAACTTCCGGGCGACGGACGACCTGCGCACGCTCATGGGATTTGTGGTAACCGCCAAGATGACCGACCGCAACAGCCTGGAAGCGGCGCTGAACAAGTACTACGAGACCAAGCAGGACGACAACATCACGGAACTGATCGACGAGATTCAGTCGGATGCGTTCCTCCAGGAGTTCGAGGGGCGTAACACGAGCATCGACCTGGACGAGTTGAAGGAACTGTCCGAATCGAACCCGGTGAAGAAGCTGCTGAACCTTGTCCTGCTCCAGGCGATCCGGGACAAGGCTTCGGACATCCATTTCGAGCCGTTCGAGAACGAATACAAGATGCGGTATCGTATCGACGGTGTTCTGTATGAGATGATTCCCCCGCCGAAGTACATCGCGGCGGCCCTGAGCTCCCGTATCAAGGTTATGGCGAGCCTGGACATCGCGGAGCGTCGTCTGCCGCAGGACGGCCGCATCTCCCTCACCGTCCAGGGCAATCCGGTGGACTTGCGCGTCAGCGTGCTGCCCACTATGTTCGGCGAGAGCGTCGTACTGCGTGTACTCGACCGCAGCCAAGTGAGCTTCGACATCAACAAACTGGGTTTGCAGCCGGAAGACATCAAGACCTTCAAGATGCTGATCGGCAAGCCCAACGGCATCATTATCGTTACTGGCCCGACCGGTTGCGGCAAGACCACGACGCTGTACTCGGCGTTGAACGAGCTCAACAGCATCGAGAGCAAGATCATCACCACGGAGGACCCGGTCGAGTACGACATGGACGGCATGATCCAGGTCCAGATGAAGCCCGCTATCGGGCTGACCTTTGCCCGGTGTCTGCGTTCCATCCTTCGTCAGGACCCCGACATCATTCTCGTCGGCGAGATTCGCGACCTCGAGACGGCCGAGATCGCGGCCCAGGCGTCCTTGACGGGCCACTTGGTGTTCACGACCCTGCACACGAACGATGCCCCGGGCTCCATCGCCCGGTTGCTCGATTTTGGCATCGAGCCGTTCCTTCTGACCGCGACCATCGAAGCCGTCGTCGCGCAGCGGTTGGTGCGTAAGATTTGCACGAGCTGCAAGACGGCGTTCGAGCCCAACGAGGCGCAGCTCAAGGACCTGCGACTGACCGAAGAGGAGGTCAAGGGCAAGAAGTTCCACTATGGGCGCGGGTGCAGCCGGTGCAACGGCACCGGGTACAAGGGACGTCTCGGGATCTTCGAGATCATGATGTTCAACGATGAGATTCGCGAATTGGTCATGAATCGCGCCTCGACGAACGTGCTGCGCGTGGCGGCCGTCAAGGGCGGCATGAGGCAGCTTCGCGACAACGGCCTGAAGTCGATGTTCGACGGACTGACCACGATTGACGAGGTCGCGAAGGAAACGATGATCGAGGGCTAAGGAGCGATCGAATTGTCCTATCCGAAAACGGATCGGTGGAAAGTGAGGTAGGAGTATGCCGGTTTTCCAGTACGTGGCGCTGGACTCGCAGGGCGTCGAGGTCAAGGATGAGATTGAGGCCCTGAGCGAAAAGGAGGCGATCAGCAAGATTCGCAACCTGGGGTACTTCCCCACGAAGGTCCGCTCCAAATCGGCGGTCGCCAAGACGGGAAGGGCGGCCGGGGCCAAGGTCAAGAGGCGACGGGGGGCCGGCGCCAGGGTCAAGATCAAGCACGTCACGCAGTTCGCCAGGCAGCTCTCCACGCTCCAGGATGCCGGTCTGCCGGTTCTGCGATCCCTGCGGATTCTCGAAGAGCAGCAGAAGGGCGGGAACTTCAAACGGATCATCGGGTATGTGGCCGACGACATCGAAGGCGGCTCGACGCTCTCGGAGGCCTTCGGTAAATACCCGCGGTGCTTCGACCGGCTGTTCGTGAACATGATCGCGGCCGGCGAGGCGGGCGGTGTGCTCGACCTGATTCTGGCCCGCGTCGCGGACTTCAAGGAGAAGGCCGAGCGGCTGAAGGGCCGTGTCAAGGGTGCCATGATCTACCCGATCGTTGTGCTCGTCGCCGCGCTGGGGATCGTGCTGGGTCTGATGTTGTTCGTGATTCCGCAGTTTGCCGCGACGATCTCGGAGATGGCCGGCGGCAAGCTGAATCCCGTGACGGCCACCGTGATGGGCATTAGCGCCTGGATCGCGAAGGAATATGGCTGGGCCTACCTGGTGGGCGCTCCAATTGCGATCATATTCTTCCTGAAGTCCATCCGGAGGTTTCGCCCGGCGCGGGTGGTATTGGACACCATCCAGTTGAAGATCCCGATTTTCGGACAGTTGACGAGCAAGGTATCCATCACCCGGTGGACGCGAACGCTCGGCACGCTGATCAGCGCCGGCGTGCCCATTCTCGACGCCATCAACGTGACGCGCGAGACCGCCGGCAACGAGGTGTACGCGAAAATGCTGTCGAACGTCCACAACTCGATTCGCCAGGGCGACACCTTCGCGGCGCCGCTGCGGGCCTCCAAGACGGTGGACCTGCTCGTCTCCAACATGGTGGCGGTCGGCGAGGAAACGGGCGATCTGGACAAGATGCTGTTGAAAGTGGCCGACCAGTACGACGAGCAGGTAGACGTGCTGGTCGGCAGTCTGATGCACCTGCTCGAACCGATCATGATCATCGGGCTGGGAAGCATCGTGGGTGTTATCGTGATGTCCGTGTTCTTGCCGATGATCCAGGTGATCACCAGCTTGAGCTCGACCGGTGGTTAATCGATTGATAAGGCCAGAAATCCAAGTTGTCGTGCATCTGCAAAAGGAGAAACAACTATGAATCCGACCCTCAACCAGGCCAGAAAGAAACGGGCGTTCACCATCGTGGAACTGCTAACCGTCATGAGCATCATTGTGATTCTCATCGGTCTGCTGGTGCCGGCCCTCAACAAGGCCAGACGGTATGCACTTTATGTGAAACAGAAGGCGCAGTTGCGCAGCATGGATGCGGCCATCGAGCTGTTCAACAACGAGAACGGGGGCTACCCGAACTCCGGGGCGCTGGACCCGATGGGCCTGCCGTATTGCGGCGCCATGAAGCTGTGCGAGGCCCTGATGGGCCAGGACCTGCTGGGATTCCACGCGAATTCTCTGTTCCGGCGTGACGGCTTCGATGCCAGCGGGACGCTGCTGTATCCACCGAACATCGATGCCATGGCACCGGCCTTCCGGTCGCAGAACCTCTCGGCGCGGAAGGGACCCTATCTGCCGGCGGAGAACGCCAGTGCCTGGCGCATGGCGAACATCTACGGAACGAATCTCGGTCAATTCCTCGGAACGTCATTTGTTCTGTGCGACGTGTACGAGCGCCCGATGAACTCCGGAGAGAAGACCGGCATGCCGATTCTGTACTACAAGGCCGATACCGCCAACAACCTGCACGATCCGAATCTGGCGGGCGCCATGAGCGCGCAGGACAACCGGGGCAACATCTACAACTACTACGACAACCTCGCGCTGATGAATCTGGGCAAGCCGTGGCAGCCCGCGGGGTCATCCACGGCGACCCACCGGCTGGCCGATGCGCTGCGGTTCTATCGGAATACGCAGAGCGACAAGATCACCACGGCCCAGCGACCGTTCCGGCCGGATGAGTACATCCTGATCTCCGCGGGATGGGACAACGAATACGGCACCGCCGACGACATCTACAACTTTGACTGGAGATACCACGAGTGAGGACCGACCCGTCTCTCCTGCGTGCAAACCCGCGGGATCGCTCGCTCGTGCGCGCGTCGCCTGCGGGTCAGACTCGACAGCTTGGTATGGTTCGAAAGGAGTGAGCCCCGGCCGCGCCGGGGTCGGGACGGGATGAACGGGTCGAGGTTTGCCGCGACCGGATCGCAACGGATCAGAGAAAAGAGGATACCCGTGAAAACGAAAAGGTCAGGCCTGACACTGATTGAGATCATGGTCGTGGTCGGCATCATCGCCATCCTGGTGGGCATGCTGCTGCCGGCCATCCACACGGTCCAGAAGATGGCCAAGGACACCAAGCAGAAAGCCCAGTTTACGGCCATCGAGCTTGGATTGGCGGCCTTCAAGAACGACTACGGGGACTACCCGCCGTCGAACTGGTGGGACCCCCGTCCCAACGCGCCAGCGCCCAACCGGCAGGATTACTGCGGCGCGCAGAAGCTGGCGGAGGCGATGGTCGGCTGGGACCTGCTCGGTTTTCACCCAGATTCCGCGTGGCGGGCCGATGGCCTGGACAGTACCGGTGGGCCGACCACCTACAACCCACTGAATGTCAACGCCGTGCCGGCGGACCTGAAGAAGCGAAAGGACCGCTACGTGGAACTGGAAACCGCCAATGCCTTCCTGCTGGGCGGCGTCCAGGACGGTCTGTACATGAACGTCGATCCGCTGGCGCCGCGCACCCACGTGTTATGCGACGTGTTCAGCGTCAACGAGCGCAAGGTCCGTCTCTCCGACGGCCGCGTGGTGACGCCCGGGACGCCGATCCTCTATTTCAAGGCCAATCCGGCCAGCACGATCCACGACCCGCCGCAACAGGACCAAACGAGCCTGTGCATCTATGACGCCCGCGACAACGCGCCGATCCTGAACTTGGGCCGGCTGGCCGATGCGGCCAAGCCCCTGGCGGCGCGCCGGCAGCACCCGTTGGCGGCCGGGGTAATGAACACGAATTTTCAGTATTTCTACGAGTACATCCGCGACGCACGCGTGTCGTCGCGGCGGTGGCCGGTCCGGCCGGATTCGTACCTGCTGATCTCCGCGGGGATGGACGGTCTCTACGGTACCGATGACGATATCCGCAACTTCGGGCAGTAATCCCGAGGGGCAAGGACGAACGATGGCTGATGGAGCTCGCAACCGTGGCGTGACGCTGGTTGAGATGCTGGTCGTGATGGGCATCATTGCCGTGCTGGCCAGCCTCGTGGTCACGCTGACGCTGCGCGTGGACAATCAGTCCAAGGAAAGGGCTCTCGACAGCGCCTTCACGTTGCTGAGTACGTCGTTGCGTGAATACTACGAGTACCGCAATGAGTTCCCGCCGCAGCCGGAGCGGAATGCGGCCAGTGCCCTGGCGCATATCGAGGTGATGATGCGGGAGCTGCGCTCCGTGCCGGACTCGCGAAGGGTCCTGGATCAGCTTAATCCCGCGCTGGTCAAGAGCCAGGCGGGCCTGGCCGATGTGCCAGAGTTGCGGGACCCGTGGGGAACCGTGCTAGACTACCTCTACGATCGCACCGCGGGCGATAACTTCCCCGAGTTGATCTCCGCCGGCCCCGACCGGCAGTTCGGCACCGGGGACGATATCAGCAGCAAGGGCAAACGCTGAAAGATGAAAGATTGAGACCCATGTACGGCCGAGGACGCAAGACAACCGGTTTGACGCTGATCGAGATGACGTTGGTCATCGCGACGGTCGCCCTGATGGTGGGCTTCGCGGTGCCGGCGGTGCGCTCGCTGGTGCGCTCGTTCCAGTCGGCCGGCGGCGTCACGAGCATGGTCGGCGCCGCGCTGAGTTCGGCCCGCGCGATGGCGGTGAGCCGCCAGCGGTACGTGGGGGTCCGTTTCCAGAAGTTGTGCACCTCGACCGATCCGACCGACCCGCTCAAGGGCCTGATGGACGCGCCGCAGTACATGATCTTCATCGTGCACGAGGAGATGAAGAACAACGGGCAGGTGGCCGACGGCTTCCGGGCGATGGAAGGACTGGAGCCGGTCAGGCTGCCCGGCACCGCCGGCGTCATGGATTTGAGCTGCCTGACGCGGGACCCGGCCAAGACCGCGACCGATGCAGACCTCGACGAATTGCGGGAACTGAGCGATGCGACCACGTTCTGCATCGTGTTCTCGCCTTCGGGCAAGCTCATCGTGCACGACGTCCGGGTCCGTAACCAGGAAGGCAAGCGCCGGCCCGACAACAGCCTGGGCGCCGCGGAGACTTCCATGGACGATGTGTTCAACTCGGCGGCGAACATCTGCGGGCTCAAGCAAGGCATGTTCATCCAGGACGACTACTCGCGCAGGAATCCCAACCAGACGGACAGTCTCGACTATGGACTGGGGGAGGAGCCCAGTTGCACGAGTTTCGTGATCTACGAGGTCGCTCCGTTGCGGGCGGCGTACGGCATGAAGGCCGCGTGGACCGGGTATCTCAGCGGGCTGGCCGCCAAGGCCTTCTACGTGAGCCCGTACACGGGGACCCTGATCTCATCGGAATGATGGGCGAATATGATCAGAAAACGGCAACAACCCGGATTCTCGCTGACGGAGACCCTGATGGCCGTCGGGACGCTGGCGATCGGGCTGACGTTCATCGCCGGGACGTTCCTGACGGGCATCTACTTGTCCACGTTCTCCACCGAGCAGACGATTGCGTCGGTGGCCGCGGAGGAGGCGTTTGCCAAGGTGCGGATCTTCGGCCTCGATCCCAATCACCCGGATCTCAAGGCCGACGGATTCGTTCCGTATGAGCAGCTCACGACTCTGCCGGCGGGGGAGTCGCTGTATCCGTCGATCGACGAGGGGATAGTGCGGCAGTACTCCTGGTCGCTCATCGTCCGGCGTGTAGCGGACGGCAGCGACCTGGTTCAGTGTACTGTGTTTGTCAGCCGCGAGACGGGCGGTAATCTGAGCTACTGGACGCGCGGAAATGGCGCCGCCGGGTCGCAGTTGACGTCGTCTGATCGACCTCGACCGGTGCTTGTCAACATCGTTCAGGAGGCGGATTCCGCCACGAACGAGATCGTGATTCAGGATGCGGCCGCGTCGGACGGCGTCGACGAGCGGATGCTCATCAACAATGGATCGACCCTTGTAGACGATGCGACGGGACAGATCTATCGTGTGCTGGAACGATCCGCGGACGAGCCGGACCGAGTCGAGTTGGATCGCCCCTGGGCCGGCGCGACATTGACTTCGTCCGGAGGCGGCTGGGTGTGGGTGGTCCCGCCGCCGACCACCGGCGGCAGGAACCCGAACGTCGCGGTGTATCAGGACGTCCTGAGATTCCCGAGACCGTAAGCATGCGAAAAGCCTTCACACTCATGGAGTTGATTGTGGCCCTGGCGATCATGGCGGTGGTCTTGGCCTTCGCCGGCGTGATCTTCCGGGTCAGCATCGATTCTCAGCGGCTCGCCCTGGCGAACGCGGAGATCATGCAGAAGCTCCGCGTGATCACCGAGCAACTGGACGCGGATTTCCGTGGCCTCCGCAAGGATGCCGAAATCTTCGTGGTCTGGGGGGCGCAGCGGAAGTCCGGCTATTCCGGCGCCAACCCCAACAGTTCCCTGGCTTTCGAGCGGTTCGATCGGATCATGTTCTTCACGAGCGGCGATTTCCAGACCTACGGGGCCAATCCGGATCGCAGCAATGTGGCGCGGGTCTGCTACATGCTGGCGCGGGGCCCGTCGGCGAATCCGACCGAGCCCAACTGGGCCCAGATGCAGCCGCCGCGCAAGCGCATCCTCGCCCGGACGCAGCACGTGCTCGTCCCGCCGGCGAATCTGGCGGAACAACTCGACACCAGCAGCTTCACCACCGAGCGGTGGCTCGAATGGAACAGCCAGCAGGAGACGGACAAGGTCTCGCTGGAAGGGTGGAAGAGGATCCCGCTGGCACAGAAGGCCAACATGCTTTCCGTGATTGGAGATGTTACCGTCGAGACGCAGGACGGCCCGCTGAGCACGACGCCGGAGGTCGCCCGCGGTGTGCTGATCGACCGTTCCCAGCCGGACTCGATCCACTCGGTGTTCTGCGAGGGGGTGGGCCAGTTCATGATTCAAGGCTGGAACGATGAATTGCAGCGGTGGATTCCCGAGGTCAATCCGGACGAAGACGACAGTCTGAGCGACTCCGATTTTCTCTTGAACGAGGGCCAAAGCGATCTGGATCCGGAGAGCGACCCCGGCGTCTGGTATCCGCGCGGAGGATTCAAGATGGGCGGCGTGGAGTACACCGGTCCCCTCGACGAGGAGCATTTCAACAATATCCCGGGTCTGGGGCGGGCGCTGAAGTTTACGTTCACGCTCCACGATTCACGCAACTTGATCCCGAACGGCAGGACGTTCACGCACATTGTCTACCTGGACAACTGATGGAGCAGCCATGAAGGAACCGGTCCGACATCTTGCAGCGACTCGGCATCGGGGCTCGGCCCTGATCCTGACGGTGGTGCTCACGAGCCTGCTGGCCATTGTCGGGGTGCTCTTCCTGATGTCGGCGCGGCTTGACAAGATGGGCACGACGGCCGCCACGGACAGCCGGGAACTGGCCTGCGCGCTCGACACGGTTCTGGCACAGATCGACCGGACCCTGATCGACGACATCCCCGGCGTCGGCCCCAACCAGGAGTTCTATGACTATCCGGATGCTGAGAACCCCTGGCTGGCGGACCTCGAACCCTACAGCTCAGGCAGGCGATACTACTGGCGGCAGATCACCAACCTCGTGGGCCCATTGATGCCCCAGGCGCGGGACCTCAGCATCCGTCTCATTGGCGAGCGGGACCCGATCGATCCGAATCTTTTGGCCGATCCCACGGCGACCACCGCGGATGCCGACGGCGATGGGGTCGGCGACGCACAGTGGTTCCAGATCCCCGGCGTTACGTCGAGCCGAGGTCGGACGCTCTACGCTGCCGTGCGCATCGTGGACAACGGCGCCATGCTCAACATGAATACCGGTCTGAAGTCCGATTTCACCGATCCCAACGGATCGGGAGGCGATGGGAGCAGTCCCCTCCACGTGAACGTGCTGGCGCTGGCGGCAGCACCCGGCGAGCAGCCGCAACTGCGAGACGAAGCGGCGCTGCTCGGTGCTCGCGCCAATTACGCCGCAGATCCGGTCGCCACGATCAACCTGACCGCTTACGAGCGGAGTGTGATCTGGCGCTACCTGGACGTGGCGAATCCCGACATCAACAGCCCCTCGCCGTATACGCCATTCGACGTGTCGGACGAGCTGGAGCTGCGGTATCGCTATCTTCTGAATCATCGGACGGACACCCGCGTGGAAAACATCGGGCGGTTCAAGCCGAACACGATCTCGGTGCCCGTGGACACCGGCGGCGCAGCCCTGGACACGTGGTTTCGCCGGGCGGCCGGCGGCGGCTCCGATCCCAACTACGCCTACCGGCACATCGCCACAACGTACAACATGGACCGGATCATCACGCCCAAGCCGGTGGACCTGTCCAACGGGACGAAGCTGCACAAGAGGGTGAACGTCAATACGACGGACGAGGAGACGCTCCGTGCGGCGATTGCGGTCGCGCTGTTGGAGACGGACCCGAACGCGCTGGACGTCGCGGAGAAATCGGCGCAGATCACCGCCAACCTGCGGGACTACATCGACGATGATGACGAGATCACCGTGATTGCCGGTCTGTCTTCTCCCTACTACGGATTCGAGCGACCGTGCATCTACATCTCGGAGTTCGCCTGCCGACAGAAGCGGGATGAGGCGGGTGCGGTCCATTCCTCCTACGCGGTCGAACTGTACAAACCGTACTTCGAGGACAGAGATCCGGCGCTCGGCGAGTGGCGATTGGTCATCCACAACCCATCGAGTCCGACGGACGTCGAGTTGCCTCTGGAATGGACCGGCACGCGGCGCTTTCACGTAGTCCTGGCGGAGGACAGCGAAGCATCTCTTTCCGAGGACTACCTCCTGTTCACAGACGCCGAGGAGCCGGCGGACACGATGCCGCGGTATGCCTACAACCGCGCCGACTACGGGAATCAGCCGCAGTCGATGGGCTCCGGCACGTTCGAGGCGGGCGCCACGATCTCTCTGCAGCGAAGCGTTCCTTCGGTAGGGCGGTGGGTGGTCGTCGATTTCGTGAAAGTGCCCGACGGCTGGATGGCCATCGATGACGTCGCGCGGAGTCTCCAGCGGGATATCTCCCCGCACAAGTGCATCCGGCGGCTGTGGGCGCCGGCCACGCAAGTCTCGGTGCCGGGCTTGGGCAACGCAGCGGCCAACTACGTGGACACGCAGCGGCCGGAGATCATCCAGGCCCATCCGGCGAACAAGCCGCTGGTGAACATCGGCCAGTTGGGGATGATCTTCACGCGCAGCGCCTACAGCGTGCAAGAGGGGGCAGTGGCAGCCGACGTCCTTGTCAATCTGTATAATCCCCTGTATGCGCGACTCTTCAACTATCTTACGGTGGTCGATCCCGCGCGGTATTCGTGGCCTGTCGGCGAGACGCGCGTCATGGGGCGCATCAACATCAACACGGCGCCGGCCTTTGTCCTCGCCCAGCTTCCGTGGATTCGCTATCAGGAGAGCGCGCCGTTCGCAAGGGCTGAGGAGATCGTCAATCGTCGCCGTCAGAACGGTCCGTACCGGAGCATCGGCGAGTTGATGCAACTTCCTTCGATGCTGCAGTTGGCGTCGGACAATCTGGACAACCAGTACGTTTCCACGGACGGCACGCCCCGGGGGCCGGACCTCACGTCCGATACCGCCCGCGACGACTTTGAGGAACGGGACTTGCTCTTCACACGGATCAGCGATCTGGTGACGGTTCGCAGCGATGTGTTCACCGCCTACATCCTGGTCCGGATCGGAGAGGAAGGGCCCCAGAAGAGGATCATCGCACTGCTCGACCGTAGCCGTGTGAACTCCAGCGGCGGCAGAGCTCGCCTCCTCGCGCAGCACCTCGTGCCCGACCCGCGGTGATCTCGCGGCATCTCAACTACGGATGGTCTTGATGAGACCAGGGTGGGTCGTCTTGTTCGCGGCTACCACACGGAAACTGTGGCCTTCGTAGGCGTCGAGGTCTATCGGGAAGAGCCTTCCGCCGCTCCAATCCGTCACGACGGCGCCGGCCGCTTCGGCAATGGCGACTCCCGCCGCGATATCCCACAGTTTCGGGGTACACATGACCGCGGCGACGAGCCCTCCGCGGGCGACGTAGGCCAGATGCAGGGCGGTCGTCCCGAAGTTGCGGAACCGAGAGCGCCTGATCAGGTTGCCGACCCAGTCCGGCAGGACATCATCGAAATGGCTGTCCAAGCCGACGCTCGTGAGCGGCCCGATCTCGTCCTCACGGGTCGAGATGCGCCGGCCGTCCAACTGGGCTTCGCCCCCCTTGACAGCGGTGAACATCGCGTCCGTGGCCGGATGGAAGATGACGCCGACCATCGGCTCACCGTCGTGCAACGCCGCGATGCTGACGGCGAATATGGGTATCCCGTGCGCGTAGTTATTTGTCCCGTCGATCGGGTCGATCGCCCACCAGATGGCCGGCTCGCCCATCGGGGGGCGTTTGAATAGCTTGCCCTTCGCGCCCTCCTCCGCGATGAATCCGTGGTCCGGATAGGTCTCGCGGATCCGCTGGATGATGATCCGCTGGCACTGGGCGTCGGCCTCGGTGACCAGTTCGTTGTCGCTCTTCTTGGTGGCCTTGACGAAGTCCATCTGCTCCATCGCATGCTGGCCTGCGAGTCGGGCGGCGACGACGGCCGCTTCCAGGATATCACTCAAGTCCTTCTGTTCTAAAGACATAATGCTCCACCTGCCGTATCGATTGACATGATTCGACGCCGAGCCTATTCTACCGGGAATATGCGAAGACGCCAACAGCATACCGAAATCAAAGCCATGCGTCGGGCCTCCGGGAAGGAACGGATGATCGCGGCTGTGATTGCCTGTTCTATTCTTGGCTCGTTCGGCGGGCTTTGGTTACTGCAGAGGGTGGGGTTCGATTTCGGGCTGGTCTTTCCGCCCTGCGGCCTCAGGATGAGGACTGGTCTGACCTGCCCGACTTGCGGCATGACGACCGCTGTGTTGGCCTTTGCGCGAGGCCAGGTCTGGACCGCGTTCTACACCCAGCCGGCGGCGGGGCTCCTGTGCACGCTGCTGATTGTTGTGGCATTTTTCACTTTTCTGATCACCGCCTTCGGCGTATATTTCAACTTCCTCGACCGGTTGTTCGCCGAGGTGAAGATGGTCCATATAGTTGTCGGTTTGCTCATCATTGTCGCCGCCGGATGGGCCGTCACGCTGGCACGGGCCCTGGCGGCACAGACGTGAGATGGATGGCAGGCAGGGTGCGTACCACGCGCCGCTGCTGTGAAGATATGGAAGAACAGATGGTGCGTGGTACGCACCCCTACACGACCTGTTGGAGTGGAGTGTTCCTATGATCAAGGTGCTCATCACGGACAAGCTGGCCAAGGAAGGGATCGATCTGATCAACGCCACCGAAGGCGCCGAGGCGGTCGTCAAGCTCGGCATCAGTGAGGATGAACTGGCCGGCATCATTTGTGACTACGATGGGCTGATCGTCCGCAGCGATACGAAGGTGACGGCCAAGGTCCTGACCAATCCCGGCCGGCTCAAGGGCGTCGCTCGGGCGGGCGTCGGCATCGACAACATCGACGTGCCGGCGGCGACCCGCAAAGGGATTCTTGTGATGAACACGCCTGGTGGCAACACGCTCAGTGCCGCCGAGCACACGATGGCCCTGATGCTGGCCATGAGCCGAAACGTGGTCCAGGCCTGCAACAGCCTCAAGTCCGGCGCCTGGGACCGGAAGAAATACACTGGCAACCAGCTCAACAATAAGGTTCTCGGCGTCATTGGCCTGGGCCGCATCGGCATGGCGGTCGCCAAAATGGCCCGCGGATTCAACATGAAGGTCGTGGGTTTCGATCCCCTGGCGGCGCCGACGAATGCCGAGCAGGCGGGTGTGGAGGTGACCGACAACCTGGAGCGGGTCTTCCGCGAATCCGATTTCATCACGATTCACGTCCCGAAGACCCCGCAGACCCTGAACATGGTCGGCGCCGACCAGATCGCCATGATGAAGCCGACGGTGCGGCTGGTCAATTGTGCGCGCGGCGGCATCATCAGCGAGGACGCGCTGTACGAGGCGCTGTCCAAGAAGCAGATTGCCGGAGCGGCGTTGGATGTCTTTTCGAGCGAACCCCCGCAGGACTTGCGCTTCGCGACGCTGGACAACTGCATTGTCACGCCGCACCTGGGGGCCAGCACGGAAGAGGCGCAGGTCGAGGTCGCCGTCGAGGCCGCCGAGATCCTGCTCGATGCGATCAAGGGCGGGCCCATTCGCAACGCGGTCAATGCGCCGTCTACCTCCGGCGCCATGCCGCCCGCCGTCAGCCAGTATGCGGACCTGGCGCGGAGAGTCGGAACCTTGCTGAGCACGATTACCCCCGGCAACATCAAAGAGGTCCAGGTGCAGTATCGGGGGACCATTGCCGAGATGAGCGTTCAGCCGGTCACGCTAAACTTCGCCATTGGTTTGCTGCAAAGGCATTTCGAGATGCCGTTGAACATGGTCAACACGCCAGTCCTCGCCAAGGAGCGAGGCATCAGCATCGACGAGACCCGCAATCCCGAGGTCCGGGACGTCGCTTCGAGTTTCGCCGCGACCGTCGGCACCAGCCAGGTCAAGCGGACGGTGCGCGGCTCCGTGTTCGGCGAGATCCTGCTGCGGATCATCGAGATCGACGGATTCCACGTCGAGATGACGCCGCAGGGGACGGTGCTGGTGATCTTCAACGACGACCGGCCCGGCGTCATCGGGGCCGTCGGCACCGTCCTCGGCAATCATGGCATCAATATCGCCACCATGGGCGTCGGCCAGAAACCCGATCTTCAGAAGGCGGTCCTGGCAGTGAGTCTCGACAAAGAGCCGGATGCGGCCACCGTCGAAGAACTCCGGAAGCTCGATTTCGTCAATGAGCTGTACGTCTGCACGCTCGATTGACGCGGAGCCCGCAGCATGGCGGAGAATCTGATCATCAGTGTCAGTGGGATGCGGGGCGTGATCGGGGAGAGCCTCACGCCCCGGATTGCGACCCAGTACGGATGCGCCTTCGGGACGTTCCTGAAGGATAGCCTCGGCGCAGAGGACCGGCCGCTCAAAGTCTGCATCGGGCGGGATTCGCGCATCAGCGGCCCGATGCTCACGTCGGCCGTGACGGCGGGGCTCTGCGCGGTCGGCGTGGAGGTAATCGACCTGGGCCTCGTGACCACGCCGTGTGTCGGGATCATGCTCCGCGAGCTCGGCTGCGACGGCGGCATCGTCATCACGGCTTCCCACAATCCGCTCCCGTACAACGGCATCAAACTGCTGCTGGGCAGCGGCATGGCCCCGCCGGCGGCGACCGCGGAACAGATCAAGCATGCTTTTCTGGAGGAGCGCGTTCGTTTTGCTGATTCGGTCCACTGCGGCACGGTCCGCCGCAATGAGGAGACCGACCGAGTCCACGTCGAGAAGGTGCTGGCCACCGTCGATGCCCGACAGATCGCCGCCCGCCGATACAAGATCGTTCTCGACAGCGTCAACGGCGCCGGTGCCCGCGTGGCGCTGCGGCTCCTGGCGGCGCTGGGCGGTGAAGTCATCGCCATGAACGACGAGCCGACCGGTCTGTTCGCTCATGGCCCGGAGCCGACCGAGGCGAATCTGGTCGATCTGTGCCGGCGGGTGAAGCAAGAGCATGCGGACCTGGGATTTGCGCAGGATCCGGATGCCGACCGGCTGGCCATCGTCGATGAGAACGGCACCTACATCGGTGAGGAGTACACCCTTGCTCTGGCGGCCCTGCACAGGTTCTCCTCCGGCGGGGGCACGGCGGCCGCCAACCTCTCCACGTCGCGCATGATCGACGACATCGCCGCACGCGCGGGAGGGTGGGTCCTCCGCACGCCGGTCGGCGAGGCGCACGTGGCCAACGCCATGATCGAACACCGCTGCGTCATCGGCGGCGAAGGCAACGGCGGCGTAATCGACCTGCAGGTCGGACCGATCCGCGACAGCCTCGTCGGCATGGCCCTGGTCCTGCAATTGATGGCTCGAACAGGCAAGAGCGTCAACGGATTGGTTCAGGATATCGGCGGCTACTCCATGCACAAGGACAAGTTCGCCGCCAGTTCCCGGCAGGCCGAGCGGATCATGAAACGGGCGGCCGAGCGGTTCGCGGGTGCCACGCTCAACACTTCCGACGGCCTGCGGCTCGACTTCCCTGACGGCTGGATCCACCTTCGGACCAGTAATACCGAGCCGGTGATGAGGATCATCGTGGAGGCCCGCGATGAACCCGCTGCCCAGCGGTATATTCAGGCCCTGTCGGAGATACGCAAGTCGGTTTTGGAATAGGACCGTGCCGACGAACAGCAAACAAGACGTTGCGGCCGGGCAGATCCGGTCGGTCACGTATTTCGGCGCCGTTGTCAACATCTTACTGGCGATCATCAAGGTGACTATCGGTCTGGCCGTCGGATCGCTGGCCATGCTCGCTGATGGCATCCACTCCCTCTCGGATCTGGCCACCGACGTGGCCGTGCTGATTGGATCGCACCTGGGGGCGAGGGAGCCGGACCCCACTCATCCCTACGGCCACGGTCGAATCGAGACGTTCTCGGCGATCGTGGTTGCGTTGGTGCTGATGGTCGTCGGTGGTGCGATGATCTACCGGGCGACAATGGCCATCGCGCGGAACGAGGTGGTTGCGCCCCACTGGGGTGTTCTGGCAGGGGCCCTGTTGTCGGTCGTCGCGAAGGAATGGCTCTATCGCATTACCCGCCGGGTCGCGGTCCGCCTGCATAGCGCCGCCGTGTATGCGAACGCCTGGCACCACCGCAGCGATGCCTTCAGCTCCGTGGCGGTGATGGTCGGGTTCGTGGCGATGGAGGCTGGTTTCGACCACGGCGATCAATTGGCGGCCATCGCGGTCGGTCTGATGATTATCTTTGTGGGGGTCAAGGTCGTGGCGGATTCGCTCATGGAGTTGACGGAAGGGGCCGTCGATCCTGAGACGGTGGACCATATCAAGAGCGTGATCAGCGCCAATCCCGCCATCCGCCAATGGCATCGATTGCGGACCCGCACGGTCGGCCGGGAGGTGTTCCTCGATGTACACATCCTGGTGGATCCGCAGTTGAACGTGGCGGCCGCCCACGAGATCACCGAGGGGCTGGAGCGGGCCCTGGACGAGGAGATCAGTCGGCCCGTGAACATTACGATCCACATCGAGCCGGACCTGCCGTCGTTCCGCAAGTAACTTGCCCGATCCGGCGGGTTCCTATACAATACCTCGGGTATCGGTTCCGGAGACGAGAGGGACCGTTGTCTGTCGAGTATCCATGGTTTCGGCGCAGACGCGGTGCCCTTCTATCGCAGATAGGAGCCGAATCGGGAAGAAGGGTACGGTCTTGAGTAGTCTGGGGACAGAATACAAACCGGTGGTTCTGGTGGTGGATGATGAGCGGGATCACGCCGACGGCATCGTCGAAGCGCTCGGCAAGCTGCCGGTCAAGGCTCTCGCCGTGTACACGGGCGAGCACGCGGTCGAGGTGCTGCAGAATCAGGCCGTTGATGTGGTTGTCACCGATCTGAAGCTGGAAGGGCAGGTGGACGGTCTGGATGTCCTGCGCGAGGTTCGCCATCGCGGTGATTCCACCGAGGTCATCCTGATCACGGCCTACGCCACGATCGAGAACTGCAAGGAGGCGATGCGGCAGGGGGCTTTCGACTACCTGGTCAAGCCGCTCGACATCGATCAGCTTCGTGCGCTGGTGGAGCAGGCGGCCCGCAAGGCGAAGGCCGCGCACATCCGTCGGGCGGAGGCCGAAGATGAGTCGTTCTTCTTCGAGGGTATCCGGGGTGTCAGCCCTGCCATGCAGGGTGTCTTCGAAGTGGTTCGCCGGGTGGCCCCGACGAATATCTCCGTCCTTATCGAAGGTCCTTCGGGAACGGGCAAAGAGCTTCTGGCCCGGGCCATCCACGTCAATTCGCTCCGGCGGGACAAGCCCTTCAAGCCGGTCAACTGCGCCGGCTTGACGGAGACATTGTTGGAGAGTGAGCTATTCGGGCACGTCAAGGGCGCGTTCACCGGCGCCAATACCGACCGCAAGGGGCTGTTCGAGATCGCCGACAAGGGGACCCTCTTCCTCGACGAGATCGGGGATATGCCCATGACGATGCAGGCCAAGCTGCTGCGGGTGATCGAGGACGGCATCGTCGTGCCGGTCGGATCGAGCAAGGCCACTGTCGTCGATGTCCGCATCATCAGCGCGACCAACCGCAGTTTGACGAAGCTGATCGAGCGAAAGGAGTTCCGCGAGGACCTCTATTTCCGCATTCGGGGGGTAAATATCATTCTGCCGCCGTTGCGGGAACGGACGGAGGACATCCCGATCCTGGCGGAGCACTTCCTCCGGGAGGCGATCCAGGAGACCGGTTCAAAGATCACGGGGTTCACGAATGCGGCCATCAGCATGTTGACCGGGTATGAATGGCCGGGCAACATCCGCCAACTGAGGAACGCCATCCGGACGATGGTCGTCATGTGCGACCGCGACAAGATCGACGTCCAGGACCTTCCGCCCGAGGTCGCCCAGCGGCGCCAGCTCCCCGGCGCCAGCGCCTCGCCGGCCAGTCTGGCGGGGGTCTCGCTCAACGAGCTGGAGAAGAAGGCGATCGTCGATACCTTGGCCCGGACGCAGGGCAATCGCGAGCAGGCGGCCAAGATCCTCGGCATCGGCGAACGAACGCTCTACCGCAAGATCAAGGAATACAACTTGTAGGGTGCGGTTTGCCCGACCATCTTGCGGTCGAGGGAGAGGAATCGGTGGGGGGGCAAGCCCCACACCCTACGGAACGCCTGTGCTTAATCCGGCTCCGCCAGCTTCTGTTGCCGCCAGGGGGGCATCTGGCCGGGCTGAACACGGGCCCAGAGCCCTTCCTTGAGAGCGCGGGCACTGGCCTCGAGTTGCTGGTACTTCTGGTAGTAGCCGTGTCGAAACCTAGTGTCGGCATAGGCGAAACCCTGCGAAAGGAGTTCCTCGTTGAGGAACTGTCCGTCGGGCAATTGGAGATAGGCGAGCAGTCGTCCGTAGCGGTCCCGGCTGCCGGCCTGCTGGTCGAGGTAGACGGTTATCTCTCGGTCGAGCACCACGTGCCGGGCGAAGGTCGTCGCCTCGCGGGCGAAGTACATGGACTCATCTCCGCCTATTTCCGGAGCGTCGATTCCGATCAGTCGAACCTTGGTCACAGGTTGCGTCGAGTCTGCGGCGTCGAGACAGAGCGT
>ENA-OSEO01002939-OSEO01002939.1-sediment-metagenome-genome-assembly--contig:-NODE-2939-length-21874-cov-3.403404_pt1 | contig 21874 bp, 21 predicted proteins | sample MGYA00237883_ERZ534232 | MGnify/ENA metagenome assembly ERZ534232
CGGAGGACTATTGCGGCAGCATCCGCTCCGAGGTCTCCCTGGAGGCGGGTCTGGATGCCATGCGGAGAATCCGGAAGCGGGCGCAGGAGGATTTGAAGGCGGAGAGCGCCCACGAGTTGATGTACTGCATACAGGCCATGAATCTCTTTGACATGGAGGAGCTGCTGCTGATCTCCGCGAACGACCGGAAGGAGACGAGGGGCCTGCATGTCCGCGCCGACTACACGATGACCAATCCCCTGCTCACGGGCAAACATCACGTCATCCGCCAGATCGACGGGAAACCTGCCCTCAGCTGGAAGGATGTCCGAAAATAGTGAGGAAAAGAGGTTAGAAAGGAGAGAGAAAATGCCGCCTGTAATCGACCCGGATAAATGCGACGGTTGTGTCGGCAGGAAATACCAGATCTGTGTGGAGCACTGCGTCACCGATGTCTTCCTGGGGTCCAAGCAGGGAGAGCTGCCGGTGGTGACCTTTCCGCAGGAGTGCTTTCACGAAAACGCGTGCGTGCTGGACTGTCCGAAGAAGGCGATCAAGCTGCGGATCCCACTGCCGATGACGGTGGTCTACAAGTAGATCACCCTGTTCAGGGACAAGGCTTCAAGGCCTTTGGCTCAGGGGCGGTCTTATGACGCGACCGCCCCATGCGGCTGCGCCCCGGTTCAGGCCCGACCCCCGTCCACGGCGATCACCTGCCCGGTGATGAAGGAGGCGTCCTCGGATGCGAGAAACAAGGCCAGGTTGGCGATATCCTGAGGGGTGCCGGTCCGTCCAAGGGGGGTCTGCCTGGCCTCTTCCTCAACGAAGTGGTTCACCTCTTCGGGGGTTCTCCGGGTGTGGATCATCTCTGTGGGAATAAAGCCGGGGGCGATGGCATTGACGTTGACCCCTTTTGCGGCCCATTCGTTTGAAAGGGTTTTGGTGAGCCCCGTCACACCGTGCTTGGCCGCGGTGTAGGCCGCAACCGTGATCCCGCCCTGGAAGGAGAGGACAGAGCCGATAGTGATGATCTTTCCCCTTCCCTTTTCGACCATCCATCGTCCGGCGGCCTGGGACAGGATGAAAGCGGCCGAAAGATCGATCTCCAAGGTGGCATCCCAGTCCGCCTCGGAAAACTCCAGGGCCGGCGCTCTCGGGATGATCCCGGCGTTGTTCACCAGGATGTCCACCGCTCCCAGGCTTTCCAGGATCGAAGGAATGATCCTCCGGGTCTGGTCCCTTCGGGTCAGGTCGGCCCCATGGTGATGGTAACGTCGCCCGATCCGGGAAAGGCTGTGTGCAAGCCCGGGGTCCGCACTGCGGCTGACCACCGCGACATCGGCCCCGGCCTCGGCCAGGGCGATGGCGATGGCCCGGCCGATTCCCCTGCTGCCCCCCGTCACCACCGCGGTTTGACCGTCCAATCGGAAACGATCCAGAATCATGCCGTCTCCTTTGGTTCGACGTCCGCCAATCCGTACCGTCGGATGTTGCCGTCGGCGATCTGCTGGAGTTGGGCGACCTGCAGGGCGCCGCGGTCCTGGGTGAACAGATGTTTGAACCGGCCCTGGGCCTTGAGATAGGCCTCCACCGGTACCGGTTTCTTGATCTTTCGGACCCGGGTAACCGCGCCGTTTTCCATTTCAAAAAGGGGTATCAGCCCGCAGTTGACCCCCAGCCGCCCGACCGCCAAGGTGCAATCCGAGGCAAACCCCCACCCCGAGGGGCAGGGGGTGTCGATCTGTATGTAGCGGGGTCCGTGAAAGCCCATGGCCTTTTTGACCTTGCGCCTAAGGTCTTTTAGATAGGCCACCGAGGCGGTCGCCACATAGGCGGTCCCGTGGGCCGACACGATGGCGGGCATATCTTTTTTTTTCTGGGGCTTTCCCATGGAACACCGGCCCGCCGGCGCGGTGGTCGTGGCGGCATAGGTCATCGTGGCGCCGCTTCGCTGGTTTCCGGTGTTCATGTAGGCCCCGTTTTCGACGCAGATGTACAACACGTCGTCCCCCCTTTCCAGCATACCGGAAAGCGCGCCGAAACCGATGTCGAATGTGGAGCCGTCCCCGGCGATCACGATGACCCGAATGTCGTTGCGGCCCTGGGCGGCCAACGCCGCTGCCACCCCGCTGGCGACCGCCGGTCCGTTTTCAAACAGGTGATGGATCCAGGGAACCCGCCACGGCGAATACCCATAGGGCGAGGTGAAGGTCTCCAGGCACCCGGTGGGGGTCACCACGATCACCCGGCTGCCGGTGGCCGCCAGGATATGCCTGGCCGCGACGGCCATGCCGCAGCCGGGGCAGGCGCGATGGCCGGGGGCAAACAGTTCTTGCTGGTTTTCCGCCAGCTGGACATCCATGGATCGTCTCCTTTGCGTTTCACGATTACGGCAATATCGCCGGATTCAAATCCATCCAGTGCGATTCGGTCGGATAGGACCCGGAGGAAACCGCCTGTTCCGCCAGTGCAACAATCCGCGAGACCACATCCGCATTGACCTCCCGCCCGCCCAGCCCGGCAATGAAATCGAGAACCGGGGGTGCACCGGGTTGCCCGCAGAGTTTGGCTTTCAGATCCAGTCCGACCGCCCCTTCGCTTCCCATTGAAAAATTGGCGTCCAAAACCGCCACGATCCGGGCATCCTGAACGGCGTTGCGGATATCCTCGTGGGGAAACGGCCGGTAGCAGCGAATCTTGACCAGCCCGACCTTTTTTCCGGCATCCCGCAAACGATCCACCGCATCCTTGATGGTGCCGGCAACCGAACCCATGGCGACCAGGACGACCGCTGCGCCCTCGGTGCGATAGGCCTCGATCAATCCCCCGTGGTCCCGGCCGGTGATCCGGGAAAGCTCGGAGAAGATCTCCGGGATCCGCCTTTTCCCGTACTGCATGGCCTGCTGCACCGAATAGCGCATTTCCATGAGAACATCTTCCTCTGCATAGGAACCCCAGGTTTTGGGGTTTTCGATGTCCAGAAAATTTTCCGGCCGAAATTTCGGAAGGAAGCCATCGATCTCTTCCTGGGAAACAAGCTTCACCCGTTCATAGGAATGGGTCAGGATCCATCCATCCATGCAGACCATGACCGGGAGCAGTATCCCCGGATCTTCGGCGATCTTGAAGGCGGCCAGGTGGACATCGTAGGCTTCCTGGCTGCTTTCGACATAAAACTGAATCACCCCCGAGTCCCTGAGCGATACGGTGTCCTGGTGATCGACCTGGATGGTGATGGGGGCGGATATGGATCGGTTCACCCCGGTCAGCACACAGGGCAGCCGCAGCCCGGCGCTGGCATACAAAACCTCGGTCATGAGCAGCAGCCCCTGGGATGAAGAAGCGGTGTAGGAACGGCTGCCCGCAGCCGATGCGCCGGCCAGCACGCTGGCTGCGGAGAATTCGGATTCGACCGGGACATAGGCCGCATCCAGCTCCCCATTGGCCACCATCCGGGCAAGGGCCTCGACGATGTGGGTCTGGGGGCTGATGGGAAACGCCGATATGACATGGGGGCGACATCCTTTCACCGCCAGGGCCACCGCTTCGGATCCTTCGACAACGCTTTCGGCTTGCATCTTACTTCTCCTCCGGGATCATCCGGATGCAGCCTGCCGGGCATTCATGGGCGCACAGGCCGCACCCCTTGCAAAAATCATAGTTGATGGTGTACACCCCCGCTTGGACATAGACCGAGCTGTCCGGACACACCTCCCGGCAGATATCGCAGCATTTGCATTTTCCCGTATCGATAACCGGACGCCGATCCCGCCAGTTTCCGGTTTTGTATGCCCGGCTGGTCCCGCCCCGGGTCACGGCGCCGATGGTAATTTTCATCCGGTTCCTCCTCTGATCTGCTGATAGCTCCGCTCCACCACCGCCGCATTCTTTTCCCCGAGTTCCCCGGGAAACTTGCTCCTGACGGCCGAAACGACCGCCTCCAGGGATAGTTCGCCCGTCACCGCGGCAAAGGCCCCCAGAAGGGCCGTGTTGATGATCGGGCGTCCGAGAATCTTCCGGGCCAACGCCTCTCCGGAAAACACGACCACCCGGAACGGCAGGGCGCCCAATCCCCAGCGCGAAAGCGGCTGATCGGAGTTGACAAGGACCAGCCCGTCTGCCTTCAGGCCTTCGGTTACGTTCACTTCGCTGAAAATCGTCGCATCCTGAACGATCACGTAATCCGGTTCGGCCACCCGGCTCCGAACCCGGATCGGCCGGTCGTTGATGCGACAAAAGGCCATGATCGGCTTTCCCCTTCGCTCACCGCCGCCGCCCAGAAAGGGGAATGCCTGCCCGTATTTGTCGTCTTCCAGGGCGGCAATCGCCATAAATTGGGCAAGCACCAGCGAGCCCTGCCCTCCCCTCCCGTGAATTCTGATTTCTTTCATCGTGCCTCCGGCGGTGTTTTCACTGTCGAAAACACTATTTGACATAATTCCGAAGTGTTCCGATCCCTTGGATCTTGACCTCCACCACATCCCCCGCTTTCATGGGGGCCACCCCTTTTGGGGTTCCGGTGGCCACGATGTCCCCGGGAAGCAGGGTCATGCACCGTGAAACGACAAAGAGAATCCTCGCCGCATTGAACAGGCAATTTCCCGTGTTGTCCCGCTGCATCACCGTGCCGTTGAGAATCGTTTGTATTTCCAGATTGTCCGGATCGAGATCCGTTTCCACATAGGGGCCCAGCGCACCGAAGGTGTCATACCCCTTGGCCTCGGTCAGATAGGAAAGGCTTTTTATGACCAGCGCTCGCTCGGTGACATCATTGAAGCAGGCACAGCCGAGCACATAGGACAACGCTTCTTTTTCCGGAACGTCCTTCATGGGCTTTTTGATGACAAGGGCCAACTCTCCCTCGTAATCCACCCGTTCGGCGTGCCGGGGAATGACGATGGCATCTTCAGGTCCGATCAGGCAGGTGGGGGGCTTTAAAAAAAAATGGGCCGCATCCAGCTTTTTCATCCCGATCTCTTCGATATGCTCCCGATAATTGAGTCCGACGCATACGATTTTGCTCGGAACCACCGGCGCCAGCAGCTTGACCGATGCCAGGGGATAGACCTGATCGGTCTCCTTAAAATCCCCCCGGCCATCGCCCCGGGCCACTGCAACCTCCTGGCCTTTGACGATACCTGTGTAGAGGTCATCGCCGTATCGAAATCTTGCCAGCTTCATTTCAAGCTCCTTCCGTGTTTGATTCTCAACCCGATTCCCTCATTTTTGGGCTCGGTGTCGATGGGTGGCCGTTTACCCGAACCGTATCGATGTCTTTGGGGAGAATATTGCCGAGAATTGGCCGTTTATTGAAGGTGATCCGAAAACAAAAGAGGTCATGAATGATGCCCGAAAGGCTTGGTTGGAATGCCCGGCCGGGATGGGAAGCCGGTCGATCACGGCCGATATCGGTTGCGGTTTCCTCCGATTCATCGGGAGGGGCCCGTAAACTTAGAGCATCGCTTTTATCTTGTCGACCACCTCGGCGGCATTTGCCGCATACCCGTCGGCTCCGATTTCATCCGCAAATTTCTGGGTGACCGGCGCTCCGCCCACCAGCACTTTCACTTTGTTGCGGTTTCCCGCCGCCTTGAGCGCGGCGATGGTCTCCCTCATGGAGGGCATGGTGGTGGTGAGCAGGGCGGACATGCCGATAAATTGGGGGGTGTGGGTGTTGACCGCTTCCACGAATTTATCCGCTGAGATGTCCACTCCGAGATCGATCACCTGGCACCCGGCCCCTTCCATCATGATGGCGACCAGGTTTTTGCCGATGTCGTGCAAATCACCCCTGACGGTTCCAATCACCACGGTTGCAAGCGACTTGACTTCATCACCGACCATCAGCGGCCTCAATTTGGCAAGACCGGATTTCATTGCCCTTGCGGAGATCAGCATTTCCGGGACGTAGATTTCGTTGTTCTTGAACTTCTCGCCCACGACGGTCATGGCTTGGATAAGACCGTTTTGGATGATGTCGCTCGGAGAGGCTCCGTTCGATAGCGCCGCATCGATTGCAGCCAGGGTTTTGTCCAGGCTCCCGGCAATGGTGGCCTCCTTGATGTCGTCGAATACAGCCATTTCAGGTTCTCCTTTTTCCGTTTTTTCGAAGGTATCGACTGATGGTGGTGCATCTACCGTCCTGAAACTCATATTACATTGCCGGAAACCCTGTCAAGATGTAAAAAAATGTCCGGCGTTTGCCCAAGCGGCCCTGACAACGGGGACGGTTCAAGTCGTCCCAATTATATCCGATATAATGTTGTATGGGCCGATCACGGCAGGTCATAAAATCGATTTCGGAGGTCTCCTCAAACCGGGGGGAGGATATCATGACAAAAATGTCCGCTGTACCGAAGCAAGTCGCAAAATTTCTAGGCGAAGTGGATCTGTTCGACAGCCTTCAGACCGATGAACTGTCGATTATCGCATCCCACATGAATCTGTTTGAGATCGAACGGGGGGGCACCCTTTTCCGGGAAGGGGACAAGGGAGAATATTTCTGTTTTGTGCTGGACGGATGCCTGGACGTGAACAAAAAGACGGAAACCGGTGAGAATGTCAAGATTGTCACGCTGGCAAAAGGCGCCTCCATCGGGGAAATGTCGATTCTGGATCCTGTTTTCCGATCCGCGACCATCACCGCACGGGAAAAATCCACGGTCATTTCACTTTCCCAAACCGATTTCGATTCCATTCTGGAAAACTTTCCCAAAGTGGGGGTAAAGGTCCTCAAAGGGCTCTCGCGGTATTTGAGCCAAAACCTTCGCAGGACAACCAAGCTGCTTGCCGATCTGACGGAAAACTACCGCTGCCTGATGAATGATTACAGACAATTGCTTATTTAAGGAGGGGATCTGAACACCTCCCCCGTCGGTTTCGATCCGCACCGATGATTGGACCGGATACGGTCTCCATCGTCCCCCTGAGCGTCCGGCAAAGCAACCGGCTGCCGATCTCATCCCGCGCGCCTTTCCGAACATTACCTGTTTGTAATGTTCGGGTCACATTCTGATTAAGTCCATGATGTATCTTCTCCTTGAAACAATACATCTCTCTTGAAAAATTCATAACGGGAGGAATACAAAAAATGAAACGAATTCGGTCGAAGGTAAGGTATGCGGTGGTTTTACTCATGGCGGTATGCTTTGTGGGAGCGGGATTTCAGGCGGGGTCGGCCGCCAAAGGCCCGGAAGTTCGGATGGTTCCGGAAACCTTCAGCAAGCTCGCCCTGGAGGTGCGCTCCGGTGTGGTCAACATCCGGACGGTCAAAACCCTGAAAGACGGCGGGCGGGTGTTCCGTCATTTCTTCGGGAACCCCTTCGGAGGCGGAGAGGGGCTTCCAGATCCCTTTTCGGGAAAAAATCCCGGCCATGACTTCAAACAACAGAGTCTCGGCTCCGGGTTCATCATCGACACCCAGGGCTATATCGTGACCAACAACCATGTGGTTGAAAACGCAGAGCAGATAAAGGTCAAACTTTCGAATGGAAACGAGTTCGATGCAACGGTGGTGGGACGGGACCCCAAAACCGATCTGGCGCTCATCAAGATCACCCCAACCGAGGATCTGGTTCCGCTCAAGATGGGCGATTCCGATGCGCTCGAGGTGGGCAGTTGGGTGGTGGCCATCGGAAGCCCCTTCGGGCTGGAGCAGACCGTTACCGCGGGCATTGTCAGTGCCAAAGGGCGGGTGATCGGCGCCGGCCCCTATGATGATTTTATTCAGACCGATGCCTCCATCAATCCGGGAAACAGCGGCGGCCCCCTGCTGAACACCCGGGGAGAAGTGGTGGGCATCAACACGGCGATTATCGCCAGCGGGCAGGGGATCGGATTTGCCATTCCCGTCAATATGGCCCGGGGGATCGTCGCCCAGCTGAAACAAAGCGGCGAAGTCACCCGGGGCTGGCTGGGGGTCGGCATCCAGGATCTGTCGGCCGAACTTGCGGCATACTATAATAAAGATGATTCAAAAGGGGTTCTCGTGACAGAGGTGCACAAAGGAGATCCTGCAGACAAGGGCGGCATCCGGGTAAGGGACATCATCACCGGGGTGAACGGCGACCCCGTGGATTCGGCGCGGTCTCTTTCCAGGATCATCGCAAACAGCCCGGTGGGCAAAGAGATTCCGATCACCGTGTTTCGGGGCGGCAAGGAAAAGACCCTTGCGGTGGTGTTGGCCAAGCGGACGGATTCCAATTTGACGGCCGACCGCAAAACGGAAAGCACCGATGATTTTGGCCTGAAGCTCGCCGAGCTGACCCCCGAGACGGCCCTCCGCCTGGGCTTGCCGGATCATGAAAAAGGCGTTCTGATCACCGATGTGGAACCGGGCGGCAAAGGGGAAAAAGCCGGCGTCCGTCGGGGGGATATTGTCAAAGAGGTCAACAGGGCGCCCATCGACACCCTGACCGATTATCGACGGCAGCTTGAACAGGCCCAGACCGGAACCCCGGTCCACCTCCTGCTCAAACGGCCCCATGCGGGTTTTGTCGCGGTTAAAATCGTTTAATCAACCAGGAGATCCAGGGCCCTATCCCCGGCGGGCAGGGCCCCGGCTATTTTCGATCGTCAGCCTTTAGGATCGATCCCCGGCCGGTTGAAGGGCCCGGTCTTTTTCATATGGCCGGCCTGGATCAAAAAACCGGTGGCGAACAGAACCCCCGTGAGGATGAAGGTTGCCCACGGTTCCAGGGAAAAGATCCCGGTCATCAGGGTGGCGCCGGCCAGCGCGGAAAGGCCGATCAGCGCCCAATCGAAAAAGACGGCGGCCAAAACGGCGCCGATGATGCCGCCGATGGGAAAGAGAAGCCAGAAAAATTCTCCGCCTTGCCATGCCCACGGATGGGTCAGGTGTGTGCCGATCAGGCCCCCCGCGAAAAACCCGGATAAAATCACGGCCGCTCGCTGCAAAAACAGGGCGACAACGGCGCCCAAACCGCCGGAAAACACCGCGATAAGCAGCACGATCCCATCGGGCTGCCCGACAAAAATCTGCCGGGCGATGTGAATGCCGGAGACGAAGCCGACCCCGCCGACAAAAAACCAAAAGAGCCTTCGGCCCAGGGTCAGGATGACGACTCCCACCAGGAGGGTGGCGATCTGAAAAGAAAAATCGTCCATGGCCGGTTCAGGGGGGCATCGCCCTGAGGTGCTTCACCCCCAGCAGCGCCGCGCCTTTCATGGAGGATTGCTCTTCGAAAACATAGCGGCAATTTCGCATCCATTTTGCCTTGGCCCGGATCAGTGCCGGTCCGACCGCCCCGCCGGTGACCCGTATTTCATCTTTCAGCGGCACTTCCAGTGCGATTTCTTTGAGGTGTTCCCGCTGGTAGGTGCAGAGCCCCTTGACCAGAGCCGCCGCAAGCTCTTCCCGGGAGGTTTCCTGGGTCATCCCGAGAAACTCGGCCCTGAGCGGTTCCAACGAATACCGGGACCCCATCAGGTAGGGCACGTAGGTGACCCCCGAGTCCCGGTCCAGCCAGTGGTCCACGGCCCCGGGAAGAAAGGTGTGATAGAACTCCTCGCCGGTCATCTCCCGGCAAAAAAGCCCCCTGAACCACTCATAGGCGACCCCCAGCGCGTTCATCACATACAGGGTGAGCCAGCGACCGGGAACCACATGACACCGGATGTTGTAATTTTTTGAAGGGTAGCATTTGGGAAGGCAGACCAGGGTGATCTCACAGGTCCCGTTGACGTTCACCACCTCTCCCGGGGTTTCTATCCCCAGTGAGTAGGCTGCAAGCACCGCGTCGTTGCCGCCGATGACCACCGGGGGCGCTTTTTTCAAGCCCAGCCGGGCACTCAAAGCGGGTTTGACCCGCCCCGGGCTCTGGTATGCAGGGATGACCTCCGGCAGCCATCCCGTGGGAATGTCGAACGCGTCGGCGATGGCGGCATTCCAGGTCAGGTCGTTTGTTACCGTGTTGTAAAGGGCGGTAAGGGATGCCGAAGACGGATCGATGGCAAACCCCCCGGTCAACCATTTTGCCATGTAGGTGTTGGAATGACCCACGGCTGCGATCTTGCCGAAGATCTCCGGCCGGGTGTCCCGAATCCAGAGCAGGCTGGCCAGGGAGCAGCCGCCGGCCACCGGCATGTTGGCGGTGGCCTCCAGCAGGGTGCCGAGCCCGAGGTGCTGGATAATCTGCTGGGCCTGCCGGCGGGATCGTTGATCCAGCATCAGGATGGCCGGATACAGCGCGTTGCCCTCGGCATCCATGACGGTAAACCCCGGAGTGGTCCCGGAAAGCGCAACGACGTCCACCCCGGCAAGCAGATCCGTCAGGTCCGCGCAACCCGCCACAAACGCCTGCTGCCATTTTTCAGGTTCGATGTCGCTGAACAACCCGTCGTTGTATGTGCGGATCGCATATTCCCGGGAAAACTGCCGAAGCAGCGTCACCGTGCCGTCGGTCTCATCGAAGACCCCCATTTTCATGGCGGTGGTCCCGATATCGGCAGCCAAGATACGCATCGGTTTCTCCTTCCGGCCCGGTCACCGTCTCACCCGCTTTCCGGGCTCAAAACACACACCCCACCACCCAGGGGACGAATTCATGATCCCCCACGCCATGGGTCTCGCTTTTGGATCGCCTGCCGGATGCAACCTCCAGAATCTTTCTGAAAATCGCGCTGCCCATCTCGTCTACGGTTTTGGCCCCGTCGGCGATCAGACCGCAGTTGATGTCCATGTCCTCTTCCATCCGCCGGTACAACGGCGAATTCGAGGCCAGCTTGATGGAAGGCGCCGGCCTGCAGCCGAAGGCAGAGCCGCGGCCGGTGGTAAAGCAGATCAGGTTTGCTCCCCCGGCCACCATTCCGGTGACGGATGGCGGATCGAACCCGGGGGTGTCCATAAAGACAAAGCCCTTTGAATCGATCGGTTCGGCGTACCGGTAGACTTGCCGCAGATCCGTGGTACCGCCCTTGGCTGCAGCGCCCAGGGACTTTTCCAGGATGGTGGTGATCCCGCCGCGTTTGTTTCCCAGCGTCGGATTGTTGTTCAACGCGCCCTGATTCCGCGCGGCGTAGTCTTTCCACCAGTTGATCCGCTCGATGAGTGTATCGGCGACGCCGGGGTCCACGGCCCGACGGATCAGCAAATGCTCGGCGCCGTAAATTTCAGGGGTTTCGGCCAGCACCGCGGTGCCGCCGGCACGCACCACGCGGTCGGACGCCGCCCCCAGCGCGGGGTTTGCGGTAATCCCCGAATAGGCATCGGATCCTCCGCACTCAAGCCCCACGATCAGATGTTCGGCGGAAACCGGTTGCCGCCGGACACGGTTTGCCTCGGGCAGCATCTCGCGAACGATGTCCGTTGCCGTTTCGATGGTTTTCGATGTCCCCCCGGTCTCCTGGATGGTCAGGGTGTGGATAAAGGGCCCCTTTCCAAGACCGGCCCGCCGGACGACCTCGTCGGCTTCACAGTCCTCGCAACCCAGCCCGACGACCAGTATCCCGGCAAAGTTGGGATGCCGGAGATAGCCGGAAAGCGAATCCATGATGTGGGTGTAGCCCTCCCCCCCCACCTCGATACCGCACCCCCCCCCGTAGGACAGGGGAACCACCCCATCGATATGGGGAAATTCCGCCAGCGCCTCTCCCCGAAACCGTTCCGCCACCCGGTGCACAACGGTGGCGGAACAATTCACCGAACTCAACACCCCGATATAATTTCGCGTGGCCACGCGGCCGTCGGGCCTGACAATACCCTCAAAGGTGGCCGGCACGATCGGTTCGGAGGCTGTTGATTTCACATCGACCCCGACAAGATATTCCCGATCGAATTCCTTCATGACCACGTTGTGCTCATGCACGTGCTCACCGGCTCCGATGCCCCGGGAGGCAAATCCGATAATCTGTCCGTACTTGCGGATCGGATCCCCCTGTCCGATGGGGCCGGTGGCGACCTTGTGGCCGAAGGGGATGGCCTCTTTGCAGGCGATCCGCTCTTCGGGGATCTCGGTTCCGGCCGGCATGTCGCTCCTGGCCACCGCCACATTGTCATCCGGATGCAGCCGGATGGTCAGCTTGTGTTGTTTCATGTATCGCTTCTCTCCTGCTCGTTATAAAATCCCTCCCGGCCTCCCTTTAAAAAAGGGAGGAGAAAAATATGCCCCCCTTTAAAAAAGGGAGGAGAATAATTTCCCCCTTTTTTAAAGGGGGTTAGGGGGATTTCTTTAAGAAATTTCATTTAAAATCAGTTTGCAAAAGACGCCACCGATTTGTTGACCCGGAGGTTTTACCCCCGGGCCTCTTTGATCGCCTGAAGCATGTCTTTTGTTTTTTGGACCAGTTGCCCGTAAGCCCCCGTTTCCAGGATTTTCCTGTCGATCAGGGAACCGCCCACCCCTACGGCGGTGGCACCGGCGCGGATAAATGCCGGGGCGGTCTGTATGTCCACCCCCCCGGTGGGAACGAGTTCGACCTGGGGCAGGGGCGCCTTGACCGCCTTGATGTAGGCCGCGCCGCCGACCGCATCGGCGGGAAACACCTTGACGAAATCGGCCCCCATCTGCCAGGCATGTAAAATTTCGGTGGGCGTCAATGCCCCGGGGATCACCACCTTGGCGTATCGGTGGCAGACCTCGATGGTGCCCGCATCCAGCGTGGGGGCCACGATAAACTGCGCCCCCGCAAGTATGGCCATTCGAGCGGTCTGCCCGTCAAGCACCGTTCCCGCCCCCAGGATGAGACCGTCCTGACCGGTGCGGGACAGCTCTTCCAAAACCGCCAGGGCGCCCGGAACGGTCATGGTGATTTCGATGATCGGTGCGCCCCCTTTTTGAAGGGCATCGGCCACGTCCAGGGCCTGGCGCGCCTGGGCGGTGCGCACCACCGGTATCAGGCCGCAGGTGGTAATGGTGTTGATGATCTGCTTTTTGGTATACATGATGCGCTCTCCAAAAAAATCACCCGGCTGCCCCGGCCGCTTTCCGGCGCCCTTCCAACCGGTCCACGATCGGTCGCATGATTTTGTCGATCCGGGTACTCATGGTTTTCAGTTTGAACCGCTCGGCATCCGAAAAGGGCTGTTTGGGCGGCCCCATGTCAAATCCACGGGTTTCCAGAGCGGCCTTGAACCCCATGGGAAAGGGAAGCGAGAACATGGCCCGGATGGCCAGGAGGATTGAAAACTGATGCGCACGGGCAGACGCATAGTCCCCGGCGAGGAAGGCTTCATAGATGTCCACCATGATTTCGGGAAGAATGCCCGAGGTGGCCGTCATGCATCCTTTCCCCCCCATCATCAGGCTGGCCAGAAGGGTTTCCTCTCTTCCGGTGAGAAAATTCATCCGCTCTCCGATGAGGCTGACCTTGTCCATGAAATGGAGAAAATCGACCATGCTGCCGCTGCTGTCCTTCATGCCGACGACATTTTTCCGGCGGGAGAGCCGCTTGACCACATCGTAGCTCAGCGGCTGGGTGAACAGCGGGATGTTGTAGAGAATGACCGGGATATCCACCGCATCGATGATGGTTTCAAAATATTTCTCCACCATGTCCTGGGACAGGGGAAAGAAATGGGGCGGGGCGACCACCACCGCATCACACCCGATGGATTTGGCGCGCTGGGCCAGATAGATCGATTCGTCCGGATGGCTGCTGCCGACCCCAGGGGTGACCGCAACCCGACCCCGGGCCTGATCGTGAACGATTTCCATCAAGCGGACCTTTTCCTCACGGCTCATGTGAATGAACTCTCCCACCGAGCTGACCGGAAACAACCCATGCACCCCCCCTTGGATCAGAAAATCGACGATCCTGCGCATCTCCGATTCGTTGATCCCACCGTCTTGCCTAAAAGGGGTCAACATAGCGACATAAACGCCTTCAGGTGAAAACATGATCAAACCTCCCCCCGCTCATCTTCTTAACTTCCGATTTTCTCAACTTCTGCTCTTCTCTCCCCCTGCCCTTTATCTTCTATCCCGGCATCCCCGCATCCCGGCATCCCAGCATCTCCGCATCCCCGCATTTTAGCATTTCAGCATTTTAGCATCCCGGCATTTCCGCATTTCAGCGAAACCCTCTGCGCTTTTGTCTTAGGCCAAGCCCAGTTCCCCCAGCTTGGACGCGGTGGGTACCCCCTGGGCGTCCCACCCGCGCACCGCATAGTAATCCTCGAGCAGGGGCGCCAGGTCCACCACGTGCTCCCGGCTGGGGCCCTCTGCCAGCGGTTCCTTGGAAAACCTTTCCGGCAGCGTATCCAGGGCCGGGGTCAAGCCTTCCCGGATGTTGAACCGGCGAACCAGAGTGTTGACCCGTTCCCCGATCTGAAGCACCCGATCCGACCCGTCAAAGGACTCGATTCCGGTGGCCGAATGGAGAAACGGCACCATCTGCCGAAGGCTCACCGCAAAGGTGGCAAACAGGCACATCCCGCTGCAGTTTACCGCGCAGAAAAGATCCTGCTGGGTTTTTACCAGCTCGGCCTTAAACTCCATGGAAAAGGGATCCATCCGCCCGTCGGGGTCCAGAAGCTCCTGGGCGATGGGCCAGGAGCGCAGGTGGCATCCGCCCCGATCGCTGGTGGCGTAGGCCAGCGCCATGCCCGTGGACCCCCGGGGATCATAGGCCGGAAGCTCCAGGCCTTTGACATGCATGGCAAAGCCGGCCGCGGCCGGGTGCGCCTCTGCAATGCGCCGGACCCCTTGACCCCACAGCCTGCCGGGTCCTTCCTGTTTTCCGATCAGATGCACGGCCCGGATGAGCCCGTCATCGTTTCCGAAGCCGAGGGGAAAGCCGATATCCGATTCGGTGAGCACCCCTTTTTCCACGCACTCCATCAAAAAGCCGATGATGTTGCCGGTGGATATGCCGTCGATGCCGTAGCGATCGCACAGGTTCTCGGCGTGAATGATGGCACCGATGTCGGTATTTTCGCACTGGGCGCCGAAGGACCAGGTGTTTTCGTATTCGGGCCCTTCCGTGAAACTGCCCGTGTATTTGCCCTGCTTGACCTCGGCGATCTTGCTGCAATAAATCGGGCAACCGAAACATGCCCGGTCCCGGACGAAGTATTCAAAAATCTTTTCTTCATTCACCCTGGCGGCGCCGGCGAATTTTCCCTTTTGAAAATTGCGCACCGGGTGGATGCCCGCTGCATCCATGCTCGACAGGATCAGGTTGGTGCCGTATTTCTGACGGCCCCCCCCGGTGTCCGGATGATTGGCAAGCTCGTTGAAGGCCTCCCGGCAGGTCCGCATAAAAACTTGGGGATCGTGGTACCGGATCGACCCGGTTCCGCTGACCGCAACCGCCTTGAGCTGCTTGGATCCCATCACCGCCCCGGCCCCGCCGCGACCCAGCGCCCTGTATTCGCTGATGATCCCCGCGATCAGCGCGCCCTTTTCTCCGGCGGGCCCGATACAGCAGACCCGAACGTCACGCCCGTGGGTCTTTTTGATCCAGTGGTGCGTTTCGATGGTATCCAGCCCCCACAGTTGGGTTGCGGGCTCGAGCCGGGCCCGGCCGTTTTCGATCAGAAGATAGACCGGGGTTTCCGCCCGCCCCCGGATCGTGATCAGATCGTATCCGGCATATTTGAGCTCGGGCCCGAAAAATCCACCCGCATTGGCATCCAGCCACAGGCCGGTTGCCGGGCTCTTGGTGCAGACCTCGAACCGCCCGCTCGAGGGTGCGAAGGTGCCGGTCAGCGGCCCCGTGGCGAAAACCAGAAGATTGTCCGCAGACAGCGGCGGGCACCGGGGGGGAAGCCGGTCATAAAGAATTTTCGCGCCGAATCCCTTGCCCCCCATGTAAGCGGAAGCCATATCGATATCCAGTTCATGCTCGGTAATGCGCCGGTCGCTCAGATCCACGTCCAGGCATCTTCCCGCGTAACCAAACCACTCAGTCATCTTTCGATTTCCTTTCAACGGCGTGGGTGGGGCACCATTGAACGCATTGAAATTGCCCTTGGCACGTATCGCATACCAGGGGAAGCCGATCCACGGGATCCAGGCGAATCCCCCCCACCGGGCACGCATCCTGGCAAACCCCGCACGAATCGCAGGCTTCCCGATCCAGCCGAACCCACCCGTCCCAGCGAAGCGCACCGGTGGGACAGGCTGCGACGCATTCGTGGTCTTTGCACCCAAGACAGACGAATAACTCGGGGGATTTGGGCCACCGGCCTTGGACCCATATCCGGGATCGCTTGGTGGTCTGTTCCCCGAAATGGGTCCACGAGCAGATCGCCATACAGATTTCACACTCGGTGCACCGAGAACGCCGGATCACGATCATCACACAGCCTCCTGCAAGGGGGTGGCGCAGCGCCTTGCACATTTTCAGGTTCCCCGATCCTTCGGGATTTACCCCCGCTTCAGAGAACCCGACCGGAACGGTGATTGACGCTAGCACAAATTTCACCCAAAATGCAACGATAAATGAGTTGACATGCGCGTCGGGTGCAAATAGATAACCCGATTGCAGCAAGGAAATCAACGGTTAAAACATAGGGACGGAAAGGGCGATCGATGCTAAAGGGAATTCTGTTCGATTACAACGGCATCCTTGTGGACGATCTCAAGCTCCATCTGGATGCCTACATGAGCGTTGCACGGGATCTGCACTATGCGCTGGATCCGGATCGGCTGTGGGGGTACATTTCGGCGACGCCCGATGAAAAAAGATTTCTCTTCGGCGATGTTTCGGATGCCCAATGGCGGTCCATCCGGCAACTCAAGGACACCTACTATTACCGGATGGCCGCATCACGGGACATTCTGATCCCGGGGGCTGTGGAGGTGCTCAAAACCCTCGCCCGGACCTATGTTCTTGCACTCATTTCAAACACCTCCCGGAGCTATTTTGAAACGTGCTTTCCCAAGGACGCCGCCGCCCTTTTTTCAGAGACGCTCTTTTCAGAAGACATGGAAACCCCCAAGCCCTCCCCGGAGCCCCTGTTTCACATCCTCAAGCGTCTTAAGCTCCGCACCGACGAAGTCTGTTATGTGGGGGATGCCGTCTCCGATGTCCAGATGGCCCGGGCCGCAGGGGTCACCATGTTCGGGGTTGCCACGGGGCATCATTCCGCGGACGAGCTTGCCCGGGCCGGCGCCGACCGGGTGGTGGCCACCCTGGCGGAGGTGGTCCAAGCCATCCAAAACGGGGTAAACGGGGGTTGATACCCCTTGAACTCGGACCCCGAAACCCCGAACCCTTCTATATAAAAGCGGAAAACCCGCCGTCCACCGGAATCGCCGTGCCGGTGACGAAATCCGATGCCCGGCTGGCGAGAAACACGGCGGTGCCGGCCAGATCGGCCGGAACCCCCCATCGACCCGCGGGGGTGCGGTCCACCACCCGCTCATGCAAGCCGGCGATGTCCTTGCGGGCCTGGATCGTCAGGTCCGTATCGATCCATCCGGGCAGAATGGCGTTGACCTGGATATGGTCCGCGGCCCATGCCACCGCCAGGCTCTTGGACATCTGGACGATCGCCCCTTTGCTGGAACCGTAGGGCGCCAGTTTGGCCCCACCGAAAACAGAGGTCATCGACCCGATATTGATGATTTTTCCGCCCCCGGCCTTTTTCATCTCGGGGTAAACGGCCTGGCAGCAGAGAAACGGGGTGCGCAGATTGGTCTTGAGCACCGTGTCCCATTCGGCGGCCGCATAGTCCTGGGGCATCTTGCGGATGTTGATCCCCGCATTGTTCACCAGGATATCGATCCGGCCGAACGTATCCACCGTCGTGCGGATCATCTTTTGGATCTCGGATTGTTCTGCCAGATCCGCCGTGATCCCCAGCACGCGAACACCGAATTCGGTTTGGATGCGCTCAACCGCCTGGGCGGTTTTGCTCTCGTTTCGGCCCACCACCACGATGTCCGCACCCGCGGCGGCCAAGCCCTCCGAAATGCCCTTTCCGATACCGCCGTTTCCGCCCGTTACGATCGCAACCTTGCCTGCCAAAACAAAAAGATCCTGTCTCATCGCCGACCTCCTTGATATGTGGAATCGTCGTTGCCCGCCCGCGGAAAACCTGATGCGGGCAGGCCGAACCCTGTCTCCCATAGATCGTTTAAAAGAAGCTGTCAAATCAAATGTTTCCAAATCCTTTTGCGGCAACATTATTCTCTTGACAGTTTTCGCAGGATTTAATAGCTATAATTTGATTATAATTAAGGGTAGGCAGGCTCTATCGTCTCAATTTCCATCGGATCGACGTTTTTGTTTTGGCGATGCTTTCCGGCGTTATGAAGGTCCTCTGAAAACAACCTGCAACCGTTGAAAGGAGGTGGTCCTTCCCCGGATTTTTCCGGCCGACAATCCTTGGCAATGACGGCTTTTCTGTCCGGTCGTCCCACCCCATGCAGGATCCCCAGGGCAGGGAGACTGGATAACATCAACCATGCATATCGTTGAGGAGGTACCGAGCCATGACACAGAACAATGATTTTACCCGAAGAGATTTCATCAAGGTAACCGGCGGCGGTCTGGCGGGGGCGGCCCTGCTTTCGAGCCCGCTGGGATCGCTGACCCAAAAGGCCTTTGCCGCAACCCCCCCGGATCTCAAAATCGAAAAAGGCGCGGAACTCAGCGTGCTGCGGTGGAGTGTCTTTGTCGGCGGGGACAAGGACCTGTGGGAGGCGAACAGCCGCAAATGGGAGAAGGCCACCGGCTGCACGGTGAAAAGCGAGTACATTTCGTGGGAAGACGTCCGCCCCAAGGCCGCCATGTCCGCAGCGGTCGGAGCCGGCCCGGATCTCGTCCTGGGATGGCACGATGACCCGCATCTGTATCCCGACAAGCTGGTGGATCTCACCGACATCGCCGAATACCTCGGCGCCAAATACGGCGGCTGGGAGAATGCGTGCGTGAAATACGGCACCAAAGACGGCAGATGGATCGCGGTCCCCATCGGCGCCCCGGGCCAGCAGATCTGCTACCGAAAGAGCTGGGTCAACGAAGCCGGTTATGAAAAATTTCCCGAAAAAATCGAGGATTTCATCAAGTGCTGCAAAGCCCTCAAAAGCAAGGGGCACCCCACCGGATTCGCCCTGGGCCATGCGGTCGGGGACGGCAACAACTGGGTGTACACCTGGTTGTGGGCCTACGGCGCCTCCACGGTGGACAAGGACGGAAACCCCGCGATCAAGTGCGATGCCACAAAGGCGGCGCTCGAGGGCATGAAAGAGCTCTACGGCACCATGGTCGAAGGCTGCGCCTCGTGGCTGGATCCGCACAACAACAAGGCGTTTCTTGCGGAGCAGGTCTCTGCGACCAACAACGGGATCAGCATCTACTATGCGGCCAAGAGCAAACCCGAGTGGGCCAAGATCGCCGAAGACACCTACCATGCCGAGCTTCCCATCGGTCCGGTGGGAAAACCGACCCAGCTGCACCTGTTCGACCAGGCCTTCGTTTTCAAGCACAGCAAGGCCCCCAACGCCGCCAAGCATTACCTGATGTTCATGCTCGAGCAGGAACAGGCCGCCCCGTGGATCAACGCCATGCGGGGCTATGTCACCCCCAGCCTCAAGGCATACAAGAATCTTCCGGTGTGGACCGAGGATCCCAAGCATACGGCCTACCGGGATTGTGTGGCCAACATGCTCTGGAACGGATATCCGGGCCCCATCGGCCCGGCATCCGCGGCGGTGATGGCCGAATACGTCCTGTCGGATATGTTCGCCAATTACTGCACCGGCACGATGTCCGCGGACAAGGCCATCGACCGGGCGGAAAGAGCGATCGCAAAGGCCTATAAGAAATAAGCCGCTGAACCGATTGCGGGGGGCGTGCACATCCACACGCTGGGGCGCCCCCCGCATGGTGTCCATGGCTTACGAATCGGTTTAACCGACCCTTTGCCCGGTGCCCGAATCGATCATGGGAGGCACGATGGTGAAAGCCGTTTCCGATACCGAACAGTATACCGAATCCGCCGGGCTGCGGCAAAAATTCGCCCGGGCCCTCGAAAACCCCAACGTTCTTGGGTTTCTGTTCGCAGCCCCGGCCGAATTGCTCCTGCTGATTTTTTTGGCCTACCCTTTTCTGCTGGGTATCTGGCTCGGATTTACCGATACCATCGTCGGCCGGGAGGGAAGCTGGATCGGGGTTGAAAATTACGTCGGCCTTTGGGATGATCCGACATTCTGGCTGACCGCCTTCAACACCTTTTTCTACACGGTGGCGGCGGTCATCCTCAAGGCCGTTCTGGGCATCGGATTGGCCGTGGTGTTGAACCGGGACTTCAAGGCCAAGGGGCTGATTCGCGCCATCGTTCTGCTGCCGTGGATCATCCCCACGGCGCTGAGCGCCATCTGCTTCTGGTGGCTGTTCGATGCGACCTTCAGCGGTATTTCATGGTTCCTGGTGCGGATCGGGGTGATCCAAAATTATATCAACTTTTTGGGCGACCCCTGGAACGCGCGCTGGTCCCTGGTTGCCGCAAACGTGTGGCGGGGGGTGCCGTTTTTTACCATCGGCCTGCTGGCGGCCCTTCAAACCATCAGCCCCGAACTGTACGAGGCCGCCGAAATCGACGGGGCCGGGGCCTGGAAAAAATTCAGGCGCATCACCCTGCCCCTTCTCACCCCGCTGCTGACCATCATTACGGTTTTTTCCACCATCTGGACGTTTGCCGATTTTCAGCTCGTCTGGATCATCACCAAAGGCGGTCCGGCCGGGGCCACCCACATTTTCGGAACCCTGTCCTTCCAGCGGGCCATGCAGGGCGGGCACTTCGGAGAAGGCGCCGCCATCTCAAACGCCATGCTTCCATTTTTGATCTCCTGCGTATTCATCGCGTTTGTATTCCTGCGGAAAGAGGATTGAGCCATGGCCATCGAGCGCACCGGATCCAAGATGTTGAAATTTTACCTGCCCACAGCGCTGTACCTTTTTTTCCTCCTGTTTCCCTTCTACTGGATGGTCAATACGGTTTTCAAATCCGACACCGAACTCTATGATCTCAAGCTCAACCCCTTTATCATCTATTCCCCCACGCTTCACAACATCCACCGGCTCTTTACCGAGACGATCTTCCTGAGATGGATGGCCAACACCTTTTTCGTCGCCATCACCGCTACCGTGATCAGCCTGGCGGCGAGCCTGCTGGCCGCTTATGCGATTCAACGGCTCAGGTTTAAAACATCCGGCCCCACCGGGGTCGCCATTTTTTTGAGCTACCTCGTTCCCCAGACCATTCTGTTCATCCCCCTGGCGCATGTCATCTTCAAACTCAAACTATGGGACTCCCTCTGGTGCCTGGTGCTCACCTATCCGACCTTTCTTGTCCCCTTCTGCACCTGGCTGTTGATGGGGTATTTCAAGACCATCCCCAAAGAGATGGAAGAATGCGCCATGATCGACGGGGCCAGCAGAATCAAAATTTTCTGGAAAATCATTCTCCCCCTCTGTCTGCCCGGGGTGCTTTCCGCGGGCATATTCTGTTTTACGCTCTCGTGGAACGAATACCTCTATGCGCTGGCGTTTATCTCGAGCACCGCTAAAAAAACCGTCCCCATCGGCCTGGTCACCGAACTGGTCAGGGGCGATGTCTACCACTGGGGCTCGTTGATGGCCGGCGCCCTGTGCGCATCGGTTCCCGTCGCACTGGTCTATTCATTTTTCGTCGAACATTACGTCGCCGGAATGACCGGCGCTTTAAAGGAGTAGCTGAAGCATGGCGGAAGTCAAACTGGAGAACGTGTGCAAACACTTTGAAGAGGTGGTCGCGGTGGACAATTTCAATATGTCCATCCAGGACAAGGAGTTCGTGGTCCTGGTCGGGCCGAGCGGGTGCGGCAAGACCACGACGCTTCGGATGATCGCCGGCCTCGAGTCGATTACCAGCGGCACCATTTCCATCGGAAACAGGATCATCAACCGGCTGCCCGCCAAGGAACGCAACATCGCCATGGTGTTC
>ENA-OSEO01002940-OSEO01002940.1-sediment-metagenome-genome-assembly--contig:-NODE-2940-length-21864-cov-6.500344_pt1 | contig 21864 bp, 22 predicted proteins | sample MGYA00237883_ERZ534232 | MGnify/ENA metagenome assembly ERZ534232
TTTCCATGCCCCCATCCCGAAACTGCGTTTCTGTGATGAGGACATTTCTACTTTGCACAATGAGGACATTACAACTTGGGGCTGACACTCCGCTAATTGCGGTTCTGCCCGCCGCGCGTATAATGGCCGGAGGGGTTTCCCTGTTCTGGACGCTCTCTGCGTCACTGACTGGCCATTGTGCAGAGTAAGTGAGGTGGCATGCGCTTTATTGTTCTCGTTCTCAAGGGGATGGTTTACGGTACCACGCACGTCCTGCCAGGCCTCGGCGGGGGAATCGTTCTTCTCTTACTTGGCATCTATGAGGAGTTTGTCGAGGCCATTGGTAACTTGTTCGTGCGGCGTGACCGCTGGCGACAATACCTGGGCTTTCTGATACCTCTGGGCATCGGCATGGTGCTGGGTATCATTCTGGCCGCCATACTCATCGAGGGTTTAATGGAACGCCACCTTGCCGCCAGCATGCTGTTCTTCATGGGCCTGCTGCTCGGCACGATCCCCTCTGTCCTCCGTCTGCACCAGGACATGCGGCCCACGGCCGGCCGAATTGGCGCGCTGATAGTGGGAGGCGCCCTGGTCGTCGCGATCCGCGCCCTCGGCCCGCTTCTCACCGGCACTAGCACGGCCTATACACTCAACACAGTGCCCGAGGTTGGCTATAACGCCCTGATGAGCTTTCTGGCGGGAGGGGCCAGCGTCACTCCCGGATTAGATGGCTCCTACGTCCTGATGCTTGGGGGAACCTACCCTGCCGTGCTGGAGGCAGTGGCAGCCTTGCGGCATATGCAGTTCCACTGGGCTGCACTCCTCTCTACGGTGATCTTTGCGGGCCTGGGCATTCTCATCTTTGCCAAACTGATTGACTCGCTCATCAAGAGAAAGCCTTCCCCTGCCTACTATGCCGTTCTCGGCATGGTTTTGGGATCCATCTATGGTCTGTGGCCTCAACCGCCCATTGAAGGCTCGCCCATTTTGTTGCTCTTGAGTTTTGTGGCCGGCGCAGCGGCGGCAGTTCTGTTGGGACGTGTATCGGCGGAGCCTGGATTTGACACCCAGGCTCCATAGAGCTGCCGCCGTCACTATCGCCGAAACGGATGGAAACCATCCCAAACGCGCAATATGCTTGACCGAGGAGGTAATCTATGAAGCACAACTATGAATACGATCGCAAGTTGCAGGTGGCCTACATCGGGGCCGGCGAGCACTCGTACCGCAATATCCTGCCCGCCTTTCAGTACGCGCCTATCGATCTCGTAGCAATCACCGACCACAAGACCGACCGCGGACTGGCGGTCGCCCGCCAGTTCGGCGCCAGGCGCTTTTACCCCAATCACAAAGCACTTTTGGCCAAGGAGACTGCCCTTGACGCCGTGATGATCGCGGTAGGGCCCGATGAAGAGGGGCGGCCACGCTACCCGCAGTTGGCCGCAGAGGCCCTGACCGCAGGTTTTCACGTGTGGATCGACGAGCCACCCTGCTTGAGCGCCGCTGATATCTCTACCTTTACCAATGCCTGCATCAAGAAACACAAGTACCTGGCGGTGGGCTTTGCCAGACGGTTCGCGCCCGGCTATGTGCAGGCCGGTGACATCATGGCCGACAAGGCGTTTGGCCAGGTTGGCTCCTACGCATTTCGCTTTCCGCTGGCACTGCCGGACACGGCCCGACGTCGCACCGACAAGGGCGTGGCGGCGTTCCTCCCGGTCACCGGCGTGCTGGCCCTGCTTGCTGGCATGTTCGGAGAGATACAAGCCTTCAGTATGGTACGCAGCACGTCCGGCTCCGCCGTGATCAGCCTTGTTCACAATGGCGGCGTACCTGGCGCACTGCATCTCACCGCGGGCCAGTCTCTCTCTGCCCCGCGCGAGCGCCTCGAGGTCATCGGCCGGCGTGCAAGCCTGGTCGTCGATGACGGGGTACGGGTCACCTACTACCGGCGCATGACCCCTCTGAGCGCAGAGCTGGAGGGCCGCCAGGAGAGCGCTCTGGTTGGCGACGTCAACTCCGCGCCCGTCATCTGGGAGCCTCGCATCGATCCCAACGAACCCGCAACACAGCACATAGCACAGACGGGCTATCTCGGCAGCATCCGCTCATTCGCGGAACAGTTGCTCGCGAACCAGCCCCCGAACAAGGGCACCCTGGTGGAAGCTCTGCACGTCATGACCGTATTCGACCGGATACGTAGCGCCAAGGAAATGGATTGGGTTCAGGTCCAGGGCTGAAAGGACGGGATGACATGAGCAAGTCGATTGCGCTGGGAATCTGTGCCGACCCGGGTCAGGCCAGTGACATCGCCGACAACTATGACTATATCGAGCTCTCCTTCTCGACAGTGCTGAGCCCCCTGGTAGAGGACAGCGCCTTTGCGGAGCAAATGGCCATGCTGAAGGACCTGCCTCTGCCTGCCCGGGCCTGCAACAACTTTGTGGCAGCGAACGTCAAGGTGGTCGGACCTGATGTCGATCAGGATTTGGTCACGCGGTATGTCGAGACCGGTTTCGCCCGGGCAGAGGCCCTTGGCATTGAGCGGGTCGTCTTTGGGAGCGGCGGGGCACGGCGCGTACCTGAGGGCTTTTCGCGGCAGGCCGCCTGGGAGCAACTGGTCGCCTTTTGCCGGCTTTGTGCTGAGCGGGCCTACCCCGGGCTGGTGATCGCCATCGAGCCCCTCAATCGCGGCGAGTGCAACATCATCACCAGTTTCGGTGAGGGGCTGAGACTCGCCCGCGACGTAGCAGCGCCAAGTGTGGGCATCCTTGCCGACATCTACCACCTGGAGGTAGAGTCTGAGCCGGTGACCGTCATCAGCGAGGGCGCAGACATCCTGTCGCACGTCCATCTCGCCGACTCGGGCCGGCTCTATCCAGGAAGCGGCAGCTATCCGCTGCGGGAGTTATTCGCGCTGCTGCATGGGCACGGGTACACCGGCCGCGCCTCGGTCGAATGCCGCTGGGGCGAGGACTTTTCCCACGAGGCCAGCTTGGCAGCCGCATTCCTGCGGACCCTGCTCTAGAGGGCCCTGATACGCCGGGGCTAACCAGCCCCGGCTCTTACTTTTTCCAGGGATCCACAGGCGCATCCGGATCAGCCGGCTCCTCAAAGGGGCTGCCGGCGTCCTTTGACTTGGAGCTGAACAGGCTGTTCAGGAAACCTTCGATGCCGTCAGAGACCGCTTGCCCGATCATGCCCCAGTCAGCCTGCTCATTTGCGCCCACGATCCTGGCGATCTCGCGACGCGTCGATCTCTCCAGGTGCTGGCCGATGTCCTCCCAGTCAGCTTCCTGTTCGGCGCCGACGGCTCTGGCCGTTGCCTTACGCACCGCCTCGTCGGTCTGATTCCCGATGTCCTTCCACGTCGCGTCCTCGCTGGCACCGACCATCCGCGCCATGTCCTTGCGCACTTGATTGCCGAGGTCGGCAAACAGATCGCGCCACTCTTCCGTACTCGGGTTCGTTTTCGGTTCTTGCTCGTTCATTGCTGTCCTTTCCTCGCATATATCGCTCTCTGCCTGAAATAGCGCTCCCTTAGATGGAGACGATTGCCCGATTCACCGCCTCAGCACAAGTATCCAGTCCTGTGGGTGCCCCGCATGTTGCCCGCTGGGCGAGCAATACACATCCCCACTCACCGAGGCTTCCCGGACGGCGCCCGTGACCGGGTCAAACCAGTGCGCGGCGTATGCGTCACCGGAAACAATCAGTTGCACGGCCCCGCCAGCGGGCAGATAGGCGGCGATCGTGTCCCGCGAGGGGATTGCCATCACCAAAGGCCTGTACCCGCTGCTGTAGCCTTCCGGCGGGTTCACCAACAGGTCAGCAGCCGGGCGCATATCCGCAAAGGGTATCTGCTCCAGGAGAAATTGGCGGACGATAAGCAGATAATCCAATCCCGGCTGGTCGTGTTCCAGGTCCAGAAATGGACCCCAGCTGTTCTCAAAACCATGAATGATGCCCAGGCAGGAAAACACCCCGCGCCACGCACCGCGGCGCGTATGCTCAGCATCACAGTAGGCGTGTCCGGGAATAAGCAGAGGAAATTCGTCGTTCCGCTCATAGCCCCACTCGGCAAAGAGCGCGGCGCCCGTCCAATTCTCGAGGCTCTGTGCGATCCGCTTTTCGATCCCGGCCGCAAGCCAGCCATTCTCACGGTCGCGCGTACCCCATTCCTGGTACAGGATCAGATCTATCGCACCGGGATCGCGGGCGAACCGCTGCGCAAACGCCGGCATCCGCGGCCCGTTGTGTACTGCCACGATGTGCCCGTGCAGTGCGTTGGCCTTGAGCCAGCGCCCCATGCGCATGGCCCAGCGATCGGCGACGGGGTTGTAGCGCCAGTCTCCATCCGGATAGTACTCATACTCGTTCATCAGCGTCCAGATGTACAGGCAAGTGTAGGCGTCGTAACGCGCCACCAGGTATCGCATCCACAACTGCTCATACTCGGGCAGAAACACATCCCGCTGATTGAACGGATACTCGAACCCCCAGGCCTCCATGATCATCTCAAGCCCCAGGCCCAGCTGCTCTGCCTGCGCGACCACACGGTCAACCGTACGAAAGTAGTCCAGGCTAAAGCGATCGAACTGCGGCGATTGTTCACTGCCGCCCCACGGCCAGGTGCGACGAGTCTGCCAGCAGGAATAGCCGTCCGGCGGGTGAAAGGGACTCACCGGCAGCCTCACGCGCAACAGATTGAATCCCTGTTCAGCGCGACGCCGCATGAACGCACCAACGTCTGCGCCACAGTACGCCATGCCAAACAGGTTGTAGGTCGTATCGCCCAGAATCAGTGCAGGCGCCCCGGACTCGTAGGCAAGCCCCCACCCCTGCCCCGGCGTCGCCCGCAAGTACCCACGGGAATCGGCTGGCAGAGCAGTAAAGCTCCCCTCCCAGGTCAGCTCCGGATCAGCGGGGCTCGACTGGAGGCACACCGACCAATCTCCCGGCATGCCCGGGCTAAAGCGCACGCGCCAGGTGCCATCCCCGTCATAGAAAGCGGGCACGACCAGGGACTCGCCCTCCGGGCCGGAGAACAGGGCTGTCACATCCACATCCCAAAACGGATTCTGGTACGCCGTACTACTGCTAAAGGCCCACTCTGTAACAGAGCGTGTCGCGCAGCGGTCGGGTATAGGATCAGAATTTGTCATCGGTTACGCCTCCCAGTGAAAAGTCGCCCGGCATACCCACACAGAACGAACTCTCCCGCAACCAGGCCGGCGGGATTGGCCACTCCAGATATTATAGCCGGGCGGCAGCCCACTCTTCAAGCAGGCGTGCCCCCATGCCCCGGATCGGGTACAACCTTCCACCAAATCATTGACAGCGCACAAGCTGCAGAATAACATCGACACAACGTATTCACGTGGGTCTCCTGAGAGTACCATGATTCGAGGAGCAGAACAGTGCCACTTTATGACAAGCCCATCGAAGAACTCGCGGTCTACAAACCTCCGCTCACACGAGAGGCTGACTTTGCGGATTTCTGGCAGACCACCCTGCAGGAGGCATCACAGCAACCGTTGAACGCGGAACTCGAGAAGCTAGAGTACCCCGCGCTGGGATGTACGGTCCACAGGCTGATCTACGACGGATGGCAGAGAGCGCGGATCGCAGCATGGTACCTCAGGCCGCTCGGCGATGGTCCTTTCCCCGGGCTGGTGCAGTATCACGGTTACAGCGGCAGCAAGTCCGACGTCTTTAGCTACCTTCCCTGGGCCCTGCAGGGCTATGCTATCCTGGCCGTCGATGTGCGAGGGCAATCAGGCGAGAGCACAGACCCGGCACCGTACCCCGGGGGTCATGTCAAGGGCTGGATGACGCAGGGCATCACCGCCCCGGAGGCCTACTACTATCGGGGCGCTTATGTCGACTGCGTGCGGGCATTGGATTGGATGTGCGCCCAACCTGAGGTCGATGCTTCCAGGGTGGGTGTCATGGGGATGAGCCAGGGGGGCGGGCTCACGTTGGCCGTGGCCGCACTGGATGCGCGACCGGTCCTGGCGATGCCTGAAATGCCCTATCTGTGTCACTTCAGGCGGGCCGTCGCCATGGCCATACGCCAGCCCTATCTAGAGATCCCTGATTACCTCAAGCGCTGGCCAGAGCGTGAAGATACGGTGTGGCGGACGCTATCCTACTTTGACAACATGAACCTGGCGCCCTGGATCACCTGTCCTGTGCTGATGACGGTCGGGTTGCAGGACGATATCTGCCCGCCGTCCAGCGTCTATGCGGCCTTCAACTGGCTGGACGCCCCCAGGGAGATGCGCGTGTATCCCTACCACAATCACGAGATGGTCCAGGCACACTGGGAGACGAAGCTGCGCTGGGCGCACCATTACCTGAAGGGCATGGACACGCTATAGATCACCGGACTGGTGCGCAACATAGTGGTCAGGGCACGATAACAGATTACCGGTAGCCGAACGTCGGCTACCTCGATACTGCCTGTACCATAGAATACAGCTGCTTTCATGGCGACCCCTCTCGACCCTACCGGATAGCATCTACTTGATAACGAGCGCCTCGTCTGCTACCATTCCACCCAGATTCCGGACTGGAGGCGTAATGCCAACCTACGAGTACCGCTGCAAAGACTGCGGCCGGCATTTCGATGTGCTCTATCGCAGCATCACTGCGGCCCAGGAGGCTGCGCTGCCGCTCTGTCCTGAATGTGGCTCTGCAGACTCTCAACGCATACTTTCAGCGTTTTCTGTCTCTGGCGGCGTCTCGACGGTCGACAGCGGAACGACTGGCGATCCAGCTTCGGATACGGCACCGGCCGGCATCACCCCCAGGACCCAGATCGATAGCTGGCGAGACAGCAAAGCACGAACACAAGAGCCGTAACAGGCAACTGGAGGCTAACCGCTGGGGCTGGACCAGGGTAAGCATCCAGCCCGGTATCTAGTAGACCGGCAAATACCGGTCCAACTCCCACTGCGTCACCGCCAGACGGTAGCTATCCCACTCGCGCAGCTTGGCGTCTATATACCGTTCCCACACGTGGGGCCCCAGCGCGTCCTGCACCACCTCGTCCTCGCAAGCCGCGTCGATCGCCTCTTTGAGCGAGCCGGGCAGCACCGGCAGGCTGTGTCTTGCCCACGCCGATTCGTACAGATCCTCTTCACTTGGATCCGGCAGAGGGAGCTCGTGCATGACGCCATCCAGCCCGCACTTGAGCATTACCGCAAAGGCCAGGTAAGGATTGCACGCGGGATCGGGGAACCGCAGCTCCAATCGCACTGCTTCCGGGGTGCGTGCCTTGGGAATGCGGATCAGCGACGAACGGTTGATGCGCGCCCAGCTCACATAGACCGGAGCCTCGTAACCCGGCACCAGGCGCTTGTAAGAGTTCACCAGGGGAGCCAGTACGACAGACATGGCACGTGCATGCTTCAGTTGTCCGGCCAGATAGTGACGCGCCAGCTTGGATAGCCCATACTGATCCGAAGGGTCCGCAAAGGCATTCTCGCCGGTATCGCGGACCCACAGACTCTGGTGGACATGCATGCCAGACCCCGCGATTCCCGCCACTGGCTTGGGCATAAAGGTAGCGTACAAACCGCTCTCTTGCGCGATCGCCTTGAGCACATAGCGAAAGGTCAAAGCCGCATCCGCAGACGTGAGTGCATGGTCATAGCGAAAGTCGATCTCGTGCTGGCTCGGTGCGCCCTCATGATGAGCGGCCTGCACCTCGATGCCAAAGGCCTCCAGCGCTGCGGACATCTCCTGCCGCACGAGCATTCCTCGATCTGAGCTGGCGTCAAAGTATCCGGCCTGGTCGTGTGTCGCGCGCGGGATCGGCGTCCCCCGATCATCTGTCTCGAACAAAAAGAACTCGAGTTCGGGGCCCACCTGAAAGTCAAAGCCGAGTGCCTCGGCATCCTTGAGCGCCGACTTGAGCACCGTTCGCGGCGAGCCCATAAAGTCGATGCCATCCGGCGTAAACACGTCGCAAATCAGACGAGCCGTCTTGTGCACGCCATTGTGCCAGGGAATGACAGCACAGGTGTCCAGATCGGGAAAGAGAAACATGTCGCTCTCACTGATGCGGGCAAAGCCATGGATCGAAGAACCATCGAACCAGAGCCCCTCATCGAGAATGCGATCGAGCTGGCTGATCGGCACAGTGATGTTTTTGATCATACCCAGGATGTCGCTGAACTGCAGGTGCATAAAGCGCACATCCTCATCGCGGCATGTCCTGACGATATCCTCTCGCGTCGCCTTGCTCATCACCACACCTCACAAATCGCGTAATCGATCATCACACACTTGAACCCAAACTGCCGCACAGGGTGTCCCTCTGCCGCGCAACGCCCATAGAGGTCAGGGTACTGAGCCGTTCAGGCAACCGCCTCTTCGTGAGTAGAGTGCCACACCGTATCCAGCATGGCCGGCATCACACGCTTGAACCCCGTTTTCCGGTACGTGCGCTGGACCGCCTGCACGAGACGAGGATCAAAGCCGCGGGCAGCTGCCGCTTGCTCATCGAGGCCAAGCTCGGTGAGCAAGAACAGAATCTGGTCCGCGTCGTCATAGCTGAACCCAAGGTCGGCCTCGTCGGTCTGGCCTTCCCACAGATCCGCGCTGGGCGCCTTGTGTACGATCTCGTCGGGGATCCCCAGATGCGAGGAGAGTGCACGAACCTGACACTTGTAGAGATGCGAGATCGGCTTGAGCGCCGAGGCGCCATCACCGTACAGCGTAAAGTATCCGAGCAGCCACTCTGTCCGGTTACCCGTGCCCATGACCAGGCCGTTAAAGGCTACCGACTGGTCGTACAGCGTCAGCATGCGCAAGCGGGACATGATATTACCCAAGCGAAGGCTGCCCATCTCCGGTGCGTGCGCCAGCAACGGACGATACATCGGCGTGATGTCCAGGAACGCAGAGGGCATTGCCAGCATGTCGATGATCTGCCGTCCGTGTGCGGTGCTCGAAGGGTTGCTGTTCTCGCAGGGGAGCAGCATGCCGAACACGTTCTCGGCGCCCAGAGCGCGCACACAGAGTGCAGCCACGAGCGCCGAGTCGACGCCTCCAGACACTCCGAGCACAGCACGATGGAATCCGGCCACCGCCAGAGAGTCACGAATAAAGCCTGCGATACGATTGGCCTCGCGTTCGACGTCAAAACTCAGTTCAGTCAGCACACTAACCTCCCCGGACGAGCGGATTGGCTGCGTATCGGTCGCACCCAGCACATGCGCTCCTGAGCGCAAACCGCCAGATCATAGTCGTAACGACGTCATATGTCCACTTTGCGGTGCAGGCGCAAATTCATCAACTGCGATGCGGCCGCCAGAGTCGTCGATCAACCGCGCCCCTGGACCGGCCCGGTTCCACCATCCCCATGGGGTCGTAAGGCCTCAACCACCAACTGGAGGCTCTCCCGGCCTTGCCAGCGGTTCAACGTGGCACGGTACAGTACATCGATCCGGTCCCCAGCCCGCAGCCAATCGGCAACATCGCCCTGCCTGAAGGCAACACAGGTGCGGGGCGTACCGTTCTGGGCGATATTGAGGCGCAGGTGCTTGCCCTCGGCCCCCATCCTGCGCACATCCATGACGCTTGCACCCAGTGTGGCCAGTAGCGGCTCTGGGTTGCCTTTGCCAAAAGGCCCCAAGACAGAGATCGCCGCAGGTGTGCGGTCTGACACATCCTCCAGATCGACGATCGCGTCCACCTGAATCCGGGGCACGAGCAACGACTCATCGAGATGCTCCTCGGCATAGCTGAGCAAGCGCGCCTCGAACTCGGAGATACGCGAGCTCTCCAGGGTAAAGCCGGCCGCCTGGGCGTGTCCGCCGAAGCGTAGCAGGATATCCCGGCAGCTCTCCAACGCCTGCGTAAGGTGAAAGCCTTCAATGCTTCGCGCGGAGCCCCTCGACGTCTCGGCATCGCTCCTCAGCACAAGCGCCGGGCGATAGAACTGCTCTCTCAGCCGGCTGGCAACCAACCCGACGATGCCTTCATGGTAGTCCGGCCCATGCACAAACAGCAACCGGGGCAAACACGCCGCGTCGACCTGGCTCGCTGCTTGAACGAGTTGCTCTTCCAACAACTGCTGCCGCTCCCTGTTCCGATCGTTCAGCGTCTGTGCCGTCACAGCTGCGTGTTGACCATCTCGGGCCAACAGCAACTGGTAAGCGATTCTGGCGTTTTCGATGCGACCGGCCGCATTCAGCCTCGGGGCGATCCGGAACGCCACATCGGTACTGCTCACGGTAGCCAGCTCTATCCCCGCGACCCTCGCCAGCTCCTGAAGGCCGGGCCTCGCAGCGGAACGCATCCGGTTCAGCCCCCAGCGCGCCAGCGTGCGATTCTCTCCCTCCAGAGGCACAACGTCCGCGATTGTCCCCAGCCCAACGAGGTCCAGGTACTCATCCAGGATAGCTTCACTCCGCTCTCCCGCGTCCGAAAGCGCAGCGGTCAGCGCCCTGGCAACCTGATAGGCTACGCCCACTCCGGCCAACTCACGAAAGGCATAGTTACTGTCCTCGCGCTTGGGATCGATAACTGCAACCGCATCGGGGAGCACATCGGGCACCGAGTGGTGGTCCGTAATGATCATGTCCATCCCGCGCGCTCGCGCGTGCGCGACCTCCTCCGTGGACCGGACACCGCAGTCCACGGTGACGCACAGTGTCACACCGCCCTCTCCCAGCCGATCGATGGCGTCAATGTTGAGCCCGTAGCCATCCTCAAATCGATCAGGGATAAAGGCTTGGACCCGCGCGCCCAGCGCACGCAGCGCCGATGTCATCAGAACCGTCGCGGTCACACCATCGACATCAAAGTCGCCATAGACAGCAACGGACTCTTGCCGCTCTATGGCCTGGGCAATGCGCTCAATGGCGGCACCCATACCGGCGAGCTCCAGCGGGTCGCCAAGCGCACCATCGGTAGCCAAAAAGAAACCAATCTTTTCCGGGGTATCGATATGCCGTGCGTACAGAATGCGCGCTACCATTGGGTCGAGATCAGACTGCGCTCGAACAAATGCGTCCGGCGTCCTCCGTCTCAAGACCCATTCCTGTACAGTCGACATCCGCTCACTCCCCTCAACGTATGCGTTACACTGCTCAACCAAACCGTTGCATTATAGGGCGTGACACCGGTGTGCTCAAGCGCGCAGCCTCGGCGGAACGACACGTATGCTACCGGTGCTACGAACCGGGCTAGGCCTGTGGCCCAGCCTGTGTTAGAATCCCCTCAAGGAAAACCCACACGGAGGTACGGTGGCGCGGATCGTCTTTCTCGGAACGCCGGAATACGCTGTCCCCATCCTGCAGGCCTGTCTGCAGCATCACGAGGTTTTGTACGCGGTGACCCAACCTGACCGGTACGGCGGACGCGGGCGCCGCCAGTTGATTGCTTCGCCGGTCAAGCGGACTGCTGCAGATGCAGGCGTGCCCGTCTTGCAGCCGGTCCGGCTGTCGAGAGACACAGAGTCCTTGTCACTCTTGGGCGAGGCGCGGGCGGATGTGTTCGTCCTGGCCGCCTACGGCCAGATCTTGCGTCCGAACGTGCTGGCCCTGCCCCGGCACGGCGTGATCGGCGTGCATGCCTCCCTCCTGCCCCGCTGGCGCGGCGCCTCCCCCGTGGCTGCGGCGATTCGCGCTGGAGACACAGAAACGGGAGTCAGCCTGATGCTCACCGAGGCTGGCCTGGACACGGGGCCGGTCATCGCACAAATCCCGACGCCGGTGGCACCTGAGGACACCACCGGCTCCCTCACCGCGCGCCTTGCAGACCTCGGCGCCAGCCTCCTGATAGACACCTTACCAGCCTGGTTGGCGGGTGAGGTCGGCCCACAGCAGCAAGAGGAGGCTCTTGCCACCTATGCGCCTGAAATCGCCAAGGAGGACGGCCGCGTCGACTGGAGCCAGTCCGCCGCTGCGATCGAGCGCCACATTCGCGCCATGTCGCCATGGCCCGGGGCGTTCACCTTCACTGCAGGGGACACCCGCCTGACGCTCTGGCAGGCACATGTCCTGGAGCGGACACCCGGCGACGTGCCCGGCACCGTCCTTACGGTTGATGGCGCGCTGGCTGTCGCCACCGGCGAGGGCATGCTTTGCGTTGATCTGCTGCAACCGGCAGGGCGCCGCACCATGCCGGGCGACGCCTACCTTCGGGGACAGCCCGACCTCGCAGGGACGGTGTTGCGCTGACATGGTCGCCCCCTCGAATCCCGCCAGCGCTGTCCACGTCCTGGATCTCGGCTTGAGCAGCTACGCTCCGGTGCACAGCCTTCAGAGGCAGGCCGTAGATCGCGTGCGCACCAAAGCAGCTCCTGAAGTGTTGATTCTGGTCGAGCACCGTCCTACGATCACCCTTGGGAGACGGGCGGACGCGTCCAACATCATCCTCGATAGCGCGACGCTGGAGGAACTGGGTATCGAGGTCCATCGCATCGAACGCGGCGGCGATGTCACCTACCACGGGCCGGGTCAACTGGTCGCCTATCCCGTCCTGCGCCTGCACGAACACAGCCTGGGGGCCTCCGACTATATGCACCGCCTCGAGGATGTTGTAATCGCCACGCTCGCCGACCTGGGCATCGAGGCCGGTCGCCGGGAGGGATACATTGGCGTCTGGGTCGGCCAGGACAAGGTATGTGCCCTGGGCGTGAGGATCATGCGCGGCGTGACGATGCACGGCCTGGCGCTCAACGTCGATCCCGACATATCGCACTGGGCCACCATCGTGCCTTGTGGCATCCGCGATGGCGGTGTGACCAGCGTGCGCGCGCTGCTTGGTTACGCTCCCGACAGGACGCTGGTTAAAGAGCGCCTGTTGGCCCGGTTCGCCGACTTGTTCGGCGCCACGCTGGTGACGGCTGAGGATCAGTCTCCCTGGCTGCTGCCAGCTACAGAGGACGCCCGGCCCGCTCCATAAATCGCAAGACCTCAGACCGGGTGGCGGCCCCCTCCATCGGGCCTTGCTTCGTCGTGGCCAGCGCGCCCGCCGCATTGGCAAAGCGCCCGATACGTGCCAGGTCCCAGCCCTCGGACAGACCGACGAGGAAAGCAGCGTCATAGCAGTCCCCGGCACCCGTGGGGTCGACCTCGGTGACGGCGTAGGGCGCCACGGCCAGTGCCCCATCACAGGCATAGATGGTCGATCCCTGATCTCCCTGCTTGAGAGCCACGATCTCCATGCCACGGTCCAGCAGCTGAGCAGCCCCGGCATCGGCGGTGGGCTCCCCTGTAAGTGTGGCCAGTTCCGGGCCGCTCGGGAAAACCACCTGCGCGCGCGCCAGAACCGGCTCGCATACCTCGCGGATCCGCTCGGGTGCGATCAACTCGGGCCGCAGGTTGGGATCCAGGCTCACCGTGCCGCCGCTGTCCGAGACGTGACGCGCAACGGCATAGCAGTTCTCACGCATCGCCTCTCCTGCGCTGAGCGACGATCCCATAATGTGTACGTAGCGCACCCCATCCAGCCAGCCGGGCGGTACTTGCTCAACGGACATCTCTGCTGCCGCCGAATCGGCGAGATGAAACAAGAAGCTCCGGCTGCCGTCCGACCGGTAAGAGACAAAGGCGATGCCCGTGATCCGATGGGGCACGCGGCGCAGCGCGGCACAGTCCACGCCATCGGCAATGAGGCGCCGGGCAATGCAGTCACCAAAGGCATCCTCGCCAATGGTGCCTATGAACCCGGCACTGCCCCCCAGGCGAGCAACCGCATCGGCCAGAATGGCCGGCGCGCCGCTGGGAAACGGCCCCACAAAAGGCCCGGGCCGGTCCAGCGGCTGATCCACACCCGTGCGCATGAGTTCAACCAGGGCTTCTCCGAGAGCAAGTATCGTGGCCACAACTCCACCTCCGTGGTGCTAGACCGAGTGTACCTTAGGTGCGGATAGCCGCCAATAGCTAGAAAGAGCACTATCTTTGTGCCCTCCCATGGTAGCGGCCTCACGCGGAGTATGTTACACTCACGCCGTCGTGCAAAAGGAGGCGTTGCTATGCGTGTACTGGTCGTGTCCGATATCCACTCCAACCTAGAGGCCCTGACTGCCGTCCTCGACAATGCGGGTTCCTTTGACGCACTATGGTGCCTGGGCGACATCGTCGGATACGGTCCCGAGCCAAACGCCTGCATCGACCTGATCCGCTCCTTTGAGCACATTGCCATCCCGGGCAACCATGACTGGGGCGTCCTGGGGAAACTGGATCTCGCCGACTTTAACAGCGATGCCCGTCAGGCTAACCTCTGGACCCGGGAACAACTGACTTCCGATGCCGGCGAGTATCTCGAAAGCCTGCCTGAGACGCAAGTTTTCTCGGACATCACGCTGGCACACGGCAGCCCGCGCTATCCGATCTGGGAGTACCTCCTCTATGCCAGCACCGCTGCACTGAACATGAGCCACTTTTCCACGCGCATCTGCCTGGTGGGCCACACGCACGTCCCCGTGCGCTTTTCCGCCGAGGCCGACGACGCGCACGTGGAGGCCTACGCGCTGGAGGAGCGACGCGTGCTCACCCTGGATACTGGCAGGCACATCCTAAACCCGGGGAGTGTGGGACAGCCACGCGACGGCGATCCCCGTGCCTCGTACATGCTCGTGGACCCAGAGTCGATGTCTTTTGAGCTGCGCCGGGTGGAGTATCCGATAGCCCGAACGCAGGAGCGGATGCGCGAGTACGCCTTGCCCAACCGGTTAATTACGCGTCTCGACCTGGGCTGGTAGGGCAACGGAACAAGTCGCCCCGTCGCAGCGTCCAACAGGTGAGGATCACACACCGCCCACACAGGAGGAGAAGGCAGAAATGAGCACAATGTTCAAGAGGATGCTGATCGTTGGTCTCACCCTTGCGCTGCTGGTCGCCGGATGCGCCAGCGAGAAACAGGCTAGCATGGACTATGCAGAGTCTGTGGAATCGGGCATCCGTGAGGAAATGGCTGTCGAGGCCCCCAAGATGGCTGCAACGGCAGGCGCGATGCCTCGCGAGCAGAGCTATGAAAATGATGAGGCAGGATTCGGATCAGCTGCTTCAGCTGTGGCCAACGTCGACGAGCGCATGATCATCCGCACGGTGAGCATGTCGGTGATCGTTGAGGATACCGACGTCATGCTAGTCGAGATCCAGAACCTCGTCAAGGCCAATGGCGGCTATGTGGCCGCATCCAATCGCTGGCTGTCTGGCGAGCAGGCCTACGCCTCGGTGACGCTGCGCGTGCCCGCCGACAAGCTCGAGGCGGTGCTGGGCGTGTTGCGGGACAGCTCGATCACAGTTGAGAATGAGAGTTCGTCCGGTGATGATGTCACCGAGGAATACGTGGACATCTCCGCCCGGCTCCGCAACCTGGAGGCCACCGAAGAGGAACTGCTGGCCCTGCTCACCGAGGTGCGCAAGAACCGCGGCTCAGCCGAGGACATTCTCGCGATTCACAATCGCATCACGCAACTCCGCTCAGAGATCGAATCGCTCAAGGGGCGTCAGCAGTATCTCGAGCGCAGCGCCGCTCTAGCCACGGTCAACATCGAGATCCGACCCAAGCGTCAGCCCGGCACAATTGTCGAGCCCGCCAGGTGGAATCCCGCCGTGACTGTAAACAACGCCCTGCGCGGCCTGGTGAACGCCGGGCAGGTAGCAGTCGACGTGCTGATCTGGCTGGTCTTTTTGTCGCCGATCTTCCTTATCCCGATACTGGTGCTCTGGCTGATCATCCGCGCCATCAAGCGAGGGCGCGCGCGGCGCAAGGCCACCAAAGCGGTTGAACCGGCTGAGATCTCGGACGATAGCGTCGCCAAATAGCAGACGGCCTCTAATTCGACGCCGCGGGTCCAATGCGGGTCCGCGGCGTCTTTTCATGCCAGACCCGCCGCAGCAAGACCTCGAATTCACTCAGGATCATCGCCGTGGCACCCCAGATCACGGCGTCCTGGTAACAGTAGAACGGCACCTGCGCGCGCCTTCCCGGCAGATCCCACTCTTCCACGTGCTTGTTTTCATCATCCAGCAGTGCTTCCAACGGCAATTGCAAAAGGCCTGCCACTTCCGACTGCTGCAGCCGGAAACAGGGCCGTTGATCCACATATCCCACGAATGGGTGGACCATGTTGCTGCTAACCGCGATCTCCAGTTCGGTGAGCGCGCCCAGGCAGCGTATCTCGTGCGGGTCCACACCGATTTCCTCGGCGGTCTCCCGTACCGCAGTCGCCCACAGCGACGTATCTCCCGATTCGTGCCTGCCCCCTGGCAGCGCAAGCTGCCCACCGTGTTGGCGCAGCGTCCCGCTGCGGCGCACCAGCGGCAGCCACAGCGTTTCCTCGTGCGGATAGATCAACACCAGAACGGCACTCTGGCGCAGGTCGCCGGGTTGAGTGCCTTCTGGCAGCGGCGTCCTGGGCTGCACCGACATCAGTCGCTGAGCCGATGCACCTGGCAGCGGCATCAGCAGTGCAGCGGCGACACGCTCGACAAGCGCCTCCAGCGACGGTGACGGCCCATCCGTAGACGGGCCGGATCCTTGGCAGCGGCAGCTATTCTGTGGTACCATCGTGCTGTCTACTAAACCAACCTGGGGAGAAATACAATGCGCAAACCCATTATGGCCGGGAACTGGAAGATGAACAAGACCGCCGCCGAGGGCGTCGAGCTCGTACAGGCGATGCGAGCCGATCTGCTCGCCGTGCCAGCTGTAGAAAAGGTCTTTTGCCCTTCATTTCTGGCCGTTCCCGATGTCTCGCGTTTGGTCGAGGGAACAGACCTTCACGTCGGTGCCCAGGACCTGTACTGGGAGCCCAGCGGCGCCTTTACGGGTGAGGTGGCCCCGGCCATGGTGCGCGAGTTCTGTGATTATGTCATTATCGGTCACTCGGAGAGGCGAGAGTTCTTTGGCGAGACCGACGAGACGGTGAATCACAAGATCGTCGCCGCGCTGGCGGCAGGCCTCACCCCGATCGTCTGCGTCGGCGAGACGCTCCAACTGCGCGAGGCCGGCCAGACGCAGGATTGGGTCCGCGGTCAGGTGGAAGGTGCCCTCACCGGGTTGACGGGTGAGCAGGTCGCAGGCATGGTGATCGCTTACGAGCCCATCTGGGCCATTGGCACGGGCCTGGCAGCGACCCCGGCCGATGCCGAGGACGTATGCGGTGGCGTGGTGCGTGCCACGGTGCGGGCGCTCTACGGCGATGCTGTCGCGGAAGCGGTCCGCATTCAGTACGGCGGGAGTGTCAACGCCGGTAACGCCTTTGAGATCATGTCGCAACCCAATGTGGACGGCGGACTGGTGGGAGGGGCCAGCCTCAAGGCCGCGGACTTTACTCAGATCGTCCAAGAGACGGCGCGAGCCAAGGGTCTATAGATCATCCCCGTGAATCACAGCGGCCAGCACGGTGCAGGCACCCAGACACCCATCACCACCGGAGGATCATCCCCTGATGAGTGAGGAGATCTGGGTCGCGCCGTTGCTGGCCTTGACTGCTCTGGCATTGGCAGTACCTGTGACGCGCTGGTTCAGCTTCACGGTGCAACGACTTGTGGTCCTCTTGACTCACAGCCCCGCCGCTGCACTTTATGTCTATCACGCACTGCTGTTGCCCGGCACGATATTGCATGAACTCAGTCACCTGGCGGTCGCGTGGATCCTGCGTGTTCCCACCGGCAAGCTCACACTGCTACCTGGGATTGAGAGCTCCGGATCCGCCCGCCTGGGATCGGTTCAGATTGCGCAGGTGGATCCCGTGAGGGAGAGCCTCATTGGGCTGGCGCCGCTGGTGAGCGGCCTCGCGGCTATCGTTCTGATCACATCACGCGTCCTGCGGTTGCCTGCGTCAGGTGCGCTGTTCGCCGAACCCCAAGCAGCGATCGCCACATTGGCGGGGTTGCCCGACGCCGTGCTCTGGCTCTATCCAGTCCTGGCCATTGGCAACACGATGCTGCCCAGCGCCACCGACAGGCGCGCGTGGCTGGCAGGTGCCGCGATCATGGCCGTGCTGGCTGGCACACTCTATCTACTGGGCGTGAGAAGCATCCCGCGAGTCGCATCCACCGCACTCTACCGTGGTGCCGCCGATGCGGGCACCGCGCTGCTGATGATTGTGATAATCGATCTACTCGCAGGCGCACTGATATGGCTGGTCATGCGCCCCTGGCACCGATGACACGGCGAAACGTTGTGAAAAGGAGTAGCCTCTGGTGACAAACTATTACCTGCTTCGCGTGGGCGATACCGATCCCCTGCGTTCGACGGATCCCTACGAGATGCCGCTGACGCCCGAGGGGGCTGCAGAGGTACGTCGCTGGGCCGTCGCGAGCCGCGACTGGAACTTGCAGATGTTGTGCACAAGCACGCAAAGGGCGTCGCTGGATACGGCCGATCTCGTCGAGCACGAGTCTCCCGTGCGGGTGCGTTGGGACCTGACCGAGCTGGAGGATCTGGTGCTCGACGACCTGAACTATGACCCCCGGGCAACCCACCTTGTGTCAACGTGGACGCCAGAGCAGATGGAACAGGGCCTGATCTCTCTCTGGACCCGCCTCAGCGCCGCGTTTGCCCGCATCGCCGTCTACGTAGACACCTATACGATAGACAACGTGGCCATCGTCGCGTCGGAGCGCGTGCTGAATCTGCTTCTGGCCCACTGGCTCCAGCTGGACTGGCGCCTGCTGCAGTTAGCGTCCTTTTCCTTTGAACGGGCACCGATTTGCCGGGTCGCCGTGGCAGATGACGGACAGGCGCGAATCGAGTGGATGATGTGCACGGACAATGGAACGCCGCAGGAGGATCTGGTATGAGTGCTGAAACTGTACGGGTCGGAATCGTGGGTTGCGGCGGCATCGCGCGGCACTATCACGTCCCCAGCTATCTGACGAATCCTCGCTTCAAGATTGTCGCCGCCTGCGATGTGAGCACGGGCGCGGTTGAGGCCATGAAACTGCTGGTCGACACAGTGGACTATACGAACACAGACTATCGCACATTTCTGCGCGAGGCGAACGTCGACTTGATCAGTGTCTGCACCAGCAACGACATGCATCACGATGTCGTCATGGCCGCTATCGAGCGAGGGATCGACATCTATTGCGAAAAGCCCATGGCACTCACCTATGCCGAGGCGCGGGAGATGAACGACGCGGCTCGCAAGCGCGGCATCCGCACCGGTGTCAACTTTAGCCACCGGCGTACCCCGGCCGCGCAGCTCGTCAAGGAGATCCTGGACTCGGGCGCGCTCGGCGATCTGTACCACGTCTCCGCCCTCTACGCCGCAGGCTCGCCCACCTACGCTCAGGCGCCCGGCACCTGGCGCAATGTTCGTGAAAAAGCCGGCTTTGGCGGACTCGGCGATATGGGCAGCCACATGCTCGACATGGTCAACTGGTGGCTGGGTTCCGGCGTGACACGGGTCGCTGCCACGATGAAGACCTTTGTGCCGACGCGCATCGACCGCGCGACCGGTGAGCCGATGCAGGTAACGACAGAGGACGAAGGCCTGGTGCTGATGGAGTACGCTAACGGCGCCCTGGGACACCTGTGCGGGGGCTATACCTTTACCGGGCGCGGCTATGACCAAAGGGCCGAGATCTATGGCACACAGGGCGGCCTGATGTACGACCAGCAGCACGCCTACGAGCTCAAGGTCTTTATCCCGGAGGAGACGCTGGCCAACTACACGGTCATCGAGCGCGGCGGCACGCCAGATAATCCGTATTCCACGATTCTGGTGCCCGAGCGGCTGCAGGGCGCCCGGCCGGGCCACACGCCGCCGCGCCGCACCGTGCTGATGGATTTCCTCGACGCCTATCTGGCCGAGGGCGATTTCGCTTTTGCGCCCGGCTTTCGCGAGGGCCTGGCCGTCCAGGAAATTCTGGAGGCTGTGCGATTGGGTGACGAGTCGCGTTGCTGGGTAGATCTTCCGTTAAGTGGCTGAAAGTTGTTTGGGACCGTTTGAGAGACACCGGGGGGTATGATGGCTTACGGACACTGGGGCAAGGGCCTGCGCGTCAATCTGACGACGGGCACGATCACGGTTGAAACACTCGATGAGCTCTGGCTGCGTCGCTATGTCGGCGGTTGGGGCTTTATCGCCTACTATCTGCTCAAGGAACTACCCACGGGCGTCGATCCGCTGGGACCGGACAACCTGCTGATCTATGCCACCGGCCCCCTGACGGGGCAGAATGTCGCGGGCGGTGGCCGGCACATGATGGGAGCGCGCTCCCCCTTGACCGGCGGCTTTAGCGGGTCCGAGTGTGGCGGATTCTTTGGCGCCGAGCTAAAGCGGGCCGGATGGGACCTGATCCTGTTCGAGGGTGTATCCCCGCAGCCCGTCTATCTCTGGATTGAGGACGACCAAGTTGAGCTGCGTTCGGCAGAACACCTGTGGGGGTTGGAGACGGGCGTTGTGCAAGCGCGCATTCGGGAGGATCACGGTGACAAGGCCATCCGTGTGAGCCAGTGCGGCCCCGCTGGCGAGCGGCTGGTGCGCATCTCGAACGTCATCCACGACGCCACCCGCGCCGCGGGCCGCACCGGTCTGGGAGCATTGATGGGATCCAAGCGTCTGAGGGCCGTGGCGGTACGGGGGCACCAGCGGCCTACCGCCGCCGACCCGGAGCGTGTGCGCGAAATGGCCCGCTGGTTCCGCGAGCACTATATGGAGACCAGCTCTGCAGCCTATGCCACCGGCGGGACGCCGCGCATGGTGCGGGTCAACCAGCAGCTCGGCGGCCTGCCCACGCGCAATTTCCAGGAGGGCGTCTTTGAAGGCTGGGAGTCGCTGGCCGTGGAGACGATGGAGGAAAAGATCATCGTCGGACGCGACACCTGCTACGGCTGCCCGATCCGCTGCAAGTGGATCGCGCAAGTGGATAACGAACGCTATACGGTTGATCCTGGCTACGGCGGCCCCGAATACGAGACCGTCGGCGCCTTTGGATCGGTGTGCGGTTGCGACGACATTGAGGCCGTAGCCATGGCCAACCAGCTCTGCAACGCCAACGGGCTCGACACCATCGGCACGGGGATGACCATCGCCTTTGCCATGGAGTGTTACGAGCGCGGCCTCATCGGCCTGGAGCAAACCGGAGGCCTCGACCTGCGCTTTGGCAATGTGGCCGCCATGCTAACGATGGTCCGGCAGATCGCTGCACGCGAGGGGTTTGGCAACCTGCTCGCCGAGGGCTCGCGTCGGGCGGCTCAGGCGATCGGCGGCAACGCACTGGACTATGCCATCCAGATCAAGGGTCAGGAACTGGCCATGCACGACCCCCGCGTCAAGTACGGGCACGGAATCGGCATCTCGGTCTCCCCCACCGGCGCAGACCACATGAACTCGGTGCACGACAACGGCTTCCAGACCGAGGGCGGCATTCACGACCTGAAGCCGCTGGGCGTGCTCGAGCCCCTGCCATTCGACGACCTGAGCACGAAAAAGATGGAGATGCTGCGCCGGTCCATCGTCTGGCGCGCCCAGTACAACATCACCGGTATCTGCATGTTCCAGGCCTGGACGCCGCAGCAAATCGCCGAACTCATGACGGCCGTAACGGGCTGGAACACTTCGGTCATGGAGATCTGGCTCGCAGCGGAGCGGGCCACCGACATGGCCCGGGCGTTCAACACGCGTGAGGGCTTTGGCCCCGAGGACGACCTGATCCATCCGCGCCTGACACAACCCCTGCCGGCGGGAGCTGTGGCAGGCAAGGCCTTTTCCATGGACGAGTTCAAAACGGCTCTGGCGACCTACTACAGCCTGATGGGTTGGGATCCCGAGACCGCCGCTCCGACCCGGGCCAAGCTCGAAGAGTTGGGCGTCGGCTGGGTCGCCGACCTGATAGAGGCTTAGTTGCCCGAGACCAAAACGGGAAGCTGCGCCTGCGGCGTAGCTTCCCGTTCTGT
>ENA-OSEO01002942-OSEO01002942.1-sediment-metagenome-genome-assembly--contig:-NODE-2942-length-21847-cov-4.144878_pt1 | contig 21847 bp, 16 predicted proteins | sample MGYA00237883_ERZ534232 | MGnify/ENA metagenome assembly ERZ534232
CAATACGGGCCCGGTCCGGCGGCAACCGCTTCACCGCCATCCCTTTCGCATCCGTGCCGCCCCGGCAGCGAAAAGGACCCGGCCTTTTTATAGCTTCAATATAGCCGTCCAGCCCACCAAACCCCTTGACATCCCAGCGCGTTGGGGGTATCAAAAAAAATGAGTGGCAAGACCGGTGTGACGATGTTGGGGAGACGGCGGTACCCGCCCCACAACCGTTTGATGAAATCGAGATCGACCCCGAAGGTGGTTTTTCGTCCTTCTGCGGGCAAACTGAAAGGAAGGAGCAAGGTTCGAAGCTGTTTTCAGCAAGGTGTATTCTTTGGCCGAAGGGATTCGGCGCATGGAAGATCGGTGAACCATCAAACCCTAAACGGAAGGAGCAAGCCATGAAGAACAGAACGTTACTTTTGACGATCGCTGCGGTGGTAGTGTGTGTATTTGCCGTTTCGGCCCCCTCGGACGCGGCGCCGAAACGCTTTTTCGGTATCGCGACCGGCGGGGTGGGCGGTGTCTACTATCCGCTCGGGGGTGCGTGCGCCCAGTGCCTGACCAACAAGATCCCGGACATGGTGGTCACCGCCCAGAGCGGAAACGCCTCGGCCGCCAACGTCAACCTGATCGCCCGGGGCGAGGTGGAATCCGGGCTGGCCCAGAACAACGTGGCCCTGGCCGCTTATACCGGGGACAAGGTCTCCTGGAAGACCCCGCCGGTGCCCAAGCTGCGCGGGATCGCCTCCATGTACCCGGAGACCACCCATTTTGTTGCGCTCAAGAAATCGGGGATCAAATCGGTTAACGATTTTAAGGGAAAACGGATCATCGTGGGGGACAAGGGTAGTGGCACCGAGTTTGATTCCCGCAGGATCCTGGAGGCCATCGGCCTGAGCTATGACGACATCCAGCCCGTGTTCGTCTATTACGCCACCGCGGTGCAGCGGCTCCAGGACGAGCAGGCCGATGCGTGCATCTGGACCTCGGGGGTTCCCAACGCCAACATGATCGAAATCGCCACCACCAAGGAGGTCCAGTTCCTGGATTTTCCCGACGATCTGACCAAGAAGCTCAGTGCGAAATACCCCTACTACGCCCCGGTGACCATCCCGGCCAACGCGTATCAGAACCAGTCCTACGAGGTGAAGACCATCGGCCTGATCGCGATCTGGGTCACCGCATCGGACGTGTCCGAAAAGGACGTCTACGATGTGACCCACAATCTATGGGAGGCCACCAGCCTGCTCCACGCCGAAAAGAAGGACCAGATCAGCTGCGCGGATGTGCTCGCCAAGGTTCACAAGCAGGGCGAGAACGTCAAGCTGGAGAAGGCGCTGCTGGGAATGACCGTACCGCTGCATGTCGGCGCCTATAAATACTACAAGGAAAAGGGGATCGCGGTCCCCGACAATCTCATCCCGCCGGAAGCCAAGAAATAGCGTGCAAGGGCGGTTCGATCCGCCTTCGGCGCTGAGGTTCGGTCCGGGAGGGCGCCCGTGTGTCGGCGCTCCCCCGGACCGAGGGCCTGGATGATGAAAAAATCGGTGGCGGTGATGGTTGCGATGGCGGTTGTCGCGGCGGTAGCGGCAGCCGGCTGGCCGGTGCGGGTGCTGACCCTTCGCGCCGCCGACACCGTCATTTTCCTTCGCATCGTCCAACCCGACGACACCTTCCTTTTAACCTACCTGCATTCCGTCGCCCTGAGCGACGTGCAGGAGCGGTTCGCCGTCGGTTCCGACGGGAACCTGGTTTTAACCGAAACCCGGTTCAAGGGTCAGGGGGCGGGGCTCCCGTCGAGCCTGGAGCCAAACGAGCGGCTGTCCCGGCAGGGCGACTGGATGATCATCACGGGGATGAACCGCAGGCTGCCCGTTTTCTGCTGGCGGGTTCAGAAGCAGTGGAACAATCGGTTCCGTTTCGATGATTCCGATGAGATGAACCTTTCCCATCGCATCGGGGATGGGCTGGTATGGATTCAGGTGGAACGGATCAAGCTGGTTAACTGGATCGGTTACATGCTGTTCGGCATCAACCCTAAAACGATACAAGAGAGACGATAGCACCATGGCAGAAGAAAGCAAAGAGCGTTCCGACCCGAAAATCTCCTACAGCCAGGTCGATGAGGAAGAGGTTCAGCGGCTGGTCGAAACCTTCGATCCGGAACTCCGTTTCCGCAAGCTGACCGGGGTGGCGGCCAAGGTCGCCCTGGCCATGTGTCTCATCCTTTCGCTGTTCCATATCCACACCGCCGGGTTCGGGGTCCTGCAGGAATGGAAGCACAGGGCCTTTCACCTGTCTTTCGTGCTGGCGCTGATCTTTCTGGTGTACCCCACGCGCAAGATCCCGATCAAACGGCTGTGGCTGACCCATGCCTATGAGGTGATCTACTCGGTGATCGGCGGCGCCCTGCTGGCCATCGGGCTGCAGGATGTGCTCAAGCTGGGGGCGCCGGTGACCGTTCTGGTCTTTTTGCTCGGTTTCTTCATGGCGTTTGCCATGAAAACACGGGACCTGTGGCAGCCCAAGACAACCACCCTGCTGGATCTTGCCGCATCCGGGGTCGGGCTGGCGGTCATGGCGTATCTGCTCTATGTCCTTATAACCTACTGGAACGACTATGTGGACAAGTCCACCGCCGGGTTTATCGCCTGGACCGTCCTGATCTACGCGGGATTGACCCTACCGCTGGTTTTCATGCTCCGGGATGCGGTCCGGACCCTTAGCGGGGCACAATCCTTCCAGTACGATCCCCAGAAGATCCCCTATTTTGAAATCACCCTGATGGTGCTCGCCTTTGCCTTTTCGAGCTACATCATCATCGATTTCGACCAGTTCGTGTTCCGGGCCGGGTACCCCAACATCCGGGATCTGGTCATCGGCAATTTCGCCATCCTGCTCTCCCTCGAGGGAACCCGCCGCAGCATTGGGCTGCCCCTGGCGATTCTGGGGCTTCTGGCCCTGGTGTTTTGTTATATCGGCCCCTACCTGTCCTACATCCCCGGCATCGATTTCTTTGCCCATCGGGGCTATTCGGCCTCCCGGATCATCGATCAGATGTACCTGGGCACCGAGGGCATCTACGGCATTCCCCTGGGGGTGGTGGCGACCTTTGTCTTTCACTTCGTTCTGTTCGGGATCTTCACCATGAAGACCGGGCTGGGGCAGCTGTTCATCGATCTGGCCATGGCCATCGCCGGATGGTCCGCGGGGGGGCCGGCCAAGGTGTCGATCCTGGCCTCGGGGATGATGGGGACCATCTCCGGGTCTTCGGTGGCAAACACGGTGACCACCGGGGCCTTTACCATCCCGATGATGAAAAAGCTGGGGTACAAATCGGAATTCGCCGGGGCCGTCGAGGCCACGGCTTCCACCGGGGGGCAGTTCATGCCCCCGATCATGGGGGCGGCGGCCTTTATCATGGCCGAATTTTTGGGAATATCCTATCTGACCATCGCGGCCTGCGCCATCGTTCCCGCGGTGTGCCACTTTTTCGCCGTGGGGTGGATGGTTCATCTGCAGGCAAAGAAGAGCAACATGAAGGGAATCCCCAGAGACCAACTGCCCAGCATCAAGGAGTTGCTCAAGGCCAATGGGACCCTGGTCATCCCCCTGATCGTGATCGTCTGGCTGCTGGTCAGCGGATTCACCCCGTTTCTCGCGGCCTTCTGGGGAATCATCAATTCGGTGGCCTACGGTCAGCACGGACCCCGCACCAAGGGGTTTTTCGTGGCGGTTTCCGCGTCCATACCCGTGATCATCTTTCAATGGAGCCCGCTGGCCGGTTCGTTCAGCTGGACCCTTGCCTGGGTGGTGGCCCTCGCAGTGGGCTTTTACTGGAGTTGGAGAAGTTCGGACCTGCGGTTCTGGATCCTGGGGGTGGTGCCCGTGGCGCTGATGGTGGTTTTGCTCGCAATGGGCATGGAACCCCACCTGGCCGCCTTCTGGCTCAACATGTTCGTCATCGGGGTGGGGGTGATCATCGGCGAGGGCCGGATGCGGTTCGGCACCATCCTCGAGTGCCTCGAATGGGGAACCAAAAATGCGCTGGCCATCGGCGCGGCCTGCGCCGCGGTGGGGTTCATCGTCGGGACCACGGCCCTGACCGGTCTGGGGCTCAAGTTCGCGCACGCCACCCTGACGCTGAGCAGCAAGCTGGCATCGGCCTTCGATGTCTTCGATGTTATCAACCTCTTTTCGCTGGACCAGACCACGCTCTTTTTTACCCTGGCCTTGACGGTCATCGCCTGCCTGATCCTGGGCATGGGGCTTCCCACCACCCCCAACTATATCGTGGTGTCGGTGATCGCGGCCCCGGCGCTGATGAAATTCGGCATCGCCCCCCTGCTCAGCCACCTGTTCGTGTTCTATTTCGGGATCCTGGCAGACGTCACCCCCCCGGTGGCGGTGGCCGCCTACGCGGCTTCCGGGATTTCCCAGGGAGACCCGTTCAAAACGGGTTTGCGGGCCTTTTCCCTTGCCCGGGCAACGATGTATGTCCCCTTTGCCTTTGTGTTCAGCCCGATTCTCGTGCTCTACCCGTGGATACTGGAAAAGGGGGGGGCGTTTCCGTTTTTCGATTTCGTGGCGGTGCTGACCACCGTGCTGCTGGGCATCGTCACCCTGGGGGGTTTTGCGATCGGCTATTTCGGGGATAAGACCACCCTGCTGGAGCGGGCCGGGCTGGGGATCTGCACGCTGCTGCTCTGGTACCACGAGGCGACATCGAGTATCATCGGAACCGTGCTGATGGTGGCTATTTTCCTGGTCCAGTACTTCCGCAAAAAACGGCGGGAGGCCGCACAGGGCGCACCCGAGGCCTCCGTGGCCTAGCCTGCAAACAGAAGATCCCCGCAGGGTGTGCGGGGATCTTTCATCACCGTGCCTTCCACCTCAGCCCAGGGGGCTTTTCAATCGATCGGATCCACCCTTTTTTCGGTTACCGGCAGATAGATGGTGAAGGTTGTCCCCCTGCCGGATGCGGATTCGACATCGATGTATCCGCCGTGCGCCTTTACGATCCCATAGACCGAGGCCAGCCCCAGACCCGTGCCGCTCCCCATTTTTTTTGTGGTGAAAAAGGGTTCGAAGACCCGGGAGAGGGTCCCGGGATCGATCCCCCTGCCCGTATCGGCGACCGTCAGCACGACGTACGTTCCGGGGTTGGGACGGTACGGTTTGTTTTTTATCCGGATGTGGGGGATGTTTTCCGTTTGAACCGACAGCACGCCGCCTGCGGGCATGGCCTCCACGGCATTGGTGAACAGGTTCAAGAGGACCTTTTCGATCTGGCTCCGGTCCGCTTCGACGGTGGCACACGCCGCTCTGAGTTTTTTTTGAATCACAAGGCCCTTTCCGCCGGCAACGAAGGCGGCGAGGGTCTGTTCGATGGTCCGATTCAGATCAACATCCCTGGTTTCATTCTTTTGGTTCACGGCATACCCGAGGAGTTGCCGGGTCAATCTTCCGCCGCTGGCGATGAGTCTTTCAATATTTTTGAGCCGTTCATAGCGGGAATCGGACGGATTCATCCCCGATAGGATCAGGGACACATTTCCCTGGATGGCCATCAACAGGTTGTTGAAGTCATGGGCGATCCCCCCGGCCAGGGTGCCGACGGCTTCCATCTTCTGCGCGTGCCGGAGTTGGGCCTCCAGCTGCTTGCGGTCGGTGATGTCAAACAGGATGGTCAACAGCAGCGGCTGGGTCGAGATCCGTACGATTTTGGAAAACATCAGCGCGTGGATGAGCGATCCGTCCTTGATCCGAAAGTCCATTTCCAGGCCCTGGACTTCACCCTCGTCCCTCAGCCGGCTCAGGAATCTTTCCCGATCCTCTCTGGAGTAAAGCCCGAGCTCGATGGTGGTACGACCGATGATTTCTTCCTTCGAAAACCGGGTCAAGGTGAAGAAGGTCTCGTTGGCATCGATGATTTTTCCGGTTTCCACTTCGGCAAGGGCCACGGCCTGGGGGGAGAGCTCAAACAGGTTTCGAAATTTGGCTTCGCTTTCCCGGATCTGCGCTTCGACCTGTTTGCGCCGGCTGATGTCGGATAACGATGCCATGCAGCAGGGAGCTCCCTGGTAGGGTACGATGCAGACCGAAATTTCCATTTCGAATATCTCGCCGTTTTTTCGTATTCCCTTGCTCTCGTAAACGGCCGTATCTTCGATTTCCCCTGCCAGGCGCCGCCGCCGGCGGTCCGCCACCTCTGCGGCGACTTCCGGCGCCATCAGGTCATCCACCGAAATCCGTTTCATTTCCTCCGGATCGTATCCGAAGATGTCGGAAAACGGCTGGTTGGCAAACAGAATCTCTTGCTGGCGGTAGAGAATGATGGCGCTCAAGCTGTTTTCCACGAGGCTTCGGTAGCGGTCCTCGTTTTCCCGGACCTCGGCCTCGGCTCGGCGGGATTTTTCAGCCTGGCCTTCCAACTGCCGGATGCGTTCTTCCAATTGTTCGTATGTCGGTTTGTCGGCCATCGGGTCATCCGTTGCCCGCCGGGCATCGGCCCAGGGGTTTGGGGTACGCTTTATTGGCGGACTCGGTATCGATCGATCACGTCCCAGTCGATTTCCAGCCCCAGCCCCGGACCCTGGGGCAGGGGAAACCCTCCGTTTTGGACCGCGGGGAAATCCTTGAACACGCTGGCTTCGAGAAACATGTAGATGTATTCGAGCCACCGGGCCTGGGGGGTGGCGGCGATCAGATGCGCGGTTGCCAGAAAACCGGGCCCGAAGTAGGGGGAATGGGGCGCCAGGGTCACATTGTAGGGTTCTGCGAGGGCTGCGATTTTCCGCCATTCGCTGATCCCGCCGACCTTGACCACGCTGGGCTGGATGTAGGCCGCCGCACCGGCTTGCAGCATCCGGTGGAACTGGTGCACCGTGCAGGCGTTTTCCCCGCAGCCCAGCGGTATGCCCCCGATATCCTGCAGCCGGGACAGGGCGGCAAAATCTTCGGGGGGCCAGATGGGCTCTTCGAACCAGAGCAGGTTGTACGGGGCGAATTGACGGGCTTTTTCGAGGGCCTGGCCGGGCGACCAGGGGCAGTTGACGTCCATCATCAACACGGTATCGTTTCCCACGATTTCGCGGGTCGTCCGGAGGCTCTCCACATCCAGCTGGTGAAGCTTGATGGCGGTGTAGCCCGCAGCCTGTGCATGGAGGACGGCCCGGCGAACGCCTTCGATATCCGAATATCTCACCAGGCTGGCGTAGGTTGGAATCGTCTTTGTCGCCGCGCCGCCGAAAAGCTGGTAGAGCGGGACGCCTGCGCGTTTTGCCGCGATGTCCCACAGCGCGATGTCCACCCCGCTGATCGCAAAGGTGGTGATGCCGTATCGACCGAACAGATGGGTTTGACGGTACATCCGTTCCTGCAGGGCGGCGATCTGCGCCGGATCCTGCCCGACGAGCATCGGGGCCAGAACATGGTCGACAACCGACGCGGTGGCCTGGGGAACCCCGTAGCCGAAGGCCTCGCCGTAACCGGTGATCCCCTCGTCGGTGTGCACCGTTACCATCACCTGGTTGAAGCTTCCCCAATACCAGGGGGTTTCCAGCTGATCCTGGTTGAGCGGGATGCCCAGCAGGTGAGCTTTGACATCGGTGATTTTCATCGGAACCCTCCTCTCGATAAGGTTTTTTCTTCCTCTATCAGAAAGTGCAGTATTGTCAAAACATTTTCCCTTTACACCGGCGGCCGATTATCCTAAAGAATAAAAAATATCGCGCAGCGGCGTATTCGGTCGATCGATTCAAATGGGGGCATCCATGAACACCATCCCTTTTTCACCCGAGGCCTTGAGGGGGTTTACCCGTGCCGTCTTCGAGCGGCTCAACCTGCCGGAGGCGGATGCGGCCCTTGTGGCAGACTGCCTGGTGAAAGCCGATCTTCGTGGACTTTCCAGCCACGGGGTTTCCAGGATTCCGCTCTATGCCGAGCGGCTTCGACGCAACCTGGCAAACCCCCGGCCGAACATCCGGATCAAGCGGGTCGCCCCTGCCGCGGCCCATGTGGACGGGGATGACGGAATGGGAATGGTGGTGGGAACCCGGGCCATGGCCGAAGCGGTATCCATCGCCAAGGAAACCGGGGTCGGCTTGGCCGGCGTATACCGCAGCACCCACTACGGGATGGCGGCCTATTACGTGCTGCAGGCGGTGGATGCGGATTTCATCGGCTTTGCGTTTACCAATGCGTCTGCGGGGATGGCCCTGTGGGGCGGGGCAAAACCGGTTCTGGGGGTCAATCCGATTGCGGTGGGGGTGCCGGCGGGAAAGCGGCTGCCCATTGTGCTGGACATGTCCATGAGCGTAATGGCCAGGGGGAAAATGCGTCTGATGGGGCTTCGCGGAGAGCCGCTGCCCGAAAACCTGGCGCTCGATGCCGACGGAAACCCGACCCGCGACGGGCTCCAGGTGCACAAGGGCGGAACGGTGCTTCCCTTCGGGGGGCCCAAGGGGTCGGCGCTGGCGATCTGGATGGAGATCATGGGGGGGGTCCTTACCGGGGCGGCGTTCGCAGGCGAGATGCGGGATCTTTACGGGGATCTTTCAGGACCCCAGCGGATCGGGCATCTCTTTGTGGCCATCCGGCCGGATCTGTTCATGCCCATGGAGGCATTCAAAGAACGGATGGACACGATGATCGGACGATACATCGCATCCCCCAAGGCCAAAGGATTCGATGAAATCCTGATGCCGGGCGAACCCGAGGCCCGGCAGGAGGCCGTCCGGTGCGTCGGCGGTATTCCGATGGATCCGGGGATCGTCCAATCGCTTCAACAGCAGGCCGATCGTTTGGATGTGCCTTTTCCCGAACCGATGTAGCGGGGTATGCCGGTTCATGGGGTCGATAACGTTTTGAAATCCCTCCCGACCTCCCTTTGGGAAAGGGAGGGGAGGTATCGGTCCCTTTGGGAAGGGGAGGGAATGATCTGCCCTTTCGGGAAGGGTAGGAGAAGGATCGGTCCCTTCGGGAATGGAATGATTGATCCCCTTGGGAAAAGAAAAGACATCATTTCCCCCTTTTGCAAAGGGGGCCAGGGGGATTTCTTTAAGGCAAGCGGTTCAACTTAAACCCCAAGGAGGTCAGCAATGGATCTGTCGGCGCTTTTTGAATTCAAATCCCCCGCCCGCATCGTATTCGGTGTGGATGCCATCGACAGGCTGGGCGAAGAAATCGCATCCCGAAACGGAAAGAAGGTGCTTCTGGTCACCGACCCGGGGGTGGTCAAGGCAGGGCTGGTCGATCGGGTGGCCCAGCGCCTCAAACAGGCATCGATTGCCTGGACGGTTTTCGATCAGGTCGAAGCCAACCCCCTGATTTCCACGGTACACAAGGGCGCCGATGTCTTCAAGCGGCAAAAATGCGACATGATTCTGGCCGTGGGGGGAGGAAGCCCGATGGATGCCGCCAAGGCCATCGGGGTCAAGGCCACGCACAAAGGAGACGTATTGCAGTACACCCGTGGGGGGGGCAAACCGGTCCAGGACATCCTCCCCCCGCTCATTGCGGTGCCCACCACCTCCGGCACCGGCAGCGAGGTGACCTGGTTTTCGGTGCTGACGGATCCGGATCAAAAGGTCAAGACCGTTATCGCAAGCCCCTTCATCGCAGTGGACGTGGCGCTGGTGGACCCGGCCATGACCCGGAGCATGCCCCCGGACGTGACCGCGTTTACCGGGATGGATGCGCTCACCCATGCGGTGGAGGCCTACGTCTCGGTTAAGGCCACCCCGGTTTCCGACACCCTGGCGCTCAAGGCCATCGAAATGATCGGCTCGAACCTCCGGGGGGCGGTGGCCAACGGCGAGAACCTGGAGGCCCGGTCCAACATGATGCTCGCCAGCACGATTGCGGGAATGGCTTTTGCCAACAGTTCGGTGGGTCTGGTCCATGCCGTGGCCCACGCCCTGGGCGGCAGGTTCAACATCCCCCACGGGGTGGCCAATGCCGTCATGCTGCCCCTGGTCATGGAATACAATCTCATTGCCGATCCCCCCAAGTTTGCCGATATCGCCTGGGCGCTGGGCGAGGATGTGGAGGGGCTCAGCGAGATGGAGGCGGCCCGGGTGGCGGTGGAGGCGGTTTTTGAGCTTTCCGATGACATCGGGATTCCCCGGGATCTCAAGGCACTGGGCGCCGACGCTTCCATGATCCAGGAACTGGCGGACGAGTCGGAAAATCAGAAGGGCTCCTATCCCTTCAACCCCCGCAAGGTCAGGAACCCGGACGTGGTCGCGCTGTTCAAATCCGCGTTCGGAGAATAAACGCAGACGGGAGGAAGGTTCGATGTCGATACTGTTCGATCCGATTCAAATCAACGGAATGAAGATTACAAACCGTTTTGTCCGTTCCGCGACCAATGACCGGCGCGCGGACCTGAACGGAAAGGTGACCGATCTGCTGATCGATTGGTATGCAACCCTGGCCGCGGGGGGGGTCGGGCTGATCGTGACCGGGCATGCCTATGTGACCCCCAACGGCAAGGCGAGCCCCACCATGCTGGGGGTTTACGACGAGTCGCTGGTTCCGGGGTTGAAACGCCTGGTGGATGCCGTCCACGCCCACGATGCCAAAATCGCGCTTCAGATCAACCACGCCGGCCGCCAGACCGCCGCGGCCACCCTGGGGGAGACCCCCGTGGCCCCGTCTGCGGTGTTCAATCCCGTGACCCAGGAAACCCCCCGTGCCCTGACCGGGGCGGAGATCGACGCATTGATCGATGCCTATGCCGCCGGGGCGCGTCGGGGGGTGGCTGCGGGCTTTGACGGGGTGCAGATTCATTGCGCCCACGGGTATCTGGGCAGCCAGTTTATCAGCCCGTACACCAACCGGCGGCAGGATGCATGGGGAGGGTCCGCGGACAAACGGATGCGGTTTCCCCTGGAGGTCTATCGCAGCGTCCGCAAGGCCGTCGGCACCGGGTACCCGGTGATGATCAAGCTCAACTCGGCGGATTTCCTGGAAGGCGGGCTGACCATCGAACAGAGCGCGCAGATCGCCCAAGCCCTCTGCAAAGAGGGGATCGATGCGGTGGAGATCAGCGGCGGCATGGCCGAATCCCACGACTATGTGGTAAAGAAAAACATTTCCGCCGAGGCCGATGAAGCCTACTTTCTTCCCAATGCGAGAAAATTCAAGGAGCGCCTCGATGTGCCCCTGATGCTGGTGGGGGGGCTCCGAACCCCGGCGCTGATGGAGCGCCTGGTGGCCTCTGGGGAGGCGGACATGATATCGCTGTGCCGGCCGCTCATCCGGGAGCCGGACCTGGTCAACAAATGGAAACACGGGGAGCGAAAAAAGGCCGACTGCATCTCCTGCAACGGCTGCCAGAAGTACCGGGACGAGCCGGTGCGGTGCATTCTGCTGGACCCCGATCGAGCCCTGGGCTCGCTTTCCACAGGGGACAACAATTGAAGAAAGGATAAGAAGCGTGCGGGTTTCACTTCGCCATATCTTTTTCCCCGTTCTGATGATTCCCGCAGCGTTCGGGCTGCTTTCCGGTTGCAAGGAGCAGAACGCCTATGTTCCGCCGCCTCCCCCCCGGGTGACCATCGCACAGCCCCTGCGCCAGCCGGTGACCGATTATCTGGAGTTTACCGGTACCACCCAGGCGGTGGAAAAGGTCGAGGTGCGCGCACGGGTACCCGGATTTCTGGAGCGCATGCATTTTACCCCGGGGACCCTGGTCAAAAAGGGGGCACTGCTGTTTGTCATCGACCCCAGGGAATACCAGGCCATACTCAACGCCGCGCTGGCCGAACTGGACAGCGCCAAGGCCCAACTGCGCCGGGCGGAGATCGAGCTGGATCGTGCCGATAGGCTTTTCCAGCAGAAAGCGGCCCCTGAAAAGGATGTGGTCAAATGGCGGGGGGATCGCGACATCGCACGGGCGGCTGTGGCAGAGGTGAATTCAAAGGTCGAACGGGCCCGCCTCAACCTGGGCTATACCCAGGTCACCAGCCCGATCACCGGGCGGGTGGGGCGCAATCTCGTGGACCTGGGAAATCTGGTCGGTGAAGGAGAGGCCACCCTGTTGACCACGGTGACCAGCTATGATTCGATATACGCGTATTTCAATCTCAACGAGCGGGATCTTCTCAAGGTGATGGCCCTTTACCGGAAGAAGGTCAAGGAAAAGGGGCTCGATCCGGATACCGATCCGAACGCCGAGGCGGGAATTCCCGTTTTTATGGGGCTTTCCGATGAGCAGGGGTATCCCCACGAAGGGGTGGTGGATTTTGCGGAATCCGGGGTGGATCCCGGAACCGGCACCCTTCAGCTCCGGGGGATTTTCCCCAATCGGGGCAAGCCGAAAGAGCTCCTCCCGGGCCTTTTCGTCCGCATCCGGATGCCCATCGACCGGCGCGAGGACGCTTTGCTGGTGAGCGACCGCGCCGTCGGCGCCGATCAGGCCGGCCGATATCTGCTGGTGGTCAACGGCGAAGACATCGTGGAAAAGCGGATGATCCGCAGCGGCCAGCTGGTCGACGGGCTGCGGGTGATCGAAGAAGGGGTGGGGCCCGGGGCCTGGGTGATCGTCAACGGGCTGCAGCGCGCACGCCCCGGGGCGAAGGTCTCACCCGAGCGCACCGATATGCGTTCGCTCACGACCTCGGCCCTCAACAGGGCTGGAGAAGCAAAGAAGAATCCATCCCCATCTTCCCGGAACGGAGCGGATCGGCAAGGCCATCCGGCACCACCTTCCGGAAAAAAACCCCCAGCGGTAGACCCCTCCGGGGCAAAACCCAACAGTGAGCCCGCACCTCCGGGATCGAAACACTAGCCGATAGGAGGCCCCCTGTGCTTTCCCGCTTTTTCATCGAGCGCCCCATCTTCGCCAGCGTCATCTCCATCGTCATCGTCATCGCCGGCGGGGTCTCCTTCGGTGTTCTGCCCGTGGCCCAGTATCCGGAAATCACCCCGCCCACCGTGCAGGTGTCCACCAGCTACCCCGGGGCCAATGCACGCGTGGTGGCCGAGACGGTGGCCGCCCCCATCGAACAGCAGGTCAACGGGGTGGAAAACATGATCTACATGTCCTCGACCAGCGCCAGCGACGGCTCCTACAACCTGACGGTCAGCTTCGAGGTGGGCACCGATCTGGATATGGCCCAGGTCATGGTGCAGAACCGGGTCAAGCTGGCCGAACCCAGCCTTCCCGAGGAGGTCAAGCGACAGGGGGTCAATACCAAAAAGCGGTCCACCAATATCATCCAGTTCATCGCCATATTCTCCCCCGACGGCCGGTATGATGAGCTGTTCCTGTCCAACTACGCCACCCTGAGGATGCGTGATGTCCTCAGCCGCATTCCGGGGGTCGGGGAGGTGACGGTTTTTCCCCAGAGCGATTACAGCATGCGCATCTGGCTCGATCCCCATCAGCTCAAGTCCCGGGAACTGACCACAGACGAAGTGATCAGGGCCGTCCGTGAACAGAACATCCAGGTGGCGGCCGGCCAGATCGGCCAGCCCCCCGCACCCAGGGGGCAAAATTTCCAATATACGATCAACGTGCCGGGCCGACTCAGCGATGTCGAACAGTTCGAGGAGATCATCGTCAAGACAGCGGCGGGGGGGCGGATCACCCGGTTGAAGGATATCGCCCGGATCGAGTTGGGCGGAAAGAGCTACGACATCACCTCCCGGTTAAACGGCGCCCCTTCGGCCAGCATCGGGATCTATCAGCTGCCCGGCGCCAACGCGCTTGCGGTGGCCAAACAAATCCGATCCACCCTGGAGGAGTTCAAAAAGTCGTTTCCCGAGGGGATGGACTACAAGGTCCCCTACGACACGACGCTGTTCGTTCAGGAATCCATCGACGAGGTCTACGTCACCCTGCTGGAGGCGGCGCTGCTGGTATTTTTTATCCTCTTCATCTTCCTGCAGGACTGGCGCTCGACCCTGATTCCGGCGGTCACCATCCCGGTTTCGCTGATCGGCACCCTGGCGGTCATGCTGGCCTTGGGATTTTCCCTCAACATGTTGACCCTCTTTGGCATGGTGCTGGCGATCGGTATCGTGGTGGACGATGCCATCGTGGTGGTGGAGGCCACCATGAGCCACATGGAGCGGGGGTTGACGGCGAAAGAGGCCGCGATCCAGGCCATGCGCGAGGTCTCCGGACCCATTGTCGCTACGACCCTTGTGCTCCTGGCGGTTTTTATCCCGGCGGCCTTCCTGCCCGGCATCACCGGCCAGCTCTACCGGCAGTTCGCCCTGACCATCGCCATCTCAACCGGATTCAGCTCCGTCAATGCGCTCACCTTGAGCCCTGCGCTTTCGGCGCTGCTGCTCAAACCCCCCAGGAAACGGAAGAATATCTTTTTCCGGGCCTTCGATGCCGTGTTCGGGAAAACCGAAAAGGGGTATGCCGCGGTTGTCCGGGCACTGGTGCGGCGCACGGCGATCGTGATGATGGTGTTTATGGGGCTTGCCGGTTTCACCGGATGGCGCTTTTCCAAACTGCCCACCGGCTTTCTTCCCGTCGAAGATCAGGGCCACCTGATCACCAATATCCAATTGCCCGATGCCGCCTCGATCGAGCGCACCCAGGCGGTACTCGATCGGTTGGACGGCATTCTGCGCAAGGCGCCCGGGGTCGAGAGCTGGGTGTCCCTCTGTGGTTTTTCCATGCTCGACGGCACCAATGCCTCCAACGCGGCCTCGGTCATCATCGTCATGTCCCCCTGGGAGGCGCGCACCGATCCGGGCCTCGGCCAGGAGGCGATTCTGGCCACCCTGCAGCGGGAATTCCTCCAGATACAGGAAGCCGTCATCTTTGCCTTTCCCCCGCCGGCCATCAGCGGGCTGGGGGTTACCGGCGGATTTCAGATGATGCTCCAGGACCGGGGGGCCGCCGGGCTGGAGGAACTGGAAAAGATGGTCCGGGAGATCGTCCAGGATGGAGACGCCCAGTCCGGGCTGACCCATCTGAACAGCACCTTCCGGGTGAGCGTGCCGCAGCTTCTGGCGACAGTCGACCGGACCCAGGCCAAGACGCTGGGGGTTCCGCTGGACAGCCTGTTCGGGACCCTCCAGGCGTATCTCGGATCGGCCTATGTAAACGATTTCAACAAGTTCGGCCGAACTTGGCAGGTCAAGGTCCAGGCGGATTACCCGTTCCGGGTCCAGCCCAACGACATCCGTCAGCTCGAGGTCCGGGACACCAACGGAAAGATGGTGCCTGTGGGCGCCCTGGTCGATGTCGAGCCGATACTGGGGCCCCAGACCATTCTGCGCTACAACCTGTATCCGGCTGCCGCGGTCAACGGCCGGGCGGCGGCCGGGTTCAGCTCCGGTGAGGCGCTGCGGCTGATGGAGCAACTGGCGCAATCCAAGCTGCCAAGATCCATGGGTTACGAGTGGACCGGGATGTCCTACCAGGAAAGAAAGGTGGGCTCACAGGCGGTGGTGATCTTCGCCCTGGCCATCGTCCTGGTGTTTCTGGTGCTGGCCGCCCAGTATGAGAGCTGGACCAGCCCGGCGGCCGTGATCCTGGTGGTGCCCCTGGCGGTGCTGGGCACGGTGATCGCGCTGGTCGTGCGAGGGTTTGACAACAATGTCTACACCCAAATCGGCATCGTGCTGCTCATCGGCCTTGCCAGCAAAAATGCCATCCTGATCGTCGAGTTTGCCCGGGAGCAGCGCGCCCGGGGCAAGGGGCTATTGGAGGCGGTCTCCACCGCGGCTCACCGGCGCTTCCGGCCCATCCTGATGACGGCCATCTCCTCGATTGCCGGATTCATGCCCCTGCTGATCGCATCGGGGGCCGGGGCCGCAAGCCGCCAGTCCATCGGAACCACCGTTGTGGGCGGCATGGCTGCGGCAACAATCATGTCCCTGATATTCACCCCGGTTTTCTACGTGGTCATGCAGCGCGTCGCTGAACTCCGGCGCAACCCCGACAAACCGGCGTCCCCGCCGGATGCGATGTGACATCACCATCCGAAAATCAAAAATCGGGCTTGGGCCGCTCAGCAGACCCCGTCGATAAGATTTCCGGCAAGCAGCCGATGGGTGAGCAGGGCCTCGGGGTCGGCCGGGTGAAGGGAGTTTGCGATGCCGGCCAGACGGTCCAGCAGGCGCAGATATTCGACCTCGGCCTCCTCGACGGACACCGCCTGGAACCGGATGGCGTCGCCCGGGGCCTTTTGTCCCAGGCGGTGCCCGTCGAGGAGGCGGTCGCGATTTTGGGGTAGCCCCCGGTGGTCTGTCGATCCGCCAGAAGGACGATGGGAAGACGGCTCCCGGGCACCTGGATGCTGCCGGGTGCGATACCGTCCGACACGATGTTGAAATCCCCGGCGTGTTCGATCTCCGGCCCTTCGAGGCGGTAGCCCATCCGGTCGCTCAGGTCCGAGACCCGGTATTGCGCGGAAAGGAACGTTTTTTTGCCGGTATCGCTGAAATAATCCTCCTGGGGGCCCATGACCACCCGCAGCGGCCCGTCCGAACAGGGAACCCCGGCCGGATCGATATACCGGTCCCGGTCGGGGGGAACCCCGGGGTTGCGCAGGGGGATCCGGGACCCGGCGTCCAGGGCTTTTCCGTCCAGACCCCCCAGCCCGAAACGGACATGGGTGGAGACGCTTCCCAGCGTTTTGGAAACATCGAATCCTCCGGCCACCGCCAGGTACCCCCGCATACCGGAGACCGCATGTCCGATGACGATCCGGGCGCCTCGGCCCAGCGTGCAGCTGGTCAATGGGGGCACCGGCTCTCCGTCGACGGCAACGGGAAACCGGCCTCCGGCCACGGCGATCCGGCAGCTGTCCGCGGCCACTTCATAGGCCCCCCCGACAGCGGTAAATTCGATTGCGGCTTCCCCCGGGTCGTTTCCCACCAGCAGGTTGGCGATCCGCAGCGACACCCTGTCCATGGCGCCGCTGTTGGAGACCCCGTAGCGCAGATACCCCCACCGGCCCATATCCTGGAGGGTGGCAAAGATTCCCGGATCAAGGACGATCAGCGAAGCGCTCATCCGGTCTCCTCGCATCGGGCGATGATATCGCCTTTTTCCGCGGCCGCATCCAGCCGCTGGAATTCCGCATGGGGGATGGGGGTAAACCGGACCCGGTCCCCGGTTCGCAGAAGAAACGGTTCCGGGCGGGTCAGATCAAAGATTCGAACCGGGGTTTGTCCCAGCATGTGCCATCCGCTGGGGACCGGCATGGTGGAGACAGCGGCCTGGATTCCCCCGATGGAGATGCTTCGGGCCGGGGTCAGGGTCCGGGGGGTGTCCCGCCTCGGGGTATGCAACGGATCGGGAAGCCCACCCAGATAGGCGAAACCGGGCGAAAATCCGATCATGTAGACCCGGTATTCCGCCCCCGAATGGATGGCGATGACCTGATCCACGGCAAGGTTGTGGACCCGGGCGACGAACTCGAGGTCCATCCCGTGCTCACCCCCGTAGCAGACGGGGATCACCCAGCGCCGGGCCGTGGCGACCCCCGCGCCCGGCCGGGCCAGGACCTCTGCCAGGCGGGGAATCAGATCCCGGGATCGGATGCGCGCCGGGTCGTAGACCACCTGGACGGATCGATAGGTGGGAATGGTTTCCAGAACCCCCTCGATCCCGGCCTCTGAAATGTTCTGCTCGAGCGCCGCCACCGCCTCGTTTATCCGGATATCCACGGCGTTTCCGAGCTCAACGGTCAGCGCGCTGTCCCCGGCCTGGAGAAAACGGGGGGTATCGTACAGCAGAGAGGCCGATGGGCTGTTTTTCGTCATGGTCGCGGCGCCTTTACCATGGAAGCGGATTCCGGGCATCACCCGCGCAGGACGATGGTATCGGGAAGAAACATCACGATCTCGGGAAAGACGGCGATCAGCAGCGTAAAGAATATCATGATAAAAAAGAACGGAAGCGCCGCCCGAGCGATCCGGCCGATGCCTTCCCCGGTCAGCCCCTGGATGATGAAAAGGTTGAACCCGACCGGGGGGGTGACCTGGGCCATTTCAACCACCAGCACCACGAAAACCCCGAACCAGATGGGGCTGTAGCCCACCGAGGTGGCCAGCGGCAAGGTGATGGAAAGCGTCATCACGATGCTGGACATCCCCTCCAGCACGCACCCCAGAATGCCGTAAAAAATGATCAGTATGCAGATCAGCCCGAAGGGGCCGAGGTTCATGGCGCCGATCTGCTGCGCGACAAACCGCGGGATCCCCAGAAACCCCATGGCCGTGGACAGGAACACGGCGCCGGCGATGATGAGCCCGACCATGCTGATGGTGCGGGCCGCTCCCATCACCGCGGTTTTGAAGTTTTCCCAATTGAGGGAACGCTGGGCCAGGCCGACGATAAAGGCCCCGAACACCCCCACCGCGGCCGCTTCGGTGGGGCTGGCAAAGCCGCCGTACATGGTGCCCAGCACGGACAAAATCAGAAACAGCACCGGCCCCAGGTGCTTGAGCGCCCGGAAGCGGACGACCCAGGTGATATTTTCCTCCGGTTTCCCGACGATACCCGGCTTGAGCTTGGATAAAATCCCCAGGTAGAGCATATAGGAGCCGGACAGGCACAGCCCCGGGATCACCCCGGCGATGAACAGCTTCAGAATCGATTCCTGGGCCAGGACCCCGTAGATGATCATGATGGTACTGGGGGGGATGAGAAAGCCGAGGGTCCCCGCTCCGGCCAGGGACCCCATGGCGACGTCCTTGTCGTAGTTCCGGTTGAACAGTTCGCTGAGCGTGATCCGCCCCACGGTGGCCGTGGTCGCCGCGGAGGATCCTGAAATCGCGGCAAAAAGCGTGCAGCCCAGGATGTTGATGTGCAACAGCCGCCCCGGAAGCCAGGTGGTCCAGGGGGACAATCCGTGGAACAGCGAAGACGACAGCCGCGTCCGGTAGAGGATTTCCGCCATGAAGATAAACAGCGGCAGCGCGAGCAGCTCGGTGCTGGTCAGGGTGTTCCAGGTCACCTGGGCCAGCAGCTTTCCGGTGGGCATGTTTTTGAAGAGCATCAGCGGCAGGATGCCCACCCCGAAAAGACCCAGCCCCACCCAGACCCCGACACCCAGGATGAGGATGAGAAAGACGACGACAGAAGCGGCGGCAATGTTCACGGCGGTTACTCCGTAATCTCGTTTTGGGGAAGGCTGCGATCGGGTTCTTCCCCGATGAGCAGCCGGACCAGACGGGCGAAAAGCTGGAGGGTGAGCAGAAAGGCACCGAGTGTGATCACCGCCTGGGGCGGCCAGAGCAGGGTTTCGCTGGGCAGAAAGGTCCTTGCGCCCCGAATAAAGGATTGGTAGGTAAAATCGGCCAGTGAATGGGTCACGTATCCGGAGATGCACATCCCCATCGCCGATGCCGCTATCTCCAGCACGTGCCGGGCTTTTTTCGGCAGGGCTTCGGCCAGAAGAAAGACCCGCACATGCCCTTTGACAAGGAGGGTGTAGCCGGCTGTCAGAAAGAAAACGGTCGCCATCAGGTAGGAGCTGTATTCCCAGCTGAACACCAGGCTGAAATGCAGATAGTTCCGGCAGACCACCTCGGTGAGCATCAGAATCGACATGACCAGCAGACTGATGCCGCCGATGATGCTCGCACCCCAGGACACCGCGTCGATGGTATCGACCATGCGTCGGATCATCATCCACCTCGCCCGGGGTCGTATTCCGCTGCACCCTTCAGGGCGCAGCGGAAGCCCCGTCTATGGGAATTGAGCGTGAAGCTTATTTGCCGATTTCGGCGCGGTACCGTTTGATCGTTTCGCCCGCTTCCGGACCCGCATCGGCGACAAACTCCTCCCACATCTTCATGCCCACGGCAACCAGGTCCTTTTTCAGCTCGGGGGTGGGGGCGCTGATTTTGATCCCGTTGTCCCCCAGTATTTTCAGTTTTTCCGTATCCTCGTCCTTGCTGCTCTGCAGGAAGACCGGCTGCAGCTCGGCGGCCAGCTTTTCGATGGCCTCCTGGTTTTTCTTGGACAGCTTTTTCCAGGCGTCCAGGTTCACCGAGGTCATGTTCGAGGAAGACTGCCAGTTGAAGCGGTTCATGAATTTGAGAAATTCCCAGAACTTGCCATCCACCCCCGAAGAACTGGAGGTGGTTACCCCGGAGATGACCCCGGATGCCAGGGACGGGACCACCTCCCCCCAGGGCAGCTGGAGGGGGGCGGCGCCCAGCCGTGCAAAGAAGTTGTGCCCGTTTTTGTCCACCACCCGGAGTTTGAAGCCCTTCATATCCGCCACGACCTTGATTTCGTGTTTGGAGTAGACCGCCTGTCCGGGCCACGGCACGATGAACAGGGCTTTCTGGTTGAACTGTTTTTCCACCAGGGATTTGACCCCCGACCAGAAGTGCTTGTGCAAAACCGCCAGCTCATCGTAGCCCGCGGCCAGGTAGGGCAGCGACTCGATGCCGAAATACTTGTGCTCCCCCACCTGCTGGTTGAGCAGGATGTCGGCGATGGGAACGATCCCGTCCCGGACCGCAATCAGCGCTTCGGGGCCCTTGATCCCCAATTGCCCGCCCGGATGCACGATGATGTTGACCTCCCCCCCGGTGGCCGCTTTGACCTTCTGGGCGAAGATCTCGGCGTTTTTGGTGTGAAAATTTCCCGACGGCCAGGCGATGGAAAGATCCCACGTGGTGGCGGCCGCGGCCTGGCCCGCCATCAGGCCTACGCAAGCGACTCCCAATAACAGCATCTTCAATGCACGCATCTTTCAGGCTCCTTTCATGTATCAGGTCATGTTGAGATCACGGCCGCCCCCCAGGGGCTGCCGCACAAAACCCCTTGGCACCGGATGTGCCGATTTCATCAATACGCGTTTTGTACCGGAGAAAATCGATGGGGCATAAAAATATGAATCATTATTTTAACCCGGCATCCGGTGTCAAGAACTTTTTCGACTTGCCTGCCTTCCTCTTGGCACTGCCAGAACCCTTTCAGTAGCGCATAACCTTCTGCAGCATAGGCGGGCGGACTTAACAGCAAAGCGGATGGCATCGCCAGTGACAAAACGGCAAAAGCCTTGAATAATCTGTTGATTGTCATGATCGCTTACCCCGTAATAGCAACTGTAATTTATATAAGGTTATCAACGTATTATTTGTAAATATATTATAATAAAAAGGCTGTAAAGCAGTTTTTTCGGATGGGGTTTTGGTCATGATTATGTGTTTAAATACAGTTAAATTCCAGTTTTTTGAGCATGAATACTTAAGAATATCAATTCCAAGGCACATTTTTTAATAGTTCCGAGTACATGTATCTGCTATGGAGCGCATGATTTCATCTTCAAGAATATTTTGCTTTCATCAACAAATATCTTAAAAGCATAATTCCCGCAAAATATGGAATATATCTAAAAGATATCATGTCTTACTTCTGGGGTCTTTTTAAGAAACATTTCAACTAAGGAGGTAAGCTATGAAAGTATCGAAAGCCGTAAAAATCTGTCTGGATTATCACCGGAACCATTCCAAACCAAATACCGTAAGATCGTATGAAGCGATACTTACAAAATTTGGCTTGATTTTTGGCGACAACTATCTGGGGAAAATTTCCTCGGAGGACATTCTCACCTTTCTTGATAAAATTACAGACGGCACAAGGCAACAAACCAAACGAACTCGATATTCACACCTGACGGCATTTTTCAATTTCATTATAAACAACATTGACGAACAAATACAAAACCCATGTGCAAATCAACTGCTGAAAAAGCTTTATAAAACCAGTGCACCTGTTCAATGGGAAAGTTTTGAAAAAGAAACGATTGATGAGGTGATATTTCGAACGACCAAACTCAGAAACCGACTGATCCTGGAATTAATGGCAAGGGGCGGTATGCGGATCGGTGAAGTGTTGAAGCTGACACCGGAA
>ENA-OSEO01002944-OSEO01002944.1-sediment-metagenome-genome-assembly--contig:-NODE-2944-length-21839-cov-6.559737_pt1 | contig 21839 bp, 13 predicted proteins | sample MGYA00237883_ERZ534232 | MGnify/ENA metagenome assembly ERZ534232
TCCACGCCGTACAGGTTGCGCACGATGATGGACTTGAGCACGTAATAGCGCCGGTTGGGATGTTGCCCCACGGCGTCCAGCACCGCCTGGAACTCGCGGGCATAGTTGGGGTGCCGGGCGCCCGCGCGCTCCCACTCTTCGAGAAAGGCCGCCATCCGGTCCAGGCAGGCCTCATAGAGCGGCTCCAGCAGGTTCAGCGCCGCGAACAGGAAAGCTCCCGAGCCGCAGGTCGGGTCCAGCACGGTCACACCGGTCAGCGCGGACCAAAAGGCCCGCAGCAGGTCGGCGCCCTCGCAGTTCTCCACCACGTCCTGGCAGAATTGGGCGATATCCAGGTTCCAGGTGATCAGGTCGTTGACCTCATGGATCTCGCCGCTCACCAGCTTGAGCCACAGCTCCTCATAGCGCTGGCGGCGAGCCACCGTCTCGCGCCAGATCTCGGTGGGCAGGCCATACTCCTCGGGCGCGGGCCTGTTCCAGGCTTTGCGCACCTCGAGCGTCGCGACCGGTCCCTCCCCGACGATGTTGTGCAGCGTGGGCGGGTTGACCCCGGCCTGTATCTCCTCGGGCAGGGTCAGGTCGCAGCCATGGCGCACCGCGGGCCAGATGTAGCGGTCAGGGTCCTCGGAGAGCAGCCGCCACACCGGCCCATCGGGGGCAAAGGCGACCTGGCAGGACTCTTTGGCGCGGTCCAGCAGGTGCGGCAGCACGGTGTTGCGGCTGATATAGCCGGTGATGTCCTCCTTGGTGTAATAGGCCCCCATCTGCTTCTGGTTGACGTACTTTTCAAAGATATAGCCCAGCACGTCGGGGTTGATCTCTCTGTCGTTGCGCAGCGGCCGCTCGTCCAGATGCCAGGTGAAATCGTCGAAAAACCGATAGATGCGCTCAAAGGCCGCGTCGGGGATCTGGATCTCCTGGCCGTAGCGCTGCTCCAGCTCGTGCTGAGAAAAGATTCCGCCGTTCAGATAGGGGACGTCCCCCAGCAGCGCCCGGTCCTGCGGCGTGCGCTGCTCGCGAGGCAGCGCAAAACCCCGGAAAAAGAGCGGGCAGAGGAACTCGCGGTAGTAGCGATCCTGCCCGTGCATGCGCCATTCCGCCAACCGGGTGGCCAGGTAGGCACTATCGCCGTTCAGGAACCCCTTGCGCTGGATAAAGTAGATGAACATCAGCCGGTTGAGGGTCACCGCCACGTACCAGTCGGCCATATCCGCATCAGGGATGCCCTGCACCATCTTGCGCAGCGCGTCGCGCTCGACCTTGAAGCGGTCGTAGAACTTTTTCGTGACCTTGTCGACGTCAAAGGCCGCCCGCACGCGGCTGGTGACATCTACGATGCCGATGCTCTCTTCCTCGTCCAGCGCGAACCCGATACGGTCCAGTTGCTGCAGCAACGCCTCGCCGGACTGGCCGTGGTACCAATCCAGTTCGCGGCTGACCATCGGGCGCCCGGGCTCGCGACGCACATACAGCCACTTGAGCCTCGTTCGGTCAGCGTCTGTAAACGCCAGCAGGTGCTCGTGAACGCTTTTGCGCACCGTGGCCTCGATGCGCCGGCGCGTCGCATGGTCGGGCATGGCCCCGTCCAGCGGCGGACACAGGTACACGCCCATGCCGCGCTTTTCAGCGATGGCATGCAACCCCAGTGTCTGACCGTCAAACGCAATCTCGAGGTTCGCGCCCGGCCGGTCCCAGCCCAGCTCTTCGACAAAGAGCGTTTCGAGTTCAAAGGATCGCAGCAACTGCCGGGCATGTGACATGTTCAGTGGCATGGCTCACTCCACGGGTGCGACAAGGCCGAGAGAACAGATGATCTGAGGCTCACCCTGGGCGGGCTCGTCCTCCACGTTGCACAGCCGCTCCTCAGCATGCAGAGCGATCACCAGCTCTGCCAGGCGCTGGTCGTCGATCCCCAGCCGCAACTGACGGTTCAGCGTGTCCCGCGCCGAAGGGCGCAGCGGGTAGCGATAGATCGCCTCCAGAGCACGCTGCAGGTCGGGGGTGTCAAAGAGAGTGCCGCGCACCGACTCGGCGTGCCGCTTGACCCGCTCATAGGTGCGGAAGCGCGCCCCCGAGGGCCGTCCCAGGGCACCGCCGATCTGGCGCTCCTCCTCCAGGATGCCCGCCACACCCTGCGCCACCAGCGCATGATGGTTCTCGGCACGCTCCGCGGCGGGCGTATCGGGCGCGCACTCTGCCGCGCGCAGGATATCATACTGCGAGGTCGTCACCGTGTCGCCGCGCAAGTTCACCCAGGCCAGCACGTCATTGTCGTCGGCCGTGCGGGCGTACACCAGCACGCCGGGCGGCATGTCCTTTCGATGAGGCACCGCCCGGGCAGAGTAGACCACATCCGGCAGCGCCGGGATGGTTTTGGCCAGTGAGGCGTCGCGCTGGCAGGCATTTGCCCAGATCTGGTAAGCATAAGAGGTCAGGTCGATCTCGCCGCCGTCCTCGTCGTCCAGCAGATCGGCCTTTTCCGAGTACAGGTCGTTGAGCTGGGCCTTATGTCCTTCGCCTTCGAAAAAGGCCTCGTCCGAGCCCACCACATCGGCGTTATCGCTCAGGCGCCGGCGAAGCATCTCGCGCAGCCCGATGATTCGCTCGACCCCCTCGGCAGGCAAGAAAGAGTAGCACATGATCTCGGCGGCGGCCTGCCCGATGCGGTCTACGCGGCCCGCCCGCTGGATCAGTCTGATGATCGCCCAGGGCAGGTCATAGTTCACGATGATATGGCCGTCCTGCAGGTTCTGGCCCTCGCTGAGGATATCGGTGCTGACAAGCACGCGCAGGGCCTCGCCGGGCTGGAGGTGCGCAGCGTTGCTCACCGGGGAAAAGCGCCGCGCCAGCGCGGTGGGATCCTCCACGCCGCCCGTGGCCCCCGCCAGCGCCTCGACCCCTCGGGCCTCCAGCTGCGCGGTCAGGTAGCGCACGGTGTCCGCAAACTGGGTAAACACGATCACCTTGTCCTGGGCGTGCCTGTGCTTGAGCAGGCGCTCCAGCGCGGCCAGTTTCGTGTCCTTTTGAGGGTCCCACGGGCCAGCGTTATCCAGGATGTGCTGCAGGCAGGCGTTGTCGGCACGGAGATCGGCGGCGAGCGCAGCACCGAACAGGCGGGCGTCCAGCCACTTGAAACGGCGCTTGAGCGGGCCGGCATACTCCGCGTACACCTGTGCCGCAGCCCCAAGGCCCTCAAGGCCCTCCCGCAGCATCTCATCGGCAGGCTCGTCCTCGTCGGCGCTCTGATCATCGACAAACCCGGGGCGGTCAATGTCCTCGTCATTGGCGGCCGTGTCGAGCAGCGCGCTATCCTGCGTGCCGATAGGCAACGCCAGGTCCTGCTCCAGCGCGTACAGGTACACCTGGTTACGGAGAATGTGTCGCCGCAGCGATTGCAGAAACACCTCGCCGCTGGACTCGAGCCGTTTAAAGAGATTCGTCCGGCAAAAGCCCATCATGCGCTTGCCCGCGCGTGACAGATCCTGGATGATCTCCTGCTCGGCAGCGGTCCAGGGCGGAACCGGTCGAGGCGCCAGATACTGGGCCAGGCCGTAGCGCGGCAGATTCAGTGAGTTGATGGCCTCTACTACGCTATCGTCATACAGCCTGGCGAACTGGTCACGAGGGTCGTCATCGTCGATCCGGAAGGTCACCTTACGCGGTACCCGCCGCGGGAAATAGGACCGTGTACCGTCCTCCAATGGCAGGTACTTGCGGCCGTCCTCGTCCGTCTCGGCATAGTTGTCGATGATAAAGCTGCGCGTGCGCCTGACCATGTACAGCCGCATGAGCTCACGCCAGTCCTCGGGGTACTCGCTGAACTCAAAGGCCGCCATGGAGCGCGTCGAGCACTGGTGCTTCTTAATGAACTCGGTCTCGCTCACCTCGCGCAGCGCCCGCTCCGGGCGAATGGGGAGCTGCTGGTCGGGGGGCAGGAATAGACCCAGCTGGCTCGACAGGTCCAGGTAGGTCTTGTTATATGGCGTGGCCGACAGCAGGATGCAGCGACACTCATTGCGCTCGATATAGTCGCGGATGACGCGGTACCGGCGCCCCTCGCGGTTACGCAGGTTGTGGCTCTCGTCGATCACGAGCACACGGAAGCGGCGCATGTCCGGCAGATCCGAGAGGACCCGGCTCAGGGACAGGACGCGGCCCCGCAGGTGATAGTCCTGGAGATAGGCGTCCCACATGGACACCAGGTTCCTGGGACAAATCACCAGCGTCTCAAGATCAAGGTCATCCTCCATGATCTTGGCCACAGCGGTGGCCATCAGCGTCTTGCCGAGGCCCACCACATCGCCGATAAGCACCCCTCCCCGCTTGTTAAGATGGTGCGCGGCGATCCTCACTGCCCGAGACTGGAATTCAAACAGCCGGTTGCCAAAGACGGTGGGGATGCGAAACTCTTGCAGGCCCGCGTGCGCCTCGCGGGAGAGGTGGTACGCCATGTTGAGATAGATGTGGTACGGCGGGACAGGCTCCTCGCGCGCCCAGGACTGCTCGATGACGGTCGCAAGATCGCCGGAGATGTCGACGCACCAGCGGTCGCTCCAACGCTCCTCGAACCACCGATCCAGCTTGTTGGCAGCATCCTGCTCCACCACGTCCACGTTCAATTCGCCTTGACCGCTCAGCCCAGCGAAAGTGAGGTTGCTGGAGCCCACATAGCCGATAAGCGGGGTGAAAGTGTCCTCACGATGCAGCAGATAGAGCTTGGCATGGAGCGGATACTGGGTGAAGAGCTTGACCACCACCTGCTTGGTTCTCAGCTCTCTGGCCAGCCGGCGCAAGCCCTCCTCGTCGGCCGCGGTCGGAACGCCTCTCACGAGTTGGTCGCGGAACTCCTGTGCCATTTGGCGACGGAGTTGGTTGGCCATCCGGTTGTCGGGGGCGTCACTCTTTTGATTCACCGCAAACAGCGTCCCGATCTGCTCCTGTGGCGTGCGCTGCATCCCGACCAGCACGCGGCACTGGTAACCCTCGCCGCCGGGCCAGGTGGAGATGGCCGCGTCCAGCAGCCGCCAACCACGCAGGTTGAGATAGCCCACGCTAAAGTCGGCCCGGTAAGCCTGCTCCAGCGCCTCCTGCAGCGTCCCCAGCAGATGGTTCGAGATGTTGTCATAGATGTTCGGCATACATGCTCCCGTCAGTTCCGACGTACGATCTGAAAGCACTTGTACCCTCTCCCGCCCCTCCCTGTCAAGTCCCATCGCCGCCTGCTCCCATCGTCCGTCGTCCATGGTCCCTCGTCCGCCCCCGGCCTTCGACCTTTGACTTTCGACACCCCAACCTGCCAACCTGTAACCTGCAACCTCCAACCTCCTCTCCCTCCCCACCCCGCCTTCACACTTTCTTAACATCTCTCCGTCGCAATCACTGCGCATACATCGCACCTATCCTGTCCTTCCGGGAGCCCGCCCATGAAGAAGAAACGTCTCTGGATCGTCCTGGCCCTCATCCTCGTCCTGGCCGCCGTCGGTGGCGCCTACTGGTGGACACAGCTCCGCGGCGCAGAGCCCGTCGTCGCCGATTCCGGCGACACCCTGCAGACCACCACCGCCCGCCGCGGCAGTCTGGAGATCATGACCACCGCCGCCGGCACGGTGAGCGCCTCGGTACAGCGCACGCTGGGGTTCGACACCGCCAGCGAGTTGCTGGAGCTGTTCGTCACCGTCGGCCAGGAGGTGGCCGAGGGCGATCTGCTGGCTCGGGTGGATGACCTGAACATCCGTAAGGCCCTTGTCGGCGCCGTGGGCTGCGCTTCCAGCGTCGCCAGCTTGCTCTCGGCGCTGGCCAGGGACGCGGTGCCATGGCCGAGGACATGACCGAGGAGGAACTCGAAGCGCTGCGCGCCGAGCGCCAGGCTGCTGCGGCGGCCGGCACGGTGCCCGGCGGCATCGCGCTCCCTGGTCGAAGCGCAGGGCGACCGCATCTGGGCCGACAACACCCCCGGCGCCGGCGTCCAGTTTTGGTTCACCCTGCCGCTCGCCGAGCACTGACCCGGGCGGCGCACGCCCTCGTGCGCCGATCCAATGTTCCAGCAGTCAGATCGCACCATCCCGGCGGACGAGGGCGTCCGCCGGATCATCGGTCCACCAGCTGCGCGGCCTGGTACCTGTTTTATCGAGGCTCGCTCTCGCCCCCACCCTCGGAATCTCCATCATGATCTGCGACCGGCTCCAGCACTAGAATCGCCTGTGCTTCCCGCTCCACCTGCGTCCGGGTCCACAGCATTGGGATGTACTCCCCCTTCAGCCAGGGATCGATCATGTCGTCATAGTGTGGGCTGCCGGGGTGTCCCGATTGGCCGGGCGGCACCAGCACCAGCGACTGCGAGAGATCGCCCAGGTCCACAATCTGTCGGAAGGTCGCTGCTGCCCCGTAGTTGTCGTAGGGGCGCTCCGGCTTGAATGCGAATTGGCAGGGCGTGTCGCTGTCGCCGCCGACGGCAAAGTTGCCGCGGCCCAGGGCCAGGTCGAGGACAGGGCTTGCGCCCAGGGCATGGGGAAAGCTGGTCCGATGCAGGCGGCCCCACTGCCATCTGTCCGGGTCCGTGCCCAGCTCCTGTCGCAGCCAGGCAGCGGTCTCTGCCAGGCTCTTTTCGATCCAGTTTTGCCGGCCGCCTGCCTGCTGAACCCACCAGGAATCAGAGTCGTCCAGCAATCGCAACACCGCCACAAAGTCATAGCCGTGCAGTTCGCTGACAGACAGCAGGAGCGGATGAAATCCCTGGCCCATCCACTGGAGCGACAGCTCCGGGCCCAGCGCCGGCTCAAGCAGGTTGCGCACCAGCGCCACGCGAAAAACCTCATAGATCGCGCCGGCGGTACTATCAGCCGTCAGATGGCCGTCCCAGTTCCGCAGCCTGTCCAGCAGATCCCGCAGCTCCGGTTCCGACGGCTCGATATCCTGGAGGTGACTCATGAGATCGCCGCACGCGACCGTAACGAGATCCATCTGGAGTTCCCGGGCATCAGCGGCGGAGAAGGGTGCCCTGGAGCGGAGCACCTCGATCAATCTGCGCGCCCGAAAACCGTTCATCCAGGCATTGCCCAGGAAATGCGGATAGTCATCATCCACGATGCGGTTGTTGGCATTCACGACCAAGCCCTCAACAGGATTGAGAGCGTGAGGCATCTCCTCGAACGGGACCTCGCCAACCCACTCCGCCTCTCCTGTCCACCCCTCAGCCGGAACCATCCCGCGCCCGGAAGCGCGCACCGGCACCGCGCCCGTCACCCAGTAGCCGATGTTGCCCTCTATGTCGGCATAGGTAACACTCAATTGCGTCGCATTGACGCAGCGCAGCGCAGCCACAAACGCGTCCCAACCCGAGGCGCGGTTCAGCTGCCACCAGCCACCGAGCGCGTGGCTCGGACGCAATGCCATGGATTGCACCGTCAGCCGTTGCTCGGCCACGCCCACCACATCCGAGATGACGGGCCCATGATGGGTCACCACGACTTGTTCGACATGAGGCTCGCCCCGCCCTTTGACCGCGATTGGCTCCGAGAGGACCTCCGCTTCGCGCCACCCGTCTCTGAACTGGTAACGGGTTGATCCAGGCTCGAATCGCTCTACGAACAGGTCTTCGCAGTCTGTAAATGCCAGGGTCATGCCCCAGGCCACCCGGGCGTTGTGGCCGACGAGCACGAAGGGAGTACCAGGCAGCGTAGCGCCACTGACCTGCAGCCCTTTGGCCTCCTGATGGCTGAGGTACCACAGGCCCGGCGTCGAGAGGTCCAGGTGCATGTCATTGCAGAGCAAGGGGTGCCCCGTGGCGCTGCGCTGCGGCGCAATCGCCCAGCCGTTGCTTCCCAGTCCCCTGGACAGAAAAGGCCCCTGCACCGCCTCCAGAATACCTCCCTCCCCGAGCCGGTTAAAAATGATGCCTTGCGGTAGCACGACGGGATTTTGTCCCGGGTACTGAACGTCGATTTCCGCCAGCCGCTCAGCTCCAACGACCTCAGCGATACGAGCGCGCACAATCTCGCTGTACCACGCATGTGAGAGCCGCCAGAGAATCAGTCGCGCCACGGTAGCCGTATCCTCCGGACGCCAGGGCTCCGGCTCATGCCGCAACAGGGTGAACTCCACCGGCCGCTGGCGGGGATAATCCGGACTGCTCAGATAAGCATTGATACCCTCGCAGTAGGCAGTCACCGCCTCGACCGTCTCTGGCGCCGCCTGCTCCCAATCGCCGCGCCCCAGGCGCGCAAAGCCAAACGTGCGTGTCGCCCGGTCCGTGTCCAGGCTGAGCTCGCCAAAGACCTCAGACAGCCGCCCGCTGGCCGTGCGCCGCAACAGCTCCATCTGCCACAACCGCTCCTGGGCATGTACGAACCCTTGTGCCATGTACAGGTCATGATCGTCCGCAGCATAGATGTGCGGAACGCCCCAGCGGTCGCGCAACACCTCGACGGGGCCGTGCAAGCCCTGTAGTTCCAGAGCCCCCGACGTCCGTGGCACCCGCCGCCGGTCCAGCAACGTCAGCCCCACCCGCAACAGCCTGCCGGCCAAAGCATCAGAAAGCCCCATCTCGCTTCACTCCCTCCTGATCGAGTACCCCGGCGCCACTCTGGCGAGGCCACGCACAGCTCAGAAACATGCACCCGATGTCTAGTCTCGATCCCATTATGCGTCAGAGGCGCGCGCTGCTCAAGCGGTCACACCCTCATGATGCCGCAACCTGACTATTTGACAGGCCCACGACAGAAGCTATACTAAAGATATTCGATTGACGATATATACAGAGGAACGCATATGAACAGCGCATATGACACACTCGCCAGCCTGGGTCAGGCCATGGCCCACCCCACCCGGCTGCGCATCCTGGATGCGCTGGCGAGACAGGAAGCTTGCGTCTGCCACCTGACGACGCTGCTCGGGCAGCGTCAAGCGCACGTTTCGCAGCACCTGCGCGTTCTCAAGGACGCCGGGCTGGTGAGTGACCGCCGCGACGGGCAGATGGTCTACTACAGCCTGGCCGATGGCCGCACGGCCGCCGTCGTGAGCCTGCTAAAGGACCTGTCGCGCGCACTCGATCCGCGCCTGTCTTACCCGGAGGTGCCTTCGTCGCCGCTGGACGGCTGTTCTTGCCCGCGCTGTGTGTCCGCGCGTGACGGTAGCGCCCCTGCATGTTGCTGACCCTATACGAGGGAACGAATACCTTCTGGGAGACGAGTTTATGGCTCTTGTGAGTTTGTTGCAGAGTGGCGTCGCTAACCTCGCCGCTTATCTGGCCGCGCACGTGCTGCTCTGTCTGGTGCCCGCCTTTTTCATCGCCGGCGCCCTCACGGCCCTGGTCCCGAAAGAGTCGATCACGCGTTTTCTGGGACGCGACGCACCAAAGTTCATCTCCTATCCCGCGGCGGCGCTGGGTGGCTTTGTTTTGGCGGTGTGCTCCTGCACGATCCTGCCGCTCTTTGCCGGCATCTACAAAAAGGGCGCCGGCCTGGGCCCTGCCATCACTTTTCTCTTTGTGGGACCGGCCATCAATATCCTGGCCTTGAGCTATACCGGCGTCGCGTTGGGGATGGACATCGCCATCGCCCGCCTGGTGCTCTCCATCGTCTTTGGCGTCGGCATCGGCCTGATCATGGCAGCCATCTTTCGCAAAGAGGATGCCGCCCGCGAAGAAAAAGGCGCCGACAGTTTTGCCGGCAGCGCTGCCGTGGGCGGGCGCACCTGGCTCTTTCTCGGGCTGCTCCTGGCACTCTTGATCGTTGGCACGCTGCAGGTCGGGCTATTCACCAACACCTATGCGCAGTTCACGCTGCCCGTCAGCGGCATGGACACTTTCCAGGACGCCTTGTATCGCCTGGCGCCATATGATGCCGCGCGTGGTGAGGAGGGCGTCACTGCTCAGGGTGCCATTCTGATCGGCTTGCTGATCCTGATCGGCCTTACCGCCTGGCGCGGTCTAAACAAGGTCGATGAGGGCTACAACCGCTGGACATGGGTTGCCCTTGGTGTCATCGCGCTGACGCTTTTGGTGGCCGCCACCCGCATGGTGCCCCACGCGGGCGGGCTGGAGGTATTCCTCACCGGCAAGTTCTTTGGCGTGGTGCTGGTGCTGCTTGGTGTGTGGCTGACTGCGAAAAGGCTGTATGACGAGTACGAGATCCAGGAGTTTCTCTGGGAGACCTGGCGCTTTGTCAAGCAGATCTTTCCGCTGCTCATCGTCGGCGTCTTTGTGGTGGGCGTGCTGCGCCCCCTGATCAAGCCCGAGTGGATCCAGGCCATCGCCGGCACCAACTCGGTGTGGTCGAACCTGGTGGGCGTGCTCTTTGGGGTTTTCATGTACTTTCCCACGCTGGTGGAGGTACCCATCGCCAATCTGTTCCTCAGCCTGGGGATGCACCGCGGCCCGCTGCTGGCCTATCTCATGTCCGATCCCGAGCTGAGCCTGCAGAGCATCCTGATCACGGCCAGCATCATCGGCAAGCTCAAGGCCTGGGTGTACGTGCTGTGGGTCGCCCTGTTCAGCACGCTGGCCGGCCTGCTCTATGGCGCCTGGGTGGATGGTGCCCCGCTCTACCAGCTCGCGCTCTACCTTGTCGCCGGCATCGGCCTGATCGCACTGATCGTGTCCTGGCGCCAGCGGACGCAGAACCGCGCCGTACTGGTGCACACCGAATCCGAGTAAACCTGTTCTGAAGGGAGCTACAACATGATCGAGGTCAAGATTCTGGGCACGGGCTGTAGTAAGTGCAACCGGCTGGAGCAACTGGCTCGCGAGGCCATCGCCGAATCGGGCGTCGACGCGGCGCTGTCTCACGTCACCGACATCAACGATATCTTTGAGTACCCCATCACGGTCACGCCGGCGCTGGTGATCAACGAGGAGGTCAAGTCCTCGGGCAACCTGCCGCGCAAGCCGCAGATCGTCTCGTGGCTGCAGGCCGCGGGCTGAAGGACGCGCGGGCACGCCCTCGTAAAGATGGGCAGTCTCCTTACACAGGAGACGTCTCCACCGCAACCTGGTCGATCAGGTAGACGGCGGCATCCACCGGCTCGCCAGCCCCGGGCACGTTGCCATCGGCCTCGGTGGGCGTATCGGGCGTCGGGTAACGGCGGCGCGGGCCGGTGCGCAGCACCAGCCGCTCCACGGCGTTGACGGGCGCCTGGAAAATCAGCGTCGCCGATAACGAGAGTTGCGGGACACCTACGCTGCAGGTGCGCTGAGCGACATCCACATGCAACTCCAGGTCGAGCCACTGGCCGGCGGCATAGCCCCCCATATCTACTACGTCTCCGGCGCTCATCGCGCGCAGGCGGCCGTCAGCACCGAACCACAGGTGCCCTGCCGTCGTCCCTCGTCCATCCACGACCTCGACGTGCCATTCGTTACCATGCGCCTGCTGAACCATCAGCCGCAGACGTAGTGTGACGTCGCGACCCGCGGCAAAGACACGCTCGGCCAGCGCATAGTCGCAGGGGTCCCCATCGCGCAACTCGAGGCAGTGCCCCTGTCCCTCCGGCGAGGGCACGACGCGCACCGGCGCCCACAGCGGGCTGTAAACGTTCCACGCCTCAAGGCCTTGGCCTGGCTCAGCCTCGTCAAAGGTATCCGCCACCGGCTCGGTCACCGCGGAGCGCACCGGCACCGGCACCCGGGTGACCCAGATATCCTCCTTGTTCATGCTGCAGGTCAGCCACAGCGCGCCGTCCGGCGGCGTTCCATTGCCCTCGGCGATCCCGCGGACGTACTGCGGGCCGTGGTCCTTGAACAGGCCGGCGTACCGGCGCGGCGGCACCTCGCCGATCACCCGCAGCATCTCATCGTAGGCATAGCCGTCGTCGCCGGTAACCACCGCCAGCGGCCAGCGGTGGACGCTGTGGGTGCTGGGGTTGTACACCAGCGCGTAGCGCCCATCGCTCGTCCGCTGGCCCCACACCTTGGCGCCCGACATGACGAGCGTCGGCTCGCGACGCACCGGCGACCAGGTACCGCCCTCATCCTCCGAGACGGCGGTGTGCGAGTGCTTGAACATGACCACCGCGCGGCCATCAGCGGCGTGATACACGCTGGGCGCCTGGTAGCCTGGCACGCTGAAAAAGCCATCCTCGGACCGATCCTCCTCCCACCACTGCATCGTCTTGAGCCGGTCAGCCAGCAGCGCATCGCAGGCGGCCACAAAGCCAACGTCGGGCGACGCAGTGTAGAACGGATAGGTGGTGTTCGTCTCGTTCCAGCCCGCGTGCCGGTTGTAGCGGATGAAATAGACGGGCCCCCATTCCTCCGGACCGTAGACCTGCCGCACCACACGCCCTATGCCCCGCCCGTCATTGGGAAAGACGCGCGGGTGCGGCGAGATGCCATAGAACCCCAGCACCAGCAGCCGCCCGTCCGGGGCCACATAGAACCCCATGCGCTGGTGCATGACGGCATAGCTCCCCGGCGCCAGCGCGTACTCATCGTGGTGGTAGACGCCGTCTGGGACGACATAGGGCGGAAACACGACTTGCGGCTGCGCCCAGGTGCGCCCGTCCGGCGACGAGGTCAGCAGCGTCTGCCCGGCGCCGGCGTGCTCGCCCACCGGGTTGCTCAGGTACTGGAGATAGAAGCGCCCCTGCCAGTAAGCCAGCATCGGTGCGTGGTTGTAGGTATAGCCGTGCCCCTCGGCCCGGTCCGGGTGCTCCCGGTTGGCACGCAGCACCTGGTAGCTCTGCGCTCCTACCGCCGGGCGCAGCTGCCCGTCATGATAGTCGATGTTCGCCTGCTCGTTGCCGGTGTAACGCACGCCCGTAAGACTCATACGTCTCCACTCCGTCTCTACAGTCCACCAACCGACTAACGTTCCGCTCCGAAGCCAGTATAGCGCGCCAGCCTGCGCTGAACCAGCACCGCCGCTAAAACGGGACAGGGAGGCCGAACGTGGCCGCCACTCACGGATGGGTCAGCGACCGAGCAAGGACGGTTCACGACGTGGAGGACACAATGAGCGGTGTGGCCGATCATCTGCCTGAAGCTAGCACCTTTTAATCGTCACTGGCGACATGGGAAAGACATCACCAATCCTGCTTAACGGCCAACTGAATAGCCCCGGCCCATGGCCGGCGGCAACGGCGGTGTGATCGTGTATGACAGGTAAAGAGGACGGACCAGAGTATCCTGTGCAGGATACTCTGGTCCGCTCACTACAGGCGCGGCGGCGCGCCCACGCCCACCCAGAACGCGGGGCTAATCCGCCAGTGTGACCTCGACCGTCATCCCCCAGCGCAGGCGTGGGTCGACATCGTCGAGCCGGATGCGCACCGTGTAAAGCACGTCTCCGCTGCGCTCCTCTGGCACCGCAGCGATCGATTCCACCACCCCTGTCAGGGTGAGTTCCTCGAGTGCGTCCGGCGCCAGAGTCGCCAGCTGACCCACAGAGACGCGCACAACATCTAGCTCCGTCAGGTCAGTGGTCTCCACGAAACAAACAGACATGTCGGCCAGTGTCACGACGGGAGCGCCCGCCGCGACCAGCATACCGGCATCCCAGTCATGGAGGTCCACGACAGTCCCCGAGAATGGGGCTGAAAGCGCCGTCAACTCCAGTCCCCGCTCAGCTGCCGCCACAGCCGCATCCGCCGCCGCCAGGTGCGCCTGCGCAAGCTCCAGCTTATCCACATCCGGGCCTTCTTGCGTCGCATCCCGGCGCCTCTCGGCATCCGCCAGACGCTCGATGGCCACGCGAACCGCGGACTCGGCCAGATCCAGCTGGCTCTGAAGGCTGTCGCGTGCGTACACGGCGTCGTCCAACGCCTTTTGTGCTTTGTCGTAAGCCGTTTGCGCCCGCTTGCGCGTGGCGTTAGTCGGATCGAGGTCGACGTGCTTGTCCAACTCCTCGCGCGCATTGTCCAACGCGTCCTGCGCCTTCGTCAGGGCCACGCTCTTGTCGTCCAGCCGGTCGCGAAAGGCCACCGTATCCAGCTTGCTCAGCGCGTGAATGGCCTCCACTAAGGCGGCGCGCGCCTCGACGACGCCCTGCTCGTTGGCGGCGAGCGTCAGGGCAGCCGTGTCCTCCAACGTCTGCAGTCCCTGGCGCGCAGCGAGCTGCTCGGCGCTGGCCTGTGCCAGCGCGGCCTCCTGCGCCTGCCGGTCGCCGATGCGGGCCAGCAGATCACCCTGCTGGACGACATCACCTTCCGCAACTGGCAACGCGTCCAATTCGCCGCCGACGGCGAACCCCAGCACAGCGTACTGCCGAGGAACCAGGCGACCCACGGCTGTCACCGCCCCGCGGCCAGAAACAATGGGCACCGGCGTAGGCTCCGACACCTGCTGGTCCGGTGAGAACAACGTACAGCCCCCCAGCGCCAAAACCAGCACAGCCAGCAGCGTCACCGCGCATACATGCTTACCGTGTACTCTCACACGTCACTCTCCCTCTCCCAGGATGGCCTGAGGCGCTTGGCTCCGCGATCCCCGGACGGGCGGCCTACTCGTAGGCCAACACCTCGCGGATCGTTAGCCGCGACGCGTTGTAGGCCGGGATGACACTCGCCACGACTGCAAGCACCAGCACGACGCCCAGCCAGATCAGGTTGCCATACAGGATAAAGTCCAATTCAGCGCTCCGGTCGAAAATGATCCCGAACATGACATCTCCCAGTTGCTTGCTCATGGGTAACGCCGCGGCGCCAGCCAGCAGCCAGGAGATCAGGCCGATGAGGGTTCCCTCCACCAGCACGATGCTGATGATCGCCCGGTTCGAGCCGCCGATGGCGCGCATCACCCCGATCTCGCGGGTGCGTTCCATGACGTTCAAGCTCATGGTGCCAGCCAGACCGATGCTCCCCACCAGCGCCATCAGAAAAGACATGATCAACAGAAAGGTCGTCAGGATATTGAGACCTTTGGAGGTGGCCTCCTCCAGCGACAGTCCGGCCTGTACCTGGCTGAGGTCATATCCCAGTGTTGCAAGATGTGCCTCGACGCGATTGGCCAATTCCTCCTGCCTCGCCAGATCCAGCGGGCCGTCCACTCCCACCACCCGGTAAGACGCCGACGAGCCATACGCCCCGGTCTGTTTGGCCACATAGTCATAGTCCGCGTAGGCAAAGAGGCCCGCGCTGCGCCCGGCGAACTGAAAGTAACCCACCACGACCCAGTCCGTCTTGCGGCCGCCGATCTGCAGCTGTAACGAATCGCCCACGCCGATCTCCGGGAAACGCTCACGGAACAACTCGCCCAGCACGATAGCGTTCTGGTCGCCGGGCTGGATCCAGCGTCCTTCCAGCAACATCGGTTCGATCAGGGTGCTCGCCGCCGGGGGCGCCACCAACTGGACACTCTCCCCAGCGGTGCCATCGGGCAGCACCACCTGCGCCAGCGCGCCGTGCCAGCCCTCCACGAGCGCCACGCCGGGCACCGCCGCCACGTCGTGCATGACCTGGCCCGTGCGATAGGGTTGGCTAAAGGCGACGTTGACATCGGCCATAAAGTACCGGCCCAGACGCTCGATGTAGGCCTCCAGTGAGTTGCTGAGGTTCAGGGTGGCGATAAACGTCGCCCCGGCCAGCGTGAGTGTCAGCAACGTCAGCGCCAGCCTGCCCCGCTGGCGGAAGGTGTTCCGCAGCGAGATCAGCAGCGGCCGCGGGAGGCCCTTGAGCCGGGCCAGCAGGTGAAAGACCATGCCCGTGTCGCCAGAGCCTGTTGTGGTGGCGCCGGCCAGCGCCTCGCGCACCGAGGTCCGCGTTCCGCGCAGGATCGGCGCGCTGCCTGCCAGCAGCGGTACCACCAGCGCCACCGCGATCTGGACCAGCGTCGCCGATGGCACCGGACGTAGTCCCTGAAAGTCGAAATTCATCGCGTCCGCCAGATAAGTCAGAAACGCCAGGGAGGCACTCATCGAGAGGGGAATGGCCAGCCCCAGCGCTATCGCGCTGAACAGCAGGATGAGCACCACATAGATGCCTACGATCTGTGGCCGGCTGGCCCCCACCGTCTTCATCACGCCGATCTGTTCCATCTGCTGGTCGAGCAGCGCCGACAGCGTGTTGGTGATCAAGAACCCGCTCAAGAACACCACCATGAACCCCAGCAAAAAGATCACCGCGACCATTGCATCCACGTAGGTCACGTTGGGGTGCGCGCTGCTCAGGCGCTCGACAATCCCCGCTGTCGGATACCCTTCCCGGTCGAACGCCTCGAGGACTGTCTCTCCCGTGGCGTGAATCGCAGCGCTGTCCTCGCCACCTTCCGTGACGGTGACATACAGCGTGTTATACAGTGGAGGTTGCTCCAGCCAGACCAGCGCCTCTGAGCTGACGTACCCCTGCAGGCCCGCCAGGAAAAAGCCGCCTTCGCCCCCGCTGGAGCCTACCGTCTGGTCGCGCACCGTGCCGATAAGGCGCATCCGTCGAATCGTGCCCGAGGGCAGTTTGATCTCCAGTTCATCGCCCACGCGCGCACCAACATCGGCGAGTTTGCTGAACTCGAGCGCGATCTCGCGCTTGTCCGGTGGCCACGTGCCCTCTCGCAACACCAGCTTATTCACCGGCTGGGACACTAGATCGTCGCTGGACAGGGCCTTGACAACGATAGGCACCCAGTCACCGGATGTCGTGCGCACCCGGAGCACAGTGTTCCACACCCCCTGCGCCTGGGCGACGTTGGGCAGCCGCTCGATGTGCTCCACAAACCCCTCATCGAACGGACCGCCGCTCACCTGCAGGTTGGCTGCACTAACCTGAACGTATCCCGCCCGAATGTCCTCTGAAAGGATGACATAGGTGCGCATGATCATCCCGATGGCAAACAGGCCCACACCGATGGAGGCGATCACCAGCAGGGAGCGCATCTTGTGGTGAAGGATATCCGCAAGGACCTTGTGCCAGCGCGGTCGGATCATGGCGTCCCTCGCTTCCGGCGCATCCAGCCGCGCAGCCAGGCGATGCCAGGAGCGCGAGCGGCCTGTGTCGCGAGGCCCCCCGCGCGCGTCGTCAGGCCTGGGGTCCGCACGACGTGCTCGCCGATCACTTCTCGTGGCAGTGCCAGAAGTTCGGCTCCAGACTCGCCCGCGCAAGCCGTCTCCCCACTGGTCCGCGGGTCAACCAGACTTCCAGGGCCCAGGAGGCTTTCAGAGCCCGCGGCAGTAAGCAGCGCGCCATCCGCTACCACATAGGTGCGCTCGCCCAGTCGTGCGTCTGGCGCCGGCAGCGGCGCACCGGGCGCGAGTATAATGCGCGTAGCGCTTTTGAAGAGCTCGAGCAGAGTCGCGTCCGGCACGTCGGGGAGCGCCGCCGAGATCGCGCCATCGACCAGTTCGCCGTCCGAGATCACCAGGGTTCGGGACGTGCGGCGAGCCAGCGTGCGATCGTGCGTAACCATGAGGATGGTCTTGCCGGCCGCCACCAACTCCTCAAAGAGCAGCATCACCGTCTCCGCCGTGCGCGAGTCCAGGTTGCCTGTGGGCTCGTCTGCCACGAGGATCGGCGGATCGTTCGCCAGCGCGCGAGCGATGGCCGCGCTCTGCTGCTGCCCGCCGGCCACCGCCCCGGGCAGCGCCTGCGCATAGTCCGCCAGTCCAACACGCTCCAGCAGGGCGAGGGCGCGCTCCCGACGGCTGGCCGAGGGAAAGATGTTGGAGAAGTCCATCGGCAGCATCACGTTCTCCACCAGCGTGAGCATGGGCAGCAACTGGAAGAACTGGAACACAATCCCCAGATTTCGGCCGCGCCATAGCGCCATCGGGCTCTCGGCCAGCGCGTCGGTCCGCACGCCCCCGACCTCCACGGTACCCGTCGTGGGACGGTCGATGCCGGTCAGCATGTTCACCAGCGTGGACTTGCCGCTGCCAGACCGCCCCACCACCGCGACGAACTCCCCCTGCCATAGTTCGACGTCGATGCCCTTCAGGACGGTGGTATCGCCCGTGACCGCGTGAAACACCTTTGTGATGCCGCGCATGCGCACGATCGGCTCGCCATGCAAGGCGTACGTGACCGGCGTACCGTAACGCTCAGTGCCCATCCCGGCTCACCTCGCCATCGCAGATCTGCAGCGTGCGCGATACACGCTGCGCCAGCCCCTCGTCGTGGGTCACCATGACGATGGTTTTCCCGTGGAGGACGAGATCTTGAAAAGTGCGAAAGATGGCCTCAGCCGTCACCGAATCCAGGCGACCCGTGGGCTCGTCGGCGACGATCAGCGGTGGATCGTTGATCAGCGCCCGGGCGATGGCGACGCGCTGCTGTTGACCGCCCGAGATCTCGGAGGGGTATTTGTGCGCGTGCTCCGCCAGCTCCACATCACGCAGTAACTGCATGGCGCGCTCGCGTGAGGTCCTGCGACGAAATGTCCCGGTAAAGTCGGCCGGCAGCAAGACATTGTCCAGCAGCGACAGCCCGGGAATCAGGTGGAAGGACTGAAAGACGACGCCCAGGTGGGTGCCGCGCCATTGGGAGAGCTGGGTTTCACTGAGAGCGTGGATATCGATCTCGTCGACGCGCACCGAGCCCGCCGTGGGGTGGTCCACGCCCGTGATCATGTTGACCAGCGTGGTCTTGCCGGCGCCAGAAGCGCCGACGATCGCCAGAAATTCACCGCGCCGGATCTCGAGATCAACACCGCGCAGCGCACGGAACGACCCCGCGGCCGTAGGATAGTCCTTGCAGACGGCGATAAGCCGAATCAGTGCACGGTCGTGGTGCGCTACCGCTTCTGGCTTGTCGTGCCCCGTGCTGCTGACGTGCGGTGTGTTGCTTCTCATGGAGCGGTCAGGCTGGTCCCTGGCAACAAGCTCTTGACGCTTCTTATGTGAACGGTGCATGACTCCAGTATATGCCGTCCCGCTGAAAAAAACCAAACGGCGCGCAACCCAAAGACAGCCGCCACACTGGCGATCGCGCATATCCTGTGTCGCCCCTGGAGACGCATCGCGCTCAAGGGATGCGGGTCTCCAGCCCCACAACCGTTCATGACGCGAGCCTGGGTGGCGTGCGAGATAGAACCGTCCCGCCGACATGCCTCGCCAGCGCGCCGCACGAATACCTTACACCCGGGAGCATCGCTGAGATTCCCTCTTGTGGCCAGTGGCCAGTTCGTTTCACCACCCTCTCCGATATTCTGGTCTTGCCGGTCCGGCTTGCCTGCCTGGTTATGTTGGTTCCACAGCACGCAATGAACCTACGATGTGAGCCCTAGCCATAGCCCATTGGTAGTCTTGAGCACTCTGGTGCCAAGACCCATTCCCCGTCGGGCGACTTGACATTCCGGCCCCATCTCGCGGGGTCGCCATTTGGGCCGAAACGCCGCGAGCAGCGCGGCACCGGTAGGAGTCAGTAGCTCCACGTCCTCTGGCCCACTAACGTGCGGGATCCGGTGCCGCTTGAGGATTGCCGCAACTGCTGGCGCGGGCACTGGAAGTGTGCCGTGGGAAAACCGCACCACTCCCCCGCCCACCGAAATGGGCGTCAGGCACTCGACGTCATCTAGTGAAACTCTTAGGAACTCCAGCCCCTTGGCCGCCCCCATGATATCCAGCAGGATATCCTGCGCTTCATGCAACACCGCTTCTTCAGTGGCGTGTTGATGGGGCACGCCCTCCTGGTGAAGCCGCAGATGATCGCTATCGGCCAGCCACCCATCGTTGCCCCAGTCCGTCTCGTCCACGGAATGCAGGTGGGGCTTGATATCCACCACCGGCGTCCCATCGAACAAGTCCAGCGGGCCGGTAGTGATCCGACTGCCGTCTATATGGCGTACCCGAGCCAACGTAAACCCAAGAGGGCTGGGCCGGTTAGGTGACCGGCTTGCGAAAAGGCCCACCTGGCCAGGTTTGTCGTCCTCTTGCCATGGCGGGGTCACTGTCAGCGAATAACCGGACGATTGGTGCATATAGGAGATGACATAGATGTGGGAAAAAGTGTCGAGCCCTTCAAGCCCCGCCGCCAGCTCGGGGAAAAGGTCAATATAGAACTCGCCATCTGCAGCTCTTGGGGGCTGGCTTGGTGCAGAATGAGCGTACGGCGTATGGACCAGACCGATGGGCTTGAGCTTGAACTCGCCTGCGTCCAACTGGCCGCCCGTGTGAGCCTCCCGCTCTGCGGATATGAGGATCTCCAGCGCCTGTCGGGCAAAGTCAGCGTACGCCGGGCTCAAGCGCTCCTCTCTGATACAGACTTCCAGGTACTTGAGCGCATCGCTGGCAGGAAGGTGGGAATCGTTCGCCTCCAGTTCGATTGTGAGGCGTGTCCCTGCCCCCTCGTTTGTGCGGACAGTCTTGGCCTGCACCTTCGCACTGCCCAGATGGCGTGCTGCGCGCTCCATGGCGCCGATAACGACCTCGGGTGGAACTCCCAATCCGATGAGGGCCGATGAGAACATGTCACCGGCCATACCCATCGCGGGGTCCACGATGAGACTAGTGCCGTCGCCTGAAAACCCTCTATTCACCGTTAACATCCTTCTCTGGCATGTGAGCTGCACTCATGCATAAAGCTCTTTATCCGCAACAGTCATAGTGTCCCCAAGAGGTGGACACAGAACACCCGATCTTTGCGTAATGGCCAGTGTATGTGCAGTGCACAAACTCGTGCGCGAGTCCGCGCTCTGCAGATGCCCAGGATGCGCAGGGTTTTCCCTGCGATCTCCAGTTGTAGCGTCTTGACGGCTCGCAGCGCGTTACCGTCTCATCCAGCCGCCGTGTCACACGGATCCAGATGCCGCGTGGCCGCCTCATCCTCCGCCCGCTGCGTCAGATCGTCAAAGCGCGGCACCTGGCCCAGCCGCCCCAGCATCGCCGGGTCGGGCTGCAGTCCCGCAATCGAACGCTGGTAGGCCGCGATCATGGCAGCCATGGCGAAGGAATCGCCGATGCCGACCTTGACGGCCCAGCCCAGCGCCAGTGCCGCCAGGATGCTCCAGCCCCCCGCCCCGGACCAGATGGCGTTGGCCAGCCACCCGATCGGCGCCGCGAGGAGCACGACGGCGAGCACGCCGGGGACCAGGCTCAGCAGCATCAACGCCAGGGCGTTTACCAGCAGCGGCTTCCAGACCATGGCATACAGCACCACCCCATCGCGGGCGTTCTGCCATACGGTGCGATCGTCCAGCCAAAAGGTGCGCGCCAGGATCGCCTCATCCACATAGGTCACCGCATAATGCACCACACGGCCGGCCAGGCGCGCCAGCCCCCGGAGCGTGGTCCCGGGCAGCCAGGACACCAGTCCGTAGACCAGCCGGCTGAAACCGCGCACCACCGCGGTCACGATCTGGTCAACCAGGAACATGCCGCTGACCTCACCGAAACGCTCGGCCACGCGGTTGCGCCCCCAGCGGAGCTGGCCTGCTCCCTCAGGGAGTTCGTCCGCCGTGAGCAACTCGGACATCACTGCGTTCTGCGCCGCCTTGATCAGGTACAGCACATAGCGCTGCGCCAGCACCGCCAGCCAGATCAGGCCGGCCGCTCCGATCACGCCCAGGACGATCCCCAGCCAGGGAATGGCCCCCACCACAAAGAACACCAGAGCGCCCACCGCGCCGATGTAGACAACAAAAGCGAGCCAAAGCAGCACGGTCACGGCCAGCCGGACTCCGGCGATCGGTAACGTGCGCCCCACCAGTCTGAACGCCTGAGCCAGTTGCAGCGATCTGGACATGTCGACACTCCCCGGACGCTCCGATACGGAATGTAAAGCAGCAGGTTTCTACCTGTGCTGTCCAGTATACCATATGCTCGTCGATCTATACGGACCTTGTGCTCATAACGTCTCGCCTCCACGCACGAAACCGATGAGTTTCGTGTAAAGGGCATTGACGCGGGCGTCGCGGTTTGTCCCAATGAAGGGTATGAGTATATCGCGTCGGGGTCCTGCTGGAACGCAACGTCGTCAGACCAGGT
>ENA-OSEO01002945-OSEO01002945.1-sediment-metagenome-genome-assembly--contig:-NODE-2945-length-21833-cov-14.861234_pt1 | contig 21833 bp, 12 predicted proteins | sample MGYA00237883_ERZ534232 | MGnify/ENA metagenome assembly ERZ534232
TCAACGCCATATCGAGGATCTCCTGGTCTTCTTTTCCGTACCAACGCTCCTCTTTGACATCAAGAACGTCAAGCCCTTGGTCCCGCAGGCCACCACCTTTGGCGAGATGTTTTCGTCTGTAAGGATTTGGATGGAGTCGAGCTTCATGGTGCGGCCGTCTCCAGCGCCACATAGATCTCATTTTTGCAGGAACGTGCGGCATACCGAAGGCATGCCTGAATATCCTCTCTTGTCAGGTGGAGGTAGTCTCCAAGGATGTCTTCCTCCGACACATCGGAGGCCAGCAGATCGAGAATGAACCCTACCGAGATACGCGTTCCTCGTATAATCGGTTTGCCCCCCAGTATCTTCGGGTTGGCTGTGATGCGCTCGATCATGGGACGCCTCCTCTTCATGGTTCCTGAAAGCCGGTCAATCGCGATTTGCCTTCTTCAACAGCGGCTGCCGGAATTGCTTTTGTCGTTTGGCCATCATACACCAAATCAACGCACATGTTCATCCCGATTCCGCCTCAATGAAACAGCCGCCCCTGGGTCATTCGGGAGACATCGTAGGCTGCGGATGGTTCGGATACCCGCGCCGATCCGTCCCCCTGAATCTCGGCCAGAAGGGCACGATAATCGGCCCGTTCCAGCGACTCCCGAAAGAGAGTGTGCCAGGGGCCGTCCGGGCTGGCTGGCTCCAGGGCGAGAAGGCGCATCATGACCGTCCGAACGGCCGTCCCGGTGCAGATTCTGGCGTTCCGCTTCTCTGGGGATTGTCCCTTACCTTTTTGTATCGTCCCCCACGGGTCAAGACCTCCTCCTTGATTTCTTTGACGCTCCCCGCCCTGGCCGCCAGGAGGTATTTGCCTCTGCCCAGAGACAAAGGGGTGGAGATTTATATCTGATAGCGCGATTTAAGATATTTGCATCGTAAGCATACATATTGATGGTTTTCGATAGTTTTAAAACATTCGCAAAATCTGGTTCGACATACTTCAATGCAATTCTCCTGAATATTGATAATCCCTTTTGAGCTTCATTGAGAGTCAATCTGTTTTGCTTAAACATGGCCGAAAATGCGTTACCCATTTCCCAGGGGATTGAACCCGGTCTAAATAATGCTTTCGCGACGGTTATTTCTGTAATTTTGGCACGTTCCGGCTCATCAACCAAAATGGCAATCAAAGCGGAGCGTCTATTACAATATCCATGGCAAATCTTTAAAACGGATTTTTGGGCAATTGCATAACAATTAGTTTCCATCCGGAAATGATTTCCCGGCAGAACCCCGTTTCCAATCCGGAAATGAGGATTTTTGGCCAATATCAAGAAAATCAAGCGTTTGCGCGGAGGCGACCTGCAGGTCGCCGCACAAGCAAACGTGCAGATTGACGCCGAGATTGGCCAAAAAGACCATTTCCGGATGGAAACCAACTATGGTGTTTGTCAAGTGACAGGAGGCGGAACGAGAAGCAAGCCGGCACCTTTTCAAGAGGCTTCGGCATCGGCTTTCCGGACCGCTTACCGGAGAACTTGAATCTTCGGGGCGGGTGATGTATGGTTATAATTTTTGGGAGGTTTTCCTGACCGAACGCCCCGGGCGCCGGCAGAATCCTGAACGATCGGAGACCGACCACCTGACATGAGCATCAGCGTGCCCCCCCGCTTCTCCTTCGTTGCGATCGACCTCGAAATCCACCCCGGCGAAGACCGGATCCTCCAGATCGGCGCCGTCAACGCCGACGGGACGCGCACCTTTGCCCGCAGAGGCGGAGGCAGCCTCGAAAGGGCGCTGGCGGAACTGGACGCCTTCTGCGAGGGAGCCGATTTTCTGCTGGGGCACAACCTCGCCGGACACGACATCCCCTATCTGCGGCGACGACACCCGGACCTGCGGCTGCTGCAATCGCCCCTGCTCGACACCCTCTTTCTCTCGCCGCTCGCCTTTCCACAAAACCCGTACCACCGCCTGGTCAAGGACTACAAGATCATCCGGGAGTCGGCCAATGACCCGGTGGGAGATGCCGCCTGCACGGCCTCCCTCTTCGCCGACCAGATCGAGGCCTTCGGCCGGATGGCTCCGAAGACCCTCGGGCTTTTCGGGGGCTTGCTGGACCGGACCTTCCCGGCGGACTTCTACGCGCGGTTCTTCGCGGCGCTGCATTGCGCACCGCCCTTGGAGGAGGCCACGCTCAAGGACGCGTGGATGGAGATCGCGGCAGGAAGGGTCTGCCTCCGGCGGGGCGATGCGGTCTTCGAGCAGCTTTTCCGCGACCCGCAGACGGCGGCCGCCCTGGCCTACATCGCCGCCTGGCTCGGGGTGGCGGGCGGCAACTCCGTGCTGCCGCCCTGGGTGCGGCGGCGGTTCCCCGTGATCCCGATGCACCTGGACGACCTGCGGGCCTCAGGCTGCGGCGATCCCGGCTGCGCTTACTGCGCCGAACACCACCATGCCGGGAAGGCCCTGCAGCGGTTCTTCGGCTTCGAGCGCTTCCTGCCGTTGCGGGGCGAGGACCCGCCGCTCCAGCAGCAGGTGGTGGAGCGCATCCTGGCGGGCCGTAGCTGCCTCACGGTCATGCCCACAGGGTCCGGGAAGTCTCTCTGTTTTCAGCTGCCCGCCCTCATGCGGGCCCGTCAGCGCAGTCGGCTGACGCTGATCCTCTCCCCGCTCCAATCCCTCATGAAGGACCAGGTGGACAGCCTCAGGCGGCGCGGCATCGGCAACGTGGGGGCCGTGAACGGCCTCCTGACCATGCTCGAGCGCGCCCGGACCCTGGAAGGCATCCGCCTCGGCGACATCGATCTGGTCTGGATCGCCCCCGAGCAGATGCGCAACACGACCGTCAAAGCCACCCTCAAGCAGCGTGAAATCGGGCTGGTCGTCATCGACGAGGCCCACTGCCTCAGCAAGTGGGGGCATGACTTCCGCCCGGACTATCTCTTCATCGTCAAGTTTTTGAGGGAACTCCTCCAGGAGGGGGCGGCAGACCTGCCCCAGATCGTCTGCTTCACCGCCACCGCCAAGAAGGATGTCATCGAAGAGATCTGCGGGTATTTCCGGGAGGAAGGCGGGCTGAAACTGGAGGTCTTCGAGGGGGGGCACGAGCGGCCGAACCTCCGGTTCAGCGTCGAGGCGGCCTCCGAAAACGAGAAGATCGAGATGGTGGACCAGCTCCTCCGCGAGATCTTCCAGGCAAGCGGGCCGCGGGACGGGTGCATCGTCTTTACGGCCACACGGAGCGCCGCCGAGCGGGTGGCGGAGGGGCTGCGGGAGCGCTCGTGGCTGGCGGACTATTTCCACGGCGGACGCAGCCCCGAAGACAAGCGAAGCGTGCAGGAGCGCTTCCTGGAGGGCGAACTGCAGGTGATCGCCGCCACCAACGCCTTCGGCATGGGGGTGGACAAGCCCGAGGTGCGGGCCGTCATCCACTACAGCGTGCCGGGCTCCCTCGAGAATTACCTCCAGGAGGCGGGCCGGGCCGGGCGGGACAAGAAGCCGGCCGTCTGCTGTCTGCTCTTCACCCCTGAAGACCTCGAAACCCAGTTCCGGCTGAGCGCCCAGAGCTGGCTCGAGTGGCGCGACATATCGGGCCTCCTGACCGGGCTCAAGCACCTGGCCGAGCGGCACCCGGAGCGGACGATCGTGGTCACGGCCGGCGAACTCCTCGGGAGCGAGGCCGTGGAGGAGCAAGGGCTCGAGAACCTGACGCTCGAAGACCCCTCCTACGACATCCGCACCCGGACGGCCCTCGCCTGGCTCGAGCGGCAGGGAAAGCTCGAACGGGGCGACAACCGCACGAGCGTCATCCAGGGCCAGGTCCTGGTGCGGAGCCTGGCGGAGGCCGAGCGGCGGATGGCCGCCCTGGGTTTGTCGGAGAACCGGAAGGCGGCCTGGCGGGCCCTCCTGCAGGTGCTTCTCGAAAGCGACCCCAAGGAACTCCTCAACACCGACCGGTTGAGCCAGGCCACGGGCCTCGAGCCCAGGAGCCTCGTCGCCACCCTGAGGTCCATGCGCGAAGCGGGGCTCCTGAACCACGACCTCAACCTGACCGCCTACGTGCACGTGGGTGTGGTGAACGACTCCAGGCGGCGGCTCGAAGGGTTCCTGCACCTCGAAAAGGCCCTCCTCTCCCTGATGGAGGAGGAAGAACCGGACATCGGCGGCGACACCCCCTATATCCTCGGGGTGCGCCGCATGTCGCAGACCCTCAAGGAAAGGGGGATCGAAGAGGCGCGGCCCGACCGCCTGATGCGGGTGCTGGACGTGCTCATCCAGGACAGGCTGGCGAGGCGCTGGCAGATCAGCCAGGACACCTGCGGACTCGCCTTCAAGACGGACTGGGAGACGCTGCGGAGGCAGGTCGCGGAGCGCGGAGCCGTCTGCGGCGTCATCCTGGAGGCGCTCATCCGCAAACTCCCCACCAACGCCCGCGGCAAGGACCTTCTGGCCGCCTTCCGGAGCGGGGAGCTGATCGCCGCCCTCAAGAACAACCTCACGACCAGCTACCTGAAGGATCTGAACCAGCACATGGAACACGGCCTGCTGGCGCTGCACGCCATCCAGGCCATCGCCCTGCAGAGCGGCCTGACGGTCTTCCGCCCGGCGCTCACGATTCGCGTCCTGGCCGGCAAGGAGGACCGTTTCTACAAGGAGGAACTGCTGCCGCTCGAGGATCACTACAAGGAGCGGATCGCCCAGATCCACATCATGGACCGCTACGTGGCCCTGGCCCTCGACTCGGTCAAAGAAGCCGGGAGGTTCGTGGCCGACTACTTCAACCTGCTGCGGGAACCCTTCAAGCAGCTCTATTTCAAGGGCCAGTACAAGCAGCTCGAAATCCCCACGACGCCCGAATCGTGGCGCCGGATCGTCGCGGCCCTGCAGAACCCCGTGCAGGAAAAGGCCGTGGCGGCGGCCAAAGGGCGCAACATCCTCGTCGTGGCGGGGCCCGGCTCCGGCAAGACGCGCCTGATCGTCCACCGCATCGCCTACCTCGTGCGGATCCACCGCATCCAGCCCCAGCGCATCCTGGCCCTCGCCTTCAACCGCAACGCGGTCACCCAGCTCAAATTGCGGCTGCGGGAACTCCTCGGCCCCGAGGGCGCCTGGGTGCGCGTGCGCACCTACCACAGCCTGGCCATGTTCCTCACGGGGCGCCTCTTCGACCCGGGCCCGGTTCAGGGGACGGAAGACCCCGAAGCCGGGTACTTCAAGGATGTGCTCCAGGAGGCGGTGCAGATGCTCGAGGCGGCCGCGCGGGACGACAGCGGCCTCAGGCCCTGGCGGGACACCTTCCTGCCCGGCCTGCGCCATATCCTGGTGGACGAATACCAGGACATCAACGAGCTCGAGTACCGGCTCGTCTCCCTCCTGGCCGGGAGGCAGGAGAGCGACGCGGACCGCAGGCCCGTCCTGACCGCGGTCGGCGACGACGACCAGAACATTTACAGCTGGCAGGGATCCAACGTCCGGTTCATCCGCCGCTTCCAGGAGGATTACGGCGCCGAGACCCTGGAGCTCTCCCGGAACTACCGGTCGAGCCCGGCCATCGTAGCGGCCGCCAACGCCCTGATCGCCTGCAACCGGGACCGGATCAAGTCGGCCCCGATCGGCTGCGCCGAGAACGGGCCGAACCGCGCCGTTCCTCACCGGGTGGGCCTCGTGGGCGCCCCCGACCATCTGAGCTGCCTCAAAGGCGCGATCCTGGAGGCCCAAAGGCTGCTCTCCGAGGACCCGGAGCTGGCCCCAGGGGATGTGAGCATCCTCTGCCGCACCAACCGCGAGCTGGACACCCTCCTCATGCTGGCGCGGCGGCTGGGGCTCCCTCTCCGCGGTCTGAGAGGCCGCCGGTTGCCGCTGACGTCGGTCCGGGAGTTCCGGCTGTTCCTGGAGACGCTGAACGATTGCCGCAAAGAGGTGATGAGCGCGGCCGCCCTGAGGGGCCTGGTCGAGGACCTGACGTCCGAAAGCGGCTACTCCCCGCAGAATATGTGGGTCGGGATGTTCCGCTCGATCCTCGAAAACCACCTGCATGAAACCATGGGAAGAGACCTGCCGGTCGCCGATTTCATCGATTACGTGTACGACGCCTCGCGCGACGTCCGCCAGCTGTATCAGACGGACCGGGGAAGCGTCCTGGCGGCCACCCTGCACACCGCCAAGGGGCTCGAGTTCCCGGCCGTGATCATCGCCGGGCAGCCCGTCCGGAACAAGGCGGGGCACGAGGAGGAGCGGCGCCTGTTCTACGTGGCGGTGACCCGCGCCATGCGGCACCTGACGGTCTTCTACGAGCGCCGGGACCCGCACCCCTTCATCCTCGAACTGGCCGGAGCCGGTCCCGAAGCCGTCGTCTACCGGGAGGCGGACCCGCCCCTCGACGCCGAAGACCAGAGGGACTACCACACGCGCCTCTGGGACCTGGATCTGCGCGACGTGGTCATCTCGTTCCCGTCTCTTCCCGGCTTCATCAAGCAGGCCCAGCCGATCCTGCGCCGGATCGAGCCGGGGGCCGCCGAGACCCTCACACTGGTCAAACCCGGCCGCTACTATCTCATCAGCTACGACCTGACCCCCATCGCGAGGCTTTCGGCCCGCGGCGAGGCCCGGTACGAGGGCATCCTCGCCCAGGGGCTGCGGCTGCGCAGGCTGCGCTTCCTGGCCGCCGTCGCCCGCCGGGAAAAGGACGCCCCGCGCATTCCGATCCCGGGCGCCCGCTCCGCCCCCTGGTACACCGGCCTCTTCCAACTCGCCTTCGAACCGGCACGACCCGCCGTTTAATCTTCAACCCGGAAACGCTTCTTTTTTCCCCTCCCGGCCGATCCTCCATGAAACCGCCGCAGCACTCTCGCAATACAGACGAGAAAAAAACTTGACGATGAATTCCATAATGGAATAGTCTATTTTGAAATAAGAGACCCACCCCTTTTCTTCAATTCGCCGCGCACGTAATCGAAAGGATCCAGCGCATGCCTTATCCGACCCCCACCAAGACGCGCCCAAGCCGCAAGGGGCTGCGATGCTTCACCGTCGTCTTCTGTTTTCTCCTGCTCGTTATACCGATCAATGCCATTTGTCTTGCCGAATCCCCCACCAGGACCGTCGTCGACGCTTTCGGACGACCGGTCGTCATCCCGAAACAGATCGATCGAGTGCTTTCAACCTATCCACCCATCACCAACATCGTTTATATGCTGGCGCCCAAAAAGCTGCTGGGATGGAACTTCAAACCGGATGGGCTTTATATGCCAGCGCAGTACGCCGAGCTTCCCGTGGTGGGGGGGTGGTTCGGTCTCCAGAGCGGCCATTATGAAACCATGCTCGCCTTCAAACCCGATGTCGTTCTTTATCAGAGCATGCTGGATTATCCGTTCGAAGAAGGCCTGGAGAACGTCCGTAATCTTCAACGAAACTTCGGAGCTGTGCCCGTGATCGGGGTGTCGGGTTCCCATGACATCGCCCGCGTCGACGAATCGATACGTCTCATCGGGGACATTCTGGACGTACAGGAAAAGGCCCGCGAACTGGCGGCCGTTCATCAGGACATCCTGCGGACCGTCACGGATCGAATCCAGACGATCCCCTTGAAGGATCGTGTCCGGGTCTACTATGCCGAACGGCCGGACGGCCTCTCCACCGACCCTTCGGGCTCGCGCCACGCCCGCCTGATCACCCTTTGCGGCGGGGTCAATGTGGCGGACTGCGCCCTGAAACAGGGGATGGGCCTGACCAGGGTCTCGATGGAGCAGGTGCTTCACTGGAACCCGGAGGTCATTATTGCGGAGCAACGGTCCATCTTCGATGAAATCGCCGAGAACCCCCTGTGGAGCACTGTCGAAGCGGTCCAACGCAAACGGGTGTATCTGGTTCCGAACGGGCCGTTCTGCTGGTTTGACCGGCCGCCCGGGGTCACCACGATTCCCGGGATCTTGTGGACGGCTGCCGTGCTGTATCCGGATAGATTCCCCGAAAGCGATCTGAAAGAACTGACCCGGCGCTTTTATGCGGATTTCTATCACCATCGCCTGACGGAGCACGAGTTGTCGCACTTGCTGAACACCCACATCAACACCGATTGAAGCAGGACTGCCAGGATGGAATCAGCCCCGACCCAGAACCGGAGGGTGCGCTTCGACGAGGCAGGCGCCGCACAAATGGACCGCACGGCGGTTGAAGTCTTTGCACCGATCTACCCCGTCATAGCGGAGCAAATCGTCCAGCGTATGGGAATCACCCAGGGATGCTGCGTGGAAATCGGCAGCGGCCCCGGATTGCTTGCCCTTGCCCTGGCGAAAATCACCTGCCTCCGGATGATCTTGATGGACGCCGCAGTGCCTATGCACGTAAAGGCCAGACGGCATATCGCCGCATCGCCGTTTCCGCACCGCTTCACCCTCCTTTGCGGCGACGTCCATCATATGCCTCTGAATGACGCCTGCGTCGACCTGATCGTAAGCCGTGGATCCGTTTTTTTCTGGGAACGGCTTGAAGACGCCTTCAAAGAAATCGGTCGGGTCCTAGCGCCGAAGGGTAGGGCCTACATCGGTGGGGGTTTCGGCAACGCCGACCTGAGGGATCGCATCTGTGAAAAGATGATGTCCCTGCAGCCTGATTGGCGTTCGTTCCGCGACCGGAATCTCGGTGAAGACACGCGGATAAAATTCCTGTCGGCCCTGAATGCCTCCGGTGTTCTCTTCGACACGATCAAAGATGAGTCCGGATTCTGGATGATCATCAGAAAGGAGAACGACCTTGAAATGCGGAATCTGTGAAATCGGGTGCAGGCTGGGCCCCGGCCTTTCCGGCTCGTGCGGCATGTACCAAAACCGCGAGGGTGTCCTGGAGGAGCGTTTCCCCTTTTCTTACATAGCGGCCCTCCCCGTCTCGATCGAGACCATTCCCATGACCCACTTCCACCCCAGGGCAAAATTCCTTCAACTCGGAGGGATCGGCTGCAATTTCTCGTGCATGGGCTGTGTTTCGGATCTGTTTACCCACCACATCGATCTCTTTGCCCCCGCCCTGACCCGATTCGCCCCAGAGCACCTCGTGCGACAGGCCAAGGCCATGGGCTGCGAAGGAATCGTCTGGTGCATGAACGATCCGACGGTCTGCCACCCGTCCTTTCTCTCGCTTGCCGCAGCAGGCAGGTCCGAAGGGCTTCTGGTGGGGTGCTCCTCCAATGTGTATCACACCTCTCAAACGCTCGCGCAGCTGGCCGAGGCCGTGGATTTCGTCAACTGCGGACTGAAAGGCGCAACGGACCAGGCGTATCGTGAGTGCGGCGTCCCCTCGGCGGAGCCCGTCTTCCGGAATATCCGTTTTCTACACGATGCCGGCATCCACATCGAAATCTCGATCATGTATGCCAAGGGAAACGAATCGGAGGTCCTGCTGGCGGCTGAAAAACTGGCGCAGATTTCAGAGAGCATCCCCATGCAGATCATGCGCTTTCTGCCTTTCGGGGAGGCTCCCATCCACCAGGAGCCCACCGTCCTGGAGGCGGAGGCCCTGTGCAGGCAGGTGCGGACCCTATTGCCCTACACCTACCTCTTCAACACGCCGGGGACCTCCTGCCTGCACACCCACTGTCCTCAGTGCGGCAGCCTGCTCGTCTACCGGCAGTTTTACGGCCCCATGGGCTGCCGATTGATCTCCTATCCCCCGGATGGCCGTTGCCGATGCGGCCACAAGCTGCCTTTGATCGGACCTGTCCGCGACACGGCCTTTGAAGAATTCGGGATGAGCGGCGGCTACCGCTTCACCCGGGGCCTCGAAATCATCCGCGCCCTCTGCGGGATCCTTGGGATCACGACGCAGGAAGAGGTCTCCCGCGTGTGGCACAGCGCCATCGCGCACAACGATATCGACCAACTCCACGACAAGATCAACCGCATCGACACCTATCTGGACCTGATCACCGAAATGGGTTGCAGGTTCCACCGGAGAGACAACGCGTCGATCCTCCGAAGCTATATGGAGGGGCGCTGCAGCAAGGTTGCCCGAGCCGTCCGCGATGGGAAGAAACCCCGCGTCTACTATGCCATGAGCACCCCCTTCTTCGCCCTCAACGAAGACCGTCTGGAGGTTCAGCTCGTCACCTTTGCCGGCGGAGACTGCGTCAACAAACGCATTCAGCGATCCGGCAAACCAGGGGTCAACCTCTCCCGAGAGGAACTGCTGCATCTGAATCCGGAACACATCTTCGTCTCCGGTCTGCTCTCTTCAACCGCCGACGAATTCCGCAATATGTGCGAGGCCGACGGCATTTGGGTCGATGCGGTGCGCCACGGGCGGATCCATGTCATCCGACCGGGGTGGGACTTCGGAAACCCGCGATGGATCCTCGGGCTCATGCAGATCGCCAATGCGCTTCACCCTGACCGATGCGACTTCGACCTCGATCAAGAAGCCGACCACTTCTACCGCACCTTTTATCAGGCACCCCCCGAGCAGTTCGTTACCAATCGCTCCTTTTACCAGGAGACGTCGATCGTCCACATGGGCGCCGCCTCGGATTCTGATTGGAACGGCGAACTGTACAGATGAAGAAACCCGGACTCACCTTCTGGTCGGGGCTGATCGGTGTCACGGCCTGCCTTCTCCTGACGTCTCTCTTCGTCGGGCGCTACCCGATGACACCCGGTGACGTGTGCACCGCGTTTTTCCTGTGGGCATCCGATTTGTGGAACCAGTGGGTACTCGGGGCTACCGCCCCATCCGCCCCGACCATTCACCACACGGTCATCTTCGGGATCCGGCTGCCTCGCATCCTGGCCGCCGCCCTGATCGGCGCGGGCATGTCCGTAGCCGGAACCAGCTTTCAGGGGCTTTTCAAAAACCCGCTCGTTTCGCCAGAAATCCTGGGAGTGGCCTCAGGGGCCGGCTTTGGAGCAGCCATCGGCATCCTCATTTCCGCCCCTCCAGCACTCGTCCAGGGGTTGGCTTTTCTCTTCGGGATCGGCGCCGTCGGCATGGCCTACACCATGAGCCGCATGATTCGATCCGGGCCCGTTCTGGTACTCGTGCTTTCAGGAATCATCGTCGGCGCACTCTTCTCGGCCCTGGTGGGGCTGCTCAAGTATGTCGCCGATCCCTACGACACCCTTCCAGCCATCGTCTTCTGGTTGATGGGAAGCCTCTCATCCGTCTCCATGACAGACGTCGGAATGGCGGCCCCCCCCGTAGCGGCATCCTGCCTCGTTCTCTTCATCATCCGCTGGAGGATGAATCTCCTGACGATGAGCGACGACGAAGCCAAGGCGCTCGGCGTCAACACGAAATGGATGACCAGGATCATCCTCATCTGCGCCACGCTGATCACCGCCTCCGCTGTCTGCATCAGCGGGATCATCGGATGGATCGGACTGGTTGTGCCGCATATCGGCCGGATGCTGGTCGGCCCCGACTTCCGCAAACTGCTGCCTGCCTCGGCCTTGATCGGTGCTGTCTTCCTCCTGCTGGTCGACAGCCTGTCCCGAACCATCTTTCCCACAGAGATCCCGCTGGGCATCCTGACCGCCATGATCGGAGCGCCGGTCTTCGCCTGGCTGATGATGAGGAGACAGGTTGGATGGCTGTAATACTCGAGGTCAAAAACGCCGCCTTCTCCTATAATGGACGAACTCCGGTGTTTCGCGACATCTCGTTCAAGATTGCGGAGGGGGAGATTTTTTCCATTCTGGGCGGCAACGGGGCCGGCAAATCCACCTTGATCAAATCCATGCTCAATCTCATGCCGTTGTCCGAAGGATCCGTTCTGCTGTCCGGGAAGGACATTTCACGTCTGCCCTTGACGGCTGTCGCCGCCGCGACAGGTTACGTTCCCCAAACAAGCCAAACCGCGTTTCCTTTTTCCGTCTTCGAGTTCGTGCTCATGGGGCGCGCCCCTCACATCTCCATCTTCAGGATGCCTGGACGCTCGGACATCCGCATGACGCATCAGACACTCGAGAAGACGGGAATAGCGCATCTTGCGGAGAAGAGCGTCTCCGAGATCAGCGGCGGCGAAAGGCAGATGGTTATGCTCGCCAGGGCCGTCAATCAGCGTCCGCGGCTTCTCTTCCTGGACGAACCGACTTCTCATCTCGATATAGCCAACCAGATCAAAGTGCTTTCGATGCTCCAATGGTTGTCGAAAGAGGGGATATCCGTCATCATGACCACGCATTTTCCGGATCACGGCTTCCTGCTCTCCCAGCGGATCGCACTGATCTACGGAGGTCGTCTCCTCGCTGTGGGAGAAGCCGGAAGCGTCATCAGCCCTGGAAACCTCTTCAAGGCCTACGGCGTGCCTATCGACGTGTGTTATGTCTCCCAGGCGGGCAGAAACGTTTGCATCCCGAGATTCGAGCCCGCTCGTCACCGTCAAGCCGATGATCCCGCCGCGGGCGGCGAGGCTGCCTTCGCCGTCCGCTTGGCATAAATGCAGCCTCCCTTTCATCGCAACCTCAACGATTTCGAGAAGGCGAGCCAGCATAAGGACCCGATCTAGTTTCCATCCGGAAATGGTCTTTTTGGCCAATCGCGGCGTCAATCTGCACGTTTGCTTGTGCGGCGACCTGCAGGTCGCCACTGCGCAAGCGCTTCGGTTCCTCGATATCGGCAAACAGGGACCTGCCCCGAAGGGGTGGGACTGGGCACCGGAAGGGTGTGAAAAAAACCCTCATTTCCGGATTGGGAACCGGGTCGTGCTGGATGAATCATTTCCGGATGGAAACGATCCATCCATTCAAAAATGAACGGCGGCAGAAAGGAAGACAGTAAAAGGGGCACCGGGCTGATACGTGGAGCCAAGCGTCTGATAATCGGAGGTATTGATAATGCTGATATATTCCTTATCCATCAGGTTGTAGAACGACAGAGAAACATCCAGTTCGCGGACATTTATTTTCGGGATCGATGTCGTATACGTCATATCGAAATCGACTATCAAGGCATCGTCGACTTTTTCGGTCTGCAAGATGTCTCCGTACCTGCTCGAGGTGTATCTCATGATTGGAGACAATGAAAAATTGCCGATTCTGTAGCTCAGCAGCGCTTTGGCCAGAAATTCCGGGGCGTCAGGCACCTGATTCCCGTCGATCGACACGACGGATCCTGCCTGATTATAGATATTCTGAGAAAAATAGAACCGGTTGTAAGAGAAGGATGCATACAGAGACAGATTCCTGGTAGGAACGGCTCCTGCTTCCAGTTCGAATCCGTACCCTTCCGCATCGAAAATGGTGGCAGGAAAACTGACTCCGAGCGAGTCGTCATAATAAGTGGCGGCCTTGTTTTTGTGCCTGGCATAATAGATCGTTGGAACGACATAGAGCTTTTCCGAGATATATCTCAAGCCGAGATCGAAATTATCGGCTATTTCGAGTTCCTGTTTATTCCATAGATCTTGCAGTGTTATTCCCTGTTTGTAAAATTCGCTTTTCTGAGAAATATAATAAGGATAAAGAGCGACGCTCATGCCGAAATTTCTGCCGTAAGAAAAATAGGCACTCAAAGAATCTTTCAATTTGTAGTTCAAACCAAAATTGGGAAGAATCTTATCAAAATCCTTCGAAGCCGCACTCGCCTTCGATTCGATGGACGTCGTCAAATTGAGCGCTTCCTCATAGCTTACATCCGGAATGCCGGTTGCATCGTAGGTGGTGATGTCCGGCATCGAATAGCGCAGATATTTGACACCCCCTTCCAGCGTCAATCGACCGTAAGAATATTTCCCTGACGCAATCGGAGCATGCTGACGATGTTTTGAGGAATTGGAAAGAATTTGCCACTTGTCGAAAACCAGTTCTCCGGAATCGAGTTTATACAATTTCCATGATGTCGGTGGGCCCGGCTTTTCCTGTTCGAGATAGAAATAACCTATCGTATAATCGAATGATCGGATTTTCTGAGTATACTCCGCCAGAACGCCTACGATATCATGATCTGTATCCCATCTTCTGATTCTGTTTTGTCCATTTTTCATGGTGATTGTTTCAGAGTAATATCCATTATCATTCCAGTAGAATGGTTTTACACTTATTTTAGCATCATTTGAAATATGATATTTTGCATTTAGAAAAAAATTGAAATCAACGAAATCATTCTTGTTATAATCATAATAAAAGTAATCATTTCTGTCATTTGTGTATTCTAAATTGTAGTTTTTATCCAGAGAAGACGCCTGCTTATAATTGAGCGGCCTGTATGTGTTTACCTTTGCATTGTTATAGATGGAGAATGCTTCGATTTCGAATTTTTCGCCTAGTTTTTGTGTCAAACCAGCCATAGCATTGTTCCTGCCCGAATGTCCTTCTCCTTTCCACTTGTCTGCATTCGTGTTGGAATACGACAAAAATGCGCCGGTATCGGAAGGCAGCAATCCCGTATCGAGGCGAAGGAAACTTCTTCTTGCGTCATGGCTTCCCAACGCCTGCCTGAAATCGAAGCTGAATTCTTCCGAAGGCCTCTTGACCTCCAGATCGATTTTCCCGCCGATGCTTGTCAAACCGAAAGCCTTATCTGCAGGAAGTCCTCCCTTGTAGATCGATACGCTTTTGAAGTTTTCCATATCGTAGATGTTGGCTCCCCCCCCGGGCCTCCCGCTGACAGGGATGTTTTCCACATTGACAGGGGAGGCGGGGTTGCCTCCGCCGGTTGCCTCCACCCCTCTGAATCTGAATGATTCATGATAGTTGCTGATATCCCCCAAGCCTAGGGGATCCACGCTCTGTTGATTCACCGAGGGCATGAGATTGATGGTTTTCTGCACGGACATCGTGGATCCTGTCCCGAGGACATCCATCGCTTTTTCCGTGATTTTTGTTTTGGTGTTGGTTTCTGTAAACATCGGCCCCACAAAATCGTCCTCTTCGAACTCGCCCTGTACGATGATATCAGGCAGGTAAATAACCTCTTCCGCTGAAAACGCCCAACCGTTCAACAACATACAACCCATCGAAAGCGCAGCCAGGAACAACCGTCTCATTTCGAATCTCCTTTCAGGTCGTCTCGTTCAAGATATGCAAAGCCATAAAGATTTCGATGTTTCTTTTCCGCTCACAAAGATGGCGCCGTAGAGCGTCGAATGCCTGGAAAGGCTTCGTATCCATCCGGAAATGATCAACTGGGGATGACGACGTTTTCAGTCGAGGAGGAAGGATTTTTGTCTCATATCCGGCAAAAACCTTTTCCCCGCGTGGAAACGGGCTCATTCGGCGCCATACGCCTGTTCCGCATCCGCAAGGCAGGCGTGACCAGGGTCCTCTTCTGTCCCACAATGGGGAATCTGCAAAGAACCGAGGCACTACGGCCTTTTAATGCATTATGTATTATTCCAATATGGAATAGCTCGTCAAGAAAAAACTCTGTTCCATTTCGGAGGGGTCTACCCGCTCCACTGACTCCCTCCCGAACAGAGTCATCGGGAAAGTCCTCTTTTCGCTTTTCTTTCGGAGTTTTGCTCCGGCAAAGCATCGCGGCGAAGATCCGCCAACCCTTTACCGGGAGGCGGTAAAACCCGCCCGGCGCGCTTCGTGCCCCGGGGGCGCTCCGCTCGCTGTCTTCAGAGGGGGCACTCGCTCCGCTCGTCGCCCTTGAGGCAGGGACCGACATAGATCAGACCGAGGTACTGCTCCTTCTGTCGACGGGCGGTTTCAGCGAGCTTTTCGAGGGTGGTCGGTACGACCTGCTCCTCCTCTGCGTAACCGGCCTTGTACACCAGCCTGGCCGGGGTCCCGGCCTGGTAACCTCGCAGAAGGACCGGGGTCAGATCATCGAGGGACGAAAGCCCCATAAAGATGCAGATGGTGACTCCCGCCGCACCCGCCGATTCGACGACGGAGGGGTTCTGCAGCAGCATCCAGGGGGCGGCGACAAGGATGCCGCCGTTGCAGGCGACATCCGTCCGGATCAAGGCGTTGGACGTATTGAAGGAACTCAGGCCGGGAATGATCTTCAGCTCGCCCGGATCGACATAGTCGCGCACCCAGCTCCATCCGCTCCAAATCGTCGGGTCGCCGTATTCCACGATGCCGACATTCCTGCCGGCGTCCAGCGCCTGCCGGATCAACTCGGCCGCGCCCCTCTGCTTTTCAACCAGCAGCGCCTTCTGATCGGCTTTCGAAAGCTCCGGATGCGCCTTTCTGACGACAGGAGGCACATAGCTGTAGATATCGAAAAGCACGGGCTTATCCCCCATATACCCGGCGTATTCTTTGTGGAGGTCCGGCGGGCAGACATAGACATCCGCTTCGGCGAAGGCCGCGACCGCCTGATGCGTCAAGAGGTGCGAGTCGCCGCTCCCCGTGCCGATCACGAAGAGGCGCCCCCCGTCCGGGAGGCCGACCCGTTCGATCCTTGCAACGGCCTTGACCCACCGCTCCCCTAGACGATCATCCGGAGCGACCAGGAAAAACCGGCCGCCCTCTTCGATCGGCCTCCCGTCGCGCCTGTCGGCAAGCAGTATGCGCCCGCCCATGCGCCCGAGGAAGATCTCGCCGGCCGAAAACAGCGCCTGATAGCCGTCCGGAGCCGACACCACGAATCCGCTCCGAAGGTCGGGCTCCATCCCCGAAGCGGAAAGGAGGCCCTTCAGCGAAACCCCTTCCATAGCCACGGTGCCCTGAAAAACCCCGTCACTCCCCACTTGATCCACGCTCAGGGTCCGCCGGGGATATGGACTCAGATCTTCGAACCGCCGGCCGGACCCTTTCCCGGCGATCAACTCGAAGGATTCGCTGTGAAGCGGATCCACCTTTGCACGCGGAGGATCGGGGCACACATCGACGACCCGGATCAGGCAAACACCTTCAACGAAGCGATCCGACCTCCGGTCGCATGAAACCACCAGTTTGGGGAAGGCCGGACCCCCTGCAAGCGGCTCGGGCCCTCGGCTGGAAAGCGCGGGGTCCGTGCAGGGGCCTGGCTCTTTCAGCGGCATGACGGGCTCGGCAGCGTAGGCGATCAGGAAATCGCCGGGGCTCCCGTAGAGGATCTCGCCCCAGGACAGAAGCACCGCTTCGCCGCTGGAATTGCGCACCATGACGGCGAGGTCCCCCTGTCCACCGAAAACGCTTTCCTCTTTGGCGATATGGGCGGCCTCGAGCAGGAAACGCAACGGGACACCGCGGTAGCGCAAAACGCCGTCAGACGCCCCGCCGGAAGAAATCTCCATGATTTGGGCCTCGGCGGGCTGCATCCGTCCGAGATCCTGCAGCGTCAGAGTCAAGGGTTGAGGCACCAACCCCGCGATGCAGAGCGGATTCGCTTCGCGGATCCCGGCATCAGCGGGCCATGCCGCCAGGAGACTGAACAAAAAGGCGAACATCACGCAGGGACGGATTCGTTTCATTGCGCTCTTCTCCATTTTTCGGCCGCTGATCACCCTCAGCCGATCTCGTTTCTCGCACACACGCCACAGCTTCATCTCCATCCGAAAGGACGGCGATTTCCCCTGGGGGCTGCACAATCCATGGCCGCCTCCTTGACGCGTGATCAAACCGGCAGCGGCCGCCTTCAAAAGGGATGTTGTGTCGCAAATGATATATTCCATAATGTACTATGGAGTCAAACGGTTTCTATCCCCGGTTCCACTTCCCCTGATCAAACATGCGGCATCCTCTTTCAGCTTCCTCCATCATCAGGGGATCGAGGCGCCGCGCCGTTCCAGCCCTTCATAGCACGCCGGCTCGCAGGACGGCCGCGGGTCATCGATGTCCGGGTCTGGCGCCCGATCCGTTTACTTGTTTGCCAGAGCGGCCAGGATGCGAAGGGCCTGCAGGCTGCGGTCCTTCAGTTTGAGGCGGCCGGTGGTGGACTCCCAGCGGTAGACGGTGGCGGTTGTCACCCCGAGCCGCTCAGCAAACTCGGCGGGGGTCATCTTCAGGGCCCGGCGCAGGCGGGCAACCGACTGACCGGACGGGCGGAGCCGCGGAAGAACGGGGGCCGGAGGGGTGCGCAGGGGCGCTTTCGCGGGCGGCGGCACCCGCACCTGCCTGGACTTCGCGGTGGGGACGGGACGTTGAACGGCAGGGGGGGCTGAGGGGGGCTTCAGCGGAGTCTTTGTGGAGGGCGTGGTCCGGGGAGATCGACCGGCGGGTTTTGGGCGCCGCGCCTTCCTGCCCGTAGCAGCGGGACGAGCCGGGGCGCCGCCCTTCCCGGTACCCCGGCTTTCAGAGGCCGGGGATCGAAGCTCCGGCAGGGAAGCATCCAGCTCGATACCGAAAATGTCTCCCAGATCCTCCTCGGCAATGAATTCATCTTCCCCTTCAGCTGCGGCAGGCGTCAGCGCGACTCCGGCGCCGATCAAATCCTCAGGATCGACGCCGCGGAGGAGAAAAAGGAGTTCGGGCCGTTCGTCGAGCCGGTTCCCGACACCGTAGAGGACTGCGGCCACATGTTTGCACATGACCGCCCAATCCGGACAGCTGCAGTGGAACGCGATCTCCCTGGGACCGGGAAAAAGGCCCTTTTCTCTATCCGTCACGATCCGCATGACCTCATTCGAGAGTTTTCCCTGCAGCAGTTCGAGCATGGATCCGATCTGCCCCGCACATCGGGTCTTGATCTCCTTCCAGGCCCGGGCCGGCAATTCCCGGATCGAGATCGAAACGGAGTAGAGGGAGCTTCCGCTCACCAAGGCATCGATGCGCCCGGGGAGGATCTCGAGATGGCATACAGAGCCGTTCCGGACATAGCTCCGTCCCCGTGGCAGGCGGTTGCTGTAGTCGGAAAACGATTCCAGGTGCTCACACCAGCCGTTGCCCCAGAAACTCCGTGTAATGGTGCGCCCCTCGATCTCGACGGGATCGATCCGCGTCCCTTTCTTCATCAGCTTCTGCGCCTGCCGGGCCGCCCTGGCCCGCTTTTCGGCGACCGGTACGTAGGGCGGCCAGTAGCTGTTATGCCTTCTTCCTCGTCTCGCCATCGGGAATCCCGTCCTCCTGACCATTATATTGAACGCTCCGCGCGTCCATGCAGCTGTAAATGCAAGCTTGGTGTCCGTCCGGAAATCGTCTTTTTTGCAAATCTCGACGTCAATCTGCGCGTTTGCCTGTGCGACGACCTATAGGTCGCCTCCACACGAACGACCTCCCTTTCAATCCTCAGGCAGCCGCCCGGCTGATATCCAACCGGACCAGTTCGATCAGGGCATCGTCGGAGAGCTCGGTCAGGTTCACCTCACCCTCCGAGGAAAGGACCTCTTCGGCCAGCTGCCGCTTTTCAGCGATCAAGGCGTCGATGCGCTCCTCAACCGTGCCGCGCGTGATGAACTTGTGCACGAGGACATTGCACGATTGACCGATGCGGAAGGCCCGATCGGTGGCCTGATTCTCCACCGCCGGATTCCACCAGCGGTCGAAGTGCACCACATGGGAGGCGGCCGTCAAGTTGAGCCCCGTCCCGCCCGCCTTGAGCGACAGGATGAAAAACGGGGGACCGTCTTCGTCCTGGAACTGCGCCACCAGGCCTTTGCGATGCTTGATGGGCGTTCCGCCGTGCAGGACCAGCCCTGGCCGCCCGAAAACCGCCGCAAGCACATCCGCCAACGCCGGGATGATTTCCCGGAACTGCGTAAAAATCAAGGCCTTTTCCTGCCGCTCGGCGATCTCCCCGGCGATCTCGGAAAGACGTACGAACTTCCCGCTACGCTCCGCCCGATAATCGCCGTCGGCGGTGACCTGGCTCGGATGGTTGCAGATCTGCTTCAAACGAAGGAGCGTTTGAAGGACCAGCCCACGGCGGGCTATCCCCTCCACCAGGTTCAACGCCCCGCTCAGGTCCTGGACCGTCTTCTCATAGAGGGCGACCTGGTGCCGGGTCAAGGTGCAATAGCATGACATTTCGGTCTTTTCTGGGAGATCGGCGATCACGCGCCGGTCGGTCTTGAGGCGGCGCAGGATGTATGGCCCTACCAGCCGGCGGAGCGGCTCGAACGGATTCTCGGGGCGCGCCTCCAGACCCTTGACAAAGCTCCGGAAGACCCCCGCGGACCCCAGGAGGCCCGGATTCAGAAAATCGAAGAGCGACCAGAGGTCCGCCAACCGGTTCTCGATCGGCGTCCCGGTCAGGGCGATGCGCGCATCGGCCGAAAGCCTGCGGACCGCCCGGCTCTGAAGCGTTGCGGGGTTTTTGACCATCTGGGCCTCGTCCAGGATCACCAGATGCCAATGCCGATCGGCCAGCCACGGCTGCCGGTGCACCATGGCGTAGGTCGTCACCACCAGGTCGGCGTCGGCGAGGCATGCCGGCTCGCGGGCGATCCGGTCGAGCGTGCGGCGGTCGGTCTCGGCCGGGTGCACAAAAACGAGCCGGAGATCAGGCGTAAAACGCGCCGCCTCCTGCCGCCAGTTCCCGAGGAGCGAAGAGGGCACCACGAGCAGCGCAGGACGCCGCCCCGCACCGGCAGGCTCCTGTGCCGTACAGACCAGCAAGGCCAGGACCTGGATCGTTTTTCCGAGCCCCATATCGTCCGCCAGGCAGGCCCCCAATCCGAGTCCGCTCAGAAACCGCAGCCAGCTCAGCCCCTCCCGCTGGTAAGGCCGCAGATCGGCTTTCAACGCCCCGCCCGTATCCACAGGAGCCAACCGGCCTGGATCCCGAAGGCCCGCCAGGATGTCCTGCAGGGCGTCGCCGGCGACGACCTCCGACCACGGCCGATGCCGCTCCGCCTCCTCCTCGTGCTTCAGATCCGCCGAGGCCCCCGCGAGGAGGCGCATTCCTTCGATGAAAGAGACCCCATCCTCTCCGGCGGATCTCCGGACCTTTTCCCAATGGGCCATGGCTTCCCGGAGCCTCTCCCGGTCCACTTCCACCCATTGGCCCTTGATGAAGACCAATCCGTCGGCACCCTCGAGAACCGCCTTCAGCTCCTCGGGCGACAGCGTTCGGTCCCCGAGTGCGACCTCGAGGTCAAAATCGAGCAGCGCCCGCATCCCGAGCGTCGTTCGGGTTTCGCCGATCTTCACGCTCACGCGGGGGCGGGCACGCTTCTTCCACCAGTTGGGCAGCCGGACCGAAAGCCCGGCATCCTCCAGCAGCGGCACGCTTTGGAGCATGGTGTAGGCCTGCTCCGCGGACCAGGCCATCGGCTGATAGATCCGCCGGGACGCCGTCAGTTCCTGCACCCAGGCACAGGTTTCCGCCGCCCGGTGCACCGGGGCCAGCAGCTTGATGAGGGCCGGTCGGTTTCCGGCCCCGGCATACTGTTCGAGGGCCTTTCCAAGCGCCAGGTGTTTCAGCTGTCCGGCGGCCCCGAAACCCGTGGAAAAGCTCGCCATGAAAGCGAAAGGGCGCCGCTCGTCCTGTCTGTTTTCGGCCAGATGGAAGCAGACCCTTCCGACCTGCCGCCACTGGGGCGCACGGGTGTTCAAGAAGACGTCGAGCCCCTGCCCGCCTTCGATCTCACTGCGAACCCAGCCATCCAGTTCGAGCCATACGCCCCGGAGGACGGCGGCCGTGAGATACTCCCCGCCGCGCATGGGAGGGGCGGCCAGGACCTGCGCCTCGCACACCTCGTCCGAGGGCGGATCGACTGCGCAGGTCGCCATCTCCGCAGGGACGTGACACAGGGCAGTCAGATACCGCCCAGCCCAATCCTGCCAGAACCGCAAGGTCGGCCGGCCGTCGCAGGAGATCTTTTCCGCCGCCAGCAGGAAAAGCCCCGAACGCCAGTCCGTCTCGAAGGAGCGTTGCAGCGCCTCCCAAGTCCGGGACGGCGGCGGGGCCTCCTGCGGCTCCAACCGCAAAAAGCCCCGTCTGGTCAACCGGATCTGCAGTGTGTCCTGATCATTCTTCATGGCGGTAAACGCTGGCAAAACAGTGGACAATCGAGGGTTTTTAAGCTAAAAATCGGCAGGACGCCGCAC
>ENA-OSEO01002949-OSEO01002949.1-sediment-metagenome-genome-assembly--contig:-NODE-2949-length-21809-cov-16.765921_pt1 | contig 21809 bp, 20 predicted proteins | sample MGYA00237883_ERZ534232 | MGnify/ENA metagenome assembly ERZ534232
AGAATGAGGGCGAATGAAAAAGGCTTCACCCTTATCGAGTTGATGATCGTCGTGGCCATCATCGGCATCCTCGCCGCTATCGCCATCCCGAACTTCCTTGGTATGCAGGAAAAGGCTAAGAGGCGGTCGATTGAGGAGGCCGCTACCTCGGCCAAGGCTGAACTGCACAGTTGGATACTTGCAAGTATAAATCAAGAGCCTGGTGTTGTCGATGTAGATGGCAATGGTGTTATTGATGCTGATGAAATGGTAGACCCTGATCTCACCCTTATCCCGCAGGACTGGAAGGATGCTTTTACAGCGAAAAGAGGTGATAAGGTCCCGACGTCCCCGTGGGATGGACAGGTTGACCTTTTTACGGTAGGTGGGCCTGCTGCACCTGGTACAGCTGATGGGACGATTATTTTGAGCTATATTAATGCTGGACGTGGTATTAAGATTTTCGGTACGGATAATATTGGTACAACTCTTTACCAGGATACGGTTTCGGCTGACTGATACATAATTTTGCCGGAAATACCGGTTATGAAGAAAAAACAAAAAGCCATCCTTGTCGGGTGGCTTTTTGTTTCAGATATTGAGTTACATTAGAAACTCATTCGAAGTTTGAATAAAATGAGAACCCAACAAACAGCCTCGCAAGGATTCACTTTGATTGAGCTCATGATCGTTGTGGCCGTCATCGGAATTCTTGCAGCTATTGCGATTCCTAATTTCATTGGTATGCAGGAAAAGGCAAAGCGAAAAAGCCTTCAAGAGGCAGGGTCATCGGCAAAATCAGAGTTGCACAATTGGATGAATGCCGTAAATAGAAATGAGCGGGGCATAATCGATGAAAACGGAGATGGAATAATATTGCCGGATGAATTATTTCTCGGATCCTTGTCGGATGTTCCATCAGGATGGTTCGCAGCATTACAGAATAAAAAAGGAGATCAGTTGCTTTCTCCCTGGAATCCTAATTTTTCTTTATTCCATATTGGATCTGTTTCGTTGAATCAAAATGGGCAAATTAGCTTGAGCTCCATTAATGGCGGATATACAATCCTCCTTGTGGGTCTTGACGGAAAGGGCTCAACCGTTTATCTCGATTCGGTATCAATTGAATAAACTTTTCGCTGTTAATTGAAGAAAATCGATCAGGCAGAAACATGAGCAAGAAATATTGGCTGTCCAGGCGGGGATTTACCCTGATAGAATTGATGGTTGTCGTCGCTGTGATAGCGATACTCGCTGCTATTGCCATTCCTTCCTACCTGGGCATTCAGAAAAAATCAGCCCGCAGTGAGGCGAAGGCAACGTTGCAAGCCATATCACTCGCCCTGGAAGGATATATGGCTGAAAATAATCGCTACAGTGATGGTCCCTATACAGAAACATTTACCTATACCTGCGGATCTGGATGTACTACTGCATCATTTACGCCCTCTCATCCAGGGAATATTGAGGCTGTTGCTAATCTTGGAAACAATCTAATGTACGTGTATCAGATAACTGTAGATGCTGCTGATCATTATAGAGTGGACGCCTCTCCCATGGCCGGCAGTCAGGTCGAAGGAGACGTGACCTTCTGGCTTACATCATCTGGAACCAAAGGTCCTGCAGGTTGGTAGCTTCTCATCTCTCTTGTCTTTGTAACAACTTTTTTCCCATAGGGTGTTTGTAGGTGCAATCAACGTATCACTATAAACACCTTTTTCATTTCGTTCTTTTATCTCTTTTCATACTTATAAGCTATTCAAATACCTATAACAGTGATTGGCATCTTGATGACATTCCAAATATAGTAGAAAACCCAAAAATCCATCTGCAAAATTTCAATTGGCAGAACGTTTCAGAGATTCTAAATTTCTATCGAAGCTCAAGACCAATCAGCTATATTTCTTTTGCTCTGAATTACGCTACTTCGGGACTTGATACAACAAGTTATCATATTGTAAATATCTTCATTCATACTATTTCAAGTATCTTCGTTTATCTTGTCTTTCTGCAAACATTATATCTATTACAACGCAATAAAAGGTACCAACCAGCTTTTTTTTCAGTACATGATATAGCCTTGCTTGGCGCAGTTCTCTGGGCCATTCATCCGATACATACTCAGGCTGTTACGTATATTGTACAAAGGATGACCTCCATGGCAGGTATGTTTTATATGATCGCCATGTATTGTTATCTTGTTTTCCGATTGAAAACTGATAACCGAAAATTTTTATTTCTTTTTCTGGCTGCATTTTTTTGGGCCGGCGGGGTCCTTACAAAAGAGAATGTAATCTTGCTGCCTATAATTCTGTTTGGATATGAGATTGCTTTTTTTGATGAAAAGTTCAATTTTCGGAAAAAATTAGCAATTTTTGGAGTGGTTGCGCTACTGGTAGTCTGTTTGGCCTTTTATGTGACAGGAGGAAACTTCCTCGATATTGTCAATTATTCGTATACATATCGTCCTTTTACCATGTGGGAACGGCTAATAACCGAACCGATCATTCTTTTGCGATACTTATTCTTGATCCTTTATCCATCGCCGGATTTTTTGATTTTTGACCCTGATATACAGGCTTCAGTGGGATTGCTGCAGCCACCTATCACCATTTTGGGAGATTTTTTGGTCATACTTTTATTCATTTTCAGTTTAATGAATTTACGCAGGTTTCCGATACTGTGCTTCGCTATTTTTTATTTTTTTGTAAACCATGCCATTGAATCCAGCTTTATAGGACTGGAGCTCTATTTTGAACATAGAAATTATATTCCTTCAATCTTCATATATTTTGTATTATCTTATTATTTTATAAGAGTAATCGAATTTTATAATAATAAGTCTTATATCAAAATTTTGCTGTGTATTTCGATGACTTTTGTGTTAACAAGTGAAGCAAACGCTACTTTTTTGAGAAATGATATTTGGAAGACCAATATCAGTTTATTGGAAAATAATATTGAAAAAGCACCATTGAATATGCGTTCGTGGTTTAATTTAGGAGCTATTCATATAAGAGAGAAAAAATTTAAAGAAGCCAATTATTATTTGTTCCAAGCAGAAAAGCTGTATGAAATTTACCCTTATCGATACCAGGATAATTGGATCTCTCTCTTATATTACAATTTTGGTATACTGGAGCTGCATACAAATAACACAGATAAAGCAATTAAATATCTGGTTAAAAGTATAGAAATAAATCCTGATGCTATAAAGTGGAGCAGCCACTTTAATTTGGGTGTTCTTTATTTTGAGGATGGACAGTTTGAAAAATCAGAAGAATCCTTGCAGAATGCTTTAAAAAGAGGGAATAATTTGCCTGACATTTATAATGTACTGGGCCGTGTTTTGTATGAAAACAATAAGGTTGATGAAGCTGTCGAAATATTTGAAAAAGGTTTATCAATAAAATATATGCCTGAGTTAACACTGAACCTGATTGCCGCTTATATCAAAAAAGGAAATTTGCAAAAAGCTAAGCAGGCACTTTTCTCGATGCCGTACAATAAAAATTATTTGGAATATTTGTTATATAGCGCATACCTTTATACCGGTGAAGATAGAGATAAGTCGTTGAATGCCGTTGCCGCCAAGTTTCTCCTAACCAAAAGCGATATATATGCGTGGGTAGACGAAATAACTTCAAACAAATTTGCTGCCATAATTTATCCTGATATGCAAGAGTTGCATGAACCTCTTATTAATAAATACAAGGGAATGTTCGTTAAGGATATTGCCTCAAAAATTAACGTAATTGATAACATGTCATGCCAAAAATAATGATCCCAGAAGAAAAGAAAGAGTTGTTAGCCTTCCGCTTTTCAAAGAAATGTCTGTCTGTGTCGTGTACGTCTCTCCGTCCATGATTATCGAGGCCACGATGATTCACATCACCGAATTTTTTTGCGCGCTAGCGAACTATGAAAGTCATGTATGTGATGAATGAAAAATCCGGTGGGGAATACTATATAATTTTCTTCCATTTTTTATTGATACTTATTTCTATCGTTGTCTGTTATTCCTCTACACTGGAACATGAATGGCACTTTGATGATCATCAAAATATTCTATGGAATGAAAATATTCGTATAGAAAATCTTACCCTGCGTGAACTCAAAGAGACATTCAATGGACTTGTCTCGCGAAGCGGACCGTCCCGCCCAATAGCGTATCTTTCTTTTGGAATCAATTATTATTTTAATGGATTTGATCCAAAAGGTTTTCATATTTTCAACATTGCCGTTCATATTATTTCAGCTTTTTTTGTTTATCTTATCTTTCTCAAGACCTTGAGGATAATTCAAGAGAAAGAAAAGAGTTCCGGAACGTTCCTTTTTTTTAGACCCCATGAGGTCGCGTTGCTCGGAGCATTTATCTGGGCCCTCCATCCCATTCACACTCAGGCGGTGACCTTTATTGTGCAAAGAATGGCATCCATGGCCGGCATGTTTTATCTGATAGCCATGTATTCCTACCTAATATTCAGGGAAGTTCATCGTGGGACTAAGAAATATATTTTGCTGTTTTTGTCTGTCTTTTTCTGGATAGCAGGGGTCTTTACCAAAGAAAATGTGATTTTGTTTCCACTGGCAGTCCTTGGATATGAATTTGCTTTTTTTAATTCCTCTAAATTATCGGACAAAAAGATGTTGTTTGTTGGCGGGATTTTTTTTCCAGTGGCTATTCTCCTGGCATATCTTTTGGTCCGCGGAAATATTCTGGATGTAATACTCTATCCATATGAATTCCGCCCTTTTTCGCTCTGGCAGAGGATAATTACTGAGCCTATAATTCTTCTCCGTTATATTTTTCTTCTTTTACTCCCTGTCCAAGATTTTCTGACCAGGGAAACGCCTATTTGGGCATCCCGCAGTTTTTTTGATCCTCCCATAACACTATTCGCCAATATATTTACATTTGCATTGTCCTTGTTCAGTGTAGTTTTCTTGCGCAAATACCCTGTGCTGTGCTTTGCAATATTTTTCTATTTTGTGAATCATCTCGTTGAGTCGACTATCTTAGGACTTGAGCTCTATCACGAACACCGAAATTACCTCCCTTCTGTATTTATTTATCTGGCCATAGCTTTTTATCTTCTTGAAGTATTCAGCTTGTTCCGTCGAAAGGGTTTTGAGCTCCTTTCATATCTAATGGTTATGCTGATTCTTTTGTTCTTGGTGGGTGAAGGCAATGCGACATATCTTCGAAACGATGTATGGAAAAATGAGTTAGTTTGCATGGAGGATGCAGTAAAAAAATCCCCATTGAATTTGAGACCTTATGTTACTCTGGCGGGAATTTATATAAATAGGCAGGAGTATGGAAAAGCTTTGGAGTACTTGAAAATAGCCGAAGGGTTAATAGAAAAATATCCTGATCGGTATCAGAAAAGTTGGCAAGGGGATCTTTATGCAAATGCTGCGAATATATATTTATATAGTGCGCAGCACAGGAACGAACGTAAAGCCTTGCAGTTATATATAAAAAGTCAGGAGTTTAAAGGGTCTTACCACCTATGGCGCAGTTATGCGGGAGCTGGAATTATTTATATGCAAAACGGCGACTTGAAAAATGCGGAGACAGCATTCTTAAATGCAATCGCATTGCACCCAAATGGCCAAGATGCATCCTTATATAATATGTATGGGCATTTGTTATATAAAATCGGCAGGTATGATGATGCGATATATTATTTTAAGAAATCTCTAAATATCAGCAACATAACCATAGAATATTATTTGAATATTATAGGCACATATTTGAAGCGCGGAGATATTGATATTGCAAAAGAAAAGTTACGTGGAATGCCGTCGTTAGATAATAATATGTTGTATTTACTATACAAGATTCGTCTTTTTGATGGTGAAACGAGATCTTTTGCCAAGCATAAAGTGTTTTTGTATTTAGAAAATTATAACATTGATTTCTGTCAATGGATAGGCCAGATAAAAGGGGATAATGTTGTTGGAATAGTTTTTCCCGATTTTGAAAGTTTGGAGGAAGAGTTCATAAAAGCTTATTCAGATTATCTAAATGAAAAAATATTAAAAGAAACAGCTCGCGCAGAACTTTATATAGAAAAGAAATTTTAATATACTTCAAATTGTTTTGATGAAAACATTAATTGAAAAGTCAAAAACAGATATTTGTTTTATTTTTTTTATATTGCTTTTAAATCCTGTTCTTTGGGAGATAAAAAACCGTATCGTCCCACTTTTTCCTGATTCGGTTGCATATATTGTATTATCGAAAATTTGGATGAAACGAAAGCTGAATATCAAATGTATACCAACGCAAAATGGATTTTGGGCGCCAAAAATCCAGCTCAGACATATCCCGACCTTGTTAAACTTCGTTGCCGGATTGATAATAATTACTGGCTGTTTGAATTAAATCCGTCCAGTCCAGCCATCAATCCTTAATCGGCGGCTTTCTTTTTGGAAGTCTACCGCAAAATTATTTCCCCTCCCAAATTTGACAATACTTGTCAAATATCGTATTCTGTTCTAAAAAATAGAACATTTTTGCATTCAATGACATCATTATTTTCAGGACTGATCACGTCTAAAACGCGCATTCGTATATTGATGCGCCTTTTTCTTAATCCCGAACAGAACGCATATCTCCGTGAACTATCCAACGAGTTCGGAGTCTCTCCCAGCCAGGTTGGCGAAGAGTTGAGGCAGTTGAAGAATGCAGGAATCCTTGAAGGCGTAAAGAAAGGGAGGCAGGTTCATTTTCATGCCAACAGGAAACATCCGCTTTTCAAGGAATTGACATCCATGGTTCAGAAAGCCGTGGGCATGGATAAAATCATTGAATCAATAGTCGAGCGTCTGGGAAATCTTGAGAAGGCATATCTCGTTGACGATTATGCAGAGGGTAAGGACACGGGCATTATTGATTTAGTTTTGGTTGGTAACATTGATCAAGAAAATCTTCTTGATCTGGTTGTTAAAACAGAGCGGTATATTGACCGAAAAATCAGGACACTGGTTTTAAGTTCAGATGAATTTAAACAGCTTGCAACTGTCCTGAAATACCGTCCGCAGTTATTGATCTGGCAGCAAAAAAACAAAAATAATTCGAAATGAAATCCATACGTACCCTGCATGATCTTGCGGTAAATGGAGCTCCGCCGGCTTTTGAGGAACCACTGCATGTCGGACGACCCAATGTCGGCAGTTACGAAAAGTTCCTAAAATATTCTAAAGATATCTTTTCGCGCCGCTGGCTGACCAACAACGGCCCTTTGGTCCAGGAATTTGAGAAGAGGATAGCAAAGCACCTAGGGGTCAGAAATTGTGTGGCGATGTGCAACGGCACAGTGGCCCTGGAGATTGCTATCAGGGCCCTCGGGCTTGAGGGCGAAGTTATTATCCCTTCCTACACCTTCATTGCCACTGCCCATTCCCTGAGCTGGCAGGCAATTACGCCGGTGTTTGCGGACATCGATCCTGAAACCCATACACTGGACCCTGATGCCGTTCGCCGAATGATCACCCCTCGCACAACCGGCATAATCTGTGTCCATCTCTGGGGGAGGGCCTCGGCGATTGATGAATTACAGGCCATAGCCGATGAACATGATTTGCAGCTCATGTTTGATGCTGCCCACGCCTTCAGTTGCAGCTATAAAGGCAAAATGATCGGCAATTTTGGCGAGTGCGAAGTACTCAGCTTCCATGCCACTAAGGTTTTTAACACCTTTGAAGGTGGAGCGGTGGTAACGAATAATGACGAATTAGCTGAAGCGATGCGGCTGATGCGCAATTTCGGCTTTGCCGGTATGGATAATGTTATTCATCCCGGGACGAACGGGAAAATGATTGAAATTGCCGCCGCCATGGGGCTTGTCAACTTGGAAGCTATTAATGAAATAATTGAGGCAAATAAACGCAATTATAAAACTTATCGTAATGGATTTGCCCAACTCGCCGGCATCAGAATGTTAAGCTATAATGAAGCCGAACTTAATAACTATCATTATGTTGTCATTGAGTTAAAGGAAGAATGTTCGATTTCCCGCGACGACCTTATCGAAGCCCTGCATGCCGAAAATATCCGCGCACGAAAATATTTCTGGCCAGGTTGTCACAACATGAAACCCTATAGCACCCTTTACCCCAGTGCCAGCCTATTATTGCCCAATACTCGATTGGTGGCTGAAAGGGTAGTCGTGTTACCAACAGGGACAACAATGAATTGTGAGATGATTAAAACGATTATGGAAGTTATCAAATTGCTGATCAATTGATAGTTGTTTGGCGGGAACACATTTAACATCGGAATGATGCAAGGAATGAGAGATCGTTTTCAATTAACTGAACCTCTGCAAATATCTACTTTTGTTGCCGAACGGTCATGGCAAGATATCCCTGAGCAAATCACTGGAATTGCCAGATTTGGCTACGCAGACCCAGGCGATTTGTGTTTTTGCGACCAAGAGCCAGGGGCTGAACTAGAAGATATTTCTGATGGAGCTGTCATTCTGTGCAAGGAGCATCTAAGTGGAGGTTTGCGTAAGCGTTATCCTGGAGCAATCTTCATATCACTACCCGATCCTCGGGCCACCTTCATTGACATAGGCCACCGCTTATTGGCTGAAGGCAAGGTAGGTGTGAGTGTGGCCGTTCCACGTCCCTTCAGTACACATGCTACGGTGCAAGTCGGTGCACATAGCGTGATCCATCCGGAGGTGCGCATCGAAAAAGACGTACAGATCGGGGCATCATGCGTTATCCATCGTGGGACCTGGATACAGGAAGGCACAGTCATTCGAGACAACACAGTGGTCGGGGTAGAGGGCATCAACTTTTATAGGGGCTTGGATGGCCGACAGCGGCGGTTTCCTCATTTTGCCAGCGTTGTCATCGGCGAGAACGTCGAGATAGGTGCAGGTTCGGTAGTGGTACGTGGTATATTAAATAGTACGTGCATAGGAAGGCATTCTGTAATAGGTAACCTTTGCAACATCGGGCATGTAGTAGAAATCGGAGAGAAAGTCTGGATGTCGGTGGGTTGCATAATCGGTGGCCACACTACAGTTAAACCCGGGGCCACCCTCGGAATGGGGGTGACGGTTAGGGATAATATTGAGATTGGTGAAAACGCGCAGATCGGAATGGCGAGCGTGGTGATGAAATCGGTCCCGTCCGGCACTTCGATGTTTGGTAATCCCGCACATGCGTTGGGAAAACACATACAAGCTGGGCCTGTGAGGTAGGGCGATGCTCGAACAACAACTTAACTTGAAATTCAAGGGTGATCGGAAATATATTCATGGCACTGATATATTCGACGATACGCTAACCTGGTTGAGTACACAGAAAAAAGATATCAGGGACATTGACTACATATTTCATCGTCTGGCTTTTCGCCAACTGAAATTAATGCAACATGGATTACCCGAGGGAAGCGAGCCTGTTGCTGTGTGTAACTACACGTATGTCGGGTTGCGCGAGTGTATCAACCTCATTGAGACCGGTCAGGATGTCATAGAGCATTATCCTTATTCCGAAAACGAGATCGTCAATCGAACGGAAATAGATCCATTGACCCGCAGTGGGATTCTGTATGGCGAAACGCGGTACAGTGACATCGAAGTGTGGGTTGCAATGACCAAGGCAATTCATTGTCAAGTATTTAGTAATCTTGATGGCAGATGGTTATTTGTTCGCGGGCGTTTCCCAAGATATGTTCGTCATTCAGCTGCCCACGATCGTACAGTACGCATTGCCTCAACATTTAGAAATAAACTGACCCGCAACGAGGTATTTCTTGATGGAGTCAAAGTTGGTGATATCTATTTTTCCATTGTGTAAGCGATTATGTTAGGAATCGAAGATATCGCAGTCTATGTCCCTGAACAGCGATTGTCCAATCGAGAATTGATGGCACGTTTTGAAGTTGATGAACTTTTCCTTACCGAAAAAATTGGCGTATTGCAGCGCGCTGTTAAAGGCCCAGGAGAGAACACAAGTGACATGGCCTTGAAGGCCTTGGAGAGGTTAATTGAGCGTCGGTGTTTGACTAGGGAGGATATCGAGGCGCTGGTCGTGGTGACGCAGAACCCGGACAGCAACCTTCCGCATGTTTCCGGCTTGGTGCATGGCCGTGCCAGACTATCGGTAGACTGTGCAGCTTTCGATATCTCTCTGGGTTGCTCCGGTTATGTGTATGGCCTATCAATATTGCAGAGTTTTCTGGAAATTAATGGCTTGTCGAAAGGAGTGTTGATCACCTGCGACCCTTACAGCAATGTGATTGACTCAGAAGACAAAAATACGGTACTTCTGTTTGGTGATGCGGCTACGGCGACGCTGATAGGATTGAATCCGCTTTTCGTCTGCAAACCTTTCGTGTTCGGATCAAAAGGAGACTTGATTAACGCTCTTTCATGTAGCAACGGGATATTACAGATGAACGGGCGCGAAATCTTCAATTTCGCAGCTACAACTGTGCCGAAGAATATTGAGAAATTGTTATTAAAAGCCAGATTGGGCAAGGATGAAGTGGATTGTTATATTTTTCATCAGGGTAGCCGTTACATTTTGGAAACGTTGGTAAGACGCATGGGCCTTGATCGAAAAAAGGTGCGGATAGATATTGAAGATACTGGCAATACTGTTTCATCTTCAATTCCCATTCTTCTGCAGCGAGAACTTTCCGTGCTGGCAGTGAAGACGACAGTGTTATGTGGTTTCGGAGTTGGCTTGTCATGGGCTAGTTGTATATGTAAACGAACAGGAGATGGATCATGATTGAACTGAAGAAATTGGTTGAGATAATTGCATCATCTGGGGCGATATCTGATATCTCTAAGTTTGATCCGAATAAGACTTTTAGAGAAAATGGTGCCGACTCGTTGGATGTTATGAACATGTTTTTGGAGGTGGAAGAGAGATTGGGTGTAAAGTTTTCAGATGAAGAATCTAATGCTATTGATTCACTGTCTGATATGGTTAATACATTAAATTCACGATGACCATCCTTCTGATGATCTAGTAAATAATAGATCGTAAAATTGTTAAGTACTTGTCGTTAAAAAACATATTATTTGAATTATTTCGAATAGAATGAACTTCTTGTGGATCTGAGTTGCTTCGCTTTAGGGCAATATTTTGAGGCGTACTTTTATTCTCACGTATATCGCACAAGGATACATTTCTTTGATCGGCATTTTACTGATGCCGGTATTCTTAGAACTTCTTGGCACTGAATCATTTGGTCTCATTGGCTTTTTTCTCATGTTACAGTCCTGGCTGCAGGTCGCTGATCTTGGTTTTTCTCCGACCTTGTCCCGTGAGATGTCTCTCTATAAAGCAGGTGCCATGAGTTCAGCCGCAGCCTGGCAGCGCCTGCGAAGCCTTGAATGGTTGCTTGGTTGTCTTGCATTTTCAGTAGTGACAATATTCATAATCTGGCGTTATGAAATCGTCACCTCCTGGCTCAGCTTTGAGCTCCTTTCCTCCGAGGATGTGGCCTTCTGTGTCGTATTGATGATCATCGCTGCAGCAGCGAGATGGCTAACGGGACTTTACCGTTCCGGCCTCATCGGGATGGAACGGCAGATACTTGTGAATGGTCTGGGAGTGTTATTCGTATCCCTGAAGTTTCTGGGAGTGCTCCCTTTGCTTGTATTGATATCCGCTTCGCCGATAGTTTTTTTCGTCTATCAGCTTTTTGCAGGCATATTGGAATTATTTGTATTTATTATACTTCTATACAGGTTGATACCAGGTTCCGCCATGAACGTTTTGCCTTCATGGTCAGCACTCACGTCCATGTTCTCCATAGCCGGTGCCATGGCTTTTTTATCCAGCATGTGGATTTTTATTACTCAGATAGATAAATTGATCCTCTCCAGGCTGCTCACGCTTGAAGAGTATGGCTATTATACCCTGGCCGTTATGCTGGCAGGCAGCCTGTTTATGCTTGTAGCGCCCCTGAACCAGGTGTTGCAACCGCGCATGACAATACTCATTTCGCAGGGAAATTGCAGGAGACTTGATGAACTGTACCTGCAGGCAACACAGCTCATAACTGTCGTATTTGTTGCTATTGGGAGCACACTGGCCATTTTTGCCGAACAGGTTCTGTTTGCCTGGACAGGAAATGCCGAAACAGCACGAATCGTAGCGCCTGTTTTGTTCTGGTACGGACTGGCAAACGCATTGATTGGAATCCTCATAATCCCATTCATGCTGCAGTTTGCCCACGGTTATCTCCGGTTGCATGTTATAGGTAATCTGCTTCTCGCAATTACCCTTCTTCCTGTACTCATTTATGCATCAATCAGATATGGAGGAGTGGGTGCAGGCGCTGCACTCCTTGTTTCCCGCCTATTGTTTCTTTTCTTATGGGTACCGCTGGTTCACCGCCGGTTCTTAGCTGATGTTGTTTGGACATGGCCACTGCTTGATGTGGGAAAACCGGCAGCAGCCATTCTGCTCTTATTGGTATTAGTGCAGGGCATTCTTCCTGCCATAGAAAATCGCTTACTGGCAATAGTGGCAATCGGCGTTATTTTGATCGTCAGCCTGTCGGCGGGTTTTTTGACCGGCGACCGGTTGAGAAAAAGCCTGACAGGGTTGCTGGGGAATCGTCCATGAGCCAGGCGGTGGTCTCGGTCTGCATCGTTACTTTCAATCATAGAAGATACATCCAGGACTGCATCATGAGCGTGGTGAGGCAGGCCGGTGACGTGCCGCTTGAAATTCTGGTGGGAGATGACCATTCCGAGGACGGCACGTCCGATACGGTAAAATTCCTGGCTGATAAATATCCAGATATAATCCGATATTTCCGCCACCCGGAACGCCTCGGATACGGGTCTAAAAATTACCAGGAACTCATTCGGGAAGCCCGGGGGAAATATATCGCCCATCTTGACGGCGATGACTTTTGGCTGCCTGGCAAATTAGCGGCTCAGGTGGACTTTTTGGAGAACAATTTGGACTGCCCGGCGGTATATTCCAATGCCCAGGTGGTAGATGAGACCGGGAATTATATTGGATTATTCAACAATCCCCAACCACTTAAATTTGATATCAATGCACTGTTGCGCCGGGGCAGTTTCCTCAATCACAGTTCCATATGCTATCGGAGCGCCTTGAAAAAGAACATACTGGCAATGCAGGCCCCTTTTCTTGACTATAGTATTCACTTGTCTCTTGCGTGTCATGGGCCGGTTGGTTACCTCGATCATCCGTTTGTCGGATATAGGGTTAACTCGAGCACTTCCATCATTGTGCACGCAAATGAACGTATACGAAAGGTTTACTGGCAGGCATTAATGAATGTGCCCAAAGATTGTGCCGACAGTAATGCACTTGCGGGAGGTATGGCGGAGTTTGCCAGGAGTGCCTTTTTTCGTTCACTCCGGATCAGGAAACTATCTCTTCTGCGGCAGTGGCTGCCTGTGGTCCTGGATGCATCGCCTGTGGGGAAACCAAAAATGGTCTTTTTGATCCTGTCCTCCATCTTCCGCGTGGGGGTCCTGGAAGGGTATGCCGCCTGGTTAAGAAAGCTGGGATTTAAAAAAATGAAAATTCTGTATCGCCGGTGAAAAAAATCAGCATAACCAGCATGAATTTTTATAAAATTATTCAGGCATTACTTTTTAGAATTCCGTTTTTCGAGAGGCAGCAGTGCAATATCTGCGGCCATACTTTTAGTCGTTTCCTGCCGTATAATGTTGAAAGGGGGACAATAACCTTACCCAAGGTACTCAATGTAGTCGGCAGCGATACTGTTAATTTCGAATGCCCCTGGTGCGGTGCTCATGACCGGGAACGGCATCTGCTAATGTACATGCGCAGCTCAGGTCTTTTTGCCAGGTTGCCGGGAATGGATGTACTGCACTTTGCGCCGGAGAGAAGGCTGTCAATGCTCATTGCAGCGGAACATCCTGTGCGCTACGTTAAAGGCGATCTGTACCCGACGGCATCGGACGTGGAACGGATTGATATTCTGGATATCCCGTATCTGGACGGGAGTTTTGATCTGGTGATCGCGAATCATATTCTCGAGCATGTCGCAGACGACATGAAAGCGCTGAAAGAAGTCTATCGCATTTTAAAGCCAGCAGGCCACGCTATTATCCAGACACCTTACAGCCCAAAATTGCATTCGACATGGTCTGACAAGGGAATTGATAATGACCAGGCACGCCTGCTCGCCTATGGCCAGAAGGATCATGTGCGCCTGTTCGGACGGGATATTTTTGAACGTTTTGCCTCGGCAGGATTTACTTCGCTGGTGCAGAAGCATGAGCAGGTGCTTGGCAAATACGATGCCAGGCGATATGGAGTAAATGGGTCAGAGCCTTTTTTTCTTTTCCAGCGAGAACAAAAACAATAAGGATTCAGTCTACTTGCGGAAATCCGAATTTCAGCAGCATTCTCAATTTATGAGGAAAAAGAGTGAATGCCCGGGAGAATTCTCCCAAGGTGATTTTGCGCAATTTCTGTATTGCTTTTCTTTTGTCATATAATTTGATTCGACGCTGCCAGATTGCCTTCAGGCAATTCCGGTAAATTCCGGTCCACAGCTGTTTGTCCTGTTTGACAAGGGCAAACAATGATCCTTCCAGTACAAGCAAAACCAGGTGGATTGGAAAAATGAACCAGATCATTGCAACGGGGTAGCAGATTATCATTACAAATGTTTTGTTTCTTTCGCTCAGGGCCCGTCGCTTTTTGGAAGTTTCAAGGGTCCTGTTTGCAAGCACTTTTCCGCCCCCCAGGCTTTTTCCCACCCAGTGATCAAACCCAGACTCGGGCAGCGCCCTGACAGGGTAGCCCCAAAGCCGGGCCAGGCAGCATATGTACATATCCTCTGCCAGCGATTCAAACCATTCCGGAAATCCGCCAAGCTCATCCCACAAGGTTTTTGGAAGCCACAGGCAGGCGCCGATAATCATTCCGACATCCTGCCGTTCCCGGTCTTTATTGGGAATGGGGTTGAGAAAGGGGTCGAAGACGCTGCCGATGTCTATCAATTCGCCGGTTTCGGCATTATACTGGGGCAGGCCGAATATCCCGTCGCCGTAACACTGAGAGGCGGCATACAATGTTTTCAAGGCATCTTTATGCAGCGCGGCATCATTATTGAGCAGCAGGATAAAATTGCCTTCGGCTGTCGCCACCATGCGGTTATTGCTGACACAGAAGCCGACGTTTTTTTCACTCTGGATGAGCTTAATCTGTGGGTATCGTGATTGGATCAAAGTGACCGAGTTATCTGTCGATGCATCATCATGAATGATGATTTCGACCGGATAGGCAAACTCCTGTGAGAGGATTGATTCCAGGCATGCGGAAAGATATTCTTCTCCGTTGTAGTTGGCAATGCAGACCGAGCACAATGGGATAGGAGAACCATTTTTCATATGTTCTTTTTCCGTGCAGGTTTAATGCTCAGACTGAGGTATTCATCCATTCCCAGGTTTGTTTGATTCCTGCTCGCAGTTCCGTAACAGGCAGCCAGTCAAGTTCTTCTTTGATCCGCTGACAATCCAGAACTATCTTTTTCACATCCACGGGTCTTGCCGCGAGATAATTTTTTTTCAGCCTGGTTCCGATCACTTCTTCCACAGTATCAATAACTTCATTGATACTGTAGCCGGCCTCGGAGCCGACATTGTAAATTTTTACCTTATTGCTGTTAAAGCCGGTTGCCATGATCTTCATGCATGCCTCAACAAAGTCATAAATATACAGGTAGTCCCTGACAGTAGAACCGTCTCCCCATATATCAATCGCCTGCCTTTTTTTTGCCCTGTGCAGCAGGTGAAATATGAGCCCGAATCCTTCCTCAGGCTTTTGTCCGGGACCGTAAAAATTTGAAGGTCTGAGAATGGTTACGGGACAGCCGCACTGGTAGTTCATTACTTGAAAAAAAGACTCAACCGCAAGCTTGCCTGCGCCATAATAGGATATGGGCTTGCAGGGCGATTTTTCATTTGCCGGCAGGATTTCTGGATTCCCGTAGATGGCGCCGCCGGAAGAAAGATAGATCAGGTGCCGGTCCGGAAATTCCTGCAGGACCTGGATAAGCTCAAGCGATGGATGGAAGTTGCCGAATACTTCTTCTACCGGAGTTTTTGCCGAAATTCCCGGGGTTGTATTTGAAGCCGCGTGGATAATTGTCCGGCAAGTGGAAATTGCCGAGCGAAGCAGATCCTCGTCGGCATAATTGCTACTGACCCACTTGAGGGCAGGATGTTTGACTGTGGGCAACGACCTGGTAATGATGATGACTTTATAGTTCGCGGCCAGGAGTTTTCTGGAAATGGCGAGTCCGGCAAAGCCGCCACCCAATATCAGTACAGATTTAATTGCGCTTCTCCACTAACAGAGTATAGAGTTTCTCATACCTCGCGGCACAATCATCCCAGGTACCATGATTTTCCTTGATGAAATTTTGAACTTCCCGGCCTGATTTTTCATGCACATGCTGTTGGATCATTTCCGTTACAGCCTGAAAAAACATTTTTTCACTGTCCACAATTCTTGTCCCGTATGATGACTCAAGGAGATCCCGGTGGGCAGGAATATCTGAAGCTATGATGGGTAAGCCTGCCGCCATTGCTTCGAGGATTGCCTGCGGCCTGCCTTCATCATGCCGGCTGAGAGAAATGTATCCATAGGATTTCGGATATATTTCTGAAGCAAGTGTCTCCGGACTGGCCGGGCCATGATACTTGACCCATGGTGGTATGGGAATATTTTCATGGTTTGGACCGTAAAGGTGGAGTTCGTCATCTCCCGTTGCAAAAATTTTTTCGCCCCAACCAAACAAGGGGCCGATTTTTTTCCGGGTCACGCGAACAACAGAGACCCAGCGACGAGGCGAATTATAGTTAATATCACGTTGAATCGAGTACCATTTGGTTTCAATGCCGAATCGTACTGTTTCTATTTTAAAGATCACGTCATCAAACCATCTACGCAGTTCACCCTCCATCCACTCGCCATTAGGGGCGAGGATGCACCGATGTTTTTTGAAAATCCGCCTGAGCGCTGTTTTCATGCCAGGTAGTTGAAGTAATTTAAAATCCGTTCCCAGAACAGTGATCAGGCAGGGAATATTGTTATCCGGCAGCAGGAGACCATTTTGCAGCCAGTTGATATGGTAGACGTCCATGTCGGGATTTTGCTGATATGCATATCTCAATAATCGTAAGAGCTTGAAGGCAGCTGCAATCCCGGAGGGAGATTTGCCGCGCAGCAGGTGTGCTATTCCTCCTTTTCCCTGCAGTGCCGACAGCCAATCTGCATGATGGCCGGCAACATATTCCAGATTGTCCGGAAGCGGACCGGGAGGTCCCCACGCTCTGATCTCCAATGTTTTTATCCGGGCAAGCGAATGCAACATATCGTGCATGAAGCGGACACGCCAATCGTGTTGGGAGGATGGATAAGAGGAATATGTAATCAGGATTTTCATGGAAAATTGTATCGAGAAGACTAATCCGTGTTTATGCGGTTGTAATGTATTTGGGAGATCTGCTCGGAAATCAAGCCCATCATGAAAACAATTAACGAAGAAGTGAAAAGGAACATGGACATATTGGTAAAGCGGTGATGAACGACAAAAGTATAAAGATAGTAGCCAAGGCCGATGAGAAAAAGAGTTGCGCTCACCGGCAGGAATATCCGCAACGGTGAAAACAAGGTGGCGATTTTTGTTATTATGAGGATAAAGCGGGTACCATCCTGCATCAGCTTGATTTTGCTTTTTCCGGTTCTTGATACAGTCTCTATAGGAACATATTTAATGCTTCTCCCGCTCCGCAAATAAGCCATTGTTATGGTAGAAGGGTAGGAAAAGGTATTGGGCAGCAGATAGATGAACTTTTTGGCGGTATCGATATTCACCAGGCGAAAGCCGGAAGTAAGATCCTCAACTTTGAATTTGGTTACATAGGAGGCAAACCAGTTGTAAATGGTGTTTGCTAAATCCCTATGCAACCGGGTTTCCGATTTTTTAGTCCGCGCCCCGACAACCATATCGTATTTATCCCTATGTTCCAGTAAGCGGGCAATATCCTCGGGTTTGTGCTGACCATCGGCATCCATCATTACTATCCATTCACCCGAGGCTACGCGAAGGCCGGTTTTTATCGCTGCGCCGTTGCCAATATTATACGGATGGGGCCAGACGTTTGCTCCCGCATCCATTGCCGCTTTCATAGTATTGTCTGTGGAGCCGTCGTCGATGACCAGTATCTCGAAGTCCGGATGGAGCTGCTGAATGCTTTTAATTGTGACCGCGATGCTCTGCTCCTCGTTGTATGCGGGCAGCAGGATAGTGACCGGAGGTTTTTTGTTGTTTTCGCTCATGACGGTCATTCCCGTGGAGATGGTAAAGATGGTAACCGAAGTTTCTCAAAATTTACGGGATATTGCAAGATATGAATGGTGGTTTGTCGGGTTGGCTTTAGCTGTTGAGACTGAAGGCTGTTAGGAGAAGAGAATAAGAAAATGCAAGTTATCTTATGATATCCTTGAATAAACAAGCACATGGTTTTTTTTGTGTTGTTTGAGGGAGTTGGATCACGCTGCAATTTTTTTCCGGTTGTCGCGAACGAACACGCCTTTATCACGGCGATCGAGCTCAAACAGTCCGATGGCCGTGATTAATTCGCTGAGCTTTATAAAACCATAGTTTCTTGGGTCAAAGTCATTGGCAGTCTTGCTGATGAAATTTCCGACAGGACCCAGTTGCGCCCATCCTGATTCGTCGGAGCAGGCCTCTATGGCAGAGCGAAGAAGATTCATCAGGTTTGTATCGCCCCGCAACTCTTTTGTGTTCCGGGGTGTTAAGGATGGTTCCTTTTGATCTTCTGATTTTTTCGCAAAAACTTCTGTGTAAATGAAGCGGTCGCAGGCAGCGACAAAAGGCCTGGGTGTCTTCTTCTCGCCAAATCCATAGACGGACTTTCCTGATTCGCGGATGCGGGAGGCAAGGCGGGTGAAATCGCTGTCGCTTGACACCAGGCAGAAGCCTGAAAAGTGCCCGGTATAGAGCAGGTCCATGGCATCTATGATCATGGCGCTGTCCGTTGCGTTCTTGCCGGTGGTATATCGAAATTGCTGGATAGGCTGTATCGAGTGTTCCAGGAGGACAGTTTTCCATTGACCGAGATTTGGTGTGGTCCAATCGCCGTATATACGCTTGACACTGGCTGTTCCCAGTTTGGCAACCTCCGCAAGGAGCCCCTCCACAATGGCAGGATTGGCGTTATCTGCGTCAATAAGAACCGCAAGTGAGGAGTTCAGGTTATTCGGTAATGCCACTGGGCCTCCGGGGTGATTGATTTATGGACAGATTGGCGGGTCACACGGGTAATTTTCAATGTGTTTTAGTACGCGTCTGCACAATCGTGAATTATTGCAATATCGTATTCAGCGTACAACACCGGCACGGCAAAATCAATGTTGGGCGTTTTTATTGCCGGCAAGCAGTTCGCTGACGCGAACGGTACAAGGTTCGAGGTTCAAGGTGCAAGGTACACGGCTTCGCCGTGGCGGTACAAGGTTCGAGGTTCAAGGTACGAGGTTTTGAATTTGAAGCTTTCAGCTTTCGGCTGGTTTGTATTCTCCACTGTTGACTGCTGACTCCCGGCTAACCTTTGACCCCTCATCCGCCCTTCGAGCACCTTCTCCCTCAGGGAGAAGGGTGTTGTTAAATTCCCTCTCCTGGGGGAGAGGGTGGCCAGCGGCCGGGTGAGGGGTTCTTCAACCATCAGCGAAGCTGCTAACTCAAAACCTCGAACCCCGTACCTCGAACCTTGTACCGTTCGCGCCAGCGAACTAATCTTCTGTCATCTGTCCTCTGGTTTCTGTCTTCTGAAACCCTCATCCGCCCTTCGGGCACTCGCCCTGAGCTGTTTAGGCTGTAGGCTGTTAGCTTGTTAGGTTTTTATTCCCCTCTCCAGGGGGAGAGGGTGGCCAGCGGCCGGGTGAGGGGCTCTTTAATCAAACAAGTAGCAGGCTTCAAGCCCCAAACTGTCGACTGCCGACTGCAAACTGCCAACTCCCGGCGCAGCCGGGTTCTCCCCTCATCCGCCCTCCGGGCACCTTCTCCCCAAGGAGAAGGGTGTTTCCAAGTTCGCTGCCGCGAACGGTACAAGGTACACGGCTTCGCCGTGGCGGTACAAGGTTCGAGGTTCAAAGTATGCGGTTTTGAATTTGAAGCTTTCAGCTTTTGGCTGGATTGTATTCTCCTATATCCTACACCCTACACCGTCCTCTGTCCTTGTGTCTTCTGGTACGCATGCCGCCAGGCTTCAAACCCCTAAACTGCTGACTGCCGACTGCAAACCGCCAACTCCCGGCGTAGCCGGGTCCCCTCTACCATGGGGAGAGGGTGGCCAGCGGCCGGGTGAGGGGCTCGTACATCCAACAAGCCGGCAGGCTTCATACTCCAAAACTGTTGACTGCCGACTGCAAACTGCCAACTTCCGGCGAAGCCGGGAATCCCTTCAAGTTTCAGCCTGGAAGATGGAAAAATTTTGTCTGGTTGGAAAAATATGAGCAGCCTGTATAATGGCACGCCATGGAAATGAAGAAAGCATATCGGCTTCTCAAGGATGGTCTGCTTGCCTGGTTTGGGGCAAACCGGCGGGACCTGCCGTGGCGGCGGACGTATGATCCCTATCATGTCTGGATTGCGGAGATCATGCTGCAGCAGACGCAGATGGAGCGGGGGGTGGAATATTTCAACCGGTGGGTGGAGCTGTTTCCCGATCCGCGGTCAATCGCCGAGGCGGACGAACTGACGGTGCTCAAGGCCTGGGAGGGGCTGGGCTACTATTCCCGGGTGCGCAATATCAGGAAGGCGGCCCGGGTGTTGGTGGTCGAGCATGGCGGCCGGGTGCCGGATGACCATGACAGGCTGTTGGCGCTGCCGGGGGTGGGGCCGTACACCGCCGCCGCGATCATGTCCATTGCCTTTGAGAGGCCCTGGCCGGTGATCGATGCCAACGTGGCCCGTGTTTTTGCCCGGCTGATGGATATTGACCGGCCCATGAAGGAAAGGGGAGTGCAGCGGGACCTGCAGGCGCTGCTCGCGGAGATGCTGGCCGACGTCTCGCCCCGGGACTTCAACCAGGCCCTCATGGAACTGGGCGCCCTGGTCTGCACCCCCAGGAATCCCGATTGCGCGAACTGCCCGGTTCAGGCGCATTGCAAGGCGCTGCAGGCCGGCACCGTGGCGGAGCGGCCGGTGAACAACGGGAAGGTGGAACGGATCGATATTGTCATGGCCTGCGCCATTGTTGCACACGAGGGCCGGATTTTTATCCAGCAGCGGCAGGAGGAGGACATCTGGGGCGGGCTGTGGGAGTTTCCCGGCGGCCGGCTCAAGGAGGGGGAAACGCCGGAAGAGGCGGCTGTCCGCGAGCTGTTTGAGGAAACGGAGCTGCAGGCGGTCAATGTGCGGCCGTTTCGGACCGTTGTCCACCATTACACCCGCTACCGGGTCACCCTGCATTCCTTTTGCTGTTCGCTTCCGGGCAGATCTGAACCCAGGCTGCATGCAGCCAGCCAGTGCCGCTGGGCCGCGCCCGAGGAACTGGAGCAATATCCATTCCCTGCCGGGCACCGGCAGCTCGTTGCTCACTTGAAGCAGGACCATCTTTTCCCCTCCGGGAATCGCCGATGCTGCGCCTGATCTTTACGCCCCGCATGCTGGTTTCCTTTTTGATGGGGTTCTCCTGCGGGGTGCCGCTGCTGCTGACACTTTCCGTGCTGCAGGCCTGGATGAAGGAAGAGGGCGTTGATCTGAGCGTCATCGGCCTGTTTGCCCTGGTGGGCCT